>JAAIGE0100021636.1_pt1 | contig 14395 bp, 15 predicted proteins | sample 6487951 | NCBI WGS metagenome assembly JAAIGE01 (sample SAMN13974128, study PRJNA590717) | phyllosphere metagenome | biome: tomato field; feature: multiple bacterial spot infested tomato fields; material: tomato leaves; isolation source: leaves from tomato fields | host: Solanum lycopersicum ... | reverse complement strand
TTTTACCGTTATCCCGGTCTACGGACAGGCCGTACTGATTGAGTATTTCTGCCTGATCCTGATCATCTCTAGAATACGAAAGAGAGAAAGGAGGGTTCGACAGGATGACATCAAACTTTAGGCGTTCGTTGACAAGCTGCTTTCGGATCTCTTCGATCTGTTTATCGTTTTCATTGGAACCGCTGCCTACTTTTCCAATGCGCTTGTCCAGCGAGTCTGCATAATAAATTTTGCTTCCGCCGTCTCCGTGAAGGTACATGTTCATCCGAGCGATACGATACATCGCCGGGTCACTGCCAGCATCAATGCCGAAGATGCTCTCGTTCTTAATTTTTTTTACAATTTTTTCTTTTTCGTCAGAGGACGTGCCCACTAGGCGTTGCGCCTGTGTGAGCATGTATCTCATGGAACTGATTAAGAAGCCACCTGAACCGCAGCAAGCGTCCAGCACTTTGTCGATTTTTTGCTTGTTTGCACGAGGCGAAGCAATCTCAACCATCAGCTCAACGATATCTCGCGGCGTAAAAAACTGTCCAATATCTTTGCCTCGGACGGTCGCATCAAGAAACGCTTCAAACATCCGGCCGTGGATGTCTTCTTCCATTGCGTAGAAATCAATGTGCTCGATTTCCTTTACGAGACGTTTGATAGTAGAGGGGCTTATCTCAAGCTGCTCGTCTTCCTTGAATAGTCTCTTCTTAGCTCCAGATAGAATATCTTTTTCAAGAGATTTGACTAGATTCCTGAAAAGCGGATCGTTTATTGGGCTTTCGTTCTCAGTTTGATTTGAAAGCCAATGGCTAGAAAAAATTACGTCTTTGTATTTTGGTTTCGGATTGCTTCCGAGTTTCTCGTGTAGCTGCCGATCCTTTTCAATCTTGACAAAGATTATTTTAATTAGCTCTTGAAAAGCAGCACTCGGACTTTTCTTCTCCGCTCGCCAAATCGTATTATGCATCCTTCTGAATACGTCAGAAAGAACCTCTAAGCCCGCCGGTTGAAATTCGAAGGCTTCGTTTTCGATCGAAGCCAGAGCTTCTTTTGCGTTCTCTCTTACGGTTTGGCGGGAGAGCGCATCCACGAGAGCTTTAAACTTGGCGTTTCCGTCAGCGAAGTCTTCGAAATCAAGCTCCAGAAGCTCAGCCTTCTTATCCCACTGATGGAGCTTTAGTTTTAGCCCATTGGTTAGAACGAACAGCGTGACGGGATTGTAATCGAAATTTTTATTGATCTCTAAGCAGTAGGATGCGCATTGAGATTCCCATTTGGAGATATCCTCAGTTGGAGCTTTCGCATCGATGACGATGCTGGGAATGCCGCCGGTGGTGAGTACATAGTCCGGCTTGTACAGCACCTTCTTACTGCCTTTTCCCACTGCCATCTCACTGATGGAGGTCTTGAACAGAATATCGCTGTGCGTGTAGCCAAGTTTTTCTAAGAGCGGATTGACGAACAGCGCCTCGACGGACGCTTCATTAGTCAAAGCAGACTGATCGACAAATTTATTCTTTGGCAAGGTAACCCCCTAAATTTGCGTTAGAAGTATGTGATTCCAGCAGCTTGAACCAGCGGCAACCAGCGACCTCAATGCCAAGTTCTTGGATTTAGGTTGATGCTGTTGCAAAATTCCCGCCCGACACTGAAAACCAAAAAATTTTACGAGGGGGTATTTAAGGTCCGTCGTACGACTCTTCCCCCCAAGGGGTACTGCTAATCTGGTATGTCAAACTTTTGTCCTGCAAATGCATGCGATCCTTCGTAGTAGGCTTTCGCCACGCCCAAAAGGGATAAGGCGGGGTACGGCACCCTGTACGCAGAGGTATACCGTAACGTACATCTGCAACGATAGGGGAATGGCTGTACGTAAGAGTTGACATACATCAACGTACATGCATCTTAACGGACATCACCTTAACGGATAAAGGATTGGCTATGTCCAAGACAGTGCTCTATGCCCGCGTATCGACGCTAGACCAGACGCTTGACCATCAGCGTACACAAGCCGAAGAGGCAGGGTTTGTGATAGATGAAGTGATTGCAGACCATGGGGTGTCGGGCGTCAGTACCAGACTTGCTGACAGGCCGGAGGGCAGGCGTTTATACGACAAGCTTCGTTACGGGGATGTGCTGATTGTCCGTTGGGTCGATAGGCTTGGCCGCAACTACGAAGATGTCACGGACGCCATCCGGCACTTCATGCGGCAAGGGGTAGTCGTGAAAACCGTCATCAATGGAATGACGTTCGATGGGGCGACAACGGACCCAATCCAGCAGGCCGTCAGAGACGCGCTGATAGCGTTCATGGCCGCGACCGCACAGGCGCAGGCCGAAGCGACAAAAGCCGCTCAACGGGCCGGAATAGAGGCAAGCAAGGGTGACGTTGAACGCTATCGGGGCAAGAAGCCGAGCTATGACCGCAAGACATTCCGGCAGGTGGTAGACATGTTGGCAAATGGCAATGGCACTTCCGAGATTTCCAAGGCCACTGGATTGACCAGACAGACCGTACTGAGGATCAAGGGCGATCAGGCCGGGGCGGAAACGGCTCTCGCCAAGTGGGGCATGTAGCGGGCCTTGAGCCGGGAGGCGAAAGTACCGGAAAGCAAGGACTGAAGGCTTGTGGTCCCTTTTAGGTATAACAACGGTTTCAAACCGGCTCTATCCTGCCTTTGGCGGATCACAAGCCGGAGGCTGACCAGCCGGGAGGTATTAGCTGATGCTTGTGGTGTATCAGTCTTGGCCATCGGAGATGGAAATATGACCAGTAACAGAACCAGATAATAACAGATATTATATATAGTCACACATATATAACAATATCATATATCTAATAGCATAATCAGATATATATAGATATCTGCCAACCATACTATACATTGTATATATGATAGATATTATACAGATGTTGATAGTATTGTACAAAGATATGCTACATATAGATGTATCTGTAGGATGCTATCCATAAGATCATCAGCTACCCGGTACAGGGAGAATACGGCAATATCCCATATGAAGTATTGCGAAATTGTAATATCAGAATTTTGTACAGATTTGATTGCTATGTTGATTACAGTTGACACAGCAGATGTACTGGTAGTTTCATGCAGTGAATTGATGCAAAGATATCATGATCTATTTATTCCAATGCTTGGTACAAGTCACTGACATCTCATTATATCAGCATTGAGTACGATATATATACGCTACAGTTGGTTACAAATATTCAAATTTCCGGCTTGATTTGCTCCGGTTGACGGGGTGCTGGCTAAGTCTGCGGCATGGATAGCGTCTCTTTCGGTCATAGCGGGCCATCAGAGCGCGTTTCCGGCTTTGGATAGGCGATCATAGCCAAACCGGCCTTGCGCTCGTCTGCGGGCGAGTACGGCAATTCGCGAGTTGAGGCGAGGAGTTGCAAGCGATTGAAAAGATTTAGAATTTTGTACACGGCGTTCGTATAATCTGCTTGTAGAATAGGCTGTAGTCATCACGGTTTCAGCACCACGGTTGCCGCTTCCCGATCCACGTCCGGGCCAAGCCTTCCGATACAAGAACGTCGCCAATGGACCGCCCACCCCTTACCAAAACACGAAGCTTGCGCCCGTACCTATCTTCGTCATGTTTTGGCCATGCCTGTATTTGGAATGGGGCGGCATTCACAAGCTCCAGTAGGCGGGTGGCGGCACGGTCTCCCAGCGCCTTTTCAGCTGCACAATGAGGCTTGGTCACTTCTGGTGTGTCTATGTCGGCGATGCGCATCTTGATGCCGTTAAACCAGATCGTATCGCCATCCACGACGCAGTAGTCACGTATACCGCTCCCACAACGCCGGAAATACAAGTCACTGCCTGAAGCCTGTTGAGAGATGTTGTTTTCAAAGGCGGGCGTTGACAGAAGTAGCCAACCCAAAATCACTGCTAGACCGTTGGGATTGAATAGTTCCAAGGTCCTGTTCTGTGTCATATGGGGGTAGTGGGCAGTTGCTGTGCGTCTCGCCGCATATCGCTTTGGTAAGCAGCCGAGTGTGCTTTGCCGTAGACGGTCTCCAGCGACGCAAGTTCGGGCGCTGACCGCGCTATTCTCTGATACCAAACAGGCATAGAAGTCTCCATACCGCGACGATATGCGTAGCCGATGAGCGACAGTTGTTTTCCACCATGATCCACCCGTAGCTGGTGCTTTGCCGCGAGGGCGATACACCTCATCTCTTCAGAGTAGATGTCACGCATGATTGTAGCGGCGTCGTGGTTTGCGCTCTCTGTTGAGCCACAGATGTTCAAAGCTTCTAGATAAGCATACGCTCTGACAGCCTCATGGCCTGCTCTCGTAGTATGTCGAAATAATTTGTACCCAGCAAATGCCAGCGCCCCAACTATGATGATTTCCATTTGCCTTCCCTAACGCCTGCTTGGTTGAAATATCCGATTTTTGGATAATCTAAAAATCGGATTACCGCACGGTTGAAGGGACAGTCAACCGAGCATGGCGAAAACGCTGCACTCCGAAAGACAGAGGATGTTGGTAACGGCGATTGCAGAGCAGCGCCGTGCTAAAGGCTTGTCTCAGGCGCAGGTAGCCAAGGCGTTGGGACGCCACCAGCCTTTCATTGCCAACATCGAAAGTGGTGAACGTCGAGTTGATTTACTGGAGCTTCTAGCTCTGGCGGACATCATTGAGCTAGATGTTCATGCTCTGATTGATCGATTGCGCCTAACGACCGGGTAACCAAACGTACTGACCATCCGTTTTGGAAAACGGCACGTTGTATTGAGTCATGAAGCCTGAAAGCAGGCTTTCATAGCCAGTGGCAAAGGAGAGAGGGGTATCTGTTTCAATTTCCTGCTGCGTCGCTGCAAGTCGTTGCTGGTAATCCTGACGCGTCTGTTCGGTCAAACGTCCCTTGCTATCGATCTCGTTCGTAACCTTGGTCAGAAGATCGCGAAAATGCTGTGTCAGCAGGCCGCGCAGTTCCTTGTATTCCATCCCGTATGCAATTCCATGATCTGTAAGTCGTTCCCCTATCTGGATCATAGACCGGGACAAGCGCAATGCTTTTCGTGGATCGCGTGTCTGTAGCGAAAGCTTGATTGTTTCGGCTTTACGGTTTGGGTGTAGCTGCTTGGGCAACGGCCAACGGAAGTAGAATACACCGTGCCGGGACTTGAGAATGTATGAGGGGATAAACAAAGAAATGTCTCACCGAAATGTCCCACCTGCGGAAATCGGTATTCAAGTCTCTGATTTTAAAGGAAATGGTGCCGCTTACGTGACTCGAACACGTGACCCCGTCATTACGAATGACGTGCTCTACCAACTGAGCTAAAGCGGCCTAGCCGATGCGCCGAACTAGGCTTCGGCGCGGCGTATGGCGGGCTGATACAGCCATTGACGGAGGATTTCAAGTGTTCAAACTGAGTTCTTGAAATTTTCCCCGTCTCCCGTCTGTTCAAAAGACTTTACAGATTGAGCAGGCGGGCTTTTGCGCTTTCATATTCCGCAGCTAGTCTGTCCACAAGCGCAGAGACCGGCTCGACGGCCTTCACTGCGCCCACGCCCTGGCCTGCGCCCCAGATGTCCTTCCAGGCTTTTGCGCCGGTGGCCGCCGCTGTAAAATCCATCTTGGAGGGATCTGCAACGGGCAGGTTGTCCGGGTCCATGCCTGAGGCGGTGATGGAGGCTTTGAGGTAGTTGCCGTGGACACCGGTGAAATAGTTTGAATAAACGATGTCGCCCGCCTGTGCGTCAACGATGGCTTGCTTATAGGCCTCGGTCGCGCGTGCTTCCTTGGTGGCGATGAAGGGTGAGCCGATATAGGCCATGTCCGCGCCCATGGCCTGCGCCGCGAGGATCGAGCCACCATTGGCAATTGCTCCCGCCAGAAGCAGCGGGCCGTCGAACCATTCGCGGATTTCCTGCACCAGCGCAAAAGGAGACAGCGTTCCCGCGTGGCCGCCAGCCCCGGTCGCAACCGCGATCAAGCCGTCTGCACCCTTGCGGATGGCGGAGTTGGCGTGGCGGTTGTTGATGACGTCATGCAGCACGATGCCACCATAGGAGTGGATGGCCGCGTTGACTTCCGGCACCGCACCCAGCGATGAAATCACGATAGGCACCTTGTATTTCACGCAAAGACCGAGATCATGCTCCAGCCGCTTGTTGGACATATGCACGATCTGGTTTACGGCAAAGGGTGCAGTGGGACGATCCGGGTTTGCTGCACTATGCGCGGCCAGTTCTTCGGTCATCATCGCCAGCCATTCGTCCAGCTGGCTTTCCGGGCGTGCGTTGAGGGCAGGGAACGCGCCGACAACGCCCGCCTTGCACTGCGCCAGCGTCAATTCGGGGTGCGAAATGATGAACAGCGGTGATGCGATGACCGGCAGACGGAGATTGTCCTTGAGGATGGACGGCAGCATGGTTCCTCCCATGAAGTTTACGTTTACGCGCACGTAAGATGTAACGAAGCCCGCAACACTTGAAAAGGGAAAAGAGCGTTGATTCCGGTGGAGCGATCACGCAAACCCCTAACCCTTCGAAATGGCCTGCTTTTGCACGCTCGCGCCATAGTCGTGACGTTTTCCCCAAGCCAATCTGCGCTTTGAAAACAACGTGGCTTGCGGTTGATGCCCCAAGTCGTTACCGAATCGTAAATGGACTGGCGCCGAGAGGCAAGCTTTTGCTGGGAATGGAAAAGGACCGGGTGTGAGCGGACTGGAAACGGCAATCAGAAATGCCCTCGAAAAATCGGACAGATCGAATGCCGAAGTGCGCGCGCGCATCTATCAGTCCTCCCGACAGGCGCTGGAAGCGGGCCTGAGCAAGCAGGGGATAGATGATCCGGCTGTCGTTGGCCAGCAGCGGCAACGGCTTGAGACCCTCATTCACACCATCGAAACGGAGGAGCGAAACCGCCTGCTGGATGTTGTGGAAGACCACGTACGGCGGGAGGCGGCGAGGGCACCACAGGCCGCGCCGCTACCGCAACACGGCCAGCGTCCGGCTGATGTTGGAGTTGCCCCATCCGTTTCGGCCGATCCCCGTTTTGATGATGAAGACGCTTCCATTCCGGTCGAAGCAGAAGTGCGCGGCGAAATGCGCGGTAACGCCGCCGCTCTTCCCGATACAAAGGTTGCTCCGCCAGTAGGCGATTTGCGCGCTGAGCGCACCGGTGCGGGGGTGCGGGACCGGACCTCTTCCGCCGGTCCCTCCGTCGATGCCGCTTCGCTGGCCTTCAAGCCGGAACGCGCGGCCAAGGGCAGGCGCAAACGCGGCATTATAACCCGGCTATTCATGTGGTTCACGCTGCTGGCATTCGTCAGCGTCGGCGGTTGGTGGATCTACAGCTCCGGCATCCTGCTGTCCCCGGCTGAGCGTGATACCAGCGTGCCGAACCCGCCGCCACAGGTGCAGGCGGAAGATTTTACAGGCAATGAGCCAACCGTGGAGGCCGGTCGCGGCTTTTCCGACGCGTGGGAAGAGGTCTTCAATGCCGAAGCAGGGACTAACGGCCTTCAGCCGGGTTCTCTTGGCGGTTTGGAAGAAATCACTACGGCAGGCGGCAAGGGTGTGAAGATCACCTCACGCAGTGCCGAAGACGGCGGGAATGTCGCGATTGCGGTGCCGGTGGACGTGTTGCGTGAAATGGCAGGCAAATCCTCCACCATCTCGATTACCCTGCAATCAGCCAGCGACCGACCCACGCAGGTCTCCGTTGCCTGCGATTTCGGAAGCCTTGGTGCCTGTGCCCGTCATCGCTTCACTGCCACGCAGGAACGCGCAGATATGCTGATCAACGTCTCTTTTGATCGGTCCATGGCGCCCAATGCGCCCGGACGCATCCTGATCAACAGCGATATCGATGGCACGGGCCGCCCGATCAATCTCTACTCGGTGCGCATTCTGCCGGGCGAGTGATCGTTTGCTCAAGGCGTTTCCGCTTTTTCTTGAAACGCGTCAGCGCTCTAAGACTTAAGCGTTTTCGCCGCCCAGCTCTCCACTGCGCTGTCGCGAAGCTCGCGGATATTCGCCACGCCGTCCCGCTCCAGAATGCGTGATAGACCGCGAACGATGGTGCCGGGCAGGCCGGGGCCTTCATAGACCATGCAGGAGTAGAGCTGCACGAGATCGGCACCGGCCTTGATCTTTTCCAGTGCCGTTTCCGCGGAAGACACGCCGCCGACGCCGATGATCGGCAGGTCGGGGCCGACGCGCTTGCGCATCTTCGCAAGCACCGTTGTCGACAGGTCGAACAAAGGCTTGCCGGAAAGCCCGCCGGTTTCATGGTTGCTTCGTCCAGGCCGCAACCCATCACGAGAGAGGGTGGTATTGGAGACGATCAGACCGTCCAGCCGGTGTAACAACACCTCCGCAGCGATGTCATCAAGGCCCTCTTCGGTAAGGTCGGGGGCGATCTTGAGAAAGACCGGAATATGCCGGTTCAGCTTTTCCGCCTCGCGGTCCCGTTGCGCAAGAGTGGCGCTCAAAAGTGCCGAAAGACTGTCACGCGCTTGCAGATCACGCAGGCCGGGCGTGTTCGGGGATGAGATATTGGCTGTGAAATAGGAGGCGACCGATGAGAATGTCTCGATACCCTTGACATAGTCGGCAATCCGGTCGTCACTATCCTTGTTCGCACCGATATTGACGCCGACGATGCCACGCAGACCAGCGGAGATGAGGCGTGAAAGTGCTGCCGCATGTCCTTCATTGTTGAAACCGAGACGGTTGATGACAGCCTCGTTTTCCACCAGCCGGAAAATGCGCGGCTTGGGATTGCCGGACTGGGCGCGTGGCGTCACCGTTCCGATTTCGGTAAATCCGAAACCAAGCTTCAGCAGCGGGCCGGGAACTTCCGCATTCTTGTCATAGCCTGCCGCCATGCCGAGTGGATTGGGAAAAACAAGACCGGCGACAGTCTGTTGCAGGCGCGGATCGTGCGGAACGTGACAGGTGGGAATGAAACCGCTGCGGAGCGCCGTGATCGACATGCCATGGGCGACTTCCGGGTCAAGAAGAAACAGGCCGCGTCGACCGAGGGAGGAAAAAATTCCGTTCATGTTCAAATCTCCGGAAACTGGTGCGCGCCGTCTTCATTCAGCGTCAGGGGCGTTTCCCAAAGCACGGCGTCGACTGGTAATTCGCCATAAAGGTGCGGGAAAAGGTTGCCGTCACGAGAGGGCTCGAACACGAGCTTATCGCCCAGAACGCTGCCATCGACTGCAACCAGCAGCAAATCTTCCTGCCCGGTGAAATGGCGCGCCGCCGTTTCCTTGACCTGATCGGCCGTCGAGAAGTGAATGTAACCATCTGTCAGATCGATTGCCGCACCTTTGAAGACGCCGGCGTCGCGCGCCTTTTGCCAAAGGGCGCGAGGCACGATCTTGTAAATGACGGGCGTTTCGATGGCGGCTGGCGTTTCACTCATGCGGCGTCTCCTTCATGTGCGGGCGGTGTGCCGTAAATGGCCTTCATTGTCCATCGCTTCACACAGATTTTTGCGTCTAAACCCCCATCTTGGCGAGGCAAGAGCGATCTAGTGCTTGTATTGGGCGGGATTTAGAGCAATCTTTTGTTGAAGAAACGGCTTCGACGCCGTCATGACGATGAGGCATACATGAAATGCTCTTGGGAGGGGGCGCGGCATGTCAGAACTCACTATCATCATAGCAGATGACCATCCGCTGTTCCGCGGTGCGCTTAAACAAGCCGTCACACGGCTCGAAGGGCAGACCAGCATCATTGAAGCGGGAGATTTCGAAACGGCGCGAAATGCAGCGGTTGCGCAGCCTGACGCAGACCTGATGCTGCTTGATCTTGCGATGCCCGGCGTCAGCGGTTTTTCAGGACTGATGGCACTCAGGGCGGAATTTGCCAGCCTTCCCATTGTCATCGTTTCCGCAACGGATGATCCGGCAACCATGCGCCGTGCAATCGATCTGGGTGCCTCCGGCTTTATATCCAAGTCATCCGGGATAGAAGACATTCGCGCCGGAATAGAACGCGTTCTCGAAGGTGATGTGTGGATACCCGCCGCCTGTCAATCCAGCCGTGATCAGGATGCCGATGTGTCCGATCTCATCAGCAGGCTCAGAACGCTGACACCCCAGCAAAGCCGCGTGCTCGGCATGTTGGGCGAGGGGCTGCTAAATAAGCAGATCGCCTACGAATTGAATGTTTCGGAAGCCACCGTCAAGGCGCATGTGTCCGCCATTTTGCTGAAGCTGAACGTGGACAGCAGGACGCAGGCGGTGATCCAGCTTTCCAAACTCAATCTACCGGCGATGGTCGCATGAATTGAGCGACCCGTCACACTTGCGTACCTCACATTAACTTAAAAGAATAAGGATTTTATTCCTTTTTTGTTCTTTACTCCCGCAGGGAGTTTGTCTAAATTCAAGCATCTGCTGAAAGAGCTTGCAAAGGTTGCGGCTCCATCCGGACGTTAACCATGCTGTCACACGATAATATCTGGAGCGCAATCGACACGCTTGCAGACCGCAATCAGTTGACGCCTTCCGGGCTGGCGCGGAAAGCGGGGCTGGATCCGACCTCGTTCAACAAATCCAAGCGTCTGGGGCCGGATGGTCGCCAGCGCTGGCCTTCGACCGAATCCGTCGCAAAGGTGCTCGAGGCAACCGGCGCCACCGTCGATCAGTTTTTCGGTTACGCCATGGAGCGGGTAGGCAAAAGCACCTTGCCCGAGGGTAATTTTCCGCCGCAAGGCGGCTCCATACCTTTGCTCGGTTTTGCGCAGGCGGGTTCCGGCGGCTTTTTCGATGACGGTGGTTTTCCGGCGGGGCAGGGTTGGGACATCGTGGATTTTCCCGCCTCTCCCGCCAACAAGGTTGGCGTTTATGCGCTTGAAGTTCAGGGCGAGAGCATGATGCCGCTTTACAGGGATGGCGATGTGCTGATCGTGGAGCCGGGCGCTCAGGTGCGGCGCGGCGATCGTGTCGTCGTTAAAAGCCGCGATGGCGAGGTCATGGCGAAAGTGCTGGCTCGCCAGACGGCCAAGACCATCGAACTCTTTTCGCTCAACCCCGACCATCCCAACCGCAGTTTCGATCTCTCCGACGTCGAGTGGGTCGCCCGTATCATCTGGGCAAGCCAGTAATCGGTAATCTTTTCCGTCCGTGCTTTTTCCTTGTCAAAACAGTCCATAGGGGAAATAGCGCCGGTAAATCTCCTCAAGACGTCCATTGCGAGACAGGGCCGCAAGTGCCTGGTCGAAAGCCGGGACCAAGCGGTTTTCCGCATCTACGGTCATGATGGACAGGCCCTCACCGAGAAAACGGTCGGACATGTAGGGACCATCGAACATGGTGCAGCAATTATCGGATGCGGTTCCCGCGACCCAGAACGGAAGACGCAGCCCATCCGCAAAAACCGCATCGATCCTGCCGGATTTCAGCGCGTCGTACATCGGCTCATAACCATCGAAGCCGTTAATCGCTACGTTGGGGAAAAATGCCTTCAGCATTGCCTCATGGCGGGAGCGAGTGATCACACCGACTTTCCTGCCGGAAAGCACTGCGGCCGATTGTCCGTCCAGCTTCGTCGATTTGTTGACCGCGAAACGCGCGGGCAAGAGCAGATAGGGGCGTGTGAAGCTGAAGCTTTTCCGCAAATCCGAACTTGACGCGATGCCAGACATGACAGCTTCGCCTTCACCCATTTCGAGCGCGCCTTCAAGCTCGTCGAATGGCAAAGCCTGCACCTGACATTTGCTCTCGATTTTCAGCTGTGCGCAAATTTCCCGTGCCAGATCGACATGGAATCCGACGAGACGGCCATCCTGATCGGTGAAGTTGAAAGGCGGGAAATCCACCGACATGAGAAAGCGCACGCGCGGCACAGACGATAAATCCGCGCCGGGCAACCGCTCCTGGGCATCGAAAAGAACAGGCAGCCGACCATTATCGACGGGCTGCTGAGCGCGTCCAGCCATGCTCCAAAAAAGTATTGTGCAAAATGTAGCTGTAAAAATACCCCAAATTTTAAGGGATGCAACTAAAGGGCGCATGTATATGATCCGGAACGGGGTCTTCATGGTCGCCACCGTCAGGTGGTTGGGGTCGGCATGTCTTTTGAAGAAGAGTATACACAAGATTCGTCCGATGCGACCCTTGTCACACATGAAATTGTTCCGTTCCGGCCACTCGCCGATGATCCATTTCTGATATGTCCGGATGAGCCTGAAGCGGACGATATATCCTTTCTCCAGACATTGGGCATCGGCAAGCCCTATATCGATGCCTGTCGCGAACGGGCCAAACTCTATGGCGCTACATTGGAGGCCGAGCTTCTGGCCAGCGGACTTGTTGCCGAGCAAGCCTATTTTGGTGCTTTCGCTCGATATCTTCGGCTGCCGTTTTTTGATGATCTCGATGCTTCCATCGTCGTTGATACCCCTTCGCTGGACATTCAGCTTCTCGAACAACGTATGCTTCGTCTTTCTCCCCGAGACGCCAAACCCTACATCGCAGTCGTGCCAGACATCGAAACCATTTCGCGGCTGAAGGCAGCGCTGGAAACAACGCCGGGCCTTCAGGCAGATATGGTCATCACAACGCCATCCGCCTTGAAAAGAGCAGTCTGGAATACAGGCGCGGAAAGGCGCACCCGGGAAACGATCAACACGCTGTTCGAAAACAAACCTCATTACTCATCGCGAATAACGCTCGAAGGCAAGCAGGGCTTCTGTCTCGGCATCGCCGTTACGATTCTTATCCTGTCGCTTTGCCTTGTAACCAACCTTACGCTCTATGCCCTTCACGCGGTAACCGCCTTTCTCTATCTGGCCGCAACGCTTTTCAGGTTGTCGCCGCTGCGCACGGCGCCACAGAGGCGAACTCTTCGACTGGCTGATACATCCAGGAACGAACCTCTGCCGGTCTACAGTGTCCTCGTTGCACTTTACCGGGAGGAGGCGGTCGTTAAACAGCTTGTCGCCGCACTGGATCGGCTGGACTGGCCCAAGTCGCGGCTGGATATCAAGCTGGTATGCGAGGCGGACGACGCCATGACGCTCGATGCGATAGGCGCACTCAGCCTTGGTCCTCAATTCGAGGTGGTCAAAGTCCCACCGTCTTTGCCTCGCACCAAACCGAAAGCACTTAATTACGCACTTCGGGGCGTCCGTGGGCAGCTTCTCGCGGTTTATGATGCGGAAGACAGACCGCATTCCAAGCAGCTCAAAGAGGCTTATGCGCGTTTTCAGGAGGCGCCTGATACTCTTGCCTGTCTTCAAGCCCCTTTGATCATCAGCAATGGCGACACGTCCTGGCTGACGTCTTCCTTCTCACTGGAATATTCCGCGCTATTCCGGCGCATGCTGCCGATGCTCGCGAAGAAGAAGATGCCGCTGCCGCTTGGCGGAACATCCAACCATTTCCGGACAGAGGTGCTGAGGGATGTCGGCGCTTGGGACCCTCATAACGTCACCGAAGATGCCGATCTCGGCATGCGGCTTTACCGGATGGGATATCGCTGCGATGTCATTCATTATCCCACGCTGGAAGATGCGCCAACGGATGTGTTGGTTTGGATGAAGCAGCGGACGCGATGGTTTAAAGGCTGGCTGCAAAGCTGGCTGGTGATGATGAGATCACCTTTGGCAACCGCTCGCCAGATGGGATGGCGAGCCTATCTGGTATTCCACCTGTTGATCGGCGGCATGCTGCTGTCGTCTCTCACGCATCCCCTGTTTCTCATCTACGTCGCCTATATCGTAAACATGCTTTGGACGGAGGGAACATCTTCGGTCGCCCCAGCACAGCTGGCGCTCTTCACCATCGACACGCTCAACGTCCTCGCCAGCTACACGATCTTTCTCATGATGGGCCTTCGCGGAATGATCCCTCACGAGCGCAAACTCATCAAGCGCCGGTGGCTGTTCACGCCCCTCTACTGGCTCATGCTGTCAGCGGCTGCATGGCACGCGGTTTACGAACTTCGCTACAAGCCATTTGTCTGGAACAAGACGCCTCATAAGCCAAGGGAACCGAAGCACTGACACCCGCAGTTTCGGTAGCCTTAGCTGAACTGGCCTGATCGATCACCTGATGATGCGGTTACTATTCTCACCGCGATGCCCATCGCCCTGACGAAAAGGATCGCCGTCCATAACCTGATCCATCCTCCACTCGTTACCGCGGTACGGGCTGTGCCAGGTTTGGCACCCGCTTAGCACGAGGGTCGAAATGAGCAACGCACCACCAACGAAAATTTTTGCCATGGGAAACTCCTCGATTGCCAACTCATATGGAGGTTGACGTGCCCCCAATAAATTAGGCCATTTTGAACTGGAATTTTCCACTTATGATCCCTGATGGGAAGAAGAGGAGAATTCGATGAAAGCGTCCAAGTTTTCGGAAGCGCAGATCGCGTTTGTTTTGAA
>JAAIGE0101128848.1_pt1 | contig 14398 bp, 12 predicted proteins | sample 6487951 | NCBI WGS metagenome assembly JAAIGE01 (sample SAMN13974128, study PRJNA590717) | phyllosphere metagenome | biome: tomato field; feature: multiple bacterial spot infested tomato fields; material: tomato leaves; isolation source: leaves from tomato fields | host: Solanum lycopersicum ... | reverse complement strand
TGGCGCGATGATGCCGAACCAGAGGATGGTCGCGCCGAGCAGGGCGAACATGACGCCCAGCATCCATTGTTCGCGGATCGAGCGTTCCGCCCAATATGTCCTGATCCTGCCCATCATGATCGCACCGTTATGTCGGCGATCGTGCGGCCGCCGGAATCCTGCGACGAGGTTGCGGTGATGGTGAAACCCGCCGCCTGGATGGCGAGCAGCACCTGATTGATATCGTCGGCCTTGGCTGCGGCGAGCGTCGCCCGGACCATACCGTCGGGATCGCGCGACAGGGTAGTGAGCGCCACGCCCGGCGCGTCCTGCATGGCGGCGAGCAGACCGGAGACGGGAGCGGTGAAGGCGCGGGCGCCTGCGCCCCGTGCGGCAAGCTGCCCCTCCATCTCGATCAGCGCCTGAGCGGGGTCGGTGGCGGCGGGCAAGACCTGCTGCGCCTGAGCGAGGCTGGCGGAGTCGAGCTGCGATGCTTCGCGGTAATTCTTGATGACGGTGGTGAGGCTTATGAGGGCGCCGAGAACAAGGATGACGCCGCTCCAGAGCGCGATGCGGCGCAGCATCGCGGCGTCGAGCGTGCGGCGCTTGCGCCTGGCATAGTCGCCCTGCCTCAGGTTGAGCGGCGGGGTATCAAGGGCGGCGATCGCATATTGTTCGATGGTGGTCGTCGGAATGTCGGCTACTGGAGCGTCGCCAAGCAGTTCGGGCAAAGCGAGGTCGCCGGGGATCGCGATCGATTGCCCCCTCAAAAGGGTTTCGCCGCCGATCACCGTGCGGGCGAAACCTTCATCCGGGGCGGGGATCAGTAGCGGTGCGGGTATCAGGATATCCGGGTCCAGACCGTGATGCTGCGCCCATAGCAGCCAATTCTGCATGTCGGTGCGGCTCGCAACCGCGACGATGTGCGCTCTGGCCGGATCATCGTTATCGTCCGTGGCGGCGAACAGCTGATCCGAAGGCGCAATAGCGGAAGACAGCACGGAAAGCCGCGCCGCTGCCCGACCCTGACGTGCGGGAAGATCGGGATGCGCGATCCAGTGCAGCGTGACCCCGGCGGCAGGCGGAACGAGCAATATCCGGGTTTCGGGCGGCAACTCGGCAAGCCCAGCGGCGGCAAGCCAGTTGGCGCCCTCCCCCCTCTGGACCACAGCCCGATCGACGACGAGCAGCCAATAGGGTTCGGCTTCGGACGCTTCTGGCAAAAAGACGATCAGGCCGTCGGTCCGGCTCATGACCCCGCGCCCCAGCTACGGCGGACCAACAGCGCCGGGCTTTGCCGCGCGTCGATCATCGAGCGCTCCACCAATTCCGTCCCCCCGACATTCACCGCCACTTCTACTCCGAAAAATCCTGTCGTCATCTTCACCTGTTGTGCGGCGTCACTCGTCGGTGTCACGCCCCCTCCCCGCGCCGCCAGATCCCAGAACTGCTTGACGCTGCCGTAGCCGTCCTGCGGACGCTGCGCCAGATATTGCCGCGCCTGCCCGACACTGAGCTGCCCCGGCAACAGCATCGCGAACAAGGGCGCCTGATCGGGCAGCAGCGTGTTGACGTTGATCGGTGACAGATCTGTGACCGGCAGCGCACAAACCCAAGGCCGGACGAGATCATAGATGGCGGGCGTAATCCCGTTGACCGCGCGCAATTCGCTTGGGTCCACCATCAGGCGATTGGCCGCACGATAGGGGCGCTGGGCGCGGGCGTAGATGTCATCCTCCGCGCCGCCCGGTTGCGGCACGCTGTCGCTGTCGATCCAGTCGGTGAGCGAAGCGGCGGCGGATTGCGCCTGTCGCACATCGACGCCGAGCGCCTGCAACAATGCCTGAAACTGGGCCACGCCGATAGGGCGAGCCTGCATGGCGGCTTCGCTGGAGCCGCTGACCACGCTGTTGAGGTTGAAGCAATTGCCACCGTCGGTGACGCGGGCTGTGGCGATGCCGCCTGGGACGGGCAAGGATTGCGGCGTGCCCATCCAACCACCCGCCAGCGTCACTTTCGCCGGACTGGATGCAACGAGATCGCCGATGCGCAGGCGTGCCATATCGGTGCCCGCATCGGCATAGGCGCGCGCCTGATCCATCGCGCCGCCATTGCCGGTCATGCGCGTCGCGAGCGCCAGCCGCTCCAGCGCGGTCGATGCGACCACCGCCATGACGGCCACCAGCAACAGGACCGTCAGCAGCGCTGCGCCGCGCTCCTTGGGGTTCGTCGGATCAGACACCCGGCGCCTCTCCTTCCAGCGGCTTTTCCGCCGGGCCGGGCGCGACGAGGAAGCGAAGCAGGATCGGAGGCTCACCAGTGCGGGTTACCGTCATCTCGACAGCGCGGGGCAAAAGATCGGGCTGGCTGGGCGTCCAGTCCTTGCGCCACACGCCGCGTGCGTCGCGGAAACGCAGCGCCACATCCTCGACATTATCCAAAAGGGCTGCGGGCTGCTCCCCTGCGGCACCGTCCAACTGCGCATAGGTGCGGCGTTCGAGCTTGCCCTGACGGACCCAATATTCGACTTTCTGCAATGACGGGCGCGGCAAGTTCCCAAGATTATCCCAGCCGCCGCGCACGAATTGCAGCACGGGCTGCTCCTCGCCATCGTCATGCGACCAGAAAGCCGGGGCAAGCGTGCCGACTTCGGTGCGGGTGATGCGAGGCACGGCCTGCCCCAGATCGGCGGACAAGGCGCCTGCCGTGCGCTGGATCGCGGCCATGTCATCCAGCCGCGCCTTGACCTGCGCTTGCGCGGAGACACTGTTGCCGAGCAGCAGCACGCCCGCCGCCGCCAACATCGCGAAGATCATCAGCGCGACGAGCAGTTCGATCAGCGTGAAGCCCTGCTGGGCGGAACGCTTCGAAGGCGTGAAGCCATGTTCGCTCGGGCGGTTCATTCCACGACCCGCACGAAACCAAGGGCAGAAGGTGACGCGCCCGGCTGGCCGTCCACGACGAGATCGACCTGAAGAATGCGGCGATCGTCGGTGCGTTTCACGATGCGGTGCCAGCGCCATCGACGACCGCCATTGTCGACCTCACCATCCTCCTTGCCGACCGAGGGTGGCAGCGGTGCGGTCTGGATGTCGACCATCAGGTTGCGCGCGACGATCTGGCCCAGCGCCTTGCTGTCGAGATCGGCGGCGGTGCGGAGGGTCACGCCCTGAAGCCGGACGAGCGCCAGCGCCGCGAGGCTGAAAACGGCGAGCGCGACCAGCATCTCCAACAGTGTAAAGCCCTCTTCGGGATGGCGGATATCACCCACCGACCAGCACCTTGCCCGCCATGTCCACGGCGATCGAGACGCGCTCGCCCTCGCGCGCCAGGGTGATCGATACGGGATCGGTGGGCAAGCCGGTCGCATCGAACGCGACCTGTTGTCGCCCATCCTTGCCGACGAGAGCGCGGGTGCCGGGCTTCCAGTCGGTGGTGACGAAGGGTTTGTTCTCCATCTGAACCCAATTGCGCCCCTCCCGCTGCTGAAACCCATAGCCGGAGGCGGAAACCCAGACGCCGATCGGGCGCGCGGTCACGATCGCCTCGTCACGGGCGGCAGAGAGGCGCCCGGCGAAACGGTCGGCATCCTCCACCACGCGCCCGCGCGGATCGGGAATGGCGAGGACGACCGCAGCGGAGATGAAACCGATGATCGCGACCACGACCATCAGTTCCAGCAGGGTAAAACCGGCTTGCCCTGCGTCAGAGTTCGCTGGAGAAGATATCGGCATTCTCGTTCTCGCCGCCCGGCTGGCCATCCGCGCCGAGCGAGCTGATGTCGAACGCGCCCTTCTTGCCCGGCACGCTGTAGAGATAGGGGCGGCCCCACGGATCCTGCGGCAGCTTCTTGATATAGCCGCCGCGTCGGTAGCGCTGCGGCTGCGTCAGCGACGGCGGCGTGAGGAGCGCCTGAAGACCGTCCGTGCCCGAAGGATAGGTCAGATTGTCGAGCCGATATTGCTCCAGCGCCTGCTCGATGGTCGAGATGTCGGCCTTCGCCTTTTCGATGCGCGCTGTATCTGTGGCGGGGATGACGTTGATCGCGACGATCGTCGCCAGCAGACCGATGATGACGATCACGACCATCAGTTCGACCAGCGTGAAGCCGTGTTCGGCGGAGCGCCCCGAGGAATTGAAGCCGTGTTCGGCAAATCGACCTGCACAAGGCGACTGTGCGGCTTCAACAGGCTCAGCCCGAACGGATGATAATTTGAACATCTTACCTTCTTTCAAGCCCCGGTGAGGCTTTGCAATTGCAGGATGGGCAGCAGGATCGAGAGGATGATGACCGCGACGATGCCGCCCATGGCGATGATGATGATCGGCTCCAGCATGGCGAGCGCCGCGGAGGTGAAGCTGTCGAATTCCCGCTCCAGATAGTCGGCGGCGCGCTCCAGCATCGTGTCGAGCCGTCCTGCGCTCTCGCCACTGGCGGCGAGGTAGACGAGCAAGGGCGGGAATACTCCGCTGCGGCGCAGGGCTGCGGACAGGCTGCCGCCGCCACGGATGGCTTCGACGATCTCGTTAGAAGCCCGCCGCAGCACGCGATTGTGCACGGTCCCGGCGGTGAGCGACAATCCCTCCATCAACGGCAGGCGGCTGGCGACCATGGTGGACAGCGTACGGGCCATGCGCGCGGCGTGAAGGTCGCGGATGAGCCGCCCCAGTACAGGCAGGCGCAGCAGCGTGGCATCGAAGCGATAGCGGAAGCTGTCGATCCTGAGCGCGCGCCACAGAGATACGCCGCTCAGGAGCATCAGGATGAGCAGCAGCCACCAGTAAGCGGCGAGAAAGGCGGAAACGCCCATGACGAGGCGAGTGAGCAGCGGCAGTTGCTGGCCCACGGTGTCGAACTGCTCCACCACCTTGGGCACGACAAAGATCATCAGCGCGGCGACGACGCAGACGGCGAATCCGGCCAGCACGCTGGGATAGGCGATGGCGGTCAATACTTTCGATCGGATCACCGCCTGTCGCTCCATCAGAATGGCGAGCCGTTCCATGATCGTCGGCAGGCTGCCCGAACTTTCGCCTGCTGAGATCATTGCACGGTAGAGCGGCGGGAAGCTTTTCGGTTCTGCTCCCAGCGCATCGGCCAGCCTGCGCCCTTCCAGCACACCGCCGTGCACCTTGCCCACGATCGCGCGGACATGGGGCTGCTCGCTTTGCCGACCGATGGTGCGCAACGACTCTTCGAGTGGGCTGACCTGCACCAGCGTCGAAAGCTGGCGAGTGAAGAGGGTGAGTTCCTTGGCGCTGAGGCGCGGCGTCCGCAGCGACAGCCCCGCCCGTTTGCGCGCGACCTCCGCAGCGCCAGCCTCCAGCTTAACGATGAACATGCAGCGCGCGTCGAGCCTGGCGCGGGCGTCGTCCATCGTCTCCGCCTTCAGCGAACCGCTGCGTTCCCGACCGGCCGGATCGATCGCGACATAGTCGAAGTCAGCCATCGGCGATGGTTTCCACCTCGGTCGCGTCCTGGCGCGACACGCGGATGGCTTCTTCCGCTGTGGTCTGGCCATCGCGCACCAGAGCGCGAGCGGCAGAGCCGAGGTTGGGCGCGTTGAGGAAGGCATGGCGGGCGATCAGCGACTCGTCGCCGCCGTCATTGATCAGGCGGCGGATCGTGTCATCGACGCGGATCGCCTCGAACACGCCGATGCGGCCTTTGTACCCGGTGCCGCTGCATTCCTCGCAGCCGCGTGCGCGGTAGATGATCGTGCCGGGATCGAAGCCGAGCAGCGCGCTCGCCGACTTGTCCGCTTGTACTGGCTCGCGGCAATGCTGGCAAAGGCGACGGACGAGACGCTGGGCGATGACCGCGCGCAGCGTGGAGGCGAGGAGGAAGGGTTCGACCCGCATGTCGCGCATCCGCGTGATCGCGCCCACCGCGTCATTGGTGTGGACGGTCGACAGGACGAGGTGACCGGTGAGCGACGCCTGCACCGCGATCTCCGCCGTTTCCCGGTCACGGATTTCGCCAATCATGACGACGTCGGGATCCTGGCGCAGAATGGCGCGAAGCCCCGCGGCGAAGGTCAGGCCGACCTTGGCATTGACCTGCGTCTGGCCGACGCCCTCGATCGCATATTCGACCGGGTCTTCGACCGTCAGAATATTGCGCGAACCATCGTTCAATTGGCGCAGCCCCGCATAGAGCGTGGTCGTCTTGCCCGAACCGGTCGGCCCGGTGACAAGGATGATGCCGTTGGGCTCGCTCAGCCCTTCGCGGAAGATGCGGTCGGGCGCGCCGGTCATGCCCAGCAGGTCGAGCGACATGCCCGCATTTTCCTTGTCCAGGATGCGCAGCACCACGCGTTCGCCCGCACGGCTGGGCAGCGTGGAGACGCGCACGTCGAGCAGCTTACCGCCGAGCGTGAGACCGATGCGCCCGTCCTGCGGCACCCGCCGTTCGGCGATATCGAGCCGCGCCATGACTTTGATGCGGCTGACGACCACAGGCGCGACATGCGGCGGCATTCGCAGCGTCTCGCGCAACACGCCATCGATGCGCATCCGCACGATAAGGCCGGTTTCGTATGGCTCGATGTGAATGTCGCTGACGCCCTGTCGCGCGGCTTCGGCGATGATGCCGTTGATGAGGCGGATGGCGGGCGCATCGTCCGCGCTGTCGAGCAGGTCGTCGGCGGTCGGAATATCGGCGGCGAGAATGTCGAGTTCGTCCGCACCTACCTCCAGCGATCCGGCCATGGCGGCGGCGCTGCCGTCCATCGCATAATGATCGGACAGATGCCTATCGAACTGCGCAGGCTCGACAAATTGCACGTTGAAGCTGCGGGCGAGATGGCGGCGCACTTCGAGCAGGACGCGCGGGTCGCTCCCTTCGCGCACCGCGATCGTCAGGCGGTCCCCCTCGATCGGTAGCATGACGACGCCGTTTTTTCGGGCGAAGGCATAAGGAATGTCGACTGGCCGGGTCGGCGTCGGCACCGGTGGTGCTGCGATCTCCGGTGCGGGATCGGTCACTTGCGGCCTCCACTTGCCGGGATTTCGACGGGACGCACTATGCCGGACGATTGCCGCACCGAAGGCTCGATGACCTGCGGCGGAGTGGCTAGCGGCATCGCGCTCGCTTGCGGCTGCACGACTACGTCGCCCGGCTGCGGCGGCAAGGGCGGGGCCGCACCCATATAGTCCCGAACCAGTTCATCGATGCTGGGTTCCTGATCCGGATTGCGGCGAAGCTGCATGTCACGGACATAGCCGTAGCGCTGCTGCGTAAGGGCGCGCGCATCCTCCTTCGACCGCAGGATGGTAGGGCGGATGAAGACCATCAGATTGGTCTTGGACCGGCTGCGGCTGCGCGACTTGAACAGTTCGCCGATGCCCGGAATGTCGGACAGCAACGGGATGCGCTCGATCGTGCGGCGCTCATTATCATCGAGCAGGCCGCCGAGCGCTAGGATCTCGCCATCGTCGACCGTTACGGTCGTCTCGATCTCGCGCTTGTTGATGATGAGGTCGGTGTTGCTGTTGGAGACGGGACCGGCGACGCTCGATACCTCCTGCTTCAGGAACAGCTTGATCGCTCCGCCGGTGTTGATCTGCGGCTTCACCTCCAGCTTGATCCCGACATCCTGCCGCTGGACGGTGCGGAACTGATTGTCGAAATTCTGGCTGAGCGCCTCACCCGTAGTGATAGGAACCTGCTGGCCGACGAGGATCGACGCCTGTTGGTTGTCGAGTGTCATGACCGACGGCGTGGAAAGCAGATTGGAATTGGTGTCGGACTTCACCGCATTGATGATCGCGCCGAAGATGCCGTTCGACCCGATGCTGCCGCCCAAGCCCGCTATGCCGCCAGTCGCGCTTTGCAGGCTGGCGATGGCGGCGGACTGAAGCTGGCTGGCAAGGTCATTGTTCTGGCGGACTTCGGTGGTTGTGCGGGTGCCGTCCGGAGCTACCACGGTCGTCGTCGTGGTGCCGAGCTTGTCCGCGCCGTACGCGCCCGCCAGCGTCAATAGGTTCGGCGAAGCGTTGGAATAGTTGGTGGCAGCAAAGCCCGTCTTGGTGCTGCCGATCAGGAACTGAACGCCCAGTTTCTTGGCGGCGGCGTCGCTGATTTCCACAATGATCGCTTCCACCAGCACCTGTTCGCGGCGCGTATCGATCTGGCGGATGGTCTCGCCGAGCATACGCTGCACGTCGCTGTTGGCCGCGACGATGATGGCGTTCGCGCCCTCGTATCGGGTGACGATGGCAGGACCACGGGTGGAGATGCCGTTGCCACCGGAAGATGAAGAGACTGCGGCGGTCACGGGCGCGGCGGCCTGCGAAGCGGCGGCGGCACCGCCCTGCCCTCCGCCAGCGGCTGGTGCGGCGGCGGTGGTCGTCGGGATGGCGCCCGCCTGCCCGATCAACTGCTGCAACACAGGCAGAAGCTTTTCCGCGTCGGCATGTTCGAGCCAGTAGACGCGGATTTCCGTGCCGCTCGCCGCGCGCTGATCGAGGTCGCGGGCCATGGCGGCAAGCCGGGCGACGGTGTTGGCATCGCCCCGGATCGCGACGGCGTTGCTGCTGTCGATCGGCACCACCGTCGCGGCCGCGGGTGCTGCATTCTCCCCCGCGCGGGAAGCGACGAGCGCCTGAAGCGAGGTCGCGATTTCGCGCGCGCCCGCATTGCGCAGTATGACCATTTGCGTCGCGGACGTGTCGCGATCCACCTGACGCAAGACCTGGCGGATGCGCGCGATATTGTCGGCATAATCGGCCACGACGACGCTGTTGCCGCTGCGGTTGCCGGTGACCGATCCTTCCTTACTCACCAGTGGGCGCAGCGTTTCCAGCGCGCTTGCGGCGTCGATCGAGCGAAGGCGGAAGACTTCGGTCACAAACTGGTTTCGGTTGGTCGCCTGCCCGACGGCGCTCGGCTGTCCCGCCGCGCCGTCCGCTGGTTGGATGCGGTATGCACCGCCCGGCGCGGGCACGGCGACAAGACCGTTTGCGCGCAAGGTGGACAGCACGATCTCGAAATATTCGGAGCGCGACAAGGGGCGATCGGTGACGACCGACACCTTCCCCTGCACGCGATTGTCGATGATGAAGGTACGGCCAGTGACCCGCGCTGCATCCTGAATGAAAGCGCGAATGTCGGCGTCGCGGACGTTCAGCGTCTGTTGCGCGTGGACGGGTTGCGCGATCGGCGCGGTCAACACCAGCGCCAGAGCGGCGGAAAGGAGAAGCTTACGGTTCATTGGCCCTGCAAGATGATGTTGACGGTCGCGGTCGATACGCCGCGTTCGACGAGGAGCGAGAGGCGTGCACCCGGCGTGATCCGGTTCTGCACGGATTGAAGGTCGCCGATCGGCTGCCCATTGATCTGCGTCACGACATCACCGGGTTGGAAGCCGAAGCTGGCGAAGGATGGTCCCTTCGATTGCACGGCAAGACCGATGACGCGGCCATTTTCCAGACGGGGCGAAAAGCCGACATCGCGTTTGAGCGCGTCGACGGTGGCTCCGCCCGCTGCGACGGGAGGCGCGGCTGATGTAGAGAGTGGCACGGGGAGCCCTTCACCCTGCAAAGGTGCGGGAGCATCGGATGATTGATCGAGGAAGACCTGTTCCTCGGCACCGCCGCGATCGATCACGACATGGTCGAACGCGACCGCCTTCAGCACGACGCCGGGAATGATCTCGTCACCTACGGCAAAGCTGTTCTGCACGCCGTCCGGTGTGGCGAGGATCGCGGAGCCCAAGCCGGACCCTTCGTTCAGGCGCACACCATAAAGCGTGAGTGCCAGAGATGTGACGACGCCGTTGCCAGCGGCAGGCTGCGCGCCGGTGCGATAGAAAGGATCAAAGCTGGCAAAAAGCGCCTGCCGCGCGGCGGAAGAAGGATATTGAGCGACCCGCGCTTCCCAAGGGCCGAAGCTGCCGACGGGCGTGACGATAACCCAGATCAACCGGACGATCTGGATCGCCACGACGGCAAGCAACAGGCGTTCGGCGAGGGCAAGCCAGTCGAACGGCTGAGGCGCGCTATGCGCGGGTAAGCGTAATCGCTGCCGTACCTGATCTAACGATGCCCGCATCACTATAGTGAACCCCCCCGATCACTCCGGGCTGTGTGCTAGGCAAATCGCGTTACGTAAAAATGACGGTCGTATGACGGATAAATGACACCTGAACGCGAGGATCATGAGGCTTGATTTTCCCGATATCGGCATTAGCCAGCCTTCATCGCCGGAGCAGATCGGAGGCTGTAATGCTAAAGCCAATCTACGGCCCCGACGCCGACATCGACAGGATCGCGACGCATCCCCGCGTCCAACGGGTGCCGGGTCGCAGCATCAACCTGTTCATCCAACGCGATTTCCTGTCGGCGGAGGAATGCGCTGCCCTGATCGAGCGGATCGAAGAGAAGCGCCGACCGTCCACCATCGCCGACGCAAATGGCGACAGCTATTTTCGGACGAGCGAAACCTGCGATCTGGACCCGGCGGACCCTTTGGTCGCAGCCATCGACGCAAAATTGTCAGCTTTCGCGGGGATCGATCCCGCCCACGGCGAACCCATTCAGGGCCAGCGTTACGACGTCGGTCAGGAGTTCAAGCCGCATACGGATTATTTCGATCCGAAAGGCTTGGACTTCGCGCCCTATTGTTCGGTTGCGGGCAACCGCACCTGGACTTTGATGGTCTATCTCAACGAACCCGCCGCGGGCGGGGCAACCCGCTTCACCAAGATTGGGAAGACGGTGCAGCCTGAAACCGGCAAGCTGCTCGCGTGGAATAACAGGTTGGAAGACGGACGGCCGAACCCCGACACGATCCATCACGGAATGAGGGTGCGATCGGGCGTGAAGCACATCATCACGAAATGGTATCGCGAGCGGCCCTGGGGCTAGAAGGCCAGCACCTTTCGGAGGCGCTGGCCGCGACGTTTATTTCAGACCGCCACCCATCGCGCGATAGATTTCGACCATATTGCTTGCCTGCGTCTGCCGCGTGGTGACCAGGCTTTGCTCGGCGGAATAGAGTGCGCGCTGCGAATCCAGCGTGTTGAGGAACGGGTCCACCCCGGCGCGGAACCGCGCTTCGGACAGACGATAGCTTGCGCGTGCCGCGTCACGCTGGGAGGTCTGCGCTTCGAGCTGACGTCCCATCGTGCCGCGACGGGCGAGTGCATCCGCCACTTCACGGAAGCCGGTCTGGACGCTCTTTTCATAGGTGGCGAGCATCGCATCATAGGTTGCGCGGGCGTAGCGCAGATTGCCCTTGTTCCGGCCAAAGTCGAAGATCGGCAAGGTGGCGCTCGGCGCGACCGACCATAATTCGCTGCCGCTCTTGAACAGGTTGGACAGGCCGAGGCTGACCGTACCCAGCGCAGCGGTCAGCGAGATGTTAGGGAAGAAGGCCGCCCGCGCTGCGCCGATATTGGCGTTGGCCGCCAGAAGATCATGTTCGGCTGAAGCGATGTCCGGACGTCGCAACAGAACTTCCGACGAAATGTTCGCCGGAAGATTGTCGAGTGTCGCACTGCTGGCCGGGAAGGCTTCGGGCAGATCGGATGCAGGCACTGTAGTACCTGCAAGCAAATTCAGCGCATTCTGATCCTGCGCCACCAGCGTGGTCGCCGCTTCTATGTCCGACCGCGCCTGATCGTAGCTGGTCTGAGCCTGCCGCACTTCCAGTTCTGAGGCGATGCCCTTGGTAAAGCGGGCGCGCGTGAGTTCGAGCGTGGTTCCGAAGGTCTTTTCCAGATCGCGAGCGATCCGTAAGCGCTCCTGATCCGCAGCCATGGTAAGCCACGCGTTCGCCGTTTCCGCGATCAGCGTGGTCTGCGCCGCGTTCCGGGTTTCGACACTAGCGAAATATTGCTCCTGCGCCGCTCGCGTCAGGTTGCGGATGCGGCCGAACAGGTCGATTTCCCATGCGGAAATCCCGACCTGCGCCTGATAGACGTCGGTCCGCAGCTTCTGCGCCTGGCCGAACTGTACCAGCGGCTGCTCGGAATATGTTGCCGTGCCGGTCGCGCCGACGGTCGGCAGCAGATCCGCGCGTTGCACGCGATATTGCGCCCGCGCCTGTTCGACATTGGCGACGGCGATGCGCAGGTCGCGATTGTTGGCAAGCGCTGTTTCGATGACGCGGGCAAGGCGCGGCTCGACGAAGAAATCACGCCATGCCGTGTCCGCCGGGACGATCGCCTGCCCCCCCGCGCCGGTGGCGTAGGAGGGGCCGGTCGGCGTTGCTGCGGGAACGGGCAGTTCGGGCCGCGTATATTTGGGCGCCAGATCGCACGCGGCAAGCGCAAGAGACAGGGTGATGGCGCCAAAGGCTTTCACGGTACGCATATTTCTCAAGCCTCCTGCGGTCCGCGATCTTCGTCGCGCTCATCGTTCTGGCGATCGTCTCTGCGATGATGCTCGCGGAACACGCGCTTCACCACGGTGAAGAATACCGGCACGAAGAAGATGGCGAGGATCGTCGCCGACAACATGCCGCCCACCACGGCCCAGCCGATCGCGTTCTGCCCGCCTGCGCCTGCGCCGGTGGAGAGCGCCAGCGGCAACACGCCGAAGACGAAGGCAAAGCTGGTCATCAGGATCGGGCGAAGGCGGAGCTTGCCTGCCTCCAGCGCGGCCTGCGCTGGCGACATTCCCTCGCGCATCTTCTCCTCGGCGAACTCCACGATCAGGATCGCGTTCTTTGCCGACACACCTATCGTGGTGATGAGGCCGACCTGAAGATAGATGTCGTTGTTCAGCCCCGCCAATGTCGCCGCGATCACTGCGCCAAGCACACCGAGCGGCACCACCAGCATGACCGAGATCGGAACCGACCAGCTTTCGTACAGCGCAGCAAGGCACAGGAAGACGATCAGCATCGACAGCGCATAGACATAGGGCGCTTGTCCGCCGGACGTCTTTTCTTCGTAGGAGATACCGTTCCAGCTGTAACCGATGCCCGCAGGCAGCTTCTGTGCGATTTCCTCCATCGCCTTGATCGCCTCACCGCTCGACACGCCGGGAGCCGGAGCACCCTGGATGTTCATCGAAGGAACGCCATTATAGCGTTCCAGTCTCGCCGGCCCCTGAATCCACTCGCTCGTTGCGAAGGCTGAGATCGGCGCCATGGTGCCGTTACTGCTGCGAACGTGAAATGCGTTGATCGCTTCGGGTGATGTGCGGAACGGCGCATCGGCCTGAACATAGACGCGCTTCACGCGGTCGCGATCGATGAAGTCGTTGACGTAGGATCCGCCCAGATTGGTGCTGATCGTGTCGTTGACGTCGGCCTGCGCGACGCCGAGCGCACCGGCAGCGGCCTGATCGACGTTGAGCTTCAGCTGCGGCGTGTCCTCCAGACCGTTGGGACGGACCTGCGCCAGACGCTTGTCCTGCATCGCCATGCCGAGCAGCATGTTGCGGGCCTCCAGCAGTTTGGCGTGGCCCAGGTTGGCCTGATCAAGAAGCTGGAAGTCGAAACCCGATGCGTTGCCAAGTTCCTGCACGGCGGGCGGCACGAAGGCGAAGGCCATGCCGGCGGATATCTTCTGGAACGCCATGTTCGCACGCTGCGCGATGGCAGGAACAGCGTTTTCCGCGCCGGAACGATCCTTCCAATCCTTCATGCGGACGAAGACGATGCCGACATTCTGCCCCTGTCCCACGAAGCCGAAACCGGAGACCGTGAAGACGGCAGCGACATTCTTCTTTTCATCGTTCAGATAATGGTCGCGCATCCGCGCCAGAGTCCGTTCGGTTTCCTCGATCGTCGTACCGGCAGGCAGCGAGATCTGGTTGATGATGCTTCCCTGGTCTTCGTCCGGCAGAAAACCGCCGGGCAGGCGCAGAAAGATGAACGCCATGCCCGCGACGATGAGCGCATAGAGGATCATTGTCCGGCCCCAGCGATGCTCCACCTTTTGGACACCGCGGCCATAACGGTCGACGCCCTTGTCAAAGGTACGGTTGAACCAGTCGAAAAAGCGGCCAAAGAACGACCCGATCGGGCCATTCCAGTTGCCATGACCTTCCTTGGACGCAGGCTTCAGGATCGTCGCGCAAAGCGCTGGCGTAAGGATCAACGCGACCAGCACGGACAGGATCATGGACGACACGATGGTGATCGAAAACTGGCGGAAGATGACGCCCGTCGATCCGCCGAAGAACGCCATCGGCAGGAACACCGCAGACAGCACCAGGCCGATACCGATCAGCGCGCCGCTGATCTCGTCCATCGACTTGCGCGCAGCTTCCTTGGGACTGAGCCCTTCATCCTGGATCAGACGTTCGACATTTTCGACCACGACGATCGCGTCATCGACTAACAAGCCGATCGCCAGCACCATGCCGAACAGCGTCAGCGTGTTGATCGAATAGCCGGCGACCGCCATCACGGCGAACGTGCCCAGCAGAACGACCGGCACCGCGATCGTCGGGATGATCGTGG
>JAAIGE0100798578.1_pt1 | contig 14400 bp, 13 predicted proteins | sample 6487951 | NCBI WGS metagenome assembly JAAIGE01 (sample SAMN13974128, study PRJNA590717) | phyllosphere metagenome | biome: tomato field; feature: multiple bacterial spot infested tomato fields; material: tomato leaves; isolation source: leaves from tomato fields | host: Solanum lycopersicum ... | reverse complement strand
GGCGCCTGCTCGGCCGGCGCCTGCTGCGCGACGGACGGGTCGTCGGACGCGGCGACCGCGCCGGCGCTCTCGGCCGGACGGCCCCAGCTCGCCTCGGCGGCGGCGGCGGTCGTGGACGCGTCCTCGGCCGGCGCGGACGGTGTCGCCTCCGGAGCGAAGTGCTCGGTCCACTGCGTTCCGTCCCACCACCTCTGGCGGCCGGATCCGTCGTCGTACCAGCCTGCAGGCGTCGTCATGTTTCCCCCTCGAGATCGTCGTCCGCGGCGCGGATCAGCACCTCCATGTATAGCAGTGGAGTACGACGCGGAGGCGGCGTGCGGGGTGTCGCTCGCAGGCAGGCGCGGAGGCGCGCTTAGGCTCGAACAGCCATGATTCGGTTCGAGAACGTCACGAAGCGCTACCGCGGGACCTCCAGACCCGCTCTGTCCGGCGTCGACTTCGAGGTCCAGCGCGGGGAGTTCGTGTTCCTCGTCGGCGCCTCGGGATCGGGGAAGTCGTCCTGCCTGCGACTGATCCTGCGGGAGGACGTGCCCACCTCCGGGCGCGTCGCCGTCCTCGGCCGCGACCTCCGCTCGCTCGCGAATCGCAAGGTGCCCTACTTCCGTCGGCACATCGGCTCCGTGTTCCAGGACTTCCGGCTGCTGCCGTCGAAGACGGTGTTCCAGAACGTGGCCTTCACGCTGCAGGTGACGGGATCGTCGCGCGGATTCATCCAGCAGGCCGTGCCCGAGGCTCTCGCGCTCGTCGGCCTCGACGGCAAGCAGAAGCGGATGCCGCACGAGCTCTCGGGTGGAGAGCAGCAGCGCGTGGCGATCGCCCGCGCACTCGTGAACCGCCCCCAGGTGCTGCTCGCGGACGAGCCGACGGGAAACCTCGACCCCGCGACCTCCGTCGACATCATGCAGCTCCTCGCACGCATCAACGCGGGAGGGACGACCGTCCTCATGGCCACGCACGAAGCGGCCTTCGTCGACCAGATGCAGCGCCGCGTCATCGAGCTGCGCGACGGAGTGATGGTGCGCGACGAGGTCCACGGCGGATACGGGGACACCTCCAACATCCCCCGACTCGCACCGGAGGAGGTGCGCGGCGCCGCCGCTGCCGCCGCCCTCACCGCCGTCCAGGAGGTGCAGCGCCAGACCGCCGACCTCTCGGTCGTGCGCGCCGCCCTGGCGGAGGAGCTGAGCGCTCAGCGCCGCGCCGCGTCGGCGGCCCCCGACGCCGTGCCGACGGCATCCGAGACGCCGGAGGCGCAGGCCGCCCCCATCGAGCCGCAGCCCGAGGAGACGCCGGTCGACGCCGCAGCGCCCGCCGGACCCCGCACGCACCCGATCGTCCTCCCGGAGATCGACGTCGCCGAGCTCGGGGTGGCCGACCGCCTGGGACTCTCGGACAGCGACGCCGAGGAAGTGGGGCCGACCTCGTGAGAATCGGACTCATCCTCATGGAGGCCCTCATGGGCCTCCGGCGCAACATCTCGATGGTGATCTCGGTCGTCCTCGTCACCTTCGTGTCGCTCACCTTCGTGGGAGCGGCGATCCTCATGCAGGCCCAGATCGGCACGATGCGCGGGTACTGGACGGAGCGCGCACAGGTCGCCGTGTACATGTGCTCCTCGATCTCGGAGGCCACGACCTGTCTCGACGGCGGGGCCACCGAAGACCAGGTGAACGCCGTGCGCGACCAGCTCGAGGGGGAGGCGCTCGCCCCGCTCATCAGCGAGGTGACCTTCGACACCAAGGAGGACACGTACGCCAAGCTCGTCGACCAGCTCGGCGAGGAGCAGGCGAGCGTCATCACGCCCGACCAGGCGTTCGAGGTCTTCTTCGTCACCATGAAGGATCCGGGGCAGTCGCAGATCATCGCCGAGGCCTTCAACGGAGTGGCGGGCGTGGAGCAGGTGACCGACCAGCTGCAGTACCTCGAGCCGCTGTTCTCGGCCCTGACCGTCGCGACCTACATCGCCGTCGGCATCGCGGTGCTCATGCTGATCGCGGCCATCCTCCTGATCGGCACGACCATCCGCCTCTCCGCCTACGCGCGCCGCAAGGAGATCGGCATCATGCGCCTCGTCGGCGCATCCAACCGATTCATCCAGACGCCGTTCGTGCTCGAGGGCGTCTTCGCGGCCTTCCTCGGATCCGTCCTCGCGAGCGTCGCGGTCGTGGCCGGGGTGCAGGTCGGCGTGAACGGGTACCTGCGGGGACGTGTCCCGTTCATCACCACCTGGGTGACCATGCAGGACGCCGCGATCGTGGTTCCCGTCCTCATCGGCATCGGAGTGCTCCTCGCCGCGCTGTCGGCGGGCTTCGCCATCCGACGCTGGCTGCGCACCTGATCGGCGATCGGTATAGACTGACAGGCTGCCCGCTGACGACCCGTCGCGGGAGCGCAGACGCACAGGAGTGAAGCATGCCCAGGGAACGCGGGGAGAAGGTCATCGCGACCAATCGTCGCGCACGTCACGACTACACCATCGAGAAGTCGTACGAGGCGGGGATGGTGCTCACCGGCACCGAGGTGAAGTCGCTGCGCCAGGGGCGCGCGAACCTCAGCGACGGGTACGCGTTCGTCAAGGGCAATGAGGTGTTCCTCGACTCCGTGCACATCCCGGAGTACTCGCAGGGGCACTGGACGAACCACTCGGCCAAGCGCATCCGCAAGCTCCTCCTGCACCGGGAGGAGATCGCGAAGCTGCAGCACGCCGTCTCGGCGGGCGGCTACACGCTGATCCCGCTCAAGCTCTACTTCTCCGACGGCCGCGCGAAGGTCGAGATCGCCCTCGCGAAGGGCAAGCGGGAGTACGACAAGCGGCAGACGCTGCGCGAGCGACAGGACACCCGCGAGGCAGAGCGCGCGATGCGCCTGCGCAACCGCGTCGGGGAGTGATCACCGCCCGGGGGTGAACCCCAGGACACGACCGAGGAACGCGATCTCCCGCTCGAGCGCGTCGACGATCGTGTCGGCGGAGCGGAAGCCGTGTCCCTCGTCGGGATAGAGCACGTACTCGTGGTCGACGCCCCGCGCGCGCAGGGCGTCGCGGATCGCCTCCGACTGCGAGGGCGCTACGACGCGGTCGGCGCCGCCCTGGAGCAGCAGCACCGGGACATCGATCCGATCCGCGTTCGCACGCGGCGATCTGCGCTCGTAGACCTCTTCGGCGTCGGGGAGAGGTCCGACCAGCCCGTCGATGTAATGCGCCTCGAAGTCGGGGGAGTGGTCCACCAGCGTGCGCAGATCCGTCACGGCGTAACGGGCGATCCCCGCGGCGAACGTGCCGCCGCGCACCAACGCGGACAGCACCGTCCATCCTCCCGCGGAGCTCCCGCGGATGGCGATGCGCGCAGGATCGGCGAGCCCGGCATCCGCGAGCCCGCGCGCAGCGGCGATGACGTCGTCGACGTCGACCACGCCCCACTCGCCGTCCAGGCGTTCACGGTAGGCGCGGCCATAGCCGGTCGAACCGCCGTAGTTCACATCGAGGATGCCGATGCCGCGACTCGTGTAGAACGCGATCGCCGCCGATGCGGCGCCCGTGACGTGCGCGGTCGGTCCTCCGTGCACGAACACGACGTAGGGCGGCAGCTCGCCGGCAGGAGCCGAGGCGTCGGGATTCGTCGGCGGGTAGGCGAAGGCGTGCACGGTCCCGTGAGGTCCGTCGACGAGGATCGGCTCGGCCGGCCGCATCCAGTGTCGGTCGGCGGGCGCTCCGCCCGCGACGATGTGCTCGGCGCCGTCCGTGATGTCGACGCTCCACAGTCCGGCTGATGCCGTCGAGCTGCTGCCGGAGAGGAGAACCCGCCGACCGGTCGCGTCATCGACGCTCACATGGCCGTCCGCCGCCGTCTCGAGGGTACGGGCGGTTCCGTCGCGCTCGATCACGACCACGCGGTCGCGGCCGTTCGTGCGCACCGCGACCACCCGGCCGTCGGGGAGCGGACGGAACCAGCGGTTGCCGAGCACCCACAGGCCGTACCCCACGTCGGCGTCGGCCTCCGCCAGCGGGACGGGATCGCCCACCGGGTCGAGATGCGAGAGCCGCTGCCGATGCAGCGTCCATCGGCCCGCGGGATCGTCCGAGTAGATCAGCTCGTCGTCGGAGAGCCACTCCGGCTGGAGGGCGGCGCGTGTTCCGAGCGACACCGTGCGCCGCCCGTCGCCGATGCGCAGATCGGCCCGCTGCCACGGCAGGTGGCGTCCCGTCCACTCGACCCACGCCACGCGCGAACCGTCCGGCGAGAGAGCCGGATGAGCGTAAAAGGCTCCGCCCTCGACGACGATGCGCACCGCCGAAGCGTCGTCGGCGGCGGAGCCGTCGGTGGGGATCTCCACGATCGCCCGCCGGTGAGGCTCCGTGTCGAGGTCTTCGCGGACGGCGAAGAGGCGGCCCTGGTCCAGACGGAGTCCGCCGTGCGCCGGGCCGGACGGGGTGAGTGCCACGGGTTCGCCTCCGCGCGGCAGCCGGCGGACACGCTGATCGCGCGCGTCGACGAAGTACAGGGTCCCGTCGGCATCCGCGGTCCAGGCGCCGCCGCCGTACTCGTGCACCCTCGAGCGGGCGCTCCACGGTGCCGGAAGCAGCTCGTCCCCCGACGAGGAGCGGACCGTCACACGTCCTCCCTCCGCCGGCACGGATTCCCCCCACCACGTCTCGTCGGCCACGACTCGGGCGCCGTCGATCCGCGGTGAGGCGGTGGCGATCGAGGAGGCGGCGAACGGGGAGGACCAGGAGCCGAATGGGGAAGGCATGCGTCGAGCCTAGGGGAGCGGAAACATGAGGTCACAGAGGGTGCGAGCACGCCCGGTGGTGCTCTACGGTTCTGAGAACGCCCGGGCCGTCCCGGGCGAGGAGCGACAGCCGAGCCCGGCACCCGCCCGCGAACGACGTGTCCCTTCGTCGCGCGCGGACCCCCGGCCCGCCTCGTTTCCAGGAGAGAAGATGTCTGCAGACACTGCGACCTTCGGCACCCCGCGCGTGCCCTTCTCGTTCGAACTGTATCCCCCGCGATCGGCGTCGAGCGAGGACGCCCTGCACGACACCGTCCACCGCCTGGCCGCCGCAGGTCCCTCGTTCCTCTCGGTGACGTACGGGGCGGGCGGGTCGACGGGTGGGCGGTCTCTCGACGTGCTGCGGTACATCCGCGAGAACACGACGGTGGAGCCGCTGGCGCACCTCACCTGCGTCGGCAACACGTATGCCGGCGCCACGGCCCTCATCCGCGAGTTCCTGGATGCCGGGATCCTCAGCTTCCTCGCGCTCCGCGGCGACCCGCCCGCCGGGGCCGCCGACGGGTTCCTCGGCGATCTGGAGAGCTCGGCACAGCTCGTGCAGCTGATCGACCGCGTCCAGGCCGAACGGGCACCGTATGTGGAGGCGCCCGTGCCCGGGCTCCCCGGCGCGGCGCGGATCTCTCCGCGCCGACGGGTGAGCATCGCCGTCGCGGCGTTCCCGAACGGTCACCCGCGCTCCGCGCACCGCACGCAGCACGTCGAGGCGCTGCTGGCCAAGCAGGCGGCGGGCGCGACGTTCGCGATCACGCAGCTCTTCTTCCACGCCGACGACTACCTGTCGTTCGTCGGCCGCGCCCGCGACGCCGGCGTGACGATCCCCATCCTCCCGGGCATCATGCCCATCACCTCGCCGGCCCGGCTCGCCCGCGTGCTGGAGCTCACCGGCGAGGAGCTGCCCGGGGAGCTCTCGATCGCCCTCGACGTGGAGCCCACCGCGGAGGGACGTCGCGCGGTCGGCATCGAGTGGGCCGCGCGTCTGGCCCGCGACGTCGTCGACGGAGGAGCGCCGGGCGTCCACCTCTACGCGTTCAACGAGCACGACACCGTCCTCACGGTCCTCGCCGAGGCCGGCATCCTCCCGGTGCTGGACCCGGTGAACCCGCTCTCTGGAAAGGAAAGACAATGACCGCATTCCCCGCAGGGACCATCCTCGGATATCCACGCATCGGCCGTCGGCGCGAGCTCAAGAAGGCCGTCGAGTCGTTCTGGGCCGGCCGCATCGACGAGCAGGAGCTCGAGCGCGCCGCGGCCGCGTTGCGGGCGGCCACCCGGGAGCGGCTCGCCTCGCTCGGCCTCGGACGCACGGACTCGGCCATCCCGGAGTCGTTCTCCTACTACGACCAGGTGCTCGACGCCGCCGTCACAGTCGGGGCCATCCCGGCGCGATTCGACGACCTTCGCGAGCGCGACGGCCGCATCGGCCTGCCGGCGTACTTCACGATCGCGCGGGGCGAGGGGGAGCGAGCGCCTCTGGAGATGACCAAGTGGTTCGACTCGAACTACCACTACCTCGTCCCCGAGATCGGTCCGGAGACGGAGTTCTCCCTGTCCGACGATCGTCTCGTCGGACAGGTCCAGGAGGCGGTCGCCGCCGGATTCGCGACGCGACCGACGATCGTCGGCCCGGTCACCCTCCTCGCGCTCGCCAAGCCGTCGGACGACGCCCCCGCCGGCTTCGACCCGTTGTCGCGCCTCGCCGACGTCATCCCGGTGTACATCGAGCTCCTCCGCGCCCTGCGTGCGGCGGGCGCGGACTGGGTGCAGCTCGACGAGCCGGCGCTCGTCAGCGAGTCCCTTCCCGCGTCGGTCGCCCAGCTGTCGGACGCCGCGGCCACGGCTCTCGCTGCTCTGGGCGAGTCGACCGACCGTCCCTCGATCCTCGTCGCGTCGCCGTATGCGGATCTCGGGCCCGTGTTCTCGGTGCTCGCCGCTGCTCCGATCGAGGCGATCGCGGTCGACCTGGTCCGCGGCGGCATCCCCACCTCCGCTCCCGGGCTCGAGAACAAGACGCTCGTGGGAGGGGTGATCGACGGTCACAACATCTGGCGGGGAGACCTCGACGGCGCTCTCGGCCGGTTGGAGGAGCTGCGCGGCCTGCCCGCGGCGGCCGTGTCGGCGTCCACATCGACGTCGCTCCTGCACGTCCCGCATGACGTCGAGGACGAGTCCGCTCTCGATGCGCGCCTGGCCTCCTGGCTGTCGTTCGCCGATCAGAAGGTCGGGCAGGTCGTCGTCCTCGCCCGAGCGCTGACCGAGGGCCGGGACGCCGTCGCCGCCGATCTCGATGCGGCGTCGGCCGCGCTGTCCGACCGGCTGTCCGCACCCGGAGTGCGCGACGGCGCCGTGAGGGACCGTGGGCTGCAGGAGGCGGACTTCTCCCGCGTCGGATACGGCGAGCGGGAGAAGGCGCAGGAGGCGCTGGGCCTTCCGGCGCTGCCCCTCACCACGATCGGATCCTTCCCGCAGACCGGTGACATCCGTCGCGAACGCGCTCGCGTGCTCCGCGGGGAGATCCCGGTCGACGACTACGAGGACTTCCTCCGCAGGGAGATCGCGGGGGTGGTCTCGCTCCAGGAGGACCTCGGGCTCGACGTCCTGGTCCACGGCGAGCCGGAGCGCAACGACATGGTGCAGTACTTCGCGGAGAACCTCGACGGCTTCGCGGTCACGGAGCACGGATGGGTGCAGTCGTACGGATCCCGCGCGACGCGTCCTTCGATCCTCTGGGGCGACGTCTCCCGTCCTGCGCCCATCACGGTGGGCTGGGCGTCGTACGCGCAGTCCCTCACCGCGAAGCACCTCAAAGGGATGCTCACCGGTCCGGTGACGATCCTCGCGTGGTCGTTCGTCCGTGACGACCAGCCCCTGGCGGAGACGGCGAACCAGGTCGCCCTCGCCCTGCGGGACGAGATCGCCGATCTGGAGGCGGCGGGGATCGCGATCATCCAGGTCGACGAGCCGGCGCTGCGCGAGTTGCTGCCGTTGAAGAGGGACGACCAGCCGGCGTACCTCGACTGGTCGGTGAGATCCTTCCGGCTCGCGACGGGCGGAGCGGGAGCGGCCACGCAGGTGCACACCCACCTCTGTTATTCGGAGTTCGGGGTGGTCATCGACGCCATCCGAGCGCTCGATGCGGACGTGACGTCGATCGAGGCGGCCCGCAGCCGCATGGAGGTGGTCGCGGACATCGCCGAGTCCGGGTTCGACCACGGCATCGGACCCGGCGTCTACGACATCCACTCCCCGAGGGTCCCCTCGGTCGAGGAGGTCGAGTCGCTGCTGCGTCGTGCGGTCGCGGAGATCCCCGTGCGGCAGCTCTGGGTGAACCCCGACTGCGGGCTGAAGACCCGGGGATACGAGGAGACGACCGCGTCGCTGCGGAACATCGTCGAGGCCACGCGGCGCGTGCGGGCCGAGGTCAGCCTCGCCGTCTGACGCCGCTGCACGTCAGAGGGCCCCTCCTGATCGGGAGGGGCCCTCTTCGATGTTCCGTCGAGGCCGGAGCGTCAGACCGCTCGCAGCACGGCGACGACCTTGCCGAGCACCACGGCCTCGTCGCCCAGGATCGGCTCGAAGGCCGAGTTGCGCGGCAGGAGCCAGGTGTGGCCGTCGCGACGCCGCAGCACCTTGACGGTGGCTTCGCCGTCGAGCATGGCGGCGACGATCTCGCCGTTCTCCGCACTGTTCTGAGAGCGCACGACCACCCAGTCGCCGTCGCAGATCGCCGCGTCGATCATCGACTCGCCCGACACCTTCAGCATGAAGAGGTCTCCCTTGCCCACCAGCTGTCGGGGAAGCGGGAAGATCTCCTCCACCTGCTGATCGGCGGTGATCGGGACGCCGGCGGCGATGCGGCCGACGAGGGGGACGAGCGCGGCGTCGCCGACGGGGGTGGCGATGTCGGCGGGGTTCTCGGCGCCTGCTCCGGGAAGGTCGATCAGGACCTCCATCGCCCGTGTCTTGCCGGGATCACGGCGCAGATATCCGCTGAGCTCGAGCTGACCCAGCTGGTGCGTCACGCTGGAGAGCGACTTGAGTCCGACGGCGTCGCCGATCTCGCGCATGCTCGGCGGGTACCCGTATCGGCTGATCGATGCCTGGATCACCTCGAGGATGGCCATCTGCTTCGGGCTCAGGCTCTTCCGACGGCGGGTGCGGGGCGCATCGGCTTCGGGGGCGGAGATGTCGCTCATGGTGCTCCTCAGGTAGACGATCCGGCGTCTCGGTTCGAATGTCGGTGGCCCGTGGTGGGGTGTTCGTATCGAAACCGTATCCGAGAAGAGGCCCCACGGGGAATATCTGTTCGAGCGTGTCGGTTCTTTTCCGGAGCCGGTTTCGAAGAAGTCTTGACAGATGTTCGAATTCGAAGATAACTTCGGAACGTAGCTTCGCATCGGCTCCTCCCGGCCGAGGAGCGGATGCGAACGCTACGCCACCTTCACCGCCACGGCGGATGAGACGCAGAGGAGCACGACATGAGCACCATCACCTTCAGCGACGCAGCGATCCTCCCGGCCCGACCGGCGACGAAGCTCCGCCTGACGGCGCGCGGTCGCAGAGTCGTGCTCGCCCTCGCCTCCGCTCCTCTCGCGGTCGGGATCGCCGTCGCCGCTGTGAGCGGAGGCAGCGCGCTGGCCTCCAACGACTCGGTCGTGACGGCCTCCTTCGAGACCGTCACCGTCATGCCGGGCGACACCCTGTGGTCGATCGCCGAGACGGTCGCTCCCGGGGCCGACCCCCGCGACGTCATCGGCGACATCACGCGCCTCAACCTCCTCTCCGCAGGCGAACTGCAGATCGGCCAGGAGCTGGCGATCCCCGCGGAGTACGTCGACTGAGCGAACGGCATCGTCGCGACCGGTGTCGACGCTCCGTCTCGCTGAGACGGCGCGCGCACCCGCCGCCTCAGCGCCGCCTACCATGGGAAGGGTGACTGTCTCACTCGCCGATCTGCCCCTTCGCGACGACCTCCGCGGCCTCACGCCCTACGGTGCCCCGCAGGCTCCGCTTCCCATCGCGCTGAACGTGAACGAGAACACGCATCCCGTTCCGGACGCCGTGGCGAGCGACATCCTCGACGACATCGCCGTGGCCCTGCGTGACGTCAACCGCTACCCGGATCGCGAGTTCACGACCCTGCGCGAGGGTTTCGCCGACTACCTCGGACACGGACTGCAGCCCGAGCAGATCTGGGCGGGCAACGGGTCGAACGAGGTGCTGCAGCACATCCTCCAGGCCTTCGGCGGTCCGGGGCGCACGGCGTTCAGCTTCGCTCCCACCTACTCGATGTACCCGCTCCTCACCCAGGGGACCGGCGCGCGATGGGTCGCCGGCTCCCGCCAGCCCGACTACTCGCTGAGCCCCGACGAGGCGGCGGCGCAGGTGGCAGAGACCGACCCCGACGTCATCCTCCTGTGCGCTCCCAACAACCCGACGGGCACGCCGCTGGGACTCGACGTGATCGACGCGGTCTACGAGGCGTCCCGCGGGATCGTGGTGGTGGACGAGGCGTATCAGGAGTTCGCGCCGCGCGAGGCGCCGTCCGCGCTGAGCCTGCTCGACGGTCGGCCGCGCCTGGCCGTCTCGCGCACGATGAGCAAGGCGTTCGCCTTCGCGGGCGCGCGCGTGGGCTACCTGGCGGCGGACCCCGCGTTCATCGATGCCCTCCGACTGGTGCGGCTGCCGTACCACCTCAGCGCCCTCACGCAGGCGGCCGCGGTCGCCGCGCTGCGCAACGCCGACGTCATGCTCGGGATGGTCGATGAGATCGTCGAGCAGCGCGACCGCATCACCGCCACGCTCGAAGCGCTCGGCTACACCCCGCACGAGTCATGGTCGAACTTCGTCCTGTTCGGCGGGGTGGCCGACCCGCAGCGCGTCTGGCGAGAGCTGTACGACCGCGGCGTGCTGATCCGCGACGTCGGGATTCCCGGGCACCTGCGCGTCACTGCCGGAACGGAGAGCGAGACGACCGCGTTCCTCGACGCGCTCGCCTCGATAGGATCGGCATCATGAGCACCGCCCCCCAGACCCCGCGCACCGCCTCCCGTGTGCGCAGCACGTCGGAGTCCACCGTCGAGCTCGAGCTGAACCTCGACGGCACGGGTGCGAGCCGCATCGACACGTCGGTGCCGTTCTTCGATCACATGCTCACCGCGTTCGCGAAGCACTCGCTCACCGACCTCACGGTGCGCGCCTCGGGCGACACGCAGATCGACGCTCACCACACGGTGGAGGACGTCTCCATCGTGCTGGGACAGGCCATTCTCGAAGCCCTCGGCGACAAGTCCGGCATCTCCCGCTACGGGGACGCCCTCGTGCCGCTCGACGAGGCCCTCGCCCAGGCCGTCGTCGACATCTCGGGACGCCCGTACCTCGTGCACACAGGGGAGCCCGTGGGCTTCGAGCACCACCTCATCGGCGGTCACTTCACCGGGTCGCTCGTGCGCCACTCGTTCGAGGCGATCACGTTCAACGCCGCGCTGACCGTGCACGTGCGCGTTCTCGGCGGACGCGATCCGCACCACATCGCCGAAGCGGAGTACAAGGCCTTCGCTCGGGCGTTCCGTCAGGCGAAGGCGCTCGACCCCCTGGTCGACGGCATCCCGTCCACCAAGGGTGCACTGTGACCGGCGCACCGAAGGTCGCCGTCTTCGACTACGAGTCCGGCAACGTCCACTCCGCGGTCAAGGCGCTCGTCGCCGCGGGCGCGGACGCCGTCCTCACGCGCGACCGCACCGAGGCGCTCGAGGCCGACGGACTGCTCGTCCCCGGTGTCGGCGCGTTCCAGGCCGTGCGCGACGCCCTGCACGCACACGGCGGTGACGAGATCATCGACCGACGGCTCGCCGGAGGGCGTCCTGTGCTCGGCATCTGCGTCGGCATGCAGGTGCTCTTCGAGCGGGGAGTCGAGCGCGGTGTCGATGCGGAGGGTCTCGGCGAGTGGCCCGGGGTCGTGACCGAGCTCAACGCGCCCGTCCTGCCGCACATGGGCTGGAACGCGGTCGAGACCGGTGCGGACAGCGTGCTCTTCCGTGGGCTCGAGCAGGAGCGCTTCTACTTCGTGCACTCGTACGCCGCTCAGTCCTGGGAGCTCGACGTGATCCCGCCGTTCCCCGAGCCCGTGCTGACGTGGACGACGTACGGCGACCCGTTCCTCGCCGCGGTCGAGAACGGTCCGCTCTCGGCCACCCAGTTCCACCCGGAGAAGTCCGGTGAGGCGGGCATCCAGCTCCTGCGCAACTGGATCGGAAGTCTTCGCGGCTGACGGTCGTCGTCAGAAGCCGCGCGCCACCGCCGCCGCGGCCGACAGCCACGCCTGACGCGTGGGGGCCGCGAGCGACCGCAGTCGCAGATGGCCGTCCACCATCTCCCGGTCGAAGGGGATGTGGACGACCTCGCGCGCGAGCGGCTCGTAGCCGGCCACGACGTCGGCGACGTCGATCGCGGAGGCCTTGGGGTCGGCCTGGCTGACGACGACCACGGATTCGCGGGCCAGACGCGCCGAACGCTCGTCGCGGTCCTCGAGCGCCTCGAGCAGGAGTGCGCCGGCTTCGGCGTGGTCGTCACGGGTCGTCGTGGCGACCACGATCTGATCGGCCAGGTCGATCATGCGCAGCCACATCGGGTCGGATTCGTCGTTGCCGGAGTCGATGATGATGAGACGGTAGAACTTCGCCGCGACCGCGTGGATGGCGTCGACGTCGGCCGGGCTCAGCCGGTTCTCGTGGGCGAGGCGGATGGGCTTGGAGCGCAGGACGTCGTACTTCTCCTGCGGCTGGTGGTGCACGAAGTGGGCGAGGTCGGCCGATTGGCCGTGCGCTCCGAGCAGACGCTGCGTCTGGGGGAGGAGCTCGAGCAGGGTGCGGTCGTGTGCGCCCGTCTCCGTGCGCCAGCCCAGGGTGCCCCGTGTCTGGTTGTTGTCCCAGGCGAGCACGCCGGCGCCGCCGTACTGGGCGAAGACCGCCGAGAGCAGCACGGTCGCAGGGGTCTTCCCCGCCCCGCCCTTCCCGTTGACGACGGCCACTGTGCGGGGGCCGGGCCAGTGGCTGCTCACGGCGCGCTCGGCGTCGCGGATCGCCCGCTCCTGCGCGTTCGGAGGGAGGGAGAAGCCGGCGCGGTTGAGCACCCCGCGGCCGCCGCGGCGAGCGGGTTCCTCGTGCTGCTCGCGCTGGAGGAAGGAACGGCGTTCGGTGCCCTGCTCACGATGGAGGCGACGCGCCGAGGGTTCGCCGCCGGCGGCGGGCGCGCTGAAGGGCGGTGGCGTGGGGCGTGCAGGCAGAGGCGGCCCCACCTCGTCCGCGTCGGGACCGGAGGTCGACAGCGACCCCAGGGCCACGGGACGGGTGTCCGCTGCGCGGTCGGCCGCGGCTTCGGCCCGCGGAGCGGGGGAGTCCGACGGCTGCGCTGCAGGCGTCTGAGGGACCTGTGCCGGAGCGGGCTGTGCCGGAACCGCCGGCGTCGGGACGGGTGGCGTCGGGGCCGGTGGGGCGGCAGTGGTCGCCGGATCTGCCGTGACGGGCGATGCGGGAGCCGCCGGGGGCGGGGGGATCACCGCAGCGGACCGGGCCGCCTCGGATGCGGCGGCTGCCGCTTCGGCCCGGGTCGCGGGAGCCGGCGGGATCACCGTCTGCGGCTTCGGCGGGACGGGAGCATCGTCGGCGGGCGACGGGGGCACGGGGTTGCCCCGTCGGAGGGGTCCTCCTCCTCGCGCTTCCGGATCGCGCATCCTCGATCATCTCCTCGTGGGGTCAGGACAGGTGTCATCGAGGCTACCGCCTGGCGCCCCGTCGCCGGTGTCGTCATCGGTTTGGACCGTGCCGCGACCCGGGCTAATGTCGATTCTCGTGCCGTCGAATCGGCCCTTCCATCTCACCTGAGGACGTCATGAACGACTTCGCGCAGTCCCCTTCGCTCACCCTCCTTCCCGCGGTCGATGTCGCGGGCGGCAAGGCCGTGCGTCTCACCCAGGGTGAAGCGGGTACGGAGACGAGCTACGGCGATCCTCTCGACGCCGCCGGGGAGTGGGTGTCGCAGGGTGCGAGCTGGATCCACCTCGTCGACCTCGACGCCGCCTTCGGACGCGGCACGAACGCGCCGATCCTGCGCAAGGTCATCAAGCAGTTCCGGAACGTGAACATCGAGCTGTCCGGCGGCATCCGTGACGATGCGACCCTGGAGGCCGCCCTCGAGAGCGGGGCCCGGCGCATCAATCTCGGCACGGCCGCGCCGGCGCCCTTCTCCAGGGCGGCGCGCACGAAGTCGTGCCCGTCGCGCGCCTCGCCGCGGATGGCGAAGAACAGGTCGCCGGGTTCCAGGCTGCGGGTGTCGATCGAGGCGCCGGTGACGGCGCGCGGCGCGCCGATCAGGCGCCCGCCGGTGGCCGCTTCCAGGGCGGCGGGGGTCCAGAGGGGGGCGTCGCTCATCCGTTCAACTCCGCGATCGCGGCGCGCAGGGTGTCGTGATCCGAGAAGGGGAGCACGCGTGGCCCGACGATCTGGCCGGTTTCATGTCCTTTGCCGGCCACCACCAGCACGTCGCCGGCGCGTAAGCTCCGCACGCCGGAGCGGATCGCCTCGGCCCGGTCGCCGATCTCCTCCGCCCCCGGTG
>JAAIGE0101385067.1_pt1 | contig 14403 bp, 11 predicted proteins | sample 6487951 | NCBI WGS metagenome assembly JAAIGE01 (sample SAMN13974128, study PRJNA590717) | phyllosphere metagenome | biome: tomato field; feature: multiple bacterial spot infested tomato fields; material: tomato leaves; isolation source: leaves from tomato fields | host: Solanum lycopersicum ... | reverse complement strand
GCCACCACGATCTTCTGGTTGGGAATGATGATCATGAAGACATTCGCCGACATGATGGTGGCGGTAAACGCGCCGAGATGCAGGAAGGCCGCTCGCCCGGTAAACACCTGCGTATAGCCCCATGCCATCGCGATCAAAGCGATATACAGCACGGCCATCAGACCCCAGGTATTATTGCCGAGAGGCGATTTGCACATCAGATCGTAAAACACCCAGCCGATGGCGAGCGAGGCGAGCGACAGACAGATAGCCTGAAACTGAGTCAGTTCCAGCACGGAATGGTCGATCAAAAACAGATCCGCTCCGCCGTAATATACGATGCAGAGCATGGCAAAGCCTGAGAGCCATGTGGCGTAGCTTTCCCATTTGAACCATGTCAGATGTTCCGGCATCTGCGCGGGCGCAACCAGATATTTCTGGATGTGATAAAACCCGCCGCCATGCACCTGCCATTCTTCGCCATAGGCGCCGACCGGCAGATGATCGCGTTTGACGAGACCCAGATCGAGCGCGATGAAATAGAAGGATGAGCCTATCCAGGCAATGGCGGTTATCACGTGCAGCCAGCGGACGGCAAAAGCCATCCATTCCCACGCAATGGCATATTCGTACATTCTGTTCCCCTGTCTTTGCATCGCACAATGCGAAAAATTCGACCGTCAGAAAAGGGGGCATGACGAAAACCTGGCGATATTGTTGTTAAGACAAGTCGCATCCAAGCAGTATTTTTTCTTGAACCGCGCCGAGGAGACGTCCTATGGCTTCTAGTTACTTGATATCGAGTTTCGAGACCGAACGGTGTCTGGCATCAATTTGAATATCCACTCTCGAAATAGCTTCACCTTTAGGGAGTTGCGGCGGCTTTCGGGGTATGCAATCCAGTAGTTCGCCGCGTCGTAGCTCAAAATGTCGAATGGCTGGATCAGTCGTCCCAGCGCGACCTCATCCCTGTAGAATTCAGGTGTGAGGATTGCGACGCCTTGACCCGCAATGGCCGCTGCCGCTTCAAATGTTTGTGCGCCGAAGCGGCTGATGGGGCTGTCCTGAAACTCCGGATCATCGATGCCCGCCGTTTTGAACCATTGCCTCCACCAAGGGTCTTGTGGATCGATAATACGGAGTTTGAGCAGGTCTTCGGGTTTCTTGATGCCGCCAATGGTTTCGGCCAATGCCGGACTGAGCATAGGGGTGAAGCCGCCGCTCATCAGAAGATGGGCCGTCAGTCCGGGCCATTTCCCGTTTCCGGATCGGATGACCAGGTCGACATCCAACTGATTGACGTCGACAAATTCCTGAGAGGTTTCCAAACGGACCGCAAGCCCCGGATTTTCGACCTGAAAAGCGCCGAGATGACGAGACAGCCAGCGCGCTGCGAAAGTGGGCGTGGTGTGAATGAAAAGCGTACCTCCTGTCGTCTGTCTTGCGTCCCCGACGGCGTTGCGAAGAGCAGCGAAAGCTTCCGATACTCGCGGCGCGAGTTTGCTGCCGGTCTCGGTGAGGATAACCTGCCTTGGTTTGCGAAGAAAAAGGGCGGCCCCCACGAAATCTTCCAACAGCTTGATCTGGTAGCTCACCGCCGTCTGGGTCATGCCCAGCTCGTCACCAGCCTTGGTGAAGCTCAAATGTCGGGCGGCGCTTTCAAAAACCCGTAACGCATTCAGCGGGAAATTCCGTGACAATTTCATGGATAAGTTCTCTTTATTTATGCAGCCTCATGTTTCATTGGTTTTCTTCAAAAAACAAGCGCATTTCTATCTCCAGTCATCAACTGAACTTTGGAGATAACCTACATGCGTGCCGCATCGTTGCGCGCGTGGCCGCGCTTTGGCGCATTGCTGCGCCTGTTCGAAATCCTCGCCCAGATAGTCCCCGATGCCACGCCGGACGAGGATATGTCCGATCACCTCATGCGTGATATCGGCTTCATGGATGGGCGGGACGGAAAAGGACCGGGGCGGGCGCGTCGCAGCGATAAATTGCGTGAAGCACTTCGGCTGCCACCAAGGCCGCTATGACGGCTGGGCGTTTGTCTTTGACTAGGCTTCCGCCGATGGGCAGAGTGAGGTTTTCGAGGTTGGTCGTTCCGCCCTCGTGGGTGAGCCAGCTGGCGAATGTCGCACGCTTGGTTTTGGAGCCGATCATGCCGATGTAGGACAAGTCCTGTCTCACCAAGGCTTCCCTGGCGATCAGGAAATCCAGTGCGTGGTCGTGGGTGACGATGATGGCGGCTCCGCCAGCGGGCATGTCTTTCACCATCGCTTCCGGCAGGGCGGTCAGATGTGCGACAACACCTTCAGGCAATCCGTTCAGTTCAGTCCGTCGGGTTTCTATGACCGAGATTGAGAGTGGCAAGAGCGAAAGCGTCTGCGCCAAGGCCTTGCCGACGTGCCCGGCACCGAAAATGAAGACGGCGGGTTGATGTTCTTCCGCCTGCTTCAGACGCGCCGAGAGAGCATCCGCCACAGCCTGCGTTACCTTGGTAAAACGCAATAGGATACGCCCGCCGCAGCACTGGCCGATCTCAGGGCCGAGCGGGATATCCAGCGTCTCGATGCTGGTCTTGCCTTCCAGCATGGCGCGGGCATGGTCGATTGCCATATATTCAAACTGCCCGCCGCCGATGGTCTCCCAGAGGCTTGTCGCGGACACCAGCATGAAGGTTCCGGTCTCTCTCGGTGACGAGCCCTTTACCGCCTCGATCTCTACGAGGACTGCAAGGCCACTATTGGCGAGGAAGGACGCCAGCGACTTAGGCATCTGCTTGCCTCACACCTTCTTCAACCGCTCTACAGCCATCAGCACCCGTTCCGGCGTGGCTGGCGCGTCGAGACGTGGGCAGACCTTGTAATCTGCAACAGAGGCGATGGCCATGGAGAGGGCTTCCAGAACCGAGATGGCGAGCATGAAGGGGGGTTCGCCGACCGCCTTGGAGCGGCCAATTGTCGGTTCGGCGTTTTCGGCCCATTCCGCCAGCTTCACGTTGAAGATTTTCGGGCGGTCGGAGGCCAGCGGGATTTTGTAGGTGGAGGGGGCGTGCGTGCGAAGCCGCCCCTTGGCATCCCACCACAGTTCTTCCGTCGTCAGCCAACCCATGCCCTGCACGAAGCCGCCTTCGATCTGGCCAATGTCGATGGCCGGGTTCAGCGACTTGCCGACATCATGGAGAATATCGGTGCGCTCGATCATATATTCGCCGGTCAGCGTATCGATGGTGACTTCCGAAGCGGATGCACCATAGGCGTAATAATAGAAGGGTGTACCTCGACCGGCTGCACGATCCCAGTGGATTTTCGGGGTTTTGTAGAAGCCTGCGGCAGAAAGTTGCACGCGTGCAAAATAAGCCTGCCGGATCAGGTCGTTAAACGCAATTTCCTCGCCAGCGATGCGGATGCGGTTTGGCAGGAAGATGACGTCTTCTTCCGATACACCCCACTTCTCAGCGGCAAATTTGATCAGACGTTCCTTGATCTGTCGGGCCGCGTCCAGCGCCGCCATGCCGTTGAGATCGGTGCCGGAAGAAGCGGCGGTTGCCGAGGTGTTCGGCACTTTGCCGGTCGTCGTGGCGGTGATTTTGACCCGCCCGATATCCACCTGAAACGTGTCGGCTATGACCTGCGCGACCTTGGTGTAAAGACCTTGGCCCATCTCCGTCCCGCCATGGTTCAGGTGGATGGAGCCGTCATTATAGACATGCAGTAGCGCCCCCGCCTGATTGAAGGCTGTCATGGTGAAGGAAATGCCGAATTTCACCGGCGTCAGCGCAATACCCTTGCGCAGGATCGGGCTAGTCCGGTTGAACTCGATGATGGCTTGACGGCGTGCCTGATAATCGCTGGAGGCTTCCAATTCATCTACCACGCGGGCGATTATGTTGTCTTCGACTTCCTGATGATAGGGCGTGGTGGTGCGGCCCGAGCCGGTCTGGCCGTAGAAATTCAACTTTCGGATTTCGAGCGGGTCCTTGCCCACCGCATAGGCGATTTCCTCGATGAAGCGTTCCGCGCCAAGCATGCCCTGCGGGCCACCGAAGCCACGGAAGGCGGTGTTGGAAACCGTATGCGTTTTCAGCGGCTTGGAAGCCAGTTTCACATGCGGGTAGAAATAGCTGGAATCGGCATGGAACAGCGCACGGTCCGTCACCGGGCCAGAAAGGTCCGAGGAGAAGCCGCAGCGTGCTGCGTACGTCGCATCCACTGCATGAATGCGGCCTTCCTCATCGAAGCCGACTTCGTAATCGACTTTGAAATCGTGGCGCTTGCCGGTGGCGACCATGTCCTCATCGCGGTCGGGGCGGATTTTGACGGCCCGCTTCAATTTCTTTGCCGCAATGGCGCAAAGTGCTGCAAACTGGTTGCCCTGCGTTTCCTTGCCGCCGAAGCCGCCGCCCATGCGGCGAACCATGACGGTGACCGCATTGGAGGGAATCTCAAGAATATGGCTGACGATATGCTGGATTTCGCTTGGGTGCTGGGTGGAACTCCACACCGTTACATCGTCATCCTCGCCCGGCACCGCCATGGCTATGTGGCCTTCAAGGTAAAAATGCTCCTGTCCGCCGATGCGCATCGAGCCTGTCAGGCGGCGCGGGGCGACGTCCATTTCCACGCCAGCATCGCCACGTTGCAGCACCATGCCAGGCGTTACCAGCGGCTCGCCATTTTCAAGCGACGTGTCGATATCCGTAAAGTGGGGCAAGTCCTTGTAGGTGATCTTTGCCCTGCGCGCTGCTTTGCGGGCAATGTCGCGGGTCTCGGCAAAGACGGCGAAGATCGGCTGGCCGTGAAACTCCACCAGCTTTTCCGCCAAGAGCGGCTCGTCATGGCGACCGCCTGATGATACGTCGTTTTCGCCGGGAACATCCTTACCTGTCATCACCCAGAGCACGCCGGGCGTTGCTTCCACCTCCGCCAAATCCATCGAGAGGATTTCGGCATGGGCGCGGTCGGAGAGGCCCAGAGCGCCGTGGATCAGGCCTGCGGGCTCTGGAATATCATCGATATATTCGGCAGTCCCGGTCACATGCTTATGCGCTGAATCATGGCGAAGCGACCCATGCATCTTGCCATCGACTTCGGTTTTCTGGCGGTCGAATGTGGTGGTGTCCATTTCAGTTCTCCCCTCCGTCTCGAAGGGTATCGGCCATCTCTACGCCCTCATTCCTGTGCTTGTCACAGGAATCCAGCCAAGGCGCGTCTGCGCTGTGAAGGGTTCTTTCGCGACCAAGGACTTGGTCGCACTGGATTCCTGTGACAAGCACAGGAATGAGGGAGGTTGGGTTTGTGCCAATCATGATCAAGCCTCCTCAAGCGCAAAGCGCTTGATTTCCTGCGGCTTCCCCGAAGTTTCCAGAAAGAACCGCGTCAGCAGGTTCTTCGCCGTCAGCATTCGGTATTCGGCAGTGGCGCGCCAGTCGGTCAGTGGTTGAAAATCGGTGTCGATTGTGTCGCGTGCGGCATCGATAGTCTCTTGGTCCCACGCTTTGCCCCGCAAAGCATCCTCCAGAGCTGTCGCGCGCTTCGGCGTTCCCGCCATGCCACCAAAGGCGATGCGGATGTCTTCCACGGTGCCGTCCCCGGCGAGCGTGAGATGATAGGCCGCGCAAAGCGCCGAGATGTCCTCGTCGCGGCGTTTCGAGATCTTGTAGATGGCAAACTGGCTGTCAGGCGCTGGAAGTGGCACCTCGATCTTCTCCACGAATTCGCCGGAAAAGCGGTCCTGCTTGCCATATTCGATAAAGAATTTTTCCAGCGGCAAAGAGCGGCTGCCAGATGCCGAGCGCAGTGTCAGTGTCGCGCCAAGCGCGATCAGCGGCGGCGGAGTGTCGCCGATGGGCGATCCGTTGGCTATGTTGCCGCCGATGGTCCCCATGTTGCGCACCTGCTGGCCGCCGATCCGGTCGATCAGCCGTCCGAACGCCGGAATCTGCTTTGCCAGCGTTTCAAAAGCTTGCGCGTAGGTCGTGCCAGCGCCGATGGAAATCACGTCATTCGTCACCGAGATCGATTGAAGCTCGCTCAGGTGGCTGATGAAGATCACCGTGTTCAGCGCCCGCATCTGCTTTGTTACCCAGAGGCCGACATCTGTCGAACCCGCAACGATGGTGGCTTTCGGTTCTGCACCGTAAACGGTCGCAAAATCCGATAGGCTGGCAGGGACGATGGTCCGACATTCATCCTTGGAAACAATGATCGTCTCGTTGAGGGGAATGGCCCATAGCCGAGACATGATGCTGGCGCGGTCGCGCTCGATCGGATCGAACAGAGTGCTGGGCCGGGCTACGGTCACGCTCTCGGCTGCCTTGATGATGGGCTCGTAGCCGGTGCATCGACAGAGATTGCCTTGCAGCGCCGTTTCGATATCGGCGCGCGAAGGTTTCTCACGCGATAGCCATAAGCCGTAAAGCGACATGACGAAGCCTGGTGTGCAAAAACCGCATTGCGAGCCGTGGTAATCCACCATGGCCTGCTGCACCGGGTGAAGCGCGCCGTCCTTACCCGCCAGATGTTCCACTGTCACTATATGCGTACCGTGCAGCGAGCCCATAAAACGGATGCAGGCATTGACCGTTTCGTAACGCAACGAGCCCTCGAAAAGCCGGCCGACCAGCACCGTGCATGCGCCGCAATCGCCTTCGGCGCAGCCTTCCTTGGTTCCAGTCAGTCTCTTTCGCAGCCTCAGATAATCGAGCAGCGTTTCCGTAGGGCCGAAGTCCTTCAGAACGATGGTCTCGTTATTGAGGATGAAGCTGATTGCGTCTTTCATGCACTGCCTTCGTTTCATTGTCTTTATTGGGCGGTCCAGCCGCCATCGATGGAGATATGCGTTCCGGTAATCTGCTTGGCTGCGTCGCTTGCGAGAAACACTGCTGTTGCCGCCACCTCGGCGGGGCTGACGAATTCCTTTGTTGCCTGAAGCCTCAGCAACACGTCGTTTTTCACCTCTTCCTCGCTGATGCCGCGTGCTTTCGCCGTATCCGGAATCTGCTTTTCTACCAGCGAGGTCAGCACATAGCCGGGGCAGATGGCGTTGACGGTTATGCCGGTTTCGGCCAGTTCGAGGGCGGCAGATTTCGTCAGTCCCATGATACCATGTTTTGCCGCAACGTAGGCGGATTTAAACGGTGAGGCGACAAGCCCATGCGCAGATGAAATGTTGATGATGCGGCCTTTTCCGGCAGTTTTCATCAGCGGTATCACGGCGCGCATGGTGTGGAACGAACTCGTCAGATTGACGGCTATGATCTGGTCCCATTTTTCCGGCGGAAACTCCTCCACCGGGGCCACATGCTGAACGCCTGCATTGTTGACCAGCACATCGACCGAGCCAAGCTTTTCATGCGTGGTCTTGACGAGATCGAAGATTTCGTCCGGCTTGGTCATGTCGGCTGGATGATAGAGAATGCGGGTACCGCTCTCTGCCTCCATCAGCAGCCGTGTATGTTCGATTTCGTCTTCGTTGCCGAATCCGTTCAGCATCACGTTACAACCGTCGTTGGCAAAGGCCTGCGCAATTCCCAAGCCTATACCACTGGTCGATCCCGTTACGATCACTGTCCGCTGCATGCGTTCCCCTTTTATCCAACGTCACTACGGCTCGTACTTCAAGTTATGCTTAAACCGGGGGAACTGGCAATTGGATTTCACATACACAGCCAAGAGTGGGTTGACTTTGTTCTTCCCGCATATTGTGTTGCGCCAAACTGATTTTCGGGAGGAATAAATGGGCGGCTACGTTCTCGCCATCGACCAGGGTACAACATCGACGCGCGCCATCGTTTTTGACGGCTCGATGAAGGTAGCAGGGACCGGGCAGAAAGAGTTCAGGCAGATATTCCCGAATTCCGGCTGGGTGGAACACGACCCAGAGGAGATTTGGGAAACCGTCGTCTGGTCCATCAAACAGGCGCTGGAAAAGGCAAATCTCAAGGCTTCCGATATTTCCGCCATCGGCATAACCAACCAGCGCGAAACGACGCTGCTGTGGGATCGTGAAACCGGTAAGCCCTTGCACAATGCGATCGTCTGGCAGGATCGTCGCACGGCAAAATATTGCGACAAACTGAAGAAGGCCGGTCACGAGAAGCTTTTCACCAAGCGCACCGGCCTGCTGCTGGACCCTTATTTTTCCGGTACCAAGCTTTCCTGGCTCCTGTCCAACGTGAAGGGCGCGCGCAAGCGGGCGGAAAAGGGTGAGCTTTGCTTCGGCACCGTCGATACCTTTCTGATCTGGTGTCTGACGGGCGGCAAGTCCTTCGTCACGGACGCGACCAATGCCTCGCGCACGTTGATGTTCAATATCGAAAAGAACGTCTGGGACAAGGAACTGCTCGACATCCTCGACGTACCTAAATCCGTACTGCCGGAAGTGCTGGATTGTGCCGCCGACTTCGGCGTGGCAGATGCGGAACTGTTCGGCGCGGAAATTCCGATCTTGGGCGTAGCGGGAGACCAGCACGCCGCCGTCATCGGTCAGGCCTGCTTTGAACCCGGTATGTTGAAATCCACCTATGGCACGGGCTGCTTTGCCCTGCTCAACACGGGTGAAGACATCGTTCGCTCCAAGAATCGGCTCTTGACGACAATTGCCTATCGTCTCGATGGCAAGTCCTATTATGCGCTGGAAGGCTCCATCTTCGTGGCCGGTGCCGCCGTGCAGTGGCTGCGTGATGGCCTGAAGATCATCGGCTCCGCGCCTGAGACGGGCGCTTTGGCCGACAAGGCCGATCCGGGGCAGGACGTCTATCTCGTTCCCGCTTTCGTCGGTCTCGGTGCGCCCTGGTGGGATGCCGAGGCGCGTGGCGCAATGTTCGGCCTGACACGGGGGACGGGGCCAGCCGAGTTTGCGCGCGCCGCACTCGAGGCCGTCTGCTACCAGACCGGCGATCTGTTGGATGCCATGCACAAAGATTGGAAGAACGGTGATTGCGATACCGTCTTGCGCGTGGATGGCGGCATGGTGGCCTCCGACTGGACGATGCAGCGCCTTTCCGATCTGATCGATGCGCCGGTCGACCGCCCCGTAATCCTCGAGACGACGGCACTCGGTGCCGCATGGCTTGCTGGCAGCAGCGCAGGGGTTTGGCCAAGCATGAAGGAGTTTTCCGAGGCCTGGTCGCGCGATCGCCGTTTCGAGCCGACGATGGATGAGGAAACCCGGACGCGGAAGATCAAAGGCTGGAAAAATGCTGTAAGGCGCACGTTGAGCGCCAGTTGAAATTCGCCAGTTATAGTAATTCATGAAATATGCTATGGTGTGTGCTGTTCAAGGGGAGGAACAGCACATGCCATCCATAGCAGAACATGAGTTGTCGCTTAGCCGTATCGTCGATGCAACGCCGGAAAAGATGTTCCGCGCCTGGACCGATCCGGATTTACTTGTCAGTTGGTGGGCACCTTTACCCTACACCACGTCAGATGCAGTTATAGATTTAAGGCCTGGTGGCGCATTCAATACCACCATGCATGCGCCGACAGGCGAGATTTACGAAAACCTCGGCGTTTTTCTGGATGTCGTGCCCAACCAGCGTATCGTCTTTACCGATGCTTTCACCGAAGGCTGGGCTCCTGCCGAGCGGCCTTTCATGACCGGCTACATCACCTTCGAAGATGCGGGAAACGGGAAGACCAAATATACGGCCCGCGCTTTGCACTGGAACGCCGACGACAAGAAAACCCATGTGGACATGGGTTTTGAGGAGGGTTGGACCGCTGCGGCGGAACAACTTGAGGCGCTTCTGCAAAAGATTTGAACCGGAGTCTTTTCCGCAGCTGCCATCGAAATTATCGAACAATCCGTTTCAGTTTTTCAGTTTGCTTCACGACCCTCGCGCACCTATTTCAGTTTTCTAAATTGCGCATGGCGATTTGAGAAAATCGATGCGGTCTTTGAACGAGGAGCGGGCATGGAACTTGGTCTCTATACATTCGCGGATGTCGATCCGAAACCTGCTGACGGCTTTGGGCCGGAAGGCGCGCGGCGTCTCAAGGATTTGCTGGAAGAAATCGAGCTTGCCGATCAGGTCGGCCTCGACGTGTTCGGCCTTGGCGAACATCACAGGCCCGACTATGTGGTCTCTTCGCCCTCCACCGTTCTTGCCGCGGCTGCCGTAAAGACAAACAACATCCGGCTTTCCAGCGCTGTTTCCGTGCTGAGTTCAGATGATCCGATCCGGGTTTTCCAGCAGTTCGCCACAGTGGACCTCCTGTCCAACGGCCGTGCGGAAATCATGGCGGGGCGCGGTTCCTTCATCGAATCCTATCCGCTGTTCGGCTATAATCTTGAAGATTACGACGAGCTTTTTGCCGAAAAGCTCGACCTTCTTCTGGCGCTTCGTGAAAGCGAGATCGTCACATGGTCCGGCACCAAGCATCCGCCCATCAATGGCCGGGGCGTCTATCCGCGTCCCTTGCAGGAGCTTTTACCCGTTTGGATCGCTGTCGGAGGAACCCCGCAGTCTGTTGCTCGTGCGGGTGCCATGGGTCTGCCGGTGGCGCTTGCCATTATCGGCGGCGAGTATCGACGTTTCGCGCCGCTTTTTGATCTTTATCGCGAGGCGGCTCGCCGCGCTGGTCAACCGCCGGAAAAGCAGAAGACCAGTATCAACGTCCACGGTTTCATTGCCGATACCACCGACAAGGCCGCCGACCAGTTCTATGGTCCGCAGGCGGCGGTGATGGACCGGATCGGCCGTGAGCGCGGCTGGGGGCCAACGAACCGTGCGCATTTCGACATGGCGCGTGGGCCAGAAGGCAATCTTTTCCTCGGTGAGCCGGAACTGGTCGCGGAAAAGATCATCAAGGCCCATGGCGTATTCAAGAACGATCGCTTCCTTCTGCAAATGGCCATCGGGCTTATGCCGCACGACCAGATCATGCGCGGGATCGAGCTTTACGGCACCAAAGTCGCTCCTATCGTCAGAAAAGAATTGACTGGCAGTGCCGATAGGGTGAAAGCGACGGCTTGATTGCCGGGCTTTATTTTCGCCCTCTGCCGAAGACATGGACGTGAAATGGTTATCTCGACGGAAGAAGAACTCATCAAGCTCAAGGATATTGGCCGGATCTGCGCTGTCGCGATGCAGACCATGGCCAATGCGCTGGAGCCGGGGATCACCACCGCTGAGCTGGACGATATCGGTCGCAAGGTGCTGGAGGGAAACGGCGCGCAGTCTGCGCCTGAATTCTGCTACCAGTTCCCGGGTGCCACCTGCATCAGCCTCAACGAGGAAGTGGCACACGGCATTCCCGGCCCGCGCATCATCAAGGCAGGTGATCTCGTCAATATCGACGTCTCTGCCGTAAAAGACGGGTTTTTCGGCGATACCGGGTCTTCATTTGCCGTTCCGCCGGTGAAAAAGGAGATCGAACGTCTCTGCCGGGATGGCAAGCGCGCCATGTGGACGGGTTTGCAACAGGTGAAGGCCGGGCGACCGCTTGCAGACATCGGCAACTCCATCGGCGCTTTTGCCAAGAAGAACCGCTACACGCTGATCACCAACCTCGCCAGCCACGGCATCGGGCGTTCCTTGCACGAAGAGCCGACGGAGCTCGCCACCTGGCCGGACAAGGATGAAACCCGCGTCATGACGGACGGCATGGTCTTCACCGTCGAACCGTTTTTATCCATGGGTGCCTATTGGGCTGAAGACGGCGATGACGATCCCTGGACACTCTTCAGCGACCCAAGCGCTCCTACGGTCCAATTCGAACACACGGTGGTGGCCACCAAGAACGGACCGCTGATCCTCACGCTTGCGGAATAATCTCCACCGGATTTTCGTCAGTGCTTAAGTAACACTTTGGCATATGCAGTAGCGGAGACGCTCCACTATCTTACATCTTCGTAAGATAGTGTTTGCCGCGTTGCCGTGGACAAATTTCTGGCCTAGTTTCGCGACCAAAGTGCTTCGCCAATAATGGCTGATCTCCAAACTCGCGAGAGTTCGAAACGTGTTTCATTCCTTTTTCCCAAAACCCAAGCTGTTTTTTACCTCTGCCCTAGTCTGGTCGTTGCTCATGATTGGGTTGTGGTATGCCGGTGCAAAGGACTGGGGGTCATCTCTAGGCATTCCGTCTTTACCGGAAGGGCAGGCGCCTATCATCGGGGTATCAGTGTTCTGGTCTCCGCCGTTTCTCTGGTTTTATCTGTTTTATATAGTGGCAGTTGGTCTATTCGCCGCTTTCTGGTTCGCATTCAGCCCGCACAGGTGGCAGAACTGGTCGATACTGGGCTCTGCACTGATTATTTTCGCTACGTATTTTTCGGTTCAGGTCAGCGTTGCGATGAATGCATGGTACGGTCCGTATTATGATCTCGTCCAGCAAGCGCTCGCAAAAACGGCTCCGGTAACGGCGGAGCAACTCTATATGGGGCTAGTCGGCGTCACAGGTATTCTGTTTTTCGCTATCACGGTTGGCGTTCTCAATCTTTTCTTCGTCAGCCACTATATCTTCCGTTGGCGTACGGCGATGAACGAGTTCTACATGGCGAATTGGGACCGCCTGCGTCATATCGAAGGCGCCTCCCAGCGTGTTCAAGAAGATACGATGCGATTTTCGAGCACCGTTGAAGGCTTGGGCGTTGGGCTCGTTAGAGCGATCATGACGCTTATCGCTTTTCTGCCTGTGCTATTTACTTTCTCAGAAACGATTACCGAGCTTCCGATCGTTGGCGAAATTCCCCATGCTCTCGTTTGGGCCGCCGTTGTTTGGTCTTTGTTCGGTACGGGCTTTCTTGCCTTGGTCGGTATCAAGCTTCCAGGCCTTGAATTCCGCAATCAGCGTGTCGAAGCTGCCTATCGAAAAGAACTGGTTTACGGCGAAGACCATGACGACAGGGCGGATCCGATAACTGTCGCAGAATTATTTGCAAAAGTTCGCAAAAATTACTTCCGCCTGTATTTCCATTACATGTACTTCAATGTCGCCCGTATTTTTTATCTGCAAGCGGATAACCTTTACAGCTTGATCGTACTTATCCCCTCTATTGCAGCAGGCAAAGTTACTCTTGGCGTATTCACGCAGATCGGTAACGTCTTCGATCAGGTGCGAGGTTCGTTCCAGTACCTCATCAATTCATGGACTACGATCGTTGAACTTCTATCCATCTATAAGCGCCTCAAAGCTTTCGAAGCAGCCATCGACGACAAGCCGCTGCCGGAAATCGATCAGCGCTATCTGAAGCGTGAAGCGGAAAATGGTGAACTGGCTGCGAACAAACCTACGTAATCGGGGCGAAAACCTCTTCTCCGTCATCCTCGGCCTTGTGCCGAGGATCTAACCACGTTGAAATATTTGAGACGTTGCGGATGCTCGGGATGGGTCCGAGCATAACGACAAGCTGGGCTTCGCCAGACATTTCCGCATTTTTTTGTACGATGAAATGCTACTAATCCGTTGATTTACGAGATTGTTCGCACTGAGCAAAGCCCTCACCCCTCAGACTTTTCCTTCCGTCGCGCCTCGATCATCGGCATCGCCTCTTCATAGCTGACACAGGCGACATCTTCTTTCTTACAAACTTCGCGTAGCAGGCGCTCGTAGGCGTTCCAATACGCGCCGCCGTTCATCTTCACGAAGTGAAAGCCGAGCTGAAGCGGAATGCGTTCGCCGTTGTATTGCTTGTCGAAGGCGGCGCGGAAGGCGGTGTAGGCGCGGTCTTCGAACTCGGCGGATTTCGCGGGCGTTTCGATGGCCATGGAGTGGCGCACGAAGAGATTATAATCCATCGCAATGATGGGACGGTTATTCGGGCCTTCGGGAATGAGCGGCAGGCCGAAATGCTCTATACCGTTTTTTCGCACCGGCCACGCTGGACCTTTGGTGATGCTGGTCGCGTCGAAGGCAAAGCCGTGCTTCTTTTGCGCCGCTGTCAGCGCATCGCTTTGTGAAAGATAGGGTGCGCGAAAGCCGTTGATGCCTTGCACGAATTCGCGCCAACCCTGCGGCTCGTCGACCTTTTTGCCGATCATCGACCAGGCATTTTCCATGGCGCTGGTGAACGCGGTGAATTCGGCGTCCCATTGATCCTCGGTCCACTCGCCGCCATCGAAATGGCCGCAGGTGTGATTGGCAATCTCGTGGCCTTCCTGTTTGGCTTCCCAGATATTGCGCAGCCGCGTTTCCACCTCTTCCACCGACTGCCCGAAACCGACGTTGGAACGGCCGATCTTCTGCCCCGGTCCCTGATAGGTCTTGGAACTGGTCTTGCGGTCCATGATCAGCGTGCAAGCGAGAAAGTATGTGAAATGCGCACCCACTTCCTTCGCCGTTGCGCGGCTTCGCGCCCATAGCGCATTGTCGCCCGCGCCATCGAAAGACACCAGCACGAGCTGCTTCGACGTCGAGGGCATCGAGGTTCTGCGCGGCCCGCAAGGCACGCTGTGGGGCCGCAACTCCACCGTCG
>JAAIGE0100861246.1_pt1 | contig 14413 bp, 22 predicted proteins | sample 6487951 | NCBI WGS metagenome assembly JAAIGE01 (sample SAMN13974128, study PRJNA590717) | phyllosphere metagenome | biome: tomato field; feature: multiple bacterial spot infested tomato fields; material: tomato leaves; isolation source: leaves from tomato fields | host: Solanum lycopersicum ... | reverse complement strand
GCGATCCGACGAGGATCGGCTGGAGGTCGCTCGCAGATGCCTGCTGGCCGCAGCGTCGGCGTAGACGCCAGATAATCGCTCGCAGTAGCCTCGCTCTATGAGGGATGGCCGTCACGCGATTCGTTGGCAGGAGGCCGATCCGATCATGGAGGCGGTCGACGCCTTGGTGGCCGCGAAGGTGCCCGTCGTTCCAATCGGCGAGGAGCTCGAGCGCTGGCAGATCGGGGACCTGATCTTCTCGGACGCGGACCTGTGGCGCCTGGCCGCGAGCCGCGGACTCGTCGAGGACGGCGACTCGCGATAGGCCGGCGCCGCCATGCCTTCCGAACCGAAAGCCCCGATTCGTGGCCGCCACCTTGAGGCCCTGCGCGCGGTCGCCGAGAACCCGGGCGGCCTGCGGCACGAGGCCTACCCGACCGTCATGCCGATCCTGCAGGAGCTCGGGTACGTCGAGGAGCGCCCGACCCGCGGGCGGACCACCCGGCGCGCATGGCACCTGACCCCGGGCGGACGCGAGCTGCTGATCGCGCTCGGGATCCGCGAGAGCGCCGAGCCGTGACCTTCACGTGGTGCCGGACGTTCCCCGACACGCACCACGGCTTCGTGGCCGAGGAGGCCGGCCAGCACGTCGGTCGCATCAAGCGGATGGACGGTGGCCCGCAGAACGGCACGTGGACCTGGAGCTGCATAGGCTGCCAGCGCGGTCACGAGGCCGAGGGCGTGCGGCCGCTCAACGGCATGGCCGACACACGGGACGAGGCGATCGAGGCGCTGGCCGCTGCCTGGGCGCGGGCCAAGGCTTGGAGCGTGCGGACCGGCCTGCCGCTGGCGCCGGGAGCCTGAGACGACGAAGACCGCCGCGGCCGTGAGTGGGGCCATCAGGGCGATTGGCGCCGCTGACCGCAACCAATGAGCGACGATCAAAGCGCGCCTAGACCCTAGGGCTGATGCCGGCCTATAAGAGCCACCCTGGGGCCTAAAATCAGCGGGTTGATCGGCTTATGCGCGACATCGATGAGAAGGCGGCGGCCCTAAATTTGAGGGGGCCGGGCGAAGCCAAGCCGCAGAACTCCAGCGGATCTACATCAGGCCCTAGGGAGCCTTCTACCCCTGCCAGTGAAGATGAGGCGAAAAAGGGCTCCTTTGTGCCGTTCGAAACTCGGGGCGCGCTCGCGATCGATGCGACAAACCTCGCGCTAAATCAGCGCAAATCTGCGCAGAAAGCAAAAGACGAGCACTAACAGTATCGCTAAATTTGTTTGCGGGGCACGATTGCTAGGCGCCAGACTTGTTGGTCCTCAAGACTACCCGATGCTCTTGAAGGAGCGCCGAATGTAATCCGACGTATGTTCACACCTGACTGACGAAGGTGGAAAAGCGATTATCGGAGCACGTTCTTGGCGCCAGATCCGTAATCATCCGGCGCCAGAAATCTGTCGACTATTCAGGCAGCGGCCTGGCTTGATTGGCGGTCTTAGCTCTCGGCTGAGGCGTATAATGGTACGGGTAGTGAACTAACTTTGCCTCACTCCAACCGGGACAAGTGTAATCGCGCGCGATCCTGACATCTACGTTCCCGATCAAGGAGAATATTTCAGGAAAGCATTGTATCAAGATAGTCATGTCGTTGACGTCCTCTTCGAGAGCGCCGGCAACGAACGGAGCGGATGCATACTTCTGAAACGTATTCAAGATCAAGTCGTAGTCTTTGCCAGCAAAAAGACCCATTGCGCCCGCCCCGGATAGCAGCTTCGGGCCCGCTGCCTCCTGAATCATTTTCTTGGCGTCTTCAGGCGTGAAGCCATAGTTGACAATATCGAAATCGGCGAATGGATGGCCGGCAGTGGCGTAAGCTAGCCACCGCATGTAGCAAGCCCTGGTATACTCCCACCCATTTCGAGAAGCTGCGAACGCTGAGTTCTCGTCATCGAAGAATGAATAGAGGGGATGGCGTTTTGCATCGCTTTCGTCGAGGGCAACAACCTCCCAGCCGTTTTGTTCAAACGACTTAGTATGCATCGCGATAAGGTCGGGAATATCGTCGCTATACGCCAAGCCCTCAATTCTCTGAAAATAATATGAAATCTTCGGGCGTTCTGAAGAGCTTCCGAGTCGCTCGGCGAGTGACAGTGCTGCAGGGGCCGATTTTTGCTCAGACCTCGTCGAACTTATTTGAGCAATGATTTCTCCTAGCGGTGCGACGTTGAACAAGCTTTTTTGCAGCACAGCATCGACATATGATTTATTGTAAACTTCGGGAATCAAGGATGAGCTAAGTTCGCTCGATGAACGTGGTTGACGCCACATCACGAGTTGCCCATGTGTCTCGGCGACGGTGCAGTAGCTCCAATTTAGCATGTAAGCATTGATGAAAAATGCGAGCTTGTAAACATCGCCCATCCAATGCGTACTTGTGTCTCCTAAGGACTGCCTGAAGTAGTAGCACTGCTGTTCTGACCGCAGCGAAGCCGGATACGAGTCTGGAATTATGTCGTCGAGTATGATGACGCCGTCTTCAGTCAGGCGATCCACAGAGTGCAGAAGGTCTGTAAGAGTTTGCTCAAACGTATGTAAGCCGTCTAGAAATATGATATCGAATTTGTCGCCGCGCCTGGATGATTCTACAAAATATTCGTTACTCGTGACCTGAAAATAAGCGTTGCTTGGCTCCTTTGCGCCTCGCTCGTTGTGGTCAAAATCAAATTTTGGATCGACAGCGACCTTGGTGCTCGCCTTTACTCGATCGAAAGTCCCACCCTGCCAAACGCCGACTTCTAGGTATTTTGGATCCTCAAATAGTTCAGAGATCCGGTTGATGATATCGTCGCGCAGCATGGACTGTCCTGTTCAGCTTCAGATGGCGAACGTGGGCGCTCGGTCGCAGCTTGCATGCATATCGGCGGCCTTAGTGGGCGGCAAGTTTGGGGCGGGCGCAGACCAGCGCGCACGAAAAAACCGCCGCGGCCGGAGCCGGGCGGTTCGAGGTGATTGCTCAGGGATACCGGGTAGACCCGCGAGCGGGCGCCGGGTTCCGGTCACTCCCGCGGAGGCTGCATCTGTTGCGCGATGCCGGCGGCGATGATGCCGATGAGCACGCCGATCCCGACATACATCAGCGTCTCGCCGGTATGGGTCCAGAGCATCAGCCCGGCCCTTGAGATGGCGGTAGCGCGCCCGTCTGGAACAGGTCGCGGCTCCAGGCAGGCATCATGTCGATGAGTGGACGCGGGTCCGGCCGCATGGCGAGCGTCACGATCGACAGCGCCACCGAGGCGGCGAAGCACATGCCCGCGAAGGCCTTGTTTCCTCGGGGGATGACGCCGTTGGCCGCACCGCGCGGGATAACATGCATCACCGCAGCGACGATGTAGACGACCTTCGGGATGGCGAAGAACTCGGAATTCATGAAGGCGGGCGGCAGTCCGGCGAGCCGCGCGACTGCGGTGAGCCAAGCCTGACCGTCGGTTGCCAGCCATCCGAGCACGATGCCGACGATCAGGTAGTCCTGCTTGTCCTGCGAGGCGATCCAGATCGCGTACAGCGCGCGCGGCAGGTAGAAGAACAGGACCATCGTCGCCATGGTCCCCTGCACGATGCTCAGGACGATGTTGACGTCGTTGTTCGGCACGATCGCGTTGAGGCCGACGTAGAGCACCAGCAGCACGAGGCTCGACAACCCGATGACGCTACGAACGTTCTCGGATCCGGGCGCATCGTAGACGCCGTGCCAGTCCGGCAAATCGAAGCGCTTCACGGGTTTGGCTCTCTGTCGCGGCGGTGGGGTTGCTCGATATTGGCGAGGGCGCCTGCGGCGAGTTCGCGGACCTCCCGCATGAAGCCCCAGGTCGGGCTCTGTTCCTGCTCGCGGCGCTTCTCTCGAATCACCTCGGCCTCTTGTTCGACGCGATCTCGCATCTGAGCCTCGGCCTGCACGACGCGCTTGGCCGCCACCATCTTCCGCTTGCCGGTGACAGCGGCGCGGCGCAGCGCCGTCTCGACGCGCTGGACGTGATCACCCGCATCCGGCGGGTGGATGAGGTTGAGCGCCGCAGCGAAGGCCTGCCAGATCTTCACGAGGCGCCTCCCCGGTTCCGGAGGATATCCTCGCGAAGCTCCCTGAAGCGCTCGACCAGCGTGCCCATGACCTGCGAGATGCCAGCGAGGCCGTGCTCGAGCTTCGTGCCGTTGACGCTGACGAGGTTCGAGAGATCGCCCAGCGCTTGCGCACGCGTGTCGAGCGATGTGCGTAGGCCCTGCAGCACCTCACGATCGCGGTCATTGGCCGACGCGACGCTCCCGAGCGCTGTAACGGCCCGCTCGGTGATCTCCTCCAGCCGAGCGCTGAGCGCCTTGTTCTCGTTGTAGAGGAACTTGATCACCGCACCGGCGATGCCAGCGCCGATCACGATCACCAGGGCGAGCACGACAACGATCGCGCCGTACTCCCCCCGGGACAGGAAGGTGTCGGCGGCTTTGCCGGCGGTGACAGCGGCAGTGACCGCCTCAGAGACCTGAGCATCACCACCGGTCGTGACCGCGCAGCCGACTGCCGCCAGCGACAGGATCAGCAGCCAGCGGGCGAGCGCGCGCGATGCCATCCGTTCAGCGCCGACCGGGCTGCGGGCCGCCGGGGATGGCGCCGGGCACGCCAGTCGTGCGCTCGTACATCTTCTGGAAGCCGAGTCCGAGCAGGCCGGCCAGGATCGGCCAGAGGTCGTTCATGACGAGCGTGGGCGGGGCCGGGAACGCGAAGCCGAGCACCGTGCCGACCAGGGCGCCGGCCCAGGTCACGATCGGCGCGAAGACGTACTGGTAGAACAGCCCGAGGACGCACACCCAGCCCGCGGCCGGCCGCCACCGAGACGAGAAGCGGTCGTTGCCCTGCGCCTCGGCGAGATTGATGGCGTTCTGCTGCTCGTTCTGAGCGGTCAGGGCCGTCGTGATCGCCGTCTCGCGCGCGGTCAGGGCCTGCTCGATCTCGGCCTGAGCCTCGGCCTTCTTCTGCGGGTCGGGAATGGTCCGGTCGACGATGACCTTCGCGATCTCGGCGATACTCGGGATCGCCGCGCCGATTCCGGCCCCGAGCGCCGGGCCCGCCCCGCCCGTCATGACGCCGCCGATGATAGATCCGATGATGCCGCCGGCCATGGTCAGCTCTCTTTCTTCGGGTAGGCGGTGCGGAGCCGCGCGAGGGCGGAGGCCCAGAAGCCGGGCTTGGCCGGCGCGGGAGCGGGCGACGGCGCGGCGGCGGGCGGCGAGCCGCTGTTGCGCGGCGCCGGCGCGAACACGGGCGGGACCGGGACGGCCTCGACCACGGGTGCGGGCGCGATCACGACCGGCGGAACAGGCGCCGCGGCGACGACACCGCCCGGGACGTGCCCGGCGGCCTTCAGCGCCTTCACGAACGCATCGTAGTAGGCGGCGATCGTCGCGGCCTTGTCGGTGCCGTTGATGATCCGGCGGGCGTTGACCGGGTCGCCGAGCTTGCCGGGCCCGAAGTAATCGCCGAGCTTCTTGCCGGTGAACCAGCCCTCGACCATGCCCAGGAACATGATCGGCGCTGCGATGTCGGGCGTCATCGCCATGTCGGGGGCGACGGTGAGGTCGAGCGCCACGTCCAGATAGCCGCGGTTCTGCAGCTCGCCGGTGGCGCGCCGGTAGTTCGCTCGACCGGTCAGCTGGACGTAGCCGCGGCCGGCGAACTTCGCCCCGTCGCCCGGGACCGTGTTGCCGAGCGTCTTGGCCGTGGCGGGCCGCTCGCCCTGCGGGTCGTACATGCGCCGGAAGTAGGCCTCGCCGCCCAGCTCCTTGATCGGCAGCATGGTCCGGGCGGTCTCGTGGAACGCGGTGGCGAGGCAGTAAGCCAGTTCCGCGGTGCCGAGGTCCGGCGGGCAGGCGTCGAGAATCGACGACATGCCCGAGACCTGGCCCTGTGTGAGGGACATCGGGAACGGGTTCTTGCGCGCAGCCGCGAAGAACGCGGTGCGATCGAGGCTCGCGGCCATGATGGTCTCTCAGGCTGTGGTGGAAGAGGTCAGCGGCGGCGCGGCGGCCGGGTGCAGATCCAGACGGTGCCGGCGCCTTCAATGAAGATCGGGACAGCACAAGCGCAGCGGCGGAGCCGGGCCCCGGCGGCCGCGGGCCAGAGGAGCGAGCAGGCGAGCGCCAGCGCCGCGAGAGCGATGCGGTTCATGCGAGAGCCCTGGTGGAGCGAGGAGGCGGGCTATTTCACCGCAGGACGGTGATGGCGAAGGCGGCCGGCGCCGAGCTGGACGAGACCGCCACCCCGGCCTTGAACGGCACCGCGACGGTGCCGTCGGCGGTGACCAGCGGCACACCCATCTCGAGACCCGCTGGCAGCGGCGCGACCGGCCGGACCTCGACCTGCTCGCCGGCCTTGAGGGTGTCGCCGGCCCGCGCGGGCACGAGGTTGGTGAGGGTCAGCGTGAAGCTCGCCAGCGCCGCGATGCTCGGGAGCTTCGCCGAGGCGGTGAAGTGCGCGACCTCTTCGGGGCGGCCCTCCAGGGCGTTGAGGCGCGCGAGGATCGGCCCGAGCGCGGCGGGCAGCCCGAGGAGGTCGAGCACGGCGGTGAGGGGCGCCATGTAGTAGCGCCCTCCCTTGAAAACCCGGACCATCTCGGTGCCGTCCAGCGGCTGACGGTAGATCGGGGGCGTGGCCATGGTGTCACCCCGGCAGCGTCACCGCCGCGAAGGCCGCGTCGACCTGCGCAGGGGTCGTGAAGGCGCCCTTGGAGATCTTGTCGTCGACCTGGCGGTAGGCCGAGTAGCAGGCCTGAACCCACTGCCCGACCGAGACCGCGACCGTCTGCATCGTCGCGGCATCAATCGTCACCCAGCCCGACGCGGCCTTGAAGTCGATCGCGCCGTCCGGCCGGGCCTGGCTCAAGGCATAGGCTCCGTCGATCAGGCCGCGGCTCTCGGCATCGGTCTTGATCCGCATGCCGCCGATCGTGACACCGCCGTCGCGCAGCGCCGCGTGCGCCGACGAGGCGTAATTTGCGAGGTCGACGGCGGGCCGCGCGGTTGAATCGTGGGCCGCAACCACGGCCATGACCCTGGCCCGATCCTTCGCGGAGATCGTCGGGGCGAAGGTGATCGAGACCGGGCCGTAGGCGTAGGCCAGCCCGGCCGCGCCGGCCGCCGCCAGCTCAGCCGGGAAGGTCGGGCCGAAGCTGCCGCGCGGGGCCGCGACCGTATCGTCGTGGAACAGGGTCGGCGCCGCCTGCGCGTTGGCCGCCGCCAGGGCCGCCAGCGAGGCCGCCAGGGCCTCGGCCTCGGCCTTGGCCTGCGCTGCCGCCTCGGCCTCGGCCGCAGCCTGCGCCGCCGCCATCGCCGCGGCCATGTCGGCCGGGTCCGGCGCCTCGGCCGGGGTGCTGCCGTCGCTCAACCGACCCTCCCAACAAGTTGTGCTGACACCGTCGCCGTACCGCCGCCGGCCCGCCCCATGACGGAGACCGTGTGCACGCCTTCCGTCAGGGTCACGCTCCCGCGGGACGCCGCCGGGCCGGGCATGCTCGCAGTCGTGTCCTGATAGTAGTTCCCCGGACCGATCGCCGCGAAATCCAGTCCCGGAGACACGCCGACGCCTTGATTGGCCGATGAATTGTACATCGAACCGCCGGTGTCCACGTCGAGCACTTCGCCAGCGAACGCGGCGACGATTACGCGATTATTCGAGTTCAGCTCGACAAGCGATGGCGAGCTTGTGCTACCCGAGCCGGCATTCCCGAGGATCGGTCGAGCGACCTTGTTGAAGTAGGGCGCCACACCGCGAAATGAGACATCGTCCCTGAACTGGCCGTTGCTGTCCGTGTAGACCAGGCCGACGAGCGTGTACTGAGCATTCGGCCCGCCAATGTTTGCTATCTTATGCCCGTATGTCGCATCAACCACCGGCAGCGCATTACTAATACCTAAGCCGATCGCAGTCCCGGTCCAATACGCATAGACATAGTAAAGCGTACTTGCTGACAAATTTGCGTTGCTAGCTGTGACGCCGGCGGCGGGAATCGTCCGATAGTTCCCGTTTATGAAGATCTTGTTCCCGTTAAGCGAATCCAAGCGGACCTGCGTCGGCGAGACGTAGTTCAGCCGGCACTGGCCGTGCGGGATCGCGATATCGGCGTTGGCGAGAAGCTTCTGCTTCTGGTTGTCATCGAGTGCCTGACTGAGCGAAAAGCTTAGGGTCGAGGCGGCGGGGGCAGCGCGACCGAGCATCACCCACGCGCCGCCAGAGACGAAAAAGGTCGCGGCCTGACCGACTTGGACGGTCACTGAGGGCGTGGGCGGATAGCTGTCGGACGTGCAGATAATGGTGCCGGCGTCTGCGGTCGTAACTGTATAAGGTCCCTGCAAATTCGTGAATGGGGTCGTCTCCTGACGTTCTCCATCCCTTAGGCTGGCGATTGGAGGCAGTACGACAGTGGCACCAACCGCCCCGACGACGACGATCTTGCCGATATCGGCCGCAGCAAGAGTGCGTGTCTCTCCGGTCGTGCCGACGTAGACGACAGTCGATCCGGGCAAGCCCAGGTTGGCACTCGCCTGCTGGCGCTGCCCCGGGGTGAGCGACTGCGGGCCGGCATACGACACCGCACCGACGGCAGGGTCTCCGGGGTCGCCCTTCGGCCCCTGATTGCCTTGGGGGCCCTGCTGTCCTTGGGGCCCCTGCTGCCCTTGAGGTCCGGTCTGGCCCTGGGGGCCCTGCTGCCCCTGCGGCCCAGTCTGGCCCTGGGGGCCCGTCTCGCCCTGAGGTCCGGGCGGTCCCTGCAGGCCGGCGGGCCCGCTCTCGAATACGACCTCGCCCACGCTCTCGATCGGCATACGGGATCCTCAGTCCTGGAGCGAGGCGACGGCGGCGTGCTTGATGACCCCGTAGAAGGCGGTCACCGTGAGGCCGGTCGCAGGATCGGTGGCGAGAAGGTCGAACGGGTAGGTGCCGGGCGGGCAGCGGGCCATGGTCGCGCGCAGCACCCGCATCGCGATGTTCCCGTCCGTGGTGCCGGCGGCGATCGTCGGGGTCGAGCCGTCGGCGGGCGCGGAGAACGCCTGCAGCATCACCGTCGCCGCGCCCTTCGCCGCCCGGGCGTCAAGGGCGAAAGTCAGGCCGGTGAGGTCGAGCGGCACCGGCAGCACCGAGATGCCGAAGGTGTCGCCGACCGCGAACGGCGTCGCGCCCTGGCTCAGGGTCAGCCCAATGCCGCCGGCGACGATGGCGACGCCAGCGACGCCCTGGGCGGTCACCGCACCGCTGGGATTGGTCACCGAGTAGACGGTGAGCCCGCCGGCGACGCTGGTGACCGTCAGGACGTGAACGCCGCGCTTGGCGCCGACCGCGACCGCGGAGACGGCGAGGCTGCCGTTGCCGACGTTGGCCGAGCCCGCCACGACGCCGCCCTGACCGGGCCGTCCGATGATCGGCAGACCATCGAGCCAGTCGGTGTTCTGGCTAGTGCGGAACGTTAGCGGGCGCGGCTGGATCAACGCGAGATTGGACATGGGCGTGCCTTCGACATAGCGGGAGAAGCCGTGGCGCGGCGGCTAGGAGCTGGTGCCGGTGGCCTTCGGCCAATTGGCTTTGTCGATTGCCGCGAAGGTCTTGATCGAGCCATCCTTGATGCCGGCGAAGATCGGGGGCAGCGCGTCGAAAGTGGCCTGGACGAAGACATCGACCTGAGCGGCCACCTTCACAAAATCCGCCGCCTTGATCTCGGCGAAGCTGGTCGGCCCGGTCTGCCAGCTCACAGAAGCCGGCGCGTCGGCGCCCGCGAGCCGCGCCGCCTTCCGATCCAGCGCGGCGAGGGAAAGCTCGTCAGTCGAGAGCGGGATCTTCGTCCGGCCGACCACCGCAGTGAAACCTCCGGCCGCCAGGGCCCACTGCTTCGCGTTGGTGTAGGCGATCAGCGCATCCGCGCTCGGTGCCGGGTCCGGCAAGGCCTCGATCTTGTCCAGATCGGCCGGGTCCGGACGCGGCCCGAGTACCGCCTCGTCCCAGCGGAATGCGACCGGGCCGTCTGGGCCGACCATGAAGGCGGCGGCGTCCATGATCTCGGGCACGCCCTTGCCGAGCTTGCCAGCGTAGTAATCGACAAGGTTCATTGCAGCCTCAGAAGATTTTTGTGAAAGTCAGCACGTGGCTGACGGCTTGTGCGCCGTTGAAGAACGGAGGATTGCCGACCGAGGTCTGCGCCATGGGCACGATCACATCGCCAGCGAGCAGTGGAACAATCACCGTCGCCAAGCAGCTCGATGCCCAGACGCCAGAACCAGAGGCGTAATACGGACCGGCACCGACGCCGACCTGCACGCCGTTCCGAAGAATGACATAATTTACCGCGTTAGAACTGGAGCCCGTGACCGTGGTATTGATGAAGCCTTGCAGCACCAGCGCATAGAGTCCCGGCGTCTGTACCGTGAAACCCGACGCGCCATTATTGGTGAGATCGGTCGTGCTCGCATCGCCGAACAACACGGGATAGAACGTGTTGTTCTGAGAAATCGAGGTCGCCGTCGCGTTCGAAAACTTGGTCTGCTTCACATTGGACAGCAGCGCCTGCGTGATGTTGGTGATCGACGCGAAGGCACCGCCGATCCGGGCGTTCAGCGCCGCATCGATCTCGAACTCGACCACGCGCCCAGCGACTAGATCACCCTTGGCGACGGCCGTGCCATCCCCGCGCAGGATCGGCGACGATAGGCTGTTGATGCCGAGCGTCGGGTTCACGCTGGTGTTCGAGCCGGCACCGGGGACCTTGACCCGGAAGCGCATGCCCTCGACCAGCCCGGAATAGACGGGGCTCGGAGCGATCGCGATGGCGTCGGGGGATCCGGTGGCCGGGAAGCGGTTGAGTAGGCCCGAGCGCACCGCCTTGAGCATCTGCGCCAAGTCGGAGTTGCTCGGCGTCCCCAGGCCCATGGCCTGCGCGGCCGCGATTATCGCTACGATCTCGCGCTGGGGGAACTCGGCTGCTCCCGGCGGCACGCGGGAGCCCTGCCGGCCAGCGGCCACGTCCTTGCCGACATAGGGCGCATTCGCGTCGGCCGAGCCGGACGGCGGGTTGTAGAGCATCAGGATCTCCGGGGCAGGCGCGGACGCAGTCCCTCGGCCGCAGAGCGGCGGGACCGATCGAGGCGCGGGCCGTCAGGCCGCAGCGGTGTAGGAGAAGGTCAGGCGGGTGTGGTTCGGGCAGAGCGCGCGCATGGCACACTCCAGATCCACGGCCGGGACGAAGCCCTCCAGCGGATCGTAGTCGCATTGGCCGTCGTCGCAGGTGAACCACGTCTCGCGCGCGGCGCCGACATGGATGATCCAGTCCTCCCAGATCGTCCCGTCGGAGACCTGATCGCCGAGGGCGGGATCCGTCGGCAGAATGTAGCCTTCCAGCGGATCCCCATCGTCACCGACGGCACTGTCGTCGCAGAGGAAGTAGGTCTCCTGGATCGTGTCGCCGATGCACTCGGACACGTCGCAGAGGAACTGCGTCGGCTCCTCGATCGTGACCTCGTAGCCGAGGCTCTTGGCGAGGCAGACGAAGTAGGCCGGGGACTGGCCGCCGAGGCTGGCGAACTTCGCCCGCACCGCGGCCTGCCGCACCGGCACGCCGCCGTCGCCGGAGCTGCACGGCCCGGGGAGACCCAGTTCCCGCTCCCAATCCGGCAGCGTGTAGGTGAGCGCCGACGGGAAGGCCTGCGTCGCCGCCGCCCAGTCGCGACCGAGGTGGCTGGCGGCCCAGCCCGCGATCGCCCGCCAGACGCGGCGCTGAATCGGCGCAGCACCCTTGCCGTCGCCGGTCTCGTCGGTGCCCCAAGCCGCCCCGCGCGGAGTGAGCGCGAGGATCTGCGGCAGCAGGCTGTCGGCCGTCGGCTGCGCCTCCACATCGACCACGGAGGGCGGCTCGACCGGCAGCCCGTAGCAGGGCCAGCCGGAGACAGCGTCGCTCATCATCCGCCTCCGGTCAGTCGGTGTAGGCGATGGAGCCGAGCACCGGCAGGTTGCCGGTGGTGAAGACCTGATCCGCCGCCGGGCTGACCCGCCGATGCCGATCCTCTCCGGTCGCCCGGGAGATCGCCTCGTCGATCCAGGAGACCGACCACACGAACGGTCTTGAGGGCGTGCCTGGGCGGGCGCGGTCCACGTATGCGGCAGCGATCTCCGCCTCGATGGCATCGCGGATGTCGACCGTGTCCGGATCGAGCCCGCCGATGACGATCGCCTGCGGCACCGGGTTCGGCGCGGACACGAACACGCGCGCCGTGATCGGGCGGCGGATCGGATCGTCGACATAGGCCTGCGCAGCCGCGACCTGGCCGGCGGTCGGGATGCCGTTGGCTTGGTCGCTGACCCTGAACTGCACCCACACCGAGCGGGTGTCGTTCTCGAAGCTGTCGACGAATACCTGCACCGCGGTCGGGACCGCGGCCTGCACCCACTCGACATAGTCCGGCTCGGAGCCGCCCATCGGCGGGTTGCGCTTGCGGAACAGCACCCGGGCGCGGAAGGCCTCGGTCTCCTCCTCGTCGGCGCCGCCCGACAGACCCGTGCCATCCGCCGCGGCATCCACCACGCAGATCCGCGCGAGGCCGGCGGGAGCGTCGTCGGGGTTGACCAGGGTCAAGGTGGTGCCGGCGGGCGTATTCCCCGCGGCAGCCGCCTCATCCGCCTCGAGTTCGACGCTGACGCTGTTGCCCGTGGCGGAGACGGTCGCCACCGTCGAGAAGGTCGCCCCGTCGCCGCGGGCATACTGCAGTCCGATCGGGACGACGGTTCCCGGGTTCGCGGTCGCGGTCGCGGTGCCCATCGCGGTGCTGGCCGGCTCGGGCTGGAGCCCGTACTCGAAACCGTGCCGGATCAGCCACGGCCGGTCGGCCGTCGAGGCGAACTGCTGGCGCACCAGCCACGCGCGGCGCTGCTCCATCTCGAAGCCGATGAGCGCCAGGACCTTGCTCTCGACGCGCCAGACGTTCGGCCAGAGCTTGGTCGCGGTCCCCTGCACCGACTGCACGAAGGCGCTGGTCGCCTCCGCGGCGAGCTGCGCCAGGGATCTGATCGTGTAGCCCGCCATCAAGCGCCCCCGGTGGCGAGCTTCCAGATCAGGTCGAACTTGGACGCGTAGACCTGCGCGCCGTCGCGCCCGTAGAGCGCGATCGCGAGCCACATCGTGTCGTTGGCGAAGTCGGGCGTGGCCGTGGCCTCGATCTTCACGCACACGCCCTGCGCCTTCAGCGGCGCCAGGGCGCGCTTGGCCTCGGCCTGCGCCCACATCGCCGTCTGGTCGTTCAGGTCCATCCGGCGCAGCAGCCACAGCTTGGAGCCGAGCGGTTGCTCGCCGGTCGCCGTGTCGACGTCGAAACCATCCCCGGGCCAGCCGCGCTGGTCGCCCGCCCGGCCGGCGTCGATCTCGTAGCCCTCGACCCGGACGTCGGTGAACAGAAGCGCGATGACGGCCGTCTGGAGCGGGTTCTTCGCTTCCAGGCCGCCCGGCCCATCCGCGAGGGTGACGGAGAGGGCGAAGTCGCCCCGCACACCATATCCGGTGCCGGCGCGGGAGCCGTCGGCCTTCTGCCAGACCAGATCGGGCGGCAGCACAACCACGCCCGCGTCAGCGAGCGGCGTCAGGGTGAGCAGCATGCCGGCTCCGATCAGGTCTTGGCGAAGACGACGGAGGACGGGCCGGCCTGCGTCATGACGGGCGATCCGCCTTCGCCGCCGAGATCCACGCGGCGGGCGGTCACCGTGACCGTCATGCCCCCGACCTTCACCACCACCTTGTCGGTGCCGGTGACCTCAATGGTCTTGCCGGTGATCTTCTGCGGCCGGTCCTTGGCGTCGTGCCAGATTCCGTCGTCGCCGAGGTAGCGGGTAATGTTGCCCTTGTCGTCGTAGACGGCCTTCTGCCCGGGCTTCAGTCCGCGCGGGCGGGAGGGGGCGTGCTCGAGGCCGAGCGCAGCGTTGAGCAGGCGGCTTCCGTCTTGGCTGCCGAACTGGAGGCCCATGCCGTGCGAGCCGACCGGCGGGTTCGAGGACTCGCCGAAATTCTGGATGCGCGGGACCTTCTTGAGAGTCTCGTTCGGCAGCCCGTAGAGGGTCAGCGTCTGCTGGTCGCCCTCGTCGTCGGCCTCGACGTGCTCGACCCGGAACAGGCGACCGCCCATCAGGCACCCCCTCGCTTCGAGAACGCGCCGTAGTCGACTTTGGAATCGTCGAGCAGAGCGTCGTCGAGGCCGCCCCCGAACTCCACGTTGTCGTAGCCGCCACCGTCGCCCGCACCGGAGCCCGAGCCCTTGCCGCCGGACTTCGAGCCGAGCGTGCGCGGATCGACCAGCGTCAAGTCGGCCCACGTCCCAGAGCCCTCGCTCTCGCCGACGACCTGGTTGAAGGTGACGGTCGAGATGG
>JAAIGE0100346153.1_pt1 | contig 14435 bp, 14 predicted proteins | sample 6487951 | NCBI WGS metagenome assembly JAAIGE01 (sample SAMN13974128, study PRJNA590717) | phyllosphere metagenome | biome: tomato field; feature: multiple bacterial spot infested tomato fields; material: tomato leaves; isolation source: leaves from tomato fields | host: Solanum lycopersicum ... | reverse complement strand
GCTTACCGCGGCTGCACCAACAAGTCCGAGAAGGCACGTTTCTACATTCGTGAGTCGCGCGCGGGCCGCTAACCGCCTGCTGAGGTAAGCTGACGGCAATCTGAATGCCGGAGATCCTCATGCTGCTCGATTTCGCTGACCTGACCCCGCTGGATCGCTACCGCTGGCTCGCATCCACAGTGACACCCAGGCCCATCGCCTGGGTGTCGAGCATTTCCAGCGAAGGGGTGACCAACCTCGCGCCTTTCAGCTTCTTCCAAGTGATCAGCGACGAGCCGGCCACGCTGATGGTCAACGTCGGTAACCGTGACGACGGCGCTTTGAAAGACACCCTGCGCAACGCTCAGGAAACTGGCGAGCTGGTCATTCATCTGGTCTCTTTTGCTCAAGCACAAGCCATGAACGCCAGCGCGGCTATCCTGCCGCGCAGCACCAGTGAGTTCGTGCATTGCGGCATCGACTCGCTGGCAAGTACACGCGTTGCGCCGCCGCGGGTGAAAGGGGCGGCAGTGGCGTTCGAGTGCCGCGTCGCGCAGGTCATGGGATACCCGCAGGCTCAGCCCAACCATCATCTGATCTTCGCAGAAGTGCTGCTGGCGCATATCAGTGACGATGTGCTCAATGAGAAAGGTCGCATCGACCCGCAACGTCTCGACCTGATCGGCCGTCTGGGCGGCGCTGCTTACAGCCGTACCCGCGATACGTTCGACCTGCAACGCCCGCTCTGATTACCAGTAGAGCTCGATTCGCGAGCGTGGTGCGCGCTCATCCACGCGGGTGCTGACTTGCGCCAGCGCCTCGCGATCGACCTGCAGGTCGGCGTTCTGATAACGAACGCGGTAGCCGTCACGGCAATCGTGGCTGGTCAGCAACAGCGCGTCGCGCTCGGTGCTGCTATCGACCTGACAGGCGCTGTGCACCGTCAGGCGAATGCCCACTTCACCTCCCGCCATTTCTGCAAGAACCTGCGTGCTGGCCAGCAGGCCGGCCGCAAACAGTGCCGAGCGCTGAAGTAGGTTGCGAGAGTAAGTGAGCATGATGGATATCCTGCCGACGCCGGCGAGCCAGTGTGTGGTCCGATTCTAGCGCCGCTGCCCTTGTGGTGGCGATGTGCGATTGTCGGGTCTGCCTGTTCTCCGACGACCGGCAATATCCTGAAAACGACATCTCTTTAGTTAAAAGCACCTGACACCTCGCTGCTGGCTTGTCGCCATTAGTTGCGTGCCTCACTGTTGCGAGCATGAGGGCATCCGCCCAGCACAAGAGGGTCGGCAATGGTTTCTCTTCGCGGCTTGGCCAGCCTGGCGACAGCGGCCAAATTGTCCATCGGCTTCGGGGTGGTGCTGGTGCTCACCCTGGTGGTGGCGGCTACCGGGTTCTTTGCGCTGCGTGATGTCGGGGCGCGATTCTCCCTGCTTGAGCATTTCAGCGATATCAACGACAAAGTCGCGCAGATGCGGCGCACCGAGCAGGCCTTCATCATTACCGGCGATGCCGCCCAGACCCAGCATCTGCACGAGCAGGCTCAGGCGATTCGTGAGCAGGTGGCGCAACTGAGCGAGCAGGTGGCTGGCGACGAGCGCCAGGCGCTGCAGCAGGTCGACGCGGATATTGCCGAGTACGTGCAGGTCTTCGACCGTTACGTGGAGCAGAGCGACAACATGCGCCTGTCTCTGGATGCCGCCAAGTGGCTGGTGGTTGGTGCGGCCAACAGCCTGGATCTGCTCAAGGATGGGTTGGCCGAAGACGGTGTTTATTCCCTCAAAGACAGCCAGGGAACCGAAGGCGCCGATTCGATCACCCAGGCCGGCAGCATTGGCAAGGTACACGTGCTACTCCTGCAGGCCCTGGAGCAGGCCCGCGTGCTGCTAGAAAATAGCCGCAGCAGCGGCGAGGTGCCGACTACCACCATCCAGGAAGCGGTCGATGCGCAAAAACAGGCCGCCGAGCTGCGTGATGCGCTGCGTGATCCGGGCTATCGCTCGGTGCTGGCCGAAGTGGTCGGCAATATCGACTCCTTCAACCAGCGACTGCAGGAGTACACCGGGCTGTTGCAGCAGCAACAGCAGGAGCACGCCAAGCTGGTCGAACGGGCCGACAAGGTGGTCGAACTGGTCAGCCAGGCCTATGCCCAGCAAAAGGCCGCTGTGCACACCCTGGTGCGCACCAGTGCGCTGCTGATTCTGGTCGCTGCGGCGGCGGCCCTGGTGGTCGGCCTGCTGGCAACGCTGATCATTACCCGGGTGATCGTGCGACCGCTCAAGCAGGTCACTGCCGTGGCGCAGCGCATTGCTGCCGGGGATCTGAGCGGCGAGATCGAGGTGCAGCGCAGCGACGAGATCGGCCAATTGCTGCTGGCCATGCAGGGCATGTCGCGGGATCTGCGCACCATGGTCGGACGCTTGCAGCACGGCGTGGCGCAGCTTTCCAGTTCGGCGCAGACCCTATCGTCGGTCACCGAGCAGGCGCGTCAGGGCGTCAGTGGCCAGAAGGAGGAGACTGATCTGGTGGCCACCGCGATTACCCAGATGGCGGCGACGGTTCACGAGGTGGCGCAGAACGCCGAACAGGCCGCGGCTTCGACCGCCCAGGCCGATTCGCGAGTCGATGCCGGCAGCGAAGTGGTGCGGGCTACTCTGCAGCGAATCGAGCAACTGGTCGCGGCCATGTCGGTAACCCGCCAGGGCATCGAACAGCTCAGCCAGGACACCCGCAATATCGACGCGGTGCTGGAAGTCATCAAGAGCGTGGCGCAGCAGACCAACCTGCTGGCGCTGAATGCGGCGATCGAAGCCGCCCGTGCCGGCGAGCAGGGCCGCGGGTTTGCGGTGGTCGCCGATGAAGTGCGGGCGCTGGCGCGACGTACCCAGCAATCCACCGAGGAGATCGAGGGGCTGCTCGGTACGTTACGCGCCGGCGCCACCCGTTCGGTTGCCGACATGCGCCAGAGCGATGAGCTGGTCGAGCAGGTGGTGCATGATGCTCGGCATACCCAGGAGGCTCTCGCCGGGATCGCCGATTCGGTTGCGGTGATCCACGGCATGAACCAGCAGATCGCCGCCGCTGCCGAAGAGCAGACTGCGGTGGCCGAGGACATCAACCGCAGCGTCACCTCGATCCGCGACCTGGGCGAGCAATCGGCTGCGGCCATGGACGAGAACGCTGGTTCCAGCCAGCAACTGGCGGCGCTGAGCCGTGAGTTGCAGGGCATGGCCGCACACTTTCGTCTCTAGCCGCTCTGCGTTGCGGCTTTGAAACTTTCACCGCCTGGCATGGGCCTGGCGCACAGTTTCGTCAGCAAAGATTACGTAACGCTTTGCCCGCTGCCTGCAGGTCAGTAGCATCGAGCCACTTGCCTGAGGAGTGGACGATGCACACGAAACTGGATGCCTGCCTGGATACCATCAACCAGGTGCTGCTCGGCAAGGAAGCGCAAGTGCGCCTGGCCTTGACCTGCCTGCTGGCCCGCGGTCACCTGCTGATCGAAGATTTACCCGGCATGGGCAAGACCACTCTCAGTCATGCCCTGGCCAAGGTGCTGGGGCTGAGCTTTCAGCGTATCCAGTTCACCTCCGACCTGTTGCCCGGCGACATTCTCGGCACCTCGGTGTTCGACAAGGACAGCGGGCAGTTCCTGTTCCACCCCGGTCCGGTGTTCGCCGAACTGGTCCTGGCGGACGAGATCAACCGCGCTACGCCGAAAAGCCAGAGCGCGCTGCTCGAGGCCATGGAAGAGGGGCAGGTGACCATCGAGGGCGCGACCCGGCCGCTGCCCGATCCGTTCTTTGTCATCGCTACCCAGAACCCGATCAGCCAGAGCGGCACCTTCGCGTTGCCGGAGTCGCAGCTAGACCGCTTTCTGATGCGCCTGTCGCTGGGCTACCCGGCCCGCGCCGCGGAAAAGGCCCTGCTGCTGGGCGAGCCGCGACGTTCGGTACTGCCGACGCTCGACGCCGTACTCGATCATGCTGAGTTGGCAAAGCTGCAGGCCGAAGTGCCGAAGGTGCGTGTCAGCGATGCGCTGGTCGATTACGTGCTGCGCCTGGTCGAGGCCACCCGTACTCAGCCGCAATTCGCCTGGGGCCTTTCGCCACGGGGCAGCCTGGCGCTGCTGGCGGCAGCACGGGCCTGGGCGCTGTTGGCCGAGCGCGATTACGTGATTCCCGAGGACGTCCAGGCAGTACTGCCGTCGGTTGCCGGGCACCGCCTGCGTGATCAGGCCGACCCCGCCGGACATGGCGGCGGCGCGCTGGTGCAGTGGCTGCTACGTGAGGTGCCCGCGCTTTGACCGGAGCCTTCAGGCAACGCTGGAATCGCTGGTTGGCCAGGCGCATACCGGCGGCGGCCAGTGTTCAGCTCAATCAGCGGCGCATCTTCATCCTGCCGAGCCGTGTGGGTGTGGCGTTTCTGTTCGCCCTTCTGGTAATGCTGCTGGCCGCCATCAACTACCAGAGCAGCCTGGCTTATGGCCTGACTTTTCTGCTCGGCTCGGTGTTCGTGGTGACCATCCTGCATACCTACCGCAACCTGGCCGGACTGGTGCTGCACGCCGGTGGTGCTGGCGCGGTCTTCGCGGGGGAGGCGGCGCGGCTACGGGTACGCCTGGAGAGCCGCGGCCGCGCCCATGAGGCCATTGCCCTGGGCTGGCCACCGGCCGAGTTGCAGCAGCAGGACGTGCCGGCGCAAGGTTCGGTCGAGTGCGAGCTGAGCCTGCAGACCGAGCGTCGCGGCTGGTTGCAACCTGGCCGCCTGCGGGTGGAAAGCCGTTTCCCGCTGGGGCTGCTGGTCGCCTGGAGTCATATCGACCTCGATCAGGCGGTGCTGGTCTATCCGCGGCCGCTGGAGGGCGAGTTGCCGCTGGCCGCTGGCGGCAGCGAGGATGACGAGCAGGCGGGACTGGTCAGCCAGGGGCAGGGCAGCGATGACTTTCAGGGGCTGCGTACCTATCAGCCCGGCGATTCGCGTCGGCGGATGCACTGGAAGGCTTACTCGCGTGGGCAGGGATTGTTGGTCAAGGACTTCGCCGCGCAGACCGGCCGTGACCTGCTGCTGGATTTCGAGGTGCTCAGCGGTGATCTGGAAAGCCGCTTGTCGCTGCTCTGTCACTGGGTGCTGGTGCTCTCCGAACGTCAGCAGCCGTTCGCCCTGCAGCTGCCGAACGAGTCGCTGCCGGTGGCCATCGGCGAGCGCCACCGCGAGCAATGCCTGCGTGCCCTGGCGCTGCATGGAGCACGCCCATGAGCAGCGTCGCCGGCATTCCGCGCATCAGCCTGACCTGGCTGCTGGTCGCTCAGGCATTGGTGATCCTGCCGCACACCTTCCACCTGCCGGTCTGGGTGATCGGCCTATGGCTGGGCTGCGCACTGTGGCGCATCCAGATCTTCCGCATGCGGGCTGGCTACCCAAGCCTCGTCGTGCGTATCGGCCTGATCGTGTTGGCAGCGGCCGGGGTGTTCCTGTCCCGCGGCACCTTGGTCGGCCTGGACGGCGGGGTGGTGCTGCTGGTCGCAGCGTTCTGTCTCAAGTTGCTGGAAATGCGCACTCGCCGCGATGCGCTGGTGGTGATCTTCCTCGGCTTCTTCGTGGTGGTGACCGCCTATCTGTTCGATGACGGCATGCTCGTTGCGCTGTTCAGCCTGCTGCCGGTTTGCGCTTTGCTGGCTGCGTTGATCGGCCTGCAGCAGAGCGGCACGGCGACGCGGCCGTGGCGCACCCTGCGCCTGTCGGCCAGCCTGCTGCTTCAGGCGCTGCCGCTGATGCTGCTGCTGTTTCTGTTCTTTCCACGCCTGGGGCCGCTGTGGTCGCTGCCTGTGCCCAACGAGCGCGGCGCGGTCACCGGGCTGGCCGACAGCATGGCGCCTGGTGATATCGCCGAGCTGACCCGCTCCGGTGAGCTGGCCTTTCGCGCCAGTTTCGAGGGCCGTGTGCCGGCACGCAGCGAGCTTTACTGGCGCGCGCTGACGCTCGATCATTTCGATGGCCGACGTTGGTCGCAGTCGTCGCTGGAGCAGTTCTCGCCGGCGCCGCAGTGGCAGCCCCGTGGCGAGGCGCTGCGCTACAGCGTGGTGATGCAGCCGACCACGCGGCCCTGGCTGTTTGGCCTCGATGTAGCGCAGACCGATCTGCAAGGCACTCGGCAGATGGGGGATTTTCGCCTGCAGCGCGTTCGCCCGGTGGATCGCGCGCTGCTCTATGACGTCAGCTCCTGGCCCGATGCCCTGCGCGAACCGCAGCTGCCGGCGAACCGCCTGAAGGCGCTGCTGCGCCTGCCACCCCAGGGCGATGCGCGCAGTCGCGCTTGGGCCAAGGAACTGCGCCGCCAGTATCCGCAGGATCAGCAACTGGTCGAGGCGCTGCTCAATCATTTCAATCGTCAGCCTTACGTCTACACCCTGACGCCAGCCACCCTGGGCGCCGATTCCATCGACGAGTTCCTGTTCGATACGCGCAGCGGCTTCTGCGCCCATTACGCTGGCGCCATGGTCTTCGTGCTGCGCGCCGCAGGCATTCCCAGCCGGGTGGTGGCCGGTTATCAGGGCGGCGAACTCGGCAGCAGCGGCAACTACGTGCAGGTGCGCCAGTTCGATGCCCATGCCTGGGTCGAATACTGGATGCCGAAAACGGGCTGGACCAGCGTAGACCCGACCTTTCAGGTCGCTCCCGAGCGCATCGAGCAGGGGCTGGAGCAGGCTCTGGCGGGCGAGCAGAGCTTTCTCGCCGACTCGCCGTTCTCGCCCTTGCGTTATCGCAACCTGACCTGGCTCAACGAGCTGCGCATGGCCTGGGACGAGCTCAACTACGGCTGGCAACGCTGGGTACTGGGTTACCAAGGGGCGCAGCAGTTCGAACTCCTGCAGCGCTGGTTCGGCCAGGTCGACGCTGGCCGGCTGATCCTCGCCCTGGTCGGCGGTGGCGGTTTGCTTTTGGGGCTGTTGTCGCTGTGGCTGTTCAAGCCCTGGCGGGTCGAGCGCGACCCTACGCTGCGTATCTTCCAGCGCTTCGAGCAACTGCTGGCCCAGCACGGCGTCCGGCGCCAGTCAGGCGAGGGCCCGCGGGCGTTCGCCAAGCGGGTGGCCGAAGTGCTGCCCGAGCAGGCGGATACCGTTCACGCTTTCATCGACGCTTTCGAAGCACAACGTTACGCGGGCCAACCTGTATCCTCCCAGGCACTTCTCCAGCAGCTGAAGGCATTGCGCCGCCAGTTGCCCTGGCGCTGGAGTCGATCCCCTTGAATGGTTTTTCAGGAGTCTTGTGATGAGTGGTTTTGTCGGTACGTTGCGTAGCGAAGTGCTGCGTCTGCAGATCGCGCTCTATGCCTGTCGCGAGCGTTTGCAGGCGCAGACCGATGACGAAGCGCTGCACGATCTGCGGGTCTGCCTGCGCCGCTTGCGCAGCCTGCTCAAACCGCTCAAAGGCGCCGCCGGTAGCGAGGCGTTGCAGCGCCGAGCCGCCGAACTCGGGCAACTGACCGGCCCGTTACGTGACCTGGAGGTGCTGATTGCCACCCTGCGCGCCAGTGGTGAACACGCCGCCGCGGATCGGCGCCTGGCGCAACGCCGCAAGGGCGATGCGCTGGTGCTGGGTAGCCGAGCCTTGCCGGCGCTGTTTCGCGCTCTCGATGAGTGGCCGCAGGAGCTGGCCGCCCAGCAGGCCAGTGGAGAGCTGGAGAATTTGCACAAGCAGGTGCGTCGTTACCTGCGCAAGCAGCGCGGCAAACTGGCCGCGGCTCTGGGCGATGCCGAGCATGATCCCCATCAGGTGCGGCTGCTGATCAAGCGCGTGCGGTATACCGCCGAGGCCTACCCGCAACTCTCGCCGCTCTCTGCCGCGCAGTTAAAGCTGCTCAAGAAAGGCCAGGCAGCCCTCGGCGACTGGCACGACCATTTTCAGTGGCTGGCGACTGCCGAACGCGAGCCGGATCTGCGGGCCTTCATCCCCGCCTGGCGCGAGTCGATGCAGGCGGCTGAGCGTTCGGCCCAGGTGATACAGGCGCGCTTGCAGGCAGCGCTGCAATAGCTCAGCCCGGATAATGACCGAACTGCCGCCTGTGCCAGGCTCGCGGAAGCGCGGTCAGTCTCTTACCATCGGCTGAACGGCAAACGAGGTGAGCATGGATTTCGTCGAGTTACTGGAGCAGGTACAGCGTTCGCCCGAGGCGCTGACGATCGGACCAGATTGGGCCCAGGGGCGTACGAGTTTCGGCGGCCTGATGGCGGCGCTGGTTTATACGGTGATGCGCAGCAAGGTGCCTGCCGAAAGGCTGCCACGCTCCCTGGCGATCACCTTCGTGGCACCGGTCACGCCAGGCCTTGCGGTGAGTTTCGAGGCCGAAGTGCTGCGCTCCGGCTCGGCGGTCAGTCAGGTGCTGGGGCGCGCCATGCAGAACGGCGAGGTGGTCACTCTGATCCAGGGCAGTTTCGGTGCGCCGCGTCAGTCTTCGGTCAGCGTGCAGGCGTTGCCCGCGCCGGTGATCAAGGCGCCCGAGCAGAGTCAGGGATTTCCATACATCGCGAAGGTCACGCCGGAATTTACCCGCCATCTGGATATGCGCTGGGGCCTGGGCGGTATGCCGTTCAGTGGCAACAAATCTCGGGAAATGGGCGGTTGGGTACGTTTTCGCGATCAGGCGCCAAACCGAATGCTCAACGAGGCGCACCTGCTGGCGCTGGTCGATGCCTGGCCGCCGGCGGTGCTGTCGTTGCTCAGCAAGCCGGCGCCCGGCAGTTCGCTCACCTGGACCATCGAGTTCATCCAGCCCTTGATTCCAATCGCCGCTGATCAGTGGTGCCTGTATCGCGCCGAGATCGAGCAGGCCCGCGATGGCTACGGGCACATAGCAGCGGGGCTGTGGAGCGCGGACGGCCAGTTGCTGGCCATCAGCCGTCAGACGGTTACGGTTTTCGCCTGATCGCTGCCCAGCAGCGCCTGGCGCGCCAGGCTATAGGCAGCGACGGCGCCGAGGCCGGACAACGCCAGGGACAGGGCACCTGCGCCACTGCCCGCCAGCACCAGGGAGACCAGCAGCAGCGGCAGGGCGATGGCTAGCATCGGCATGTCCAGCGATTCGGTTGGGCGGGCTAGGGTAGCGGTCTGGGTGGTCATGTTCTGTCTCCTGCATCAGATGGAGCCAGTCTATGGCGCGGCCCGTGAGGCCGCGAATTGATCCGCGCTATACGGCAGATAGGCTTTCTACTATCTGCCGAGTGATGCCCACGCTCAGGGTTTGAGCTGGCGGATAGCCCGCGACAGTTCGCCGGCCAGCTCCGCCAACTGGCTGCTGGTGGTGGCCGACTGCAAGGTCTGCTCGACCGTCTGTTCGGTAACGTCGCGAATGCCGATCACCGAGCGGGTCATTTCCTCGGCCACCTGGCTCTGCTGCTCAGCCGCCACGGCGATCTGCGTGTTGCTTTCGCGCATTTGCGCTACCGCGCCGGTGATCGCCGCCAGCGCGTCGCCAGCCTCATGGGCAGCGCGTACGCAATCGTCGGCCTTGAGCGAACTCTCCTGCATGAATGCCACCGCATCGCGGGTGCCGACCTGCAGCGTGCCGATCATGCCGGTAATTTCGTTGGTGGAATCCTGCACTCGCTTGGCCAGATTGCGCACTTCATCGGCTACTACGGCGAAACCGCGACCCATTTCACCGGCCCGCGCCGCCTCGATGGCCGCGTTGAGCGCCAGCAGGTTGGTTTGCTCGGCAATGCCGTGGATGACGCCGACCATGCTGCCGATCTTCTGGCTGTCGGCGGCCACCTGCTCGATCAGATTCGCCGTCTGCCGCACACCACTGGATAGCCCGGTGATGGCGTCCACCACGCCGGTGACCACGCTTTGGCCAACCCCGGCGAGCTGGTCGGCGGTCTGTGACTGGTCACGGGTGGTGGCGGCGTGTTCGGCGATATGGTGCACGGTGGTCGACATCTCGTTGATCGCCGTGGCGGCCTGATCAGTTTCGCTCTGCTGGCCGAGCATGCCCTGGCGCACCGCCTGCATGCCTTGCGCCAGGCGCGCGGTGCCTTCGTCGAGCTGTGAGGCGGCCTGAATGACCGCACCGACCACACGTTGATAGCCGTCCTGCATGGCATTGAAGGCGCCGGCCATCTGCCCAACCTCGTCGCGGCTTTGCAGCGGTACGCGGGCGGACAGGTCGCCGCTCGTCTCGACGTGCAACATCACGTCCTTGAGGGTGTTGAGGTGGGTAAGCAGAAAACGGATCAGCAGCTGCGAGGCGGCCAGCAGGGCAAGCATCAGCACGGCCACCGCCAGGGCGTAATGGCCGGCGCGCTCGGCAAACACCTGGGCCAGGCTGCGCCCGCTGGCCAGCACGGCGATGCGCTGCTCGGCGCCGCGCTCGATGACTTGCGCGCCAAGCAGCGGGTCGCTGCCAAACAGGGCGTCATGCTTCAGGGCGACCCAGCCGCTGGCGCCTTTTAGCGATGTGGCATCCGCGTCGCCGGGGAGTTTCGGTGCTTCACCGGTTCTGAAGGTGAGCAAGCCTGCGGTCTTGGGTATTGGTTGGTCGACCGGCCAGGCAGCCAGCAATTGCGCCTGTTGCTGGGCACTGGCGCGGGCGGCCTGGGCAAAGGTGTCCTGCTCCTGAAGCATGGCGAACAGCACCAGTAACAGAGTGGTGATAAAGGCGACGGCGTTCACCGCCCAGAACTTGTGTTTCAGGGAGATATCGCGGATCCAGACGGGCATGTTTTTCTGCTCTCGACATGAATGAATTGCTGGCAAGGCGCCATTATTCTTTCATGGGCAAATCAACCGTCCCTTGATATGGGTCAAGAGCAGCCGGTCTGTCGGCTGCTCAACCGTCGTAATGCCGGTAAAAGCCGATCAACGGTAATCCCATTCGCCTGATTGCTCGTCGCTCGGCTCGGCGATGGCGGGCAGGCCGAAGAACGTGCGGGCGCAGGCTGTGGTGTGCCTGGCCACTTCGTCCTGGGATTCGCGGCGATGCAACGCCACCTCGCGCAGCACCTCGGGCAAAAAAGCTGGCTCGTTGCGACCACCCTTGGGTTTCGGACGCAGGCTGCGCGGCAGCAGGTAGGGCGCGTCGCTTTCCAGCATCAGGCGGCCGGCGGGAATTTCCTTCACCAGCGGGTGCAGGTGCGCCCCACGGCGCTCGTCGCAGATCCAGCCAGTGATGCCGATATGCAGGTCCAGATCCAGATAGTCGAACAGCGCGCGCTGCTCGCCGGTGAAGCAGTGCACCACGGCAGCCGGCAGGCGGTCGCGGTAGTCGCGCAGAATCTGTACGAAGCGCGGGTGGGCATCGCGTTCGTGCAGGAATACCGGCATCTGCTGGTCGGCAGCCAGGCTCAGTTGTTCTTCCAGGGCCTTTTCCTGCAGCGGGCGGGGCGAGAAGTCACGGTTGAAATCCAGGCCGCATTCGCCCACGGCCCGGACCTGAGGCTCGGCGAGCATGGCGCGCAGGCGTTTGCTGTCGTCGCTGTTCCAGTGCCTGGCGTCATGGGGATGCACGCCGGCGGTGCTGAACAGCCGCTCGCCGTATTCGTCCAGCTTCAGGCACAGGCTCAGCGCATGGTCGCTTTCGGCCAGGCTGGTGCCGGTCAATACCAATTGGCAGACGCCGGCGGCGAAGGCGCGTTCGAGCACGGCGGCGTGCTGATCGTCGAAGCTTGCGTGGGTCAGATTGACGCCGATGTCGATGAGTTGCATGGTGTGACCCTGTGAAACGAGAGGGCGCAGCATAGCAGAGCTTTTTATCTTCAATAAAAAGCTAACGATTACAAAAACTTGTGGTCGATTCGTGAAGTTGAAAATAACCTTTGGTGCTGGCGTGTGCAGACTTTCTCCCGTCACCACCGATCCCCGAATCACCACCCCTGGCTGCCAGCCGGTTTTTCGCTATCGGAGCATCGATATTGCGCGTCCTTTTCATCCTTTGCCTGTTGCTCTCGCTGCCGTTGCCGGCAGTGGCGCGCATCGCCGGCCCGCTGGAAGTCACCGGCCCGGCTGCGCCGCGGGATCTGCCGGGCATTCGCAAGAGCGGCGAGTTGCGCGTGCTGGTCAACCAGAGCCGCAACAGCTCCGGCGAGGTGAAGGGGCAGAGCATCGGTGTCGAGTATCAGCGCCTGCGCGCGCTGGAGCAGTACCTCAACCGCAATGCCCGTGACGGGCGCACCCTGCGCCTGAAGCTGATTCCCAAAGCCAAGGACCAGCTGCTCGCCGCCCTGCAGCGCGGTGAGGGCGATCTGGTTGCACCCGGCGAGCTACTCAGCGGCAAGGGCAGCAACGTACTGGCCAGCGAAGCGATACGTCGCGACGTGCCGGTGGTGATCGTCGCGCGGCAGGGCAATCGTCGATATCAGCGGCTCGAGCAGCTGTCCGGCCGCAGCCTGTCGTTGCCGGTCGGCAGCGTCGCCAAGGACGCCCTGCACGACATCAACCTCAAGCTCGCCGAGCGCAAGTTACCGCCCATTCTGGTCGAGTGGGTGGACCCGACTCTCGCGGTTGAGGACGTGCTGGAAATGGTCCAGGCCGGCATTTTCGATTTCACCGCCGCGGAGCTGCCAATCGCCGAGCGCTGGGCCAAGGTGATGCCCAAGCTGCGCGTCGATCGTCACCTGGTGCTCGATGATCAGGGCGACATGCGCTGGTACATGCGCCGCGATGCGCCAATGCTCAGCGCCAGCGTCGACCGCTTCCTGGAAGGCTATCGGGCCCCGTCCGATCAGGACGCCGCCTTCCAGCGCGTCTACCGACGCCTCTACAAAGTGCATTCGCCCATGGGCCGCGCCGAACGCCAACGTCTGGAGCGCGTGCGGCCGGTGCTGCAGCGTTACGCCGAGCAGCATGATTTCGACTGGCTGGCGCTGGCGGCGCTGGCCTTCAAGGAGTCGACCCTCAACCCGACGGCCCGCGGCAGCAGCGGCGCCACCGGTCTGATGCAGATCACCCCCGCCGCGGCGCGCAGCGTGGGTATCAGCGATATCTCACGCATCGAAAACAACGTGCAGGCCAGCGCCAAGTACCTGGCCAAGATTCGCCGTGGCTTCTTCAACAGCCCGCGGCTCAACGAGCGCGAGCGCATGGCCTTCGTGCTGGCCGGCTACAACCTCGGGCCGCAGCGCGTGCAGAGCCTGCGCGCCGAGGCGCGGCGGCGCGGTCTAAACCCGGATCAATGGTTCTTTCAGGTCGAGCGGGTGGCCATGGAGGAGCTGGGCATGGGCGTGGTCAGCTACGTCAACGCGGTGAACAAGTATTACCTGGCTTACGCGCGTGAGCGTTATTCGCTGGAGCCTGCGCAAAAGGTGAGTGCTCGCAACTAATCTAATAAATGGATCGGTTGCAGCGGTTTTATTCGCTATTCCTATTCGATGGTTGAATTAATATGCCGCCATCTTACTCACCCAGCAAAGGATTCGCCGCACCATGAACACCTTCATCAAATCCCTGGCAACCACCCGCGCCGGCTTCGGCCTGACCGTCCTGCGCGTGCTGGTCGGTATCACCTTCATGGCCCATGGCTCGCAAAAGCTGTTCGGCTGGTTCGGCGGTTACGGCCTGGCAGGCGTTGCCCAATGGATGGAGAGCATCGGACTGGCGCCAGGTTACCTGATGGCCCTGATGGCCGGTAGCGCCGAGTTCTTCGGTGGTCTGGCGCTGGTCATCGGCCTGCTGGTGCGCCCGGCGTCGGCGGTGCTGGCGTTTACCATGCTGGTGGCGATCTTCTCGGTGCATATCGGCAATGGCTTCTTCATGGCCGACAATGGCTACGAGTTCGCCCTGGCGCTGCTGGCCGCCACGCTTGCCCTGCTGATCGAAGGCGCCGGGCGCCTGTCGCTGGACAAGCGCATCGCCGGTTGATCACCGCGCCATTCAAGAAAGCCCGCTGATGCGGGCTTTTCTGCTTGTTGACAGGCTCAGCGGCAAGTCTCTAGGATTGCGGCTTGCGCCGATTTAGACAGCTACTTGCGGGGCGCCTCAGGGATTCTCGATGAGTCCTGAAATTCCGCTAAAGCGCTGGTTCGGTGTTGCCTCCACCGCTGCCCAGCGGGATTTGCGAGGCGGAGACAAACACCATGAGCTGCTCCCAGGCTGCACACATTCGTATCCTTCCCATCACCACTCGACTGGTTCGCCGCAACCCGCGCATTCTCTTGGGTGGCGTTCATCAACCGACGCTGCTGCGCTATCTGGATGGCTGGCCCGCACGCCGCGAAGGCCAGCGCGCCTTTCTCGTCCAGTTCGCCGAAGAGGGCGAGTCGCTGCAGCGCTTCGCCGATAACAGCTTCGACTTCGCCGTGCTGCAACGACCGAGCGCCGAGGCGCTGGGCCAGTTGACGCGCATCGCCCGGCAGGGGCTGATCACCCTGCGCTGAACCTGGCTTAGAACCTGTGCAAAGTCTGCTGCGCGTCGGCACTGCGGCGTTAAAAACAGGCTCGGACTGCTCATTTACAGCTTG
>JAAIGE0100980154.1_pt1 | contig 14438 bp, 33 predicted proteins | sample 6487951 | NCBI WGS metagenome assembly JAAIGE01 (sample SAMN13974128, study PRJNA590717) | phyllosphere metagenome | biome: tomato field; feature: multiple bacterial spot infested tomato fields; material: tomato leaves; isolation source: leaves from tomato fields | host: Solanum lycopersicum ... | reverse complement strand
TGGTGGTGAAAAACGCCCCAACCCATCCGGGGAGAGAGGAAGCGCGCCGTGCGAGAGGTGGGCCGCACAGGGCTTCTCAGAGGCATGAACGCCCCTACCCCTCTGGTCATCAGCGGGTCTGGACGTCCGTCTCGGTGTAGGTCTTGGTGATGTGCCCGCAGTGTCTGTGCTTGCAGATCACGACGACGTGTCCGAGTGTCTCGGCTCCGTAGGCGTAGACGTGTTCGTACCGGTGGCCGAACAGTCGGCACAGTAGGGGCGGGTTCATAGCGTCTCGCTCCTATTCGGTGGGGACCCATTGGCGTGAGGGGATGCCGAGGCCGCCGACGGCCATGCTGTTGCCGCGTGCTTCGTTGCATTCGGCGCAGGAGGGTCGCCAGTTGTCGGGGTCGTAGTAGAGGTCGGGGTGGGTGGAGGCGGGGAAGAAGTGGTCGCGTTGGAAGCGGCGGGGGTTGTCGAAGTCGTTCCAGGGGGCGTCGTAGTCGATGGTGCAGCCGGAGAGCCAGCAGGGGAGGTTGTTGGCGGCGCATTCGTCTTTGAATTTCTTCTTGGCGATGCGGTCCGCTCGGGTGCTGTTGTGGTGCTGAGACATCCCGAGCGGACCTCCCGTCGTGTGTTAGGCGATGCCGAGGGCGGTGAGGTCGCGTACGGTCGCGCGGGCGAAGTCGATCCGGCCCTTGCTGATCGTCGTGTTGAACCGGAGCGTCGCGGCGCCGGCCGGGACGACGCCCTCAGCGTAGGAGAACAGTGCCCCAGTGCCGAGGTCGGCTTTCACCTGCGCGAGCGGGACGGACTGTGCGGGCATGAATCCGGCGCTGGCGTTCGCGGCGGTGCGGAACTCGAACGAGTTGCCGAACGTGACCGTCGAGTCGATCAGGCCCTCCGGTGTGCGGATCCATTGCGAGATCGCGATCCGGTTGCCCGGGGTCACGGGGATGCCGGTCTTCTGGAACAGGACGCTTGCGGCGACGTTCTTCCCCTGCTGCCAGAAAAAGTTCGGGTCGTCAGACATGGCGACCCGGGCGATGAGGTCCGGCGTGCTACTCGTGAGGAGAGACCACGCGTAGGCGACATTCGCGTTCCCCCCGACACCCTGCGACGAACCACCCCCGACTGCCATGCGGGGGTAGGTCGCGAGGTTGGCCGCGTCGAGCTCATCGGTGGTCAGAAGGAAGTCCGACCGTGCGGGCAGCCCGTCGAGCAGGATAGGCGCGCACGCCTGCGCGATGGCGGCGTGCCCGACCTGCGAGAAGTGAATGTTATCGCCGGTCTGGTGCGTCGTCTTCATCAGCCCTGTCGCCGTGTCCACCATCGCGCGGAAGAACGGCAGGAGCTTGTACCGGCGCTGCGCGGCAAGGTCGGTGACCGCGGCGTTCCAGCGGCGCGTGTACGCGTTCACGGCGGCCTGTGCGGTGCCGCTCGCGCCGTCATGACGAGGTGCGATGGCGACGAGGACGGGAGCGATACCCGCGGCTTCGAGCTGCGCGCAGATGTCCTTGAGCACGGCGAGCTGGTCGGCGATCGTGAAGCTCACCGTGTCCATCGGGTTCGTGCCGCCTGCGATGATCGCCATGCCCGGCTTGCTGTACCCCGACAGGGCGAGCAGGTTCGGCAGGTGCGTGTCGCGGATGTTCGCGAGCGTGTACCCGGCGGTCGCGAAGTACCCGCCCCAGAGGGCGCGCCCGTCGCAGAGCGCGCTGAGGTAGGTGTGCCAGTTCTGCATGTTGTTGCTGGTCTCGGAGTTGGAGTCACCGAGCACCGCGAACTTCACCGACCGGCGGGCGGGCGCGAACGTGGTCCCGAGGGCAGCCGCCGCGAGGCGTGAGGGAACCTGCGATTCGGGCTGCTTACCGGATGCGTCCAGCGAGGCGAGACCGTTCGGCTGGGCCTTCGTGGCCAGCGGGTTCTGGGGGATGTACTCGCGTTTCACGGTCGGCACACCGAGATGACCGCGGCAGACGCGGACACGAACGCGACGACACCCGCACCCGCGACCCCCAACGGGAGGTCGGCGACGGTGAACGGGGGGACCATGTCCGCCGCCGCGTCACGCGCGGTGACGGTGGTGCCTCGGCGGACGTACACGGGGCTGTTGCCGGAGTGGACGAACACGGTCACCGCGCCGGCGACCTTCTGCCCCGTGGTGGGTTTCACGTCCACCGTCACCACGGTGCCCGCCGTGAGGGGGATCTCGTACACGCCACGGTCACCCGCAGCGATCGTGTAATCAGCCATCAGAAGGGGTCCGTTCTAGTAGTGGGCGATGACCGCGACAGTCCCCGTCACCTGCAACGCGATCACCGCTTTCAGCGTGTACGTGACACTCGTGCGGGTCTTCGTCTTCAGTGATCGCCGGGTCGAAGTCTTTCCCGGCCGCGCCGTCTTTCCCCGGGGCGCCGGGAGCACCGTCCTTACCGGGAGCGCCCGGTGACCCGTCCTTGCCGGGTGCACCGTCGCGACCATCCGCGCCGTCCGCTCCAGCACGACCCGGGGCACCATCCGCACCCGGCCGACCATCCGCACCCGGCGTCAACTGGATGTTCTCGATCATCGACCGCAGCTCCGCGCGATCCTCCTCCGACGCCGCCGCGCGACCCCGGTACTCATCCGCGAGCTCCTGCAACGTCAACGTGGACGTCTCAACGTGCGCGAGACGCGCGTCACGGTTGCGGACCATCTGCTGAGCGTTCTGCCCCGTCGCGAGGGCCAGGACCGCCGTCTCCTGCACCTGGGAGATGAGCGCGTCGTCACCGTTCTCCGTGACCATCACGACCGGGGTCTGGGGGATGTACGCACGGTTCCGCATGAGACTGCCTCCCCGGTGTCTGTTCAGTCGTACGCGCGGACCAGAGTGGGGCTGTCGAACTCCACATCGCAGCAAAGCGCGGCGGCGAGCAGCGACGGGTAGGTTGCCCCGCAGGCGGTGCACGCGGGCATCTCGTTGGGGGTCACGGGCGGAGCTCCTCGGGCATGTCCTCGGCGAGGATCATCACGTCCGTCTCGGGGTGCACGTACACGTCCATGAGCGGGTCGTGGACGAAGTCGGCGGTCATCAGCCCTCCAGCATGTGGGTCAGGTCGACAACGGTTGCGCCGGAAGCGTGGAGCGCTGGGGCGTGGGTGTGGCCGTGGTGGGCGCAGTACGCGAGGGTCCCACCGGTGGCGAGTTGCACGTGGATATAGGCGCGGGCGTTGCACTCGTCGCAGGACACGAACTCGAGGTCAGTCATCGTCGTCGCTGAGGTAGGTGGACACGAGGTCGCAGCACACGCCGATCGTGAGCTCCCCGCAGACGGGGCAGCGCAGCCAGGAGAGCATCAGGCCCTCGCGTGCTTTCGGGCCATGTCGGCGCGCATCCGTTCCCACGAAGCGCGCTGTCGGTCCAGGACTCGCTGGCGTTCAGCCTCGCGTGCGTTCTGACGCTCTCGTGCGCGTTGCTGCGCGCGTGCAACCTCTACGCGCCGAGCTGCCTTGCTGAGCGGTTGCGGTCTGAACCGTCCGGAGAGCCAGAGCATCAGTGATCTCCTCGCGAGAGCAGCCGCACGAGCACATACGGCGCCCACCGCTGAACGGTGATGGTGAGCCCGACTCCAGCGGCGATGCCGGCGAGGGTGAGAGTGGTTCGCATGTCGACTCCGTTGTCGAGGGGTGTGAGGGGCGCCGCGGCGTGAGGCCAGGGTCGGCGCCCCTCGGGGTCGGTGCAGGTGTCCCTCCGCGATTCGCGGCGCGGTCATGGGGACCCTTCGAGTGAGGAATCGCACTCGTGAACACCGGGTTCAGCCCCTCGGCCGGGAGGAGCGGACGCGGCAGCACACCGTGGGCTGCAGGGCGTCGTGGTCGGCTTCGACTCCCGGCCGAGGGAGATGGTGAAGGCGGGAGCGGCCCAGTGGGCGACCCCCGCCTGTCAGATGGAAGACCGAAGCCCCCGGGGACCGTGATCGGTTCGGGGGCTTCGTGGTGGTTCGTCCGTGTGGGAGAACTCTCTGACTCTGAAGTTAGGGGCGGAAATCCGGGCGACGGGATCATCACGGTGAATCACGGCGTGTCGCGCTCTGTGCGGCTTCCTCGCGACGTTTCTCCGCTCGTATGCGTTGCTGCCTCACGGGGTCGTTCTTGAGCCTCTGACGCCACCAGGAGAGCAGCACCCGGAGTTCGACGACTCGGACGCGTTGGCCGTTCCGGGTGTCCCACCCCATCGGCATCCCGGCTTGGCGCATGTACCGGATGGAACGTGTGGTGCGGCCGATGCGTTTCGCTGCCTCCCGGTAGGTGAGCTGCGGCATCCGTCACCCACCCTCGTCGCGCTGGAGCCGGTTGCGCTCCCGGGTCGCCCGGATACGCGCCTGGCGGCGGGTCTCGGCCTCCTGGACGGCCCGCGCTCCTGCTGCCTCCTCGGCGCGTCGGTCGGCTTCCCAGCGCATGATTCGGGCCGTCATCAGCTCCCGCTCCCATGTCGGGAGTGACTGGATCTCCTGGAGCATCTCGTGGATTGGCTCGTCTTCGGTGGCGTGGACCTCGAACACGATCGAGACGGTCACGACGTACCCCCGGACGCCGGATCACTCGGTTGGGTCACGGCGCGCCCGATCTCGAACGTGTGCAGCCCATCGTGCAGCGGCTCACGGAAGCACCCGGCCGTCTGCTCCGGGTTCACCGCGTGGCACAGGCCGTGCGAGTCGAGGCATCCGAAGTTGCCGCACACGTCGCATGCGTTGCAGGTGTGCATCGTCGCGTAGGGCGTCGGGATGACCTTCACGGGCGCGCTCATGACGGATCGCTCGATCCGGGTGCCGCCACGATCTCCGCATTGACCTCGTCGGCATTGACAGGCAGGTAGTAGACGCCAGCGATGAGATGCGTTCGGTGCAGCGGTCGGGCCAGGCGCTCACACCTGCGCGAATCGTCACCCGCCGGCCCCATGCACACCGTGCAGCGTTCCTCGTCGTTCTCGGCAAGTCGGTCGCCCTGCACGTCCATCTCGTTCATTGCGCGCTCCCGTTCGTGTGGCTGACGTCTTCGGTGAAGGTCTCTCCACAGGACCGGCACACGCCGACCCTGATCACGGTCCCGTCCTTCAGGTCCGTGTAGTCGTGCTCGACCTGCCAGCGCCCGCACGTGCCGCACAGGGCCCGTCGCGGGTGCGGGTGGATGCCGTGCACCGCCTTGAGTCGGCGGATGGTGCGGAACAGTTCATCCCGGTCCTCCTCGATCTCGGCGAGGCTGTACACGGCCGGTGCGTGGTGGATGAGCCACCCGACGGTGAGGAGGGTCGCGTCCTTCGCGGCGGACGCGGTGGTGAGCGCCCCACCGGCGAGGTCGGGTGCGTCGCCGCGGGTGTTGTCGGCGCGGTCCCACACGGTCGCTGCGTACCCGGTGAGCAGCCCCCACAGGTACTCCGCGTCCCCACCGGGACCACTGTTCCCGTTCTCGCCTCTCGTGCGGACGAGGAGAGCGGACATGTCCTGCTCCTCGTTCACCAGGCCGCCCTTGCTGACCTGGAGTCGGTCGAACTGCGACCCACCCCTGGACACCCCGATGGTGGGTTGGGCGAGGGTGACGAGCATCGACAGGACGACGGGGAGTTGCCCGAGGTGATGCTCGAACGAGTGGAACCAGCGGCGGTAGTCGTGGTCCGCCTGCTGCTCCGTGGTGAAGCCGATGTCAGTCACGTCAGAACCTCGCATCCGCAGGCGCCGTTCAACGCCTGCTCCATAAAACAGATCCCACACACGAGGCGGGGTTGCGGGCACTGCACATGACCCCACCCGCCCTCGTACTTGGTGACCCTCGTGCCGGCGGTGAACGTCTCCTCACACTCACGGCAGAAGCCGGGGTGCTGAGCCTCGATGACGGCGCTCATGCTGCAACCCGCTTCCCGAGCGAGCCGAAGGTGTTCGCGAGATCTCGATGACCATTGCGTTCGGCGAGCTTCGCGATGGCGCCGGCCTTCCGCCCGACGATGATGCAGACCTGCTCGGGGCTTTCGCCGCCTTCGATGAGGAATGCGACGTCGTCCAGCAAATCTTCAGCGGTGATGCGGCCTTGACCGACGACGTCGTTCTCCGGAGTCGGGTCGGAGTCAATGTCGTCCCATGCGAGCGGCGGCAACCACCCGCGGCGCTTCGCGTAGCCCACAGAGCGCGAGTATGCGATCTTCTCTCGGTGGCTTGCCCGCGGCGGCTCCTCGTTCCACATGCGCTCGTAGGCCGATGCGACGTCGCGGTGGGTGGCGGCGCCGACGTTCTCGCGGTTGAGCATGGCGTGGAAGTTTCCCGGATCCCACCCGAGCTCTCGACCTAGGCGCGATATGGACCAACCGCGCGCGACGAGCGCCTGGATTCGGCGATGTGTCCCAATCGCTGGCACCGACCTGCGTGCGCCGAGGTTTTCGACGACCGGCTGCACGGCAAGGATCTTCTCTGCCTTCTCCCGGCCGACGCGTTTCGGGATCTCGCCGTACCGGGGCCCGGGGTCCTGCCTCCCCCAGATGAGGGAGCGGACGCCGGTGACGCCGACGCCTGCGAGCTCGGCGACGCGCTTGTAGCCGATGCCGTACTCGACCAGTGCGAGAACGTGCTGGCGGACCGGTTCTGCGTCGACGAGGCCGGTGTCGAATCGTCCGTAGGCCTTCTGTCGCTGCCGGTTCCGCTCGCGCGCGGCGTGCGCCTCGCAGCAGGGCGTGCAGCGGCACTGGTGCTGGATGTAGCAGGTCGACGATTCGGCGTGCTTGTGTCCCGCAGGGCACCGCGTGGGGGCCTTCTTGCGGGGCGGCAGCGGCTGGTGCTGGCCGAGCTCGCCGGCCTTCCACGCTGCCTGGTAGTGCGCGCGGCAGAGGCGCCGCGCGACGGACTTGTTCTCGCATCCGTCGTGGGTGCAGACGAGCTTGACACCGGGCGTTGCGCTCATGCCGCCCACCCGGCTTTGCGGATCTTCCCGAGCTGCCGGGCGCTCTTCCCGCCCCAGACGCCCTCTTCCTGGCCGGTGCGGAGGGCGTAGGCGAGGCACTGGACTCGCACGTCGCACGAGCCGCAGATCTTCTTCGCGGGGACAGCGGTACCGCCCTGCTCCGGGAACCACAGCTCGGGGTCGAGTTCGGCGCATCGGGCGTCCTGCACCCAGGGTTCGGGGCGGATGAGGGCGGCAGCGCCGGTCCACGGCACACGCCCGGTCACGTGTGTGACGGGGATCATCTGGTCCATCGGTCTGTTTCTCCTGCTGCTTGGTCTGCTCGGTGTGCTGCATGGCAGTCGGCGCACGTGCACTGGTCCCACGTGGTGGGGGTTTTGGTTTTCCGGCCGCAGTAGCCGCGGCCCGAGGCACCGGGTGCGCATGCCCGGTCCTTCTCGGTGGTGGACACCCGGGGTGGGGCGTGGCTGGCACGCTCCTGCGCGGTCGGGCCGGCGCTCACAACGGCACCAGGCGGACGAGGGTGCTGAGGACGCCACGGGCCCCGCAGGAGCCGTGGGTAGCCGCGTCGAGGGACGTGGACACGACGACCCCGTGAGGGCCGCAAACCAGGCCGCACTGACGGCCGCAGCGGGCGCAGAGAGCCGCGAGGGTCGCGAGGTGGCCGCACGGGATATCGCGGGTGACGTAGACGCACGCGGGTTCGTCGTCGGCGTGCTCGGCGAGGTCGCGGAGGACGTCCTCGTCGTGGATGCCGAACCGGTCGACTTCGGGCTGCTCGGCGGGGGCCAGGGCAGGGGCGTTCATGCGAGACCTGCCAGGACGCGCGCGGTCGTGTCGTCGTCGAGGCGCCGGAGGCCGAGCGCACCGCGGTACGGGATCGGCTCGGCCAGCGCGCGCGGGTTGGCGAGCACGAGGTGGTGCGCGTCATCCTCCGCCCAGACCGAACAGCGATCGACAGATGCTGTCGCCGCGGGCTCACGCCAGCACTCGCCTGGGAACGGGCCTGCGCGGTGAACCTCGACGATGTCGACGACGCCGAGGATCGCGCCGTAGACGAAGCGCGGGTCATCCGGGTCAACATCGTCGGCCACCTCCCACAGGTAGGCGTCGTCCACGCGGTAGCCCTGGATCTCCGACTCGATGGCACGCGCGACCTCGGGGTACGCGCCGCCCTCCTCCTCGAAGACCGCCCGGCCGGAGTGGATCGCGACGGGGCCGCGGTAGTCACCGGCGATGTTGCGGACGCGGTTCTCGACGTCCTTGCCGCCGTGGATGATCGCCCACGCCCAGGGCTGACGAACGGTCAGGATCCTCATGCCTCCACCCCCTGAGCAACGCGCCACGCGTCGATCACCTGATCGAGGTGAGTGGGATGGAACCCGGCAACGACGAGCTCCCCGTACTCGGTGATCGGTGCGGACGTGTACCCGAGTCCCCGGAAGTGCTCGAGGTCTTTGACGGCGTCGGGTGCGGTGAGGTCGCGTTCCTCGAAGGCGACATCGGCGGCCTCGAGGCGGTACTTGACCATGCGGCACTGCTGGCACGAGGGCTTCGACCAGACGATGACGGCGCTCACTGCCCGACCTTCCAGTCGAAGTCATCCGCGGGCATCTCGACGTAGCCGTGGTCGTGAGACGACGCGATCAGCGAGAAGGTCTCGTCGTCGACCGGCTCCGCGAACGGCACGATCACGAAACGCGCCAGGTCGAGTACGCCCCACCACTGTTCGCCTTCGTTGTTCCCGAAGACTCGCGTGAAGCCTTCCTCAGGATTCGGAGCGGCGTCCACGTCGAACCCGTGCTGTACGGCCCTGTGCGCCCGCTGGACGCCCGTTTCCCCCGCCGCCTTCTCCGCTTCCGTAGCCGCGGTTTCAAGCTGCCGTGCGAGCGCACGCGCCGTCTCCGGGGCCATGTGCGTCCGATGCTCCCCTGTGGTGGGGAAGGTGAGCAGTTCCACGGTGCCGTCGTCGGTCCAGTCGGCCTCCGCGATCTGGACGGTCTGCATCTCCTGGAGGATCATGCTGACGCCTCGTCGTCGATCTCGTCCTGCGGAACCGGTGTCCAGTCGGTCACCGCCCACTCCCGCCGTACGAGGCGCGCGCCCGGAACGTGCTGGAGCATTTCGTACGGTGTCGCCATGTCCTCGTGCGCCTCCGCCAACGTCACCCCCTCCGTGTCGTCGCCGAAGCCGACTTCCAGCGCGTACTCCGTGCCTGCGTGGCCGTAATCCCGTCCGGTGTTGTCCCTCATGCGTTCGTCTCCTCGATACCCAGCCCGGCGCGCACCGCGGCGCGGAGAGCGTTCCTCCGGTCGACGCGTGCCTTCGACGCGTCGGTGAACTTCGTCTCGTGCTCCAGGGCCGTCGCACCCATCGCGAGAACCGCGATCTGGTTCGCCAACCGGAGCTGCGCCGTCAGGTCGTCGATCGCGTCGACCTGCGTGCGCCTGCTGTTCGTTCCCATGTCCTGATCCCTCTCCTAGAACTGAGCGGCCGGTTCCCACGGCCATTGCTGACCGCGGACGAGCTGCGGCCAATTGCGGGCGTCGCGGTCACCGCGCCACCTCACGAGCGAGTAGCGGGCGCGCCCGTTGACGAGGTCCTTGTCGCGACGGAGGCCGATACCGAACTCCGGCCACCCGAGCAGCGCCGAAGAGCCACGGGGGCGAAGCTCGCGTTCACCCGACGTCGAGCGGGCGTGTCCAGCGTGGACCTCGATGAGCATCGCGACGTCCCGCTCGCGCAGGCTGTCGAGCGCCCGGAGAACCGGCTGCACGTCGTCGTCGTTGTTCAACGACCCCCGGGCCATCCGGTACAGCGGCCCGAGGACGAGAAGATCGGGTTGCGCCTCGTCCATCCACTTGTGCACCCGCCCCAAGTCGGACGCCGTCGTCAGGTCCATGACGTTCACACAGTGGAGTGCCACGTTCCCCCGCGGGTCGCGAACCCCGTTCATCAGCGCCCGGTCGGCAAGGTCACGGGTCGCGCGCCTCCACTGCCGCTCGCTGTTCTCCGCGTCGACCACCAGCACCCGGGTCGGCCTCATCGGCTTGAACGCGAACGGGTGGATCCCCGCCGCGGACAGCACCGCGAACTGCCGCATGAACGTCGACTTCCCGACGCCCTCCGCGGCCGACAGCATCAGCCGGTCCTGCCGCTCGAGAACCCCCGGGATGACCCAGTCGTACGCGTCGTCCTCCTCGGGCACGTCGAGGACGTCCTGCAACCACCGGACGTGCGCGTCCTCCGCGCCGGCGGCGACCTGGTCACGGAGCGCGTGGAGCTCGGTGAGAGCCGAAGCCAACCGGACCCCCGGTTCCCCGCCGCCCTGCTGCAGCCGGTGGCCGATCTCCACCAGACCCCGGGCGGTGGACGCGTCCTTCACGATCTGCGCGTAGTAGCTCGCGTTCGACGCAGTCGGGACGATGGACGTGACCGTGTGCAGGTAGTCGGCGCCGCCCGCGCGGGACAGCTCCCCGGTCTTGATGAGCTCGTCGGTGACCGTGACGACGTCGGTCGGTGCGCCCTGCTGGTGTAGGGCCGTGATCGCGTCGAAGATCAGTTCGTGCTTCGGGACGTTGAAGTCCTGACCGCGGAGCATGGTCAGCACCTCGGTGCACGCCTTGTCGGAGAGCATCATGCCCCCGAGAACGGACTGCTCCGCGAGAAGACCCTCGTCGACCTGCGCGGGCCCGTCTGCGTACGGGTCCTCGGGTGGGATGTCGTCGAACTCGCTCACGACGTCACCGCCGCCTCTGCAGGAGCATTTGCCAGCTCGAGCAGCACGTCCGCGTGGCACGGCTGACCCAGCGGGCAGAAGCACATGAGGTTCTTGCCAGCGAGATCAGAAACCGAGACCTGGTAGTGCTCGAGGTATCGGCGGAACAGGGCGACAGCCATGGCGGGATCGGCGAGAACGAACTCCCCGGATGGCTGCCCGTTGACCGTGATCCTCATCGTTTCGCCGAGTCGAAACGGGTTCCCCCACTTCGAGGGGCGGGCGACGCTGACGGTGTTCTCCGGCTTCCGCCACCCCTTCGAGCGACGCTGCTGTACACGCACGGGCGCGGTCACGAGGTCACCGCCCGCGTGCTGCGCGCCGACAGGCGACGCTGAGCGTCGAGCGCTGCGGCGTCCGCGGGAAGCGCGTTCCCGAAGTCGTCCGTCGGTGTCGCCACCGCAAGGCGGATCCGATCGACGTTCACCCGCACATGCCCCGGCTCGAGGTACACCCCCGGACGCTCCCGGCGATGCATCACGACCGCCTCGGACGCCTCCGCGTAACCCAGGTCACCGATCAGCCCGTGCCAGTACCGCAGCGTCACCGCGTCGACTCGACGGTTGTCGATGACCTGCACCTCGGCGAGCAGCGTGCCCATCTCTTCCACGTTCACGATGCACGCCCCGCGGCGTCGTCTTCAGCCTGGAGGCGACGCCCGAGGTCGATCACCGACGCGGCGCGCTCAGACGGACCGTGCTGTCTCTTCGCCTCCCGTTTCGCCTGCGCGACGAGGGTGGAGAACTTCTCCCGCAGGGTCGGCATCGACCGGATGTTCGCGGCCCAGAACTCGTTCGACGTGGACCAGCCGATCATCCACTCGACCTGCTGCGGCGTGTACCCGTCGAGACGGATCAGGCGGTCGCACGCGGCGTGCCACGTCTGCCCGACGACGCCGACCTTGTGGCCGTTCGCGCGGACCTTCCCTGCGAGGAGATCACAGAGACGGACGACGTCGTTCGAGAAGGCCGGGAGGACGGCGCTTGCGACGTCCGACGTTGATACGTCTGTTACGTCTATACGTCTATAAGAGGAGTGGTTGCCGCCGTTGTCGGGGAATCCTGTCGTCACTGTCGGGGAATATTGCACCGCTGTCGGGTGATCCGAACCGTTCCCCGACACTTTGTCGGTGCTGCGTCGGGCCCACGGAACGCACAGCCACATCTCGTTCGTGCGGTTCTTCGTGCCCTTCGTCATGCCCAGCAGACCGTCTCGGCGCAGCTTCGGAATGAGTCGCTCGATAGTGCGGCGGTCGACGCGAACCTTCCGCGCGAGTCCGTCGTACGTGAGGTCGTCGTCGTCCGCTAGGTAGCGGCATCTGCCGTTGTCGTCGGCGACGTCCGCCAGCGCGAGCATGAGGATCATCTCGTTCCCCGAGAGGCTGGCGGTCTCGTCGCCGTGCCAGACCCAGGTCGACACCTTGACGCTCATCTGTTCGTTCCTTCCAGGGCTGCTGTCCGCAGCCCGATCTCTTCCGCCCACTGGTCCCACTGGGGGCCGTAGACCTCCCGCATCCGCTGATGTGCAGCGGCGGAAGTGATGGGAATGAACCCGCCGGTCGACGTCATGAGCCCCCACTGTTGGCGGCCGGTGGTGAACATCGGCACGAGGCCCGGCTCCCACTTGCCGAGCGCGCGGACCTTCCACCCGAAGGTGAGCCCCCTCGTCTGCAGGTCCGACTCGAACCGGCGGTTGCAGGTCGAGCACGCCGTCGCAAGCTCGTGCGGCTCCGGTCGCCGCTTGTTCCCGCCCATCCCGACTCGTTGCCGGTGCTGCATCTCCAGCGGCGACGTCCGTGTCCCGCAGGACACGCACTGCGACCCGTCGCGGAGCAGTACAAGACCGCGGACACGGGCCGACGGCGCGGCCATCAATTCGCCCCGTGCTGGTAGGTGAGGCCGACGAGCTTCCCGATCGACTGCAACCGCATCGAGTGGTCCTTCAGCAGGTTCCCGACACGGCGAGCCTCCTCGTACGCGACTACCGCGGCGTCGTACATCCGACGCTCGTCCTTCGTCGCGAGGACCACCCGAGCCGACCGCTCACGCTCCGGGAACCTGGCCACGTCGATCACCGCCTGCGCGCGCGCCTCGTCCCGCTCCGCCGAGCACAGCCGCATGTGCGCCTGAGCCTTCTTGATCACGACGACCATCCGCTCAGCCCACCGCGACACCTCGTTGAGCTGCCGCACCACCTCATCCGGGGTGAGCACGTCGTTCGTGTCCAACGGGTGAGCCACCGACCTGGCGTCGCTCGTGTACCCCTCGATCGACTCGATATCGACCGGTTCCCCCGTCGGCCACGTCAACGGTTCGACCTCGACGACGGCGCTCACGACTGCCCACCCACACCGAGGACGAGCACACGCTCACCTCGCGGACGGTGGAACGCGATCTCCGCACCCTGATCCGTGGTGACCACGAACGACACCGACGAGTGATCGACCTGCAACGACGTCACCGTGCCCTCGACACCAGCCACGACCACCTCATCCCGGAGGCGGAGAACGCCCGCGTAGATCTGACCGGGCACCGCACCGGAGAGCACCCGCCAGTCGATGTGCTTCTCCGCCCACGCGGCGCCGGCGCGGAACGCGTCCTCCTCCGCGGTCCGGGTGCTCTGGTCGTCGCGACCGAAGTTCACCGGCTGGTGCACGTAGTCGACGGCTGCGTCATCGACCGACGCCGTCAGCGCGCTCATCGCTTCTCGCCGTCCGACAGAACCGCCTCGGCGAGGTGGAGGACCGCGCGCGACGACTCCATCGACTCCCAGTCATCCGGTGCCTGCCCGGGCTCCCAATAGTTGTCGAGCGCGTCGGACAGCACACGACGGACACCAGAGAGGAGGCCCATCAGGAACCGCCCCTGACGCTGCTGCGGTTCGGAGGCGGTCGCTTCCAACACCGCCAACGAGGCAACGATGACCATTTCGTTTGCACGGTCGGACGCCTCGCGCAGGGTCTCCCTTGTCGTGCTCATCGCTCTGCCTCCTTCTCGATCTCGTCCTCACACGACGGGCAGATCCCGCCATCCGGGTCCGTCGCCCCCGGCTGACCGCACTGCACGCAGTCGTAGAGCGTCACCTCCGGCACTGTGGGCTCCACAGACGCGCTATCGCCCTCCTCCTGGGGTTCGGGCAGGGGATCACGCTGAGCGGAGCGCGTACCGGGCTGCAGCATCGGCGACGAGCCACCACGCGAACCCCGCGGAGCAGCCTCGATATCGAGATGCTCCATCTCCTCCGTCGCGTACAGACCCGACAGATCCATCGGGAACGCCTTCCGCAACGCCAGGGCTTCCGCGCACTTCGCGAGCATGTTGTCACCGCCCTTCTCCCACTGGGCGCCGAGAATCTTCCGGCCGGTCTTCGACCCGCCCGACCACTCGTCGTTCTCGACCTTGTACGTGTCCCACCGGGCGACCGCCGTCAGCGGCTCATCGAAGTCAGCGCGGTACACCGACACGCGCGCGGCCACCGGGTTCCCCGGGCCCGCCCACACGTCGAACCACTGGTAGTCCTCGACCCACACGATCGACCCGTCACCGTCGCGGACGATCGACCCATCGACGTCACGCATCGGCATGCGCGCCTTCGTGCCGTCCGTCCACTGCGCCTTGCTCTGCCCGCGATACAGGCCCGAGCGCTGCGCGACGAGACGCATCCCGTCGATGGACACCTGGATCGTCCACTTCCCACCACGCTCGATCGCGAAGATCTGACGGGCGATCGGATCCAGGCCCGTGCGCTCGCACTGC
>JAAIGE0101420887.1_pt1 | contig 14448 bp, 11 predicted proteins | sample 6487951 | NCBI WGS metagenome assembly JAAIGE01 (sample SAMN13974128, study PRJNA590717) | phyllosphere metagenome | biome: tomato field; feature: multiple bacterial spot infested tomato fields; material: tomato leaves; isolation source: leaves from tomato fields | host: Solanum lycopersicum ... | reverse complement strand
GGTGCGGGTGTAGGTGTCGAGGTTGTCGAACTCGACGGCGTCGAACCCGTCGGACGCGCAGTCGCGGATCCACGGCCCGACGATCTTCGCGATCTCGTCTGCCTCGCGGGTGTCGAGGATGACCTCGTCCGGCCAGTCCGGGTCGATGACCGGCTCGCCGTCGTCACCGCGGAGCAGGAGGTCGTCGGGCCAGGCGTCGAGTTCGCCCGGCTGCGTCTGGAAGCCGTTGACGTAACAGACGGAGTAGAGGTCATCGACGAATGCCGCGGCCCGGTCGCGCACCACGATGTCGACGCCCTTGGGTGGGGTGTAGGCGCCGCCGAGTTGGTAGTCGAGCTGACCTTCGGCGGGTGGGAGCTGCGGTCCGGCGGGTGGGTCGTGGGGCGGAGGTGACTGGCCGGCGCATCCGGTGAGCAGCAAGGCGGTCACGGCGAGCAGGGGGAGCGCGCGCCGGACGGTCATGTCGCGAACCTACCGGACGCCGGCGGATCGGTAGACTCGACGGGCCAGCCTCTGTAGCTCAATGGAAGAGCAGTTCCGTCCTAAGGAAACGGTTGGGGGTTCGAGTCCCTCCAGGGGCACCCTGTCTCCATCGCGCACGCACTCCTTGAGCCCGCGAGTGACGATCGTCAGCGGTCTCCACCGTCCCGTCCTATCTAAATGCACCACCTTGGAGGAACCACCCGATGAAGGAACGGCTCACGCTGACCGAGCTGGAGCAGTACCTCGCGCGCGCCGCCGACCTTCTCCGCGGCAGCATCGACCAGGCCGACTTCAAGGCCTACATCTTCCCGCTGATGTTCTTCAAGCGGATCAGCGACGTCTACCTCGAGGAGTTCGAGCAAGCCCTCGACGAGTCGGGCGGCGACCACGAGTTCGCCGCATTCGCCGAAAACCACCGCTTTGCAATCCCTGATGGCAATCTCTGGTCGGACGTGCGCGAGAAGACCGAGAACATCGGCACCGCCCTGCAGACTGCGTTCCGCGAGATCGAGAAGGCGAACCCCGAGACGCTCTACGGCATCTTCGGCAACGCGAACTGGACCAACAAGGACAAGCTGCCCGACCGCAAGCTCGCCGACCTCATCGAGCACTTCTCGACCAAGACGCTCAGCAATGCCAACGTCGCACCGGATGTCTTCGGTAACGCCTACGAGTACCTCATCAAGCGATTCGCCGACCAATCGAACAAGAAGGCCGGCGAGTACTACACCCCGCGCTCAGTCGTCGGCCTGCTCGTGAATATCCTCGATCCCAAGGAGGGCGAGAGCGTCTACGATCCCGCATGCGGGACGGGCGGCATGCTGATCGAGGTCATCGAGCACGTGAAGGATGCCGGCGGCAGCCCCAAGACGTTGTGGGGGAAGCTTTACGGTCAGGAGAAGGTGCTCGCGACGTCGGCGATCGCGCGCATGAACCTTCTCCTTCACGGCGTTGAGGACTTCAAGGTCATCCGAGAGGACACCCTGCGCAATCCCGCGTTCTACACGGGCAATCGGCTGGCGCGATTCGACAATGTTGTAGCCAACCCGCCGTTCTCGCTCAAGGCGTGGGGCGACGTTGAGTGGACGTCCGACCGGTGGGGCCGGAACCAACTCGGTGGAGTCCCGCCGAAGGGCTACGCGGATTGGGCGTGGGTACAGCACATGCTCACCTCGGCCGATCCGAACACGGGCCGGGTAGCGGTCGTGTTGCCGCAGGGCGCGCTCTTCCGCCAAGGGGCCGAGGCGCGCATCCGCACCCACATCCTGAAGGCGAAGAAGGTCGAAGCCGTCATCGGTCTCGCACCGAACCTCTTCTACGGCACGGGCCTCGCCGCCTGTGTGCTGATCCTGCGTCAACAGCGACCCGTCGACCAACAGGACAAAGTGCTGTTCATCAACGGCGAAGACCTGATGAAGAAGGGTCGCAACCAAAACACCCTCGAACCCGAGCACGCGAAAGCGCTGTTCGACGCGTACCGCGGATTCGCAGACATCGCGGGTCGGACACACGTTGCCGATCTGACCGAGATCGAGGGCAAAGAGTTCAACCTGAATATCCCGCTCTACGTCGCACCCGCGGACACGGGCGAGAAGATCACACTCGCTGATGCCCTGGCGAACCTCGAAGCCGCGCACAAGCGCGCGCAGGAGACCCGAGCAGCGCTGGAAGCGGAGCTCGTGAAGTGGAGGCTCGGCGCATGACCGGCCAGATCACCCAGCGCGAGCTGGAGAACTACCTGTGGGGCGCCGCCGTCATTCTGCGCGGACTCATCGATGCCGGCGACTACAAGCAGTACATCTTCCCGCTGGTGTTCCTCAAGCGCATCTCAGATGTCTACGACGAAGAGCACGCGGCAGCACTCGACACCTACGGTGACGAAGAACTCGCCGACCTGCCCGAGAATCACCGCTTCGCGATTCCGAATGGATGTCACTGGCGCGACGTTCGCGCGGTGACCGAGAACATAGGCTCGACCGTGCTGCGGGCTATGCGCGCGATCGAGTCCGCCAACCCTGACACTCTGCCCGGAGTGTTCGGCGATGGGGACTGGGGAAACAAGAACCTGCTGCCCGACTCGACGCTCGCCGACCTGATCGAGCACTTCTCGACACAGACACTGTCAATCGCGAACCTGCCGGAGGACGAGCTCGGCAACGGGTACGAGTACCTCATCAAGAAGTTCGCCGACGACTCGGGGCACACCGCGCAGGAGTTTTACACGAACCGCACGCTGGTGCACCTCATGACCCTGATGCTCGAGCCTCAGCCTGGGGAGTCGGTCTACGACCCGACGTGCGGCACCGGCGGAATGCTTATCTCCACAGCCGCAGAGGTGAAGCGCCAGGGCAAGGAGTGGCGCAACCTCAAGCTGTACGGGCAAGAGCTCAACTATGGAACCTCGGCCATCGCCCGCATGAACCTCTTCCTCCACGGCATCGCCGACGGCCAGATCGCCCAGGGCGACACCCTCGCGAGGCCTGCTTTTCTGAACAGCAACGGCGGGCTACGTACGTTCGACGTGGTGCTGGCGAATCCGCCGTACTCGATCAAAGCGTGGAATCGGGATGCTTTCGCGAAAGACCCGTACGGACGCAACCTGTGGGGCGTGCCACCGCAGGGCCGCGCCGACTACGCGTTCTTCCAGCACATCGCCAAGAGCCTCGACCCGAAGACCGGGCGCGCCGCGATCCTGTTCCCTCACGGAGTGCTGTTCCGCCGCGAAGAGGCAGCGCTCCGCGAAGCGCTCGTGAAGTCCGACCTCGTCGAATGCGTACTCGGACTCGGTGCAGGACTCTTCTACAACTCGCCAATGGAGGCCGTCGTCATCACTCTCCGCGCCACCAAGCCCGCTGCGCACCGCGGCAAGGTGCTGTTCATCAACGCTGTCAACGAGGTCGCGCGCGAGCAGGCGCAGTCGTTCCTGCGCGACTCACATCAGACAAGAATCCTCGACGCGTACCGAGGCTTTGCCGACGTTCCGCAGTTCGCGGCGGTCGCCACCCTCGGCGAGATCGCCGATAAGAGCTCCAGTCTCGCGATCCCGCTGTACGTCGCTGGCGCGAAAGCCGCAGACGCGGGAGCGCAGATTGAGGTGTCCGATGCACTGGCGAGCTGGCGGCTGGCGGCGGAAGCCTCGGAGCACGCGATCTCAGATGTGCTCGCGCTGCTTCGTGCGGAGGCGAACGCGTGAGCCTCGGCATCGACAAGTCCAGCTGGCGACGCGTCACGTTCGGTGATGTCGTGCGGAACGTCAATGAGACGGTGAAGGATGCCGCGGCCTCGGCCATCGACCGGGTCATCGCGATGGAGCATATGGATCCGGGCGAACTCAAGGTCAACCGCTGGGGGGATGCCGCTGACGGAACCACGTTCACCCGCCGCGTACGCCCAGGGCAAACGCTGTTCGGGAAGCGCCGCGCGTACCAGCGCAAGGTCGCCTACGCCGAGTTCGAAGCGATCTGCTCTGGCGACATCTACACGTTCGAAGCGGACGGGACTCGGATGCTCGGGGAGTTCCTGCCGTTCCTCGTGCAGTCCGACCGCTTCTTCGACCACGCGCTCGATACCTCGGCGGGGTCGCTCTCACCGCGCACGAACTGGCGCGAACTCGCAGACTTCGAGTTCGAACTCCCGCCGCTCGACGAGCAGAAGCGCATTGCCGAATTGCTCTGGGGAATCGAACACCACGGTGATTCGCTTGCTATTTTGCCCGGTGCCATCGAGGCCGCCTACGACAGTTGGTTGGAGGACCGTCTTGCGCATGCGCCCAGACATCCGCTTGCGGAAGCGATCGAGCTCTTGCACGGCCGACCCGTCCCGAGTTCGTTGTACGGCAAGGGTGAGTTCGCGTTGCTTCGGCCCGGCGACATGAAGCCGGACGGATCGGTGGCCTGGACGGGATCGTCCGTGGGAATACCTCGGGAGTTCGCTGAGCAGTACAGCGGGTGGATCCTTGAACCGGGGAACGTAGTCATCAACATGACGGCACAGTCTCTCGAGGACCGATTCCTTGGTCGCGTCTGCAAATTGCACGACCGTGCGCTCCTCAATCAGCGCATTGGGCGGCTCACGAGCAAAGGCCCCATCTCAATGGAGTTCGCGTACGTCGCCCTCAGGTCCGAGTCATTCTCGAGGTGGGTAGCGCAGCGAAGCGAGGGATCGAAGGTCAAGCACATGCACTGGCGCCATATCGCTGACTACCCACTGCCTGTGCCGGTGGAAGCCGAGCAGATGGCCGTCGTTGACGAGGCGCGGACATGGAGCGACGCCATCGAACGATCCAGAGACGAGTCCCGCGGACTTCGAAGTCTCAGCAAGTCGATCACAGTAGAGATCTTCGGAGGCAACTGATGGCGCAGTTCAACGAAGCGAACACTGTCCGCGACTTCGTCCGCGATCTGATCACTTCTCCGGACGTGCAATTCTTGCCGGGAATCCAGCTTCCGCGCCGACCCGACGAAGTGTTGCTCGAAGGGCTTGTTGCTGCTGCGCTGATCCGCCTGAACCCCGAGATCGCGGCTGATCCGCGCAAGGCTGATGAAGTCATCCATGTGCTGCGGGCGATCTTGATCTCGGCGCGCAACAGCGCACATCCCGTGGTTACAAACGAAGAGTTCATGTTGTGGCTGACCGGGCAGAAGTCAATGCCGTTCGGTCCGAACGGCGAGCACACGACGGTACGCCTGATCGACTTCAACCACCCCGAGGACGACTCATCGAATCAGTGGATCGTGTCGACCGAGGTGACGTTCCAGGTGGGTCGGCTAGGCAAACGGTTCGACGTGGTGCTGTGGTGCAACGGCTTCCCGCTGGTCGTGGGCGAGGCGAAGACGCCGATCCGCGCGGCGTACTCATGGATCGACGCGGCCGCGCAGGTCCACGACGACTACGAGGCGAGCGTTCCGCAGTTCTTCGTACCGAACGTGCTTTCGTTCGCGACCGAGGGCAAGGACTTCCGTTACGGCTCCGTTGGTATGCCGGTCGAGCTCTGGGGCCCGTGGCGCGAGGAAGGCGCCGCCCCCGACGCGCCGGCGAAGGTTGGCCTCGAGGTCGTGAAGGACGCGGTGAAAGGCGTGCTGGCGCCGGCATCCGTTCTCGACTTCTTGCGGTTCTTCACGGTGTTCGCGACCGATGCGAAGCATCGCAAGATCAAGGTGATTGCGCGGTACCAGCAGTTCCAGGCGACGAACCTCATCGTGGAACGTGTGCTGCACGGGCGGATCAAACAAGGGCTCATCTGGCACTTCCAGGGGTCAGGCAAGTCGCTGCTGATGGTGTTCTCAGCGCTGAAACTGCGCGCGATGGCCGAGCTGACGAACCCGACGATCCTGATCGTCGTGGACCGGATCGATCTCGACACGCAGATCACGGGCACGTTCAACGCCTCAGATGTTCCTGGTCTGGTCTCTACAGACTCGCGCAAGGAGCTGCAGACGCTGCTGACCCAGGGTGCTCGGAAGATCATCATCACGACGATCCATAAGTTCGGTGAGATCGACGGTGTGCTCGATGACCGGCACAACATCATCGCGATGGTCGACGAGGCCCATCGATCGCAGGAGGGCGACTACGGGCAGCGGATGCGCGAGGCGCTGCCGAACGCGTTCTTGTTTGGCCTTACGGGCACGCCGATCAACAAACGCGACCACAACACGTTTATGTGGTTCGGGTCGCCTGAGGACTTGGGTGGGTACCTGTCGCGGTACTCGTTCCAGGACTCGATTCGGGATGGCGCGACCCTGCCGCTGCACTTCGAGCCGCGGTTGAGCGAGATCCACCTCGACCAGGACAAGATCGACGCCGCGTTCGAGGAGCTCGCCACGGAGCGCAACCTGACCGAGGCCGAGAAGATCACGCTATCGAAGAAGGCAGCATCCATCGAAGTTCTCATCAAGGCGCCCGAGCGCATTCGCCAGATCGCGGATGACGTGGTGACGCACTTCACGGAGAAGGTCGAGCCGGAGGGGTTCAAGGCGCAGCTGGTGGCCTACGACAAGGCATCCTGCGTCGCGTACAAAGAAGCACTCGACACGATGCTGCCGCCCGAAGCATCCACAATCGTCATGTCGAAGGCGCGCACCGACCCTGCCTCGTGGGCGCAGTGGACACCCGGGGCCGACGAGCTCGAGCAGGTCGTGGCCAGGTTCAATGACCCGGCGGATCCTCTGAAGATCATCATCGTGACGGCGAAGCTGCTCACAGGCTTCGATGCGCCGATCCTGCAGACGCAATACCTCGACAAGCCACTCAAGGAGCACACGCTGCTCCAGGCGATCACTCGCACCAACCGTGTGTACCCGCCGAGCAAGACGCACGGACTGATTGTCGACTACCTCGGCATCTTCGACGACGTCGCCAAGTCGCTCGCCTTCGACGAGGCCGCCGTTCAACGGGTCATCTCGAACATCGAGGAGCTCAAGGCGGAACTCGCGCCGGCCATGGCGGCAGCGCTCTCGTTCTTCCCCGGTGTGGATCGATCGGTCGGTGGCTACGAGGGACTCATTCAGGCGCAGGCTGCGATCGCCGCTGACGGGGTGAAGGATGCGTTCGGCCTCGCGTACAGCGTCGTCTCGCAGCTGTGGGAGGCGCTGAGCCCGGACCCGATGCTCACGGACTTCCGCGACGACTATCGGTGGCTAACGGACGTGTACGAGTCGGTGCGGCCGGCTGACATCACCGGTCGCCTGGTGTGGCACGCGCTGGGGGCGAAGACGATCGAGTTGATCAACGAAAGCGTCCGCGTCGAGCTCCCGCAGGGTCACGAGACGATAGTCCTCGATGCGCAGACGATCGAAGACCTGATGACTGGCAAGCGCAAGGATGTCTCGACGGAGGCGATCGAGAAGCAGATCACCGCCCGCATCGCCCGCCATCTGAACAACCCCGTCTTCATCCAACTTGGCCAGCGCCTCAATGCGCTGCGGGAGAAGTACGCCGACATCCAGCAGTCGAGCCTCGACTTCCTTCGTGACCTGCTCGAGCTCGCAAAGGACACGGTCGCTGCCGAGAAGGCCGAGAAGGAGATCCCGCGTGAGGAGCGCGGGAAGGCTGCGCTCAGCGAGCTGTTCGAAGCGCTTAAGGGCGACGAGACGCCGATCATCGTGGCGAATGTCGTCGACCGCATCGACGAGGTGGTTCGGGCGGTGCGATTTGACGGCTGGCAGTCGACGATCGCCGGCGACCAGGAAGTGCGGAAGGCGTTGCGTCAGACGCTCTACGTGCAGTTCAAGATTCGCGACAATGACGTTTTCGAGAAGGCCCTCGGATATGTGCGTGAGTACTACTGAGCGTCGCAGCAAGCGCTGCACACGAGGGTGGCCACGACAGCTCAGCTCTACCTGACCGGGCTGGCGTGAGGCGTATTGGAAGAATCGTGACTGCCGTATACGTGAAGCTCGACGAGTCTGTCGTCCGTGTCTGCCTGACGCACGAAGGCTGCAGCCATATTGGCGGACCCCCGGCAGATGACTGTGATCGGCGCTGGATTTACGGAGTTGGTGCGGCGGTGTATGAGTCGAGCGACGACTTGACCAGCCTCCGGGATCGGTTGCAAGGAGTACGCGAGATGATTCTGGCGCGAACGGGGATTGAGGACGCCCCGCGAATGCCGGGATTCAGGGCGCATGGATGGCACGCAACGAAGGACGGGCCCGAGTTCGCAGATCCACTGCTGACGGAGCTGGACAGGGGCGCGAGCTTCAAAGGTCATGTTCGCTATGTGGTTTCAACAGTCGAGCTCAGCGGCCCAATGAAAGAGCGAGTCTTCGATCTGATGTTTGTCGCTCTGCTTCGAGTTGTCCTGATGCGGTACCGGGCTTTCGAGTGCATCGACATCGTCTTCGAGGCAGATCAGAGTCCTCGTTCACGTTACGCGGCAATCATCGAACAAGCCCGGCCCGCAGGCGCCGTGGAAGTGCGGGTCGAACCTAAGGGCGACTCTGCGCTCGCGATGGCCGACTACCTGCTCTATGCGGCCCTCAAGTACGTGGCACGCGTTATGGAACGGTGCCAATCTGACACTTGTGACGTAGGTCATCGTCCGCTCTCCGCAAACGAGGTCTCCTACAGCGCTTCGGGCTCAGTTGAGCTCAGTGGTCATCTCACCGGAAGGGATTACGCGCTCCGTATGTACAAGGCCTTCGTGCGCAGCATGTCCTCGGTCGTTGAGTTGCCGGGAGTGCTTGGCCAAGAGGGGTGGCGCGAGTAACGTTAGGAGCACCCTTCGGGGAAGACGATTCGGTTGCATTCAACCGTCGAAACGTCCGCTCCAAGCGGACGCCGGGCTACCGTAAACGGTGCGATACCTCGCGAGAGGTATCTGCCGTGGTATATATGCTTCCTCGGAGGGCACCCTTGATCTCGTGGGAAATATTCTCCGTCCGAATCCAATTGGCCGATCTGCACCATCGGAGCGCACCCGAGTGGGACGCGTGGGCACGCAAGAACGAGCGCGTCGTCTCCTTCAGGGCGAAGCGCCGGTGGAGGCGAGCGCGACGCGCCACGGGCCGGCTGGATTCAGCTCACAAACAAGCTCGCGCCCTGCTTGCTGCGGGGTGGGCGCCGTCTGAGGCGGTGCACGGATTCGTTCGCGCGAGAAGCACCAAGTCTGCAGCCACAGCGCACGCGGGAGCCAGTACTGCATTGACCGTGGATCTCGCGGATTTTTTCGGCCAGGTGTCGTTCGATCGAGTCGTCGATGAGCTTCGAATGCGCTTCGACGATCGCTCGTGCGATTGGATTGAAGGCGCTTGCTTTCGCGAGGGGGCGGTCCCGCTTGGGTATCGTACGAGCCCAGTTCTCTCGAACCTCGCCTTCCGCACCACCGACGATGAGATCACAAAGATCGCTCGGTCGCACGGCGTTACGTACACGCGCTGGGTCGATGATCTGACCTTCTCTGGTGAGGGCGTCTCCGATCGGCTACTTGCCGACGTTAGGCGGATGCTCACCGGCCAGGGCTGGGCGGTCAATGATCGCAAGACCAGATTCATGCGACGCTCGCCCTACGTTCTGGGACTTTACGTTGGGCAGGATGTCGATCGACCTCGATTGCCTCGACGACTGAAGCAGCGGCTATTGGTGGAGACCTACCACTTTTCGCGGCTTGGGTTTGAGCATTTTGCTCACGAGGGTGTGATGTCCCCGAGCCGACTTTTCGGTCGCGTTGCCTACGCCGCCGCTATTGAGCCCAAGCTCGCTGAGCTCCTCAACGAGCGAGTGGATGCCGGCCACCGAATTGAACGATAGTAGACGGTTTCGGTGATCCGTCGGAAAGCGCCCTATGCAACGGACGCAGGCGCTCGAGGTGACAGACGATGTAGACCGTCTCAAATTTGTCGCGCGATGTGGCCGACCGAGTTTCAGTCGGAGGTCTCGACTTCGGCTGAATAGCCACATGGCCAGGCCGCGTGCTGAATTCGATCCCAAGCGCGGCGGGCAATGGGATTGCGTCGTTGCACGGCAGGCGTTTGAGACCGCGAGACCATTCGCTACCGGTCGATTGTATAAGGCCGTATGAGCTGTGCGAGTTGCGCACCGCGCAGCGGAATGCCGCGCCCCGCGAACCGGTGTATGCGCAGGAACGCCGAGTCACATTTCGCGGCAGCGGAAGTGCCGTGGCTCAGAAACCCGAAAGCGGCCGTCGCCGGCCGCCGTCACTAGACCCTCCCATGATGTGGGGAGGAACGGGAATCGCGTGCTCGCCTCCTGCAAGTGGGGGCGAGCCGTGGCTGGAGCCACGACCTGAGTGTAGCTCAGCACGTGACATCATCGCCTTGTATTCCAATGCCTCGGAGGGTCGAATGACTTCGTTATTGATATGGGCGGGCGTGGATCCACGAGGTGTGACATCGCTCAACATGGTCGCCGACAGTCGAATCACCTTCCAGAACGGCGACTCTTGGGATAGCGCGATGAAGGTGTTCGCCGCTACCAAGCATCCGCTCATGCTCGGCTTCTTCGGCGACGTGTTGTTCCCCGCCGTCACTCTCCCCGGTGTTCTAGCGAGGGCTGACGCGGGTATCTACGGATCTGATGCGCGCAATGTCATTGGCTCGGTCATCGCTGATATCAGGCGAGCATGGCGTACCTACCCTGATCGTCAGCGGCGCGGTACGAACGTAGTGATTGGCTTTCGTAGGGGCGTGGGCATGAAGAGTAGCTTCGGGCTGCGGCAACTCAGTGGTGGCCGCGGCTCGAGTGAGCTGAAAGAAGTGTCGCGATCAATGCCCAACCGGTCAGGGTTCGTACTCCTTCGGGGCAGCGGCGCGGTGGCCGTGCGAAGCGAGAACGAGCGGTGGCAACAAACAGACGCCGGAGGCACGAGCCGAGCTGCGTTTGCGGCGTTTGTAGATTCGCTCCGCCGCGGAGCGGATCCGGAAAGCGGTGGCGCACCGCAGCTAGCCTCCATCTGGCGGGACGACAAGCCCGCCAGAACTATTCCGGTCGTCTTTGACGACCGCCGATACATGATGGGCACTGAGCTTTTCGGCAGCGAGTTGCTGGCCGGGCTCGGAGAGTGGCGAGGCCCCCTCTTCGAGCGTGTGGACGGCGAAAGCAAACGTCTCCTTGACGGAGCTCAACTGCACGTCCGACCAGCGAACGTTGACATTTCGCATTGATTGGCGCGGCGCCAGACTGGCTCGCAGGTGAACGACCACCCGCTCACCCACCGACCGACCGGCGTCCGCTTGACGCTCGTAGCCCCACTCCTCGAAGGATCTGTCTCGGAGGCACAGACCAGCTCGCACCCTAGGACCGGACTGGAGCAATCATCCGAAGCTGGGGAGGCAGACGCCCGCACTCACAGATGACCTGTGGAGTACAAAGCTTTGGAACGCGGCGCCGTCGGAGAAAACTACTGCGCGGTTTGGCGGATCTGGGCGTGAGGAACGAACTGGTGACAGTTTCGGTTTAGGCCGCGAGTGTGAGCGGCTCGGTTAGCTTCGCCTCGAACTCGATGGGCGTCAAGCCGCCGAGGGTGTCCTGGGCTCGCTGTCGGTGGTACTTCCGCTCGATCCAGACGACGATCGCGAGTCGCAGTTCCTGCCGCGTCACCCACCGCTGCTGGTTGAGGACGTTCGTTTGCAGCAGGGACCAGAACGACTCCATGGCCGCGTTGTCGCCAGCCGCGCCGACTCTGCCCATCGATCCGACCATGTCGTGGCGACGTAACTCCCGCGCCATGGCCCGGCTGCGGAATTGACTACCCCTATCGGCATGCAGGATGCAGCCGGCGACCTCATCGCGGCGGGCGACGGCGTTGCGGACTGCGTCGACGGCGAGCTTCGCCGTCATGCGGTCGGAGATCGAGTAGCCAACGATGCGGTTGGAGAAGGCGTCCTTGATCGCGCAGCAGTAGAGCTTGCCTTCGCTCGTCCAATGCTCCGTGATATCCGTCAGCCAGAGCCGATTCGGTGCGTCCGCGCGGAACACGCGTTGCACGTGATCGTCGAACACCGGCGGGCCGGCCTTCCTGCCCTTCCCGCGTCTCCTGCGCTGCGCGGAGGAGAGAATCCCGGCCTGCGAGCACAGCTTCCACGCCGTGCGCCTGCTCATCCGCCAGCCGGCGCGCCGAGCTTCGTCGGCGAGGTATCGGTACCCGAACGTCGGGTCGTCGTGGTGCGCATCATGGAGCGCGTTGATACGGTGCGCGCGGAGCACGTCCGCGTCACGGACAGGATCATTCCGCCACCGGTAGTGGGGCTGGCGGGCGAGCTTGAGAACCCGGCACGACACCGTCACGGGGATCCCCGCGTCGGCGAGCTCAGCAACGAGCGGGTACGTCATTTTGGGGAGCCACCGAGGCGCAGGTTCGCCTGTGACAGATACGCCGCCGCGCGGCGGAGGACCTCGTTCTTCTGCTCGAGCAAACGGATTCGCTTCTTCAACTCCCGCGCCTCGACCGCGTCCGCCGTGGTCTGGCCGGGACGGTTGCCTGCTTCGACGTCGGCTTGGCGAAGCCAGTTCTGCAGAGTCGCTCCGCTGATACCGAAGTCGGTCGCGATCTGTTTGATGGTGACGCCGCTCTCACGGCTGCGAGCGACCGCGACGACATCCTCGCGGAACTCTCTGGGATAGGGACCGGGCATGATGACATCCTCCCCGCCAGCACCTCCCGGCACTAACGGTCAGTTGTCACCGATCCGTTCCTCACACCCGGACGACCTTGACGCGGCCTTCATCTGGACCAAGGGCTTACCGCTCACCGATAGGAGTGTGCGCACCGGCACCCCCCCCGCCAGGTCACGCGCCCGGCGCGCGCAATCGAGGCGGGTCACGTTGCTTGGCACGTCCTGGCCGTCATCACGCACGCGAACTGATGGATCCTGACCTCTTCACTCGAGCGTCGCCACCGCTTGTCGCCTCGATGAACGCTTCGGCAAGCGCGCCGTCGTCACGAACGTGACCGACGTCCCGCCCACACCCCAGCATCGTCGGACTCCTACCGATGCCGGCATCGAATACCTGCATCTCGGCGTCAACCTGGCCTCGCCGCGGCCCGACGTTCCGAACGCATTCCAGTGGATAGCCCGCAACGGTCGCCACCTCGTCGAGAGAAGCACAGACGGTCACGGCTCATCGTTCGTCATCCCCGGCGACCGCGACGTATTCAAGTTCGCTCACACGGCGACAAATCCGGTCCGCCCACCGGCGAAGATGTCCGTGAGGTCTTCGCCGACCTGCGGCAGAAGTATCCCGGTGCGACGGTCTCGGCATCCATTCTCGACCGCTATGCCCGAGCCATCCGGGCCCACGCCGACGAACTGCCTGCCGTGGTCGGCCATTCGCGGATCCACGGCGCCGCCATCGATCGAATGGCAGTCGCTCGTCGGCGTCAGGTTTTGCATTCTTCGACGCCGGCGACGGCGCTGCGGTCGAAGCTACATCGCTGCATGCTGGCGAAGCTCACAAGGTGGCGCAGGCTATCGAATCGTGGATCAACACCGTCGTCGACTGGCAATCGATTCCAGTCATACTCGGGGCGTTCGCCGGAGCCGGGATATCCGTCTTGGTAAGTGAGGTCATCAAATCTCAGGTCGACCGGAGGTCTAAGCGTGACGCGTCAAGGCTTGAACGGCTGACAGATGCAGCCCTCGTCGTATCCCGCAATGCTCGAACGATGTTGCATCTCGTGGGGAGCGGCCGGAGCGGGCGCCCCGTGGACGCGACCGCGCTGGGTGAGGCCCATGAGGCAGTTCGAATAGGAGTCGACCAACTGCAGATGAACGCTGGTCCTGGGTTGCAGAAGGTCGCGCTACTGGTGCGTCGACATGCACACGCGCTCAGGGTGGTCGGGGGCGGAGGGGATGACCCGCGTCCGGAGTACGGTCTGTCCGTGTACACGCGAACTGAGCAGGCCATCGAGTACATGCTCGATCACGTGAGGGCGGAACTCCGTGTGGCTGGGGGTGTCGTTCAGACGCCGGATGATGAGGAGTACGAAGAGCTGGTCAAGGAGGTTGCGCGCGCACGGGCTCGCGTAAAATAGTCGTCATCTAGATCTTCTTCGGCAACGTCTTGACCTCGGTTTCGAACGATACACAGAGCGCATGATCTCGCGGACGCGTCCACAGGCTCAGAACGGCGCGCGTCAATGGCTTCGCCGGCACTCGCCGCACGTGTGACACTCACTCCCATGCGCACCATCGTCATCACCGGAGCCAGCGACGGGATTGGGGCCGCGGCATCCCGTCAGCTCGTCGCTCGTGGCCACCGTGTCGTCCTCGTCGGCCGTTCGCCGAAGAAGACGCGGGCCGTCGCGGCCGAGCTCGGCACGCCGTACCACCTCGCCGACTTCTCCGACCTGGCGCAGGTGCGCCGGGTGGCGGGCGAGGGGGTCACGGCGGCGGCGCTGAAACGCGCTGGCGTCGCCGTCTTCAACGAGACCGAACTGGTCGCGGCGCAGCGCCTGCTCGCGGCGCTGGAAGGCAACGCCTAGAGGGTCTCCGGCTGGCGGCCCAG
>JAAIGE0100071166.1_pt1 | contig 14448 bp, 9 predicted proteins | sample 6487951 | NCBI WGS metagenome assembly JAAIGE01 (sample SAMN13974128, study PRJNA590717) | phyllosphere metagenome | biome: tomato field; feature: multiple bacterial spot infested tomato fields; material: tomato leaves; isolation source: leaves from tomato fields | host: Solanum lycopersicum ... | reverse complement strand
GCGACTGGTCGAAGTAGTAGTCGCCCACCAGGCAGCCGTAGGGCTCGCCACCGAACTGACCGTATTCCTCTTCGTAGAGCTTCTTGAAGATCGGGCTCTGGTCCCAGGCGGTGCCCTTGAATTTCTTCAGGGTCTTGTGCAGTTCGGGCTTGGAGATGTTGAGCACGCGGATCTTCAGCTGCTCGTCGGTCTCGGTGTTGTTGACCAGATAGTGCAGGCCACGCCAGGCGCTTTCCAGCTGCTGGAAGTCCGGGTGATGCATGATCAGGTTGACCTGGGCGGTGAGCTTGGCGTCGATCGCGGCGATGATCGATTCCACCGACTTGATGGCGTCGTCGGAGATCAGGTCGGTCTTGCTCAGGGCATGCTCGGCCAGGGTGCGCACGGCGGTTTCCACCGCTTCACGGGCGCGCTCGGTCTTGGGTTTGAATTCCTGCAGCAGCAGCGAGGCGAATTCGCTGGTCTGTTCGGAGGTGGCGAGCGACTGTTCGGACGCCTGGGTCTGTTGGCTCATCGTGGCGTCCTCTTAGGCTTGCGGCTCGTTGTCTTGTGGCTTGGGTGCACTGGCCAGGGCCTGCAGCAGGGCCGGGTCCTTGATCGCCTTGATGATCAGCTCTTCGGCGCCGGTCTTGCCGTCCATGTAGGTCAGCAGGTTGGCGAGCTGGGTGCGCGCTTCGAGCAACTGGTTGAGCGAATCGACCTTGCGGGCGATGGCCGCCGGGCTGAAGTCGTCCATGCTCTCGAAGGTGATGTCCAGGCTCAGGTTGCCTTCACCGGTCAGCGCGTTGGGCACGTGGAAGGCCGCGCGCGGCTTCATGGCCTTGAGGCGCGAGTCGAAGTTGTCGGCGTCGATTTCCAGGAACTTGCGGTCGGCGACGGCGGCCAATGGCTCTTCCGGCTTGCCGGCAAGGTCGGCCATCACGCCCATGACGAAGGGCAACTGCACCTTTTTCTCGGCGCCGTACAGCTCCACGTCGTACTCGATCTGCACCCGCGGGGCGCGGTTGCGCGCGATGAATTTCTGGCTGCTGGTGGTGTTGCTCATGTTGCTCCTCCTGTGCATTGGCACTGGCTTCTGCGGCCAATGGCCGGTAGCTATGTGCGTGGGGCTTCCCTGAAGATCCGCCGCACGTTATCAGGCTGTTGAAAAACTACCTACGTTGCCGCCGCGTCGTTGAAAACAGCCTCAAAATGCTCATGTACAACTCGTACACTCCGCTTTTTCGGCTGTTTTCGCCTAGCGTCGGCTGCCTCGCCTACGTTTTTTCAACGGCCTGTTAGTCGTATTCGGGTCCGCGCAGGTTTTCGAACTGCGACATACCGTCGGGAATCAGATTGCGCACGATTTCCGCGAAATCCGCGGTGACCAGCTTCTGCGCGCGCGTCAGTAAGACCGGGACCGGGCTGGAAGGTTCGTGCTGGGCGTAATATTCGAGCAGGCGATCCAGGGTGCGCAGCACATCGTCGCGGCTGGCGATCCGACCGGGTGCGGCAGGCGCCTGGCGCGCTGCTGGTGGCGTATTGCTCGCGTCATCAGCGGCGTCGCTGTAGGCGGGCGTTTCCTCGCTGTAGGACGCATCGTCGCCAGCGGGCGCCTGGTCGTTGAAGATCTGCCGGGCGTGGCGCAGCACCTGCTTGAGCGTTTCCAGATTGGCGCTTTGCGCCGAGCCGACGCGCTCGCTGAGCAGCCCTTCGATATCGGCCAGGGCCGCGGCGGCCTCGTCGAGCGCTACGCGGGTGCTGTCGAGCAGCTCGGCGTCGGTGTCCAGGAAGGCGCCACGCAGTTGTTCGGGCGACAGGGTTTCGCTGGCGAAGCGCTGCAGGTCGGCGGCGTTCAGGGCCGCGCGGATGCTTACCGCACCGAACGCCCGCGAGCGGGTGATGCTGGCTTCGCGCAGCAGCACGATCACCGGCTCGGCGCTCAGCGCATTGAGTGCGTTGATGCGAATGGTCGGGTCGTTGTCATCGTCGGCGTCGAGCTGCGGGTAGACGCCTTCCCAGTACTGGGTCAGCAGCTCGCGTACCAGGGTCAGGCCCTGGGCCAGGCCGTTCAGGCCGTCGAGGGCGATGGCGCTCTGCAGGTACAGGCTGGCCAGGCGCAGGTCCTTGCTGCGGGCGAACAGGTCGTTGGCGCGCTCGCGCACCTGGCGCCAGTCCGGCGGCTCGGCAGCGATGACCGACTGGCCCATCTGGCGTTCCGGCTGGCCCTGGGCGAGGCGCTCGAGCTCGAGAAAGTCGGCATCGTATTCGAGGTCTTCCCCGTGCGGGGTATCGTCGGATACCGGGTTGAGCAGGTACGACACATCCACCACGTCAGGTGCTCTCCATGTCATGCCCAGAGGTCGAATGAACGCTCGCCGCCTAACAGCCTGGCGGCCCGTGCTCATGACGAAAAGCGGCTAAATGCCACTATTCAGGCGGGGTTCGGTGCAGATCGGCGCCATTCTCCGAGCGCTCTTTGAGCATTGTCAAGCGAGGGCAAGGCGGTAGAAACTGTCGCGATGCACAGTATTTCGGTCTTCTGTGCGGTGACTCACAACCGCCTCGAATTTATTCCCGTCCGACCATTGAACCGTCGTCGCTAAGGGAAAAAAATAGAGCGCTTCGACTATTGACGATTGCCCTCGGCGATGGCGCTTTCGTTTTTCCGGCCGCACTGCAAGGAGTCGCAATGCCGTTGCGCTTGTTCATCACCACGTACCACAAGCTGACCCCCGGGCAACGGGCGGAGGTCGAGCTCGATCGCGGTGAACTGAAGATCGGGCGCAGTGCCGGCAACGACTGGGTGCTGCCCGATCCCGAACGCCTGGTCTCCAGCCAGCACTGCGTGATCCAGTACCGCGACGGTATCTACTACATCACCGATACCAGCACCAACGGCGTGATTCTGCAGAACGCTGGTACGCGTCTGCGCCGCGGCAGCAGCGAGCCGCTGGAAGATGGCGAAGTGCTGAAGATCGGTGAATACGAGATCCGCGTGCAGATCAGCGGGATCAGCGTCGCGCCTGCTGCGCCACCGGCATCCGGTATGGCTGACGACCCGTTCAACAGCTTCGAGGCGCTGCTCAGTCGCAGTGCCCAGCCGCTGGAAATGCCACCGGTCAATCCTGCGCCGACCGCCCCGGCGCCGCGTCGCGATTCGCCATTCGACACCAAGCCGGATCTGTTCGATTTTCTCAGCCCGCCGCCGGCCGTGGCGCCGTCGGTGTCCGATCACGTGCCGGCGCAGCAGCATGACTTCCGACCGCCACGCCCGACGCAGCCGGCGTCTGCCGTGGTGCCTGAAGCAGCGCCGGCCTCGGTGATCCCGGCAGACTGGGACCCGTTCGCCGACTTGCAGGCCGCCGCGCAGCCGCAGCCGATTGCCGATCCCTTCGCCGCGCTGCCAACGGCGGATGCACTGCAGATTCCTGATCCGTTCGCCGAGCCGCCGAAAGCGCAGGCGCCGCAGGTTCCGGATCCTTTTGCCGACCTGGCGCCGTTGCCCGCGGTGGAAATCCCGGCGTTCACCGTGGAAGAGTCGCCGGTGCAGCCGTTGGCACCGCCGCCCATGGTTGAACCGGTCGCGACGCCCCAGCCCGCACCGGCACCAGCGGCGCAGAGTACGGCTGGCGATGACGAGTTGCTGGAAGCCTTTCTGCGCGGCGCCGGCCTGCAGCACCTGCGCCTGGACCGCGCGGCGGCCGCGGCGCAGATGGAGGCCATCGGCCGCAGCTACCGGTTGATGGTCGAGGGGTTGATCGACGTGTTGCGTGCCCGTGCCAGCCTCAAGGGCGAGTTCCGCATGGCGCAGACCATGATCCAGCCGGTGCAGAACAACCCGCTGAAATTCGCGCCCAACGTCGACGAAGCGCTGCTCATGTTGCTGCGTCACGACAACCAGGCGTTCATGGCGCCGGACCAGGCGGTGGGCGAGAGTTTCGACGACCTGCGCGCCCACCAGCTGGCGCTGATGGCAGGCGTGCAGGCCGCCATCAAATATTTGCTCGCGCGCTTTGAACCGTGTGAGCTGGAAGGGCGTCTGAACAAGCCGAGCGGGCTCTCGGCACTGCTGCCCAATGGCCGTCGGGCGCATTACTGGGAGCTGTTCACCGAGCTGTACGCGACCATCTCCCAGGAGGCCGAGGACGGTTTCCAGGAGCTGTTCGGCCGTGAATTCAGCCGCGCCTACGAAGAACACATTGCGAGATTGAGAGGCCGTTGAGGCCCTGTGGCCCGCCGCGTCGTGGCGGGCCTGCGGTAACCATCGAGGAAGCGTTATGCCAAGGATTTTGCCACTGCTGGTTTTCGTGTTGCTCGGCGCCTGCGCGTCGGGGCCGAAGGAGCCGGTGCCCACCACCGTCGAGTTGCAGCTACAGGCCAGCCGCGACCTCAACCCGGCGCTCGACAGCGCGGCTTCGCCGGTCTGGGTGCAGATCTACCAGCTGCGCAACGCCTCGACCTTTTCCCGTGCCGATTTCTTCTCGCTGGTTGATCGCGCCGACGCCACCCTGGCCAGCGAGCTGATCGAAACCGAGCGTTTCGTGGTGCGCCCCGGCGAAACCCAGCGCAAGTCACTGACCCTTGACGACGCCACCCGCCACCTCGGCGTGGTGGTGGCCTACCGCGCCCTCGATCGTTCGATCTGGCGCCAGGTCATCGAAATTCCTGCCCATCAGGCCAGCGCGCTGCGCCTGCAGCTGGACGCCTATGCCATCAGCGCCGCGCCGCTGACCCCTCTTGAGTGACTGGAGACCCGTTCATGTCCTGGAACAATCGTGTGGTTTGGTCGGAGGGGATGTTCCTGCGACCGCAGCACTTCCAGCAGCAGGATCGCTACATCGAAACCCTGGTCGAAAGCCGCAATCATGCCGTGCAACCCGGCGCCTGGGGCTTCTCCCAACTGTTGATCGACAGCGCCCTGCTGGCCCAGGGCAAGCTGGCGATTCTCTCGGCGCGTGGCCTGCTGCCGGACGGCACGCCGTTCAACATTCCCGAGAACGACGCCGCGCCGGCGCCCTTGAACATCGATGAGAACCTGCGTGACGGCATCGTCTACCTGGCCCTGCCGCTGCGCCGTACCGGCCTGCGCGACACCGTGGAGGCTGGCGAGCCGCTCGGCTCGGCGCGCTACCTGAGCAGCGTGCACGAAGTGCGTGACGACAACTCCTCGCTGGAAAGCCGCGCGCCGGTGGCCATCGGTTCCCTGGCGCTGCGCCTGATCACCGAGCGTGACGGCCTCGACGAACATGCCGCCGTCGGCGTGGTACGGGTGGTGGAGAAGCGCGAGGATCGCAGCCTGCTGCTCGACGACAGCTACATCCCGCCGCTGCTCGACGTCAGTGCCTCGCGGCCGCTGTCCGGCTTTCGCAACGAGCTGCTCGGCCTGCTGCACCAGCGCGGTGAAGCCCTGGCCGGGCGGGTGGTCGCCTCCGGCGCCGGCGGCGCCTCGGAAATCGCCGATTTCCTGCTGCTGCAACTGGTCAACCGCGCCCAGCCGCTGGTCGCCCACCTGGCGCGCATCGCCCCGCTGCACCCGGAAGTGCTGTACCGCGAGCTGGTGGCGCTGGCCGGTGAGTTCTCGACCTTCACCGCCGCCGAACGCCGGCCGGGCGAGTACCCGGTGTACGAACACGACGACCTGACCAGCACCTTCGCACCGGTGATGCTGGCGCTGCGTCAGGCGCTGTCGATGGTCATCGACAGCCGAGCGATCCCGATTCCGATCATCGAGAAATCCTACGGCGTGCACGTGGCGATGCTCGCCGACAAATCGCTGCTCGACTCGGCCAGCTTCATCCTCGTGGTGCGCGCCGACGTGCCGGGCGAAAGCCTGCGCGGGCATTTCCCGCAGCAGGCCAAGATCGGCTCGGTGGAGCACATCCGCGACCTGGTCAACCTGCAGCTGCCGGGTATCGGCCTGCTGCCGCTGCCGGTGGCGCCGCGCCAACTGCCGTACCACGCCGGGTCCAACTACTTCGAACTGGACCGGGGCAGCGATCACTGGAAACAGCTGATCCACTCCGGCGGTTTCGCTTTCCATATCGCAGGCCAGTTCCCGGGCCTGAACCTGGCCTTCTGGGCCATCCGAGGCTGACGCGCGATGACCATCGACGATCCATTTGGCGCCTTGCCCGGCCAGCCCGGCAAGGGCAGCGACCCGGCTAACGACCGCACCATGATCATGCCGCGCCCCGGTGGCCGCGCTGCCGAGCCGGCGCGCCCCGCGCCTGCCGGTTCGCCGCCGCCACAGGTGCCCAGCGCGCCGCCGCTGGCCGCCCGTGGCCTGGGCCTGAACCCCATCGAGGCCGCCGCAGGGCCCATGCTGGCGCTGCTGACGCGCCTGCGCAGCACCATTTCCCATCCCGCGCCGGCCAGCCTGCGCGCCCAGCTGCTCGGCTACCTGCGCCAGTTCGAGGACAAGGCCCGCGCCGCCGGCGTGGCCCAGGACGAAGTGATGCTGGCGCGCTACGTGCTGTGCACCGCGCTGGACGAGGCGGTGATGAGCACGCCCTGGGGCAGCAGCAGCGAATGGAGCAAGCAGAGCCTGCTGATCACCCTGCACAACGAGGCGTGGGGCGGCGAGAAAGTGTTCCAGCTGCTCGACCACTGCCTGCAGAACCCGCGCCAACGCCTCAACCTGCTGGAGCTCCTGTACCTGTGCATCAGCCTCGGCATGGAAGGTCGCTATCGGGTCATGCAGGACGGCCGCAGCCAGCTCGACGCCTTGCGCGAGCGAGTGGCCGCGACCATCCGCAGCACCCGAGGCGAGATCGAGCGCGAGCTGTCGCCGCACTGGCGCGGCCTGGTGGTCGCCCGTGATCGTCTGCGCCAGTTCCTGCCGCCCTGGGTGGCGGTGGCCATCGGCCTGGCGATCCTGCTGGTGCTGCTGTTCGGCCTGCGCATGAAGCTGGCCGCCGAGGCCGAGCCGGTGTTCCGCAACCTGCATGCCCTGGGCGACGTGCCGGTGCAGACCATCGACCGCCCGGCCCAGCAGCCGCGCATCGTCGAGCGGCCACGCCTGGCCGGTTTCCTGGCCGAGGAGATTCGTGCGCAGAAGGTGGCGGTGGAAGATGCCGTCGACCGTTCGGTGGTGACCATCCGCGGCGATCAGCTGTTCGCCTCCGGCAGTGCGACGATCGCCGATGACTTCCAGCCGCTTCTGCTGCGCATTGCCGAGGCGATCCGCAAGGTCAACGGCCAGGTGCTGGTCACCGGTCACAGCGACAACCGGCCCATCGCCACGCTGCGTTACCCGTCCAACTGGAAGCTCTCCCAGGATCGCGCCCAGCAGGTGATGGACGTACTGGTGGCCAAGACCGGCCAGCCCGCGCGCTTCCGTGCCGAAGGGCGCAGCGATACCGAGGCGGTGGCATCCAACGACACGGCAGAAGGCCGTGCGCGTAACCGCCGCGTGGAAATCACAGTTTTTGCGGAGGGCGTCGAGTGAAGGCGTTTTTCGGTTTCATGGCCCGTTGGGTCATGCCGGTGCTGGGCCTGGTCGCGCTGGCACTGGTGATCTGGTTCATCGGCCCGCTGATCGCCATCGGCGGTTTCGAGCCTTTGGCGGGCACCACCGCACGCTGGACGCTGATCATCCTGCTGTTCGCTGCCTGGGCAGCCTGGCGGGTGATGCGCATCATCCAGGTACGGCGCAATGCCGCCAGGGTCATGCAGGGGTTGGTCGAAGTCGCGCCGGACCCCACCAGCGTGGCCACCGCCGAGGAGCTGGCCACCCTGCGCCAGCGCATGGACGAGGCCCTGGGCCTGCTCAAGCGCGCCAAGCTGGGCGGCGGCGAGCGGCGCAATCTCTACGAACTGCCGTGGTACGTGATCATCGGCCCGCCCGGTTCCGGCAAGACCACCGCCCTGGCCAATTCCGGGCTGCGTTTCCCGCTTGCCGAGCAAATGGGCGCCGGCGCCGTGCGCGGCGTGGGCGGCACCCGCAATTGCGATTGGTGGTTCGCCGATGAGGCCGTCTTGCTCGACACCGCCGGGCGCTATACCACCCAGGACAGCCATGCCGCGGTCGACAAGGCCGCCTGGCTGGGCTTTCTCGACCTGCTGAAGAAGCAGCGTTCGCGCCGGCCCATCGATGGCGCCTTCGTGGCCATCAGCCTGTCCGATCTGCTGCTCGGCAGCGAGAGCGAGCGCGCGGCCCACGCCGTGGCCATCCGTTCCCGGGTGCAGGAGCTGTATACCCAGCTTGGCGTACGTTTCCCGGTCTACGTGATGCTCACCAAGCTGGACCTGGTGCCCGGCTTCATGGAGTTCTTCGAGGGCCTGAGCAAGGAAGAACGCGCCCAGGTCTGGGGCATGACCTTCACCCTGGACGACGGCAAGAGTGCCGACGGCCCGCTGCAGGTATTCCGCAGCGAGTTCGATGCGCTGGAGACGCGCCTCAACGAGCGGCTGGTCGAGCGCCTGCAGCAGGAGCGCGACCCGGCGCGGCGCGACCTGATCTACGGCTTCCCGCAGCAGTTCGCGGCGCTGCGCGAAGCGCTGGCCGGCTTCCTCGATGGGGTGTTCAAACCCAACCCGTACGAGGAGCGGGTGCTGCTGCGCGGTGTATACCTGACCAGCGGTACTCAGGAAGGCAGCCCCATCGACCGGCTGATCGGCGCCATGGCACAGAGCATGAGCCTGGATCGCCAGCACTTGGCGCGCCAGACCGGCACCGGGCGCAGCTACTTCATCGAACGCCTGCTGCGTGACGTGGTGTTCGGCGAGCGTGGGCTGGTCGGCGCCAACCCCAAGGTCGAGCGGCAGAAGCGCTGGCTGGCCCGCGGGGTGATCGCCGCGACCGTGGTGCTGGTGCTCGGTACCGCCGCCGTCTGGTTCGCCAGCTTCCGCGCCAACCAGGCCTACATCGCCGCCGTGGATGCCCGCGTGCAGCCGCTGCGAGGCGAGCTGCAGGCGCTCAGCCCGGCGCAGCGCGAGGTGCTGGCGGTGCAGCCGCTGCTCGATGCCATCCGCAACGTCAGTGGCGATGCGCCGAGTTGGGCCGAAGGCTTCGGCCTGTACCAGGGCGACATGCTCGACAGCGAAGCCTCCAGCGTCTATCGCAAGCTGCTCATCGCGGTCATGGCGCCGCGGGTGCTGGCGCGTCTGGAAGAGCAACTGCGTGCCGGCGGCAATTCGGACTTCCTCTACGAGGGGCTCAAGGCCTACCTGATGCTCGGTGAAGCCGAGCGCTACGATGCCGATTTCATCAAGGCCTGGATCGCCCTGGATTGGGACCGCAGCCTGCCGCGCGACCTGCTGCCCGAGCAGCGTGACGCGCTCAACGCGCACCTGGCGGCGCTGTATGACCGCCAGCCACCGGTGGTGCGCCTCGACGAGCACCTGATCGAGGACGTGCGCCGCCAACTGCAGCGCCTGTCCGTCGCCCAGCGCGCCTACGATCGGGTCAAGCGCCAGAAGCTGCCCGATGGCATCCCCGACTTTCGCATCAGCGAAGCAGCCGGGCGTGATGCCGCGCTGGTCTTCACCCGCAAGAGCGGCAAGCCGCTGAACGAGCCGCTCAGCGGCTTCTACACCCAGCGCGGCTACCGTGAAGCCTTCCTGGTCGGCAGCGTCAGCCAGGCCGGTACGCTGGCCGAGGAGCAGTGGGTGCTTGGCCGCAGCCTGGACGATGGCCAGAATGCCGCCGCCCTGGCCCTCGAAGTGCGCCGCCTCTATGTGCAGGACTACATGCGCCAGTGGGATGCGCTGCTCGCCGACCTCGACTTCGTGCCGGTAACCAGCGTCGCCCAGGCCGCCGACGTGCTGCGCGTGCTGTCCGGCCCGACTTCGCCGCTCAAGAAGCTGCTGCAGGCGGTGGCCAAGGAAACCGACCTGCAGAAGGAAGAACGCCTGGTCGCCGAGAAGCTCAAGGAGCGTGGCGGTGATACCGTCGACCGTCTCAAGCAGCAGCTCGGCTCGCTGGTCGGGCAGTCGGAAGAGGGCGCGGCCCAGGTGCTGGCCACCGAGATGGACCCGATCACCGCGCACTTCGCCGAGCTCAACGGCCTGGTCGAGGACGCCGACGGCCAGCCGCCCGCCATCGACGCGCTGCTGCAGGACCTCAATGCGCTGTACGTGCAGGTCAGCGCCATGAGCGGTGCCAGTGGCGATGCGCTGCTGGGCGAGTCGCGCAACCAGACCACCGCCGCCGCCGATCAGGTGCGCCTGAGCGCCGAGCGTCAGCCGCCGGTGGTGCAGGGCTTCCTGAAGTCGGTCGTGGGCTCCACCACCGGCACCATGATGGGTGGCATTCGCAACCAGCTCAATGCCGCCTGGATGAGCGAAGTGGTCAGCGTCTACCGCCAGTCCCTGGCTGGGCGTTACCCGCTGGACCGCGGCAGCAGCCGGGACGCGACCCTGGACGACTTCGGTCACTTCTTCGGCCAGGGCGGGGTGCTCGACAGCTATTTCCGTCGCTACCTGCAACCCTATGTCGATACCTCGGCCAGCACCTGGCGCTGGCAGCCCGGCGCCGCGCAGAAGCTCGGCATCGGCAGTGGCGTGCTGCAGACCTTCCAGCGCGCCGCGAGCATTCGCGAAGCGTTCTTCCGCTCCGGCGGCACCCAGCCGATGGTGCGTTTCGAACTGCGCCCGGTGGCCATGGATTCCGCTATCGAGCAGTTCCAGCTCGACCTCGACGGCCAGCAGTTCAGCTACGACCATGGCCCGGCACGCCCGGTGGCCATGCAGTGGCCGAGCGCCAACGGCACTGGCGTGGTGCGCCTGAACATCTCGCCGGCCTCGGTCACCGGTCGCTCGGGCATTACCCTGGAAGGGCCGTGGGCGTGGTTCCGCCTGCTCGACCAGTCGGACCTCGCCCAGGGCAATTCGCCGGATCGCTTCACCCTGCGCATGCGCGTGGACAACGCCAGCATTTCCAGCGAGCTGCGCGCCAGCAGCGCGTTCAATCCATTCCGCCGCCAGGTGGTCAGCGGTTTCAGCCTGCCGGAGCGTTTGTGAGTACACCAGGTTTCTACGGCAAGTTGGCCGTACGGGGAGATTTCATTCATCGCGGCCTGAGCCCGGCGTTCATCGAGGCCTGGGATGCCTGGCTGGCAGCGGGGCTGGCAGCCAGCCGGCAGACCCTTGGCGAAGCCTGGCTGGACGCCTACCTGGTCAGCCCACTGTGGCGCTTCGCCGTGGCGCCCGGCCTGCTCGGCCCGGACGCGGTATGCGGGGTGATGATGCCCAGCGTCGACCGGGTCGGCCGGTATTTTCCGCTGACCATCGCCCTGCCGCTGCCGGCCGCTGCCGATATCGGCCAACTGGTCAGCAGCCGTGACGACTGGTTCGAGCGCGCCGAAGGGCTGTTGCTGTCGACGCTGGAGGAGGGCGCCGATGCCGAGGCGTTCGAGCGCAGCGTCGAGGCCCTCGGCAGCCCGCTGCCGACAACCTGCAGCGAACCGCGCGGAGATGCCAGCGGCGCGACGATCTGGCCGGTGGATAACCCCCAGGATCGCGGCCTGGCCCTGATGCAGCAGGCCTGGAATGGCGCCAGCCTGTGGTGGGGCAACGGTTCCGAACGCGTGGCGCCGGGGCTGGTGCGCTTCAGCGGGTTGCCGCCGGCCCAGGCGTTCTGCCGCCTGCTCAGCGAGTCTGCGGGAGGTCAGCCATGAGCCCGTCGAGCGTGACGCGTTACCACTCGGCCAGCCATACCCATGTCGGCATGGTGCGCAAGATCAACGAGGACGCCTGCCTGGACGCCCCGGACAACGGCCTTTGGGCGGTCGCCGACGGCATGGGCGGGCATGCCAGTGGCGACTTCGTCAGCAGCCTGATCATCGACAGCCTGCGCGCCCTGCCGCCCAGCGCGGTGCTCGACACCTACCGCGGGGCGATCATCGATACCCTGGATCACGTTAACGGGCAGGTGCGCGTCGAAGCCGAGAAACGGGGTGGCGCGACCATGGGCAGCACCGTGGTGGTGCTCGCCGCCCGGGGAGCCGAGGCACTCTGCCTGTGGGCCGGTGACAGCCGCCTGTACCGGCTGCGCAATGGCGACCTGCAGCCGATCAGCCGCGATCACAGCTACGTGCAGGAACTGGTCGACAGCGGCCTGCTCGACGACGAAGCCGCGCGCAGCCACCCGATGGGCAACATCGTCACCCGCGCCCTCGGCGTGCAGGACGAACTGGAGCTGGAAACCGCGGCGCTGGAGGTGCGCCCCGGCGACACCTTCCTGCTGTGCAGCGACGGCCTGAACAAGACGGTCGAGGATCATGAACTGCGCGAAGTGCTGGGCTACGAAGACCCCTACCAGGTGGTGCGCAGCCTGGTGCACCTTGGCTTGACCCGGGGCGCGCCGGATAATATTACCGCCGTGGTGATCAAGGCCGCGTAGCAGGCTGTTGAAAAACGTAGGCGAGGCAGCCAGTGCAAGGCAAAAATAGCCGAAAAAGCGCAGTTTACGTGTTGTAAATGAGCATTTTGAGGCTGTTTTTAACGCAGCAATGGCAACGTAGGTAGTTTTTCAGCAGCCTGCTAGGCCGTCACGGCGCCTGCTCCACTCACCATCCAGACATCCGCCGCACCCGGGGCTCCCGGGGTGGCCTCGGAAGACCAGACAGCATGGACATGCAAATACCGGGTTACGACATCGAACGCGAGCTGGGCGATGGCGCGATGGCCGTGGTCTACCTGGCGACCCAGCGCTCCCTCGACCGCAAGGTGGCGCTCAAGGTGATGGCCGCCTCGCTGGCCGCCGACCCGACCTTCTGCGAGCGTTTCCTGCGCGAGGGCAGGACCCTGGCGCGGCTGTCGCACCCCAATACTGTGACCATCCACGACATCGGCAATGTCGGCAGCCTCTATTACATGGCCATGGAATACCTGCCGAACGGCACGCTCAAGGAGCGCATCGCCGCGGGGCTGAGCATCGACCAGGGGCTGGTGTGGATCCGCCAGATCGCCTCGGCCCTGGGCTACGCCCACGCCCAGGGCATGGTGCACCGCGACGTGAAGCCGGCCAACATCCTGTTCCGCGCCGACGGCACCGCGGTGCTCAGCGACTTCGGCATCGCCAAGGCGCTGGACGATCGCACCCAGTTCACCCAGGCCGGCTTCGCCGTCGGCACGCCCAGCTACATGAGCCCCGAGCAGGCCCGCGGCCTGGACATCGATGGCCGCGCCGACCTCTACGCCCTGGGCGTGGTGCTCTATGAAATTCTCACCGGCAAGCTGCCCTATACCGGCAGCGATTCGCTGTCCACGGTGCTGGCGCACCTGACCGAGCCGCTGCCGGCGCTGCCCATGGTGCATGGCCGCTACCAGCCGATCCTCGAGCGCCTGCTGGCCAAGGATCCCAGCGCACGTTTCGCCGACGCCGCCGAGCTGATCGCTGCCCTGGATCGCCTGGAGTCGCCCGCCGACGATGCCACCCTGTTCCAGCCGCTGGTGCTGCCGGAGGGCGGAAAAGCCAGCGACATCAGCCCGCTGCCCTTGGCGCCGGTGACCGTGGACATTCCCACCCACGCACCCGCCGCCGAGCCCACGGCAGCGCCGCGCCCGCAGCCGTCGCCGCTGGCCTCTTCGGTGCGCCAGGGCAATGCCGGCGCCAGCAGGAAGCCGCTGATTCTCGGCGCCTCCCTGGCGGGCGTGCTGTTGCTAGCCGGTTGCGGCTACTGGTTGTTCGGCTCGGATGCAGCGGGGCCCGCTGCGCCGCCAGTGGCCGGTCAGCCGGCCCAGAGCCAATCGCAGGCCCAGCCCAGCGGCGAGGCCGGGCCGATCTCGGCGGCGGCCGACAGCGACGGCGGTGATCGCCCGCTGCTGATGCCCGGCAAGAAGACCCTGTTCCAGCGCGTGCTGACCAAGCCGGGCGCCAAGCTCGGCGATGCGGCTGGCGACAGCGGTGGCAAGGACATGCCGGCGTTCTCGGTGTTCTACGTCTACGCCCGCCAGGACATCGACGGCCAGCCCTGGCTACAGATCGGCGCGTCCACCGATGGCCGCCGTGACGGTTGGCTGCCGGCCAATGCGGTCAGCGACTGGAAGCAGAGCCTGGTGCTCAAGTTCACCGAACGCTCCGGCCGTTCGCCGGTGATGTTCGTGCGCGATGCCTCGGCCCTGGAGCAACTGCTGGCCGAGCCGGCGCGGGCTCGAGAAGCGCTGCGCGAGGCGCTCAAGGGCACCGGCCACAACGTGGTGGCGGTCGAGCCGGGCGGCAGCGCCGTGCCCCAGGATCAGTTCTACCTGCTGCCGATCTTCGACTCCGAGGAAACCTTCGACGCCAACGGCCAGCCACTGCAACTGCTCAACGTCGCCTCCATCGACCCGGGCAGCGCCCCGCAAAGCGGGGCCGACAGCACGCCTGCAGTGATGCCGGAGGGCTTCAGGACGGCCATCGTGCTGGTGGTCGACACCTCGGTGTCGATGCAGCCCTACATCGACCGCGTGCGCGACGTGGTGCACGAACTGCAGGGGCAGATCGCCAAGCGCGGCGACCTGGACAGCGTCAGCTTCGGTATG
>JAAIGE0100589946.1_pt1 | contig 14457 bp, 17 predicted proteins | sample 6487951 | NCBI WGS metagenome assembly JAAIGE01 (sample SAMN13974128, study PRJNA590717) | phyllosphere metagenome | biome: tomato field; feature: multiple bacterial spot infested tomato fields; material: tomato leaves; isolation source: leaves from tomato fields | host: Solanum lycopersicum ... | reverse complement strand
GGCCGCCGACTTTCTTGATGGGCGCGATGCCTTGGCTGACCGGCTCGGGGTGTCGCGCTCCGCCGTTGGTAATTGGAAGGTGCGCGGTGTGCCGTCGAAACAGTGCGTCCGCATCGAGCGCCTCACCGACGGCCGCGTGACGCGCCGTGACCTGCGCCCCGACGACTGGCGCGATATCTGGCCGGAGCTTGCGGAGAAAGCGCCGGTAGCTATCGAAAGTGGAGCGGGGGAGGTGGCCCATGGATGAGCCGGGCCGTGTTCCTTCTTTGGCCAGCCGTGTGCGCCATTGGGGTGCGATGGTGGTGCGGTTCGTGGGGCGGTGCCGGCGCGGCACTGTGCCTGACCCATGGGTACGGGTCTTGCCAGATTCCTTGGAGGTGGGCGAGCGCGTGCCGGAACTGGTGCAACTGCCTGCAGGCTCACGTATGTATGTGCTGCCAATCCGCGAGGCGGAAGCTCTGCGCGCACCCGCCCGGATCAAGTTGATCAGGGCCGACGGGCGGATTTTGTACCGCGATCGGTCAACGCCGAAATGAGTGCCTGCTTTTCCCGTGGCGTGGTGAATGCCAGCGCTACATCTAAAGAGCCATGCCGCATCAGGAGCCATTCGCCCATGGGCGGTGATTTCACGGTCTGGAGCATGCGTGCATCTACCCTGATGGCGTTCTCCAAAGGCAACTCTGCATCGATGGGTGTCGGATCGAGCTCTTCCAGATTTGATTCGGCCTGCATGAGTAGCTTGATCAGCACCCGCAGCTTGTCGCGTTCGACGTTGAATGCCACGCGCCCGGCCGTCGAGGTTATTTCGAGCAGAACTGCTTTCCCTTTGATGTCCAGGATTCCATCGATGTCGACGAAGTTGGGTATCTGCGGCGTGGAATCTGTCATGTCCGCCCTCCGTGGCGATGGTTGTGTAGGAGCTTCCATCGTATGCCACGGCTGGGCGGGCGCCTATCGCGCCTACAGCGCCTGCGCAGGGCGCCCTCATGCCGTGACCAGGCCGTGCAGGCGCTCCAGGGCGGCTACGTCGCCAGCGGGCACGCTGCCCGTGGCGTACATGCGGTTGGTGCAGGTGGCGAGCCAGGCGTCCAGCTCGTCGGTGCTGAAGGCGCCGTTGCGTGCGTCGAGCACGAACACCAGTTGCTGCACGAGCAGCTCCAGGGCGGTGATGCGCTGTGCGGGCGTGGGCTCTGTGTGGAGGGTGCCGGCGCGGCCGGCGATTTCTTGCGTGAAGGCCGCCAGCGTGCGGCGGAAGGGTTGAGTCGTCATATGGCCGTTACTGTCTCAATTCCGCCTGGGCTTGCCTATGGCGACAGCGGGGAATTGCCCGACATGCCCGCAACGATGGATATCACCGATGCCATCTATCACTTGGTGCACAACTACCCCGGCGGGGTGGCGGCGCTGGCCGCGCGCATGGGGGTGCCTGTCAGCACGCTGACGCACAAGGCGAACCCCAACAACACGACGCACCACGCCCACCCGCAGGAGCTGGTGGCGATGCAGTACCTGAGCGGTAACGCGGCGCCGCTGCACTCCATGGCGGCGGCGCTGGGCTATGCGTGCACGCGGGCGCTGCCGGATGCGTCGGGCGGTGATCCGGTCGAGGCGTTCATGCACCTGCAGTTGACCTTTGCCGACTACACGAGGGCGCTGGCCGATCCGTGGGAGCGCATCCGCCGTGAGCCGCATGCGCCGCATGTGACGCGCAATGAGTCGAAGCGGGTGGAGGAGCGGCTGCAGGATCTGATTGCCGCGGCCAACAGTGCTGCGGCGGTGTTCCGCGCCCACGGGCGGCCTGCTGCGCCTGGTGTGGAGGGGTAGGGCGTGCAGATCGACGTTCGTGACAACTTCAAAGCGGTGATGGCCAATGCGCGTGGCGCGCGTGATCAGGTGCCGTTTGCTACCGCTGCCGCGCTGACCTGGACGGGGCGTGATGTGCGCCAGTCTCTGCGGGCCAGCATGTCCACGTCGTTCGACAGGCCTGTGCCGTGGACGCTTAATTCGCTGTTCCTGAAGCCTGCCACCAAGCAGGACCTGACGGCCCGCGTGTGGGTCAAGGACGACCGGGCAACCAGTGGCGGCACGCCTGCGGCGCGGTATCTGGTGCCGCAGATCCAGGGCGGCCGGCGCAATGTGAAGGCCTTCGAGCGCATGCTGCAGCGCATTGGCGCGCTGCCTGCGGGCTGGGCTGCTGTGCCAGGCGAGGGTGCCGATATCGACCAGCACGGCAACATGCGGCGGGGGCAGATCACGCAGATCCTGTCGTACCTGCGTGCCTTCGGTGAGCAGGGTTACAGCGCCAACATCACTGACCAGAAGAAGGCGCGGATGGCGCGGGGTACGAAGGCCAAGCGGGGGGTGTCGTACTTCGTCAGTCACGGGAAGTTCCGTGACCAGACGCGGCATCTGCCTGCGGGCGTGTGGAGGCGCACCCACTTCGGGGAAGCCGGGTCCGCGCTGACGCCCATCATGATTTTTGTGCCCCGTGCGCAGTACGGCAAGCGCTGGGACTTCTTCGGCATAGCCGACCGGGAGATCACCGCGAAGTTCCCGGGGCATTTCAATACCGCGTACCAAAAGGCTGTGGCTACGGCCTGGGCGCGCAAGGGCGGGGCGACTGCATGAACCACTACCCGCATCACATCGGGGACTTCGAGGCAGAGACGCGTCACCTGTCACGCCTTGAGCGTGGCATCTACCGTGACATGCGTGACATGTACTTCAAGAACGAGTGTCCGTTGGATGGATCGAACCTCTCATTGCTGGCGCGGCGGCTGCTTTGCACCACGGATGAGGAGGTGGCGGCCATGCATTTCGTACTGAGCGAGTTCTTCGACGAGACGGAAGACGGCCAGTTTGTGAACGAGCGGTGTGACCGTGAGATCGCCATGTTCCAGGCGTCGCAGGCGGGCAGGGGCACCGTGAAGAACAACGAGAACGAGCGCAAGAGGCGCAGCCGTATTAGGCGCGCTGCTATGTTTTCTGCACTGGAGGCGGCAGGTGTGCCCGTGGAAGGGCTGACCACCATGAAGGATTTGTACAAGGCCTTCCGCGATAACAGGCTCCCGTTGCCCACGTTTGTCTATGACGCGCCACCGGTCACACCCCATGTCACACCCAAAAGCGTGACCCGTCACACCACTGGCACGGGTAACCAGAACCAGAACCATAACCAAGTAATACCCCCCAACCCCCCTGATGGGGGGGCGGGTGCGGGGCGCGACGCGTCACAGTCTCAGCAGAAGTCCGAACAGCCTGCCGACCAGAAGGGGGAGGGAGCGGACCCGATGGCGGTGGCGACGGCCCTGTTCGCGTTCTTCCCCGAGAAGCGGCGCACGCAGCTGGCGGACGTGGCTGCGGAGCTGGGCAGGCTGTTTGCCGAGGGTGCGGTGAGCAGCGCCACGGTGCTGGAGGCTGCGTCGCAGCAGTCCGCCATGAACGCCGAGGACGGCGGTAAGGCGTGCCCGAGGGTGCTGCGATGGCTGCGGGAGAAGCGGTGGATGGACAGCGGCGCGGGCGGCCACGGCGCTGCCGTGCCGCCGAACTGGCGCAACACACGCAGCGGCATCGAGGCCATGGGCAAGACCGTGGGTCTCCCGCCCTTCGATGGCAGCGGCTACCGCCTCATGGCGGACTACGAGGCCGAGGTGGACCGTCGCCTGGCGGCCGAGGAGCTCCCAGCATGACTTGGCGTCCCGTCCCCCTGCGTGGCGCACCGAAGGCGTGCATACCCCCCGCCCCCAACGGGTCCTCCCGGAAAGGGTCGAATGCGGGTAATTCGACGCCCGGTCTCGGACTGTTGCGCGGGTGCGCTAAGGGGGTTAAGTGAAGGTCCTTCCTTGCTTGGATGCTCCTATTTCGCAAGCAGAGTTCGCGCAGATCATCGGCGTGAGCGAGGCCCGCGTGTCGCAGCTGGTGAGCGAAGGCGTTCTCACCCGCGGGGAGACTGCGGCCGAGTGGGTGATCGCCTACTGTGAGCGGCTGCGCGACCAGGCGGCCGGCCGGCTGGGCGACTCGCTCGGGCTGGATCTGGTGCAGGAGCGCGCGGCGTTAGCGCGTGAGCAGCGCATCGGGCAGGAGATCAAGAACGCCGTGGCGCGCAAGGAATACGCGCCGGTCGGCCTGCTGGCCGACGTGCTCGGCCAAGCGGCGAGCGCCGTGGTGGATCGATTCGAGCAGCTGGAGGGCATGCTCAAGAAAGCCTGCCCCGATCTGCCCGACGAGGCCAAGACCACCGTGATGACGGTGATCGCCCAGGCGCGCAACCAATGGATTGCCGGCACTGAGCGGTTGGTGGCCGACAGCATCGACGCCATGCTGGCCGAAGCTGCACTCGATGGCGACGCGCCTGACCCCTTCCCTGGGGATGAGCCTGCATGACCACCATGCCGCCCATCCTGCACCGCGAGACCGCCGAGGCGATCAAGGCCGCGGTGCGCATGGGCCTGGATAGCCTGCGGGCCGAGCCGCCGCAGCGGCTGGGGGACTGGGCGCGCGACCACTTCAAGCTGGCCGGCGAGAGCAGCCACCAGAAAGGCGACTGGCACGCCTGGGCCTTCCAGGTCGGCATCCTCGACTTCATGTCCGACGACCAAGTCGAAGACCTGTACGTTATGAAGGCCAAGCGCGTCGGTTACACCAAGATGGTGACGGCCTTCGTGGCCTACAACATCGCGCACCGCCGGCGCAAGCAAGCCCTGTGGCAACCCACCGACGACGACCGCGACAGCTACGTCAAGAGCGAGATCGACCCGCTGCTGGATCCGCTCACGGGGGTGGCTGCCATCAACAAGGCGCGCAAGCAGGGCAAGGGCACGGCCGAGGAGACCATCAAGTTCAAGCCGTTCCGCGACAGCGTGCTGCACCTGCTGGGCGGCAAGGCGGCGCGGGCGTACCGACGGATCACCGTGGCCGTCGCCATCCTGGACGAGTGGTCCGCCTTCGACCAGCAGGTGGAGAAGTCCGGCGACCCGGGCGGCCTGGCCAAGGGGCGGCTGGAAGGCGCGCCTTACCCCAAGTTCGTGGGTGGCTCTACGCCACGCCTCAAGGGCCTGTGCCACGTTGAGACGGCCTGCGGCAACGCCGAGGGCATGGTCCGGTACCACATCGACTGCCCGCACTGCGGCGCAGACCATCCTCTGGTCTGGGGCGGCAAGAAGGTAGCGCACGGGTTCAAGTGGACGCGGGGCCAGCCCGAGACGGTGCACCACGTCTGCCCGCACTGCCGCAAGTCCATCACGCAGGCCGACTACCTCAAGGGTGGCGAGCCCATGCAGGGCGCTTGGGTGTGCGAGCGCACCGGCAAGCGCTACGGCGCCGACCGCTCTTGGCGCGACAGCAAGGGCATGCCCTGCAAACCGCCGCGAACGCTGGGCGTGCACGTCTGGACGGCCTACAGCCCGCAGCGCGCCTGGTCCGACATCGTCACGGAGTTTGAGAAGGCGCTCAAGGCGCTGGAGGTGGGGCAGGTCGGCCCCATGCAGGCGTTCGTGAACGAAACGCTGGGAGAGACCTGGGAGCTGGCCGGCGAGCGCACCGACGAACACGCCCTGCAGGCCAGGGCCGAGCCATACAAGCTCTGCACAGTGCCCAAGGGCGGTCTGGTGCTGACGGCCGGCGTGGACGTGCAGCGCAACCGGTGGGAGATCACGGTGTACGCCTGGGGCCGCGGTATGGAGTCGTGGGTGGTCGATGTCGTCGTGATCGAGGGCAACCCGGCGGTGGACGAGGAGTGGGAGGCCGTCACCCAGCAGCTGCAGCGCCGCTATGTGCAGGAGTGGCACGGCGGCAGCCTGGGCATCAGTGCCACCAGCATCGACTCATCCGACCAGACGCAGGCCGTCTACAACTGGGTGGCCAAGGCCCAGCACGTGTTGCAGCAGCTGCGGGCCATCAAGGGTGACGGCAACGAGAACATCAACATCCTGGGTGCCAGCAGCCTGCAGGACGTGAGCTGGCGCGGCAAGAAGGTGCCACGCGGCATCAAGCTGTGGCGGGTGGGTGTCGATGCGGCCAAGGACCTGCTGCTGGGCCAGCTGGCCATCGAGAATCCTGGGCCCGGCTATGTGCACTTCAGCGACGAGCTGCCGCGCGAGTTCTTCGAACAGCTCACCGCCGAACAGCGCGTGCTCGCCAAGATCAACGGCCGCGATGCATTCCGGTGGGTAAAGCGCCGTCCGCGGAACGAGCAGCTCGACAACCGCAACTACGCACTGCATGCCGCCTATGGCCTGGGCCTGCACAAGTACACCGATGAAAAGTGGGAGCGCCTGCAGGCCAGCGTGCAACCGCCCGTGGATCTGTTCACTGCCCCTCTGAGCGCAGAGCCCTCTGTAGTGGCCCCGCCGGTAGCAGAGCTGCCCCCTCCATCCCAACCCGCGGTGCGCCAGCCGCAGCGCACGCCCCCATCCCAGTTTTCTCGCCAATGGTGACCAATGACCAACGATAAGCCGCAACCCACCGCCCGCGTCCGCAACGCTCGGCCTCATCCGCAGCTTGATGCGCTGATTGAGCAATCGCCTGACCTGGTAGACCGCATCTTCGAGTACCTGGTGCGCGAGCTGCCAGAGCTGACGGGGGCCAGGGCGCAGGAGGTCAAGAGGGCCTTGCGGGAGGAGTTCAAGGGCGAGGAGGTCTACATACCGGCGCGAGATACAACGGCGCGGCAGCGCATGCTGTCCCAGGTGCTCACCCTCTTCAACGGGCGCAACGCCCGTGAGGTGGCGCGGGAGCTGGGCATCAGCCGTGCGACCGTCTACCGCTGCCTCAAGCAGTCGGGCAGCGTGCCGCCTAATCCGTCTCACGTTTCCGGGAAATGAGACAGGGTAATCGGTACGGTCGGCGGACCACCGCGCGCCGCCGGTGGCCATCGCAGGACACACACCATGGCAACCCCTGAATCCATCCAGCAGCAGATCGAGCGGCTCAACGAAGCCATCCGCACCGGAGAGCACTCGGTCTCGTTCAATGGCCGCACCGTCACCTATCGCACCGTGAGCGACCTCATCAAGGCGCGGGACGATGCCCGGGCCGAGTTGGCAACGCTGACCCAGCCGCGGCGCCGCGTCTATCAGTTCAACTTCAAGACCTTGCGGGGAGACTGAGCCATGAGCGCCTCGCCCAAAATTCCGCCCAAGGCCGTTCGCACCAACGTGGTCGACCGCCTAGTCGGCTACTTCAATCCGCGGGCCGGCCTGCGTCGATCCGTGGCGCGTGACTTGCTCACCCGGGCCTATGAGGGCGCCAGCAAGAAAGACGGCTGGCGGCCCAGCCGTGCGGGCGCCAGCGCCAACGCCGACCACATGGCGGACGCAGCCAGCCTGCGTGTGCGCGCGCGATCGCTGGTGCAGAACGTCCCCTACATCGCCCAGGGACTGCGATCGCTGGTGGCCAACGCCGTGGGCACAGGCATCACGCCGCGGTGGATGGGCGCGGGGGCTGACCGCATGGATGAGCTTTGGGGTCAGTGGGCCAAGGTGGCCGACGCAGACGGGCGCACCAACATCTACGGTTTGCAGGCTGCGGCCTGCCGCGCCATGTGGCAGGACGGCGAGGTGCTGGTGCGTATCCGTTCGCGCCGTCCTTCCGATGGCCTGCCTGTGCCCATGCAGCTGCAGCTGCTGGAGATCGACTGGCTCGACTCCTCGCGCACCGAGCGGCGAGGCGGCAACACCATCGTCGAAGGCATTGAGTACGACCCGCTCGGCCGAAAGGTCGCGTACTGGCTGTTTGACTCTCACCCTGGCGAGCCTTTGCCGCTGCGTGCAACAGTGCGTGCAAGCAGCAACCCGGTGCCCGCAGACCAGATCATTCACTTGTTCAACCCTGAACGTCCGGGGCAGGCGCGTGGCATTACCCGCCTGGCGCCGGTTATCGCTGCTGTGCGGGATCTCCAACTGTACGAAGACGCGGAGGCGCAGCGCAAGAATCTGGAGACTCGCCTGTCGGTGATCGGCTCCCAGGACGTGGACATGTTGGAATCGCCCCCAGCGCCGGGAGAGCAGGCGGCGGGGGGCGGCGCAGCGCGTACGGGGAACCTGGGCGATCTTGCCGGCGGCTCCATCATCGAGGCGCCCCCGGGCCTCAACATGACGGTGGTGGCGCCCACCGCGGCACCGGGCTACGTGGAGTACGTCAAGCAGCGGCTGCACATCATTGCCGCAGGGTGGGGCGTCACCTACGAGATGATGACCGGCGACATGAAGGAGGTGAACTTTTCCAGCGCCCGCGTGCGTCAGAACGACTTCCGCCGCGAGATGGAAATGGAGCAGTGGCTGACCATCATCCCCAATCTGTGCGAGCGCATCTGCACGGCCTTCGCGCAGCATGCCTACCTCGCCGGCCTGGTGCCTGCCGTTTACACCGATGTCGATCACAGCACGCCGAAGTGGCAGTACGTGAACCCAGGGCAGGATGTGCGGGCCGATCTGGACGAGATTGCAGGCGGCCTCTCCAGTTACTCAGAGAAGCTGCGCCAGCGTGGCTACAAGCCCGATGTGGTGTTCGCCGAGCTGAAAGAGGATCTGGAGCGCCTGCAGGCGGATGGCACCTTGCCACTGATGCTGCTGCTGCAAAAGGGCCGTGCACCGCAGGAGGCGGGCGTGGGCGAAGACGCTGCAAAAGACGCGGCGTGAAATCGTCTCAGTTTTCCTAAACTTGAGACAGCTAACCCGGCAATCTGCCGGGTATGCCACAAGCCAACAGCAATTCCACGCAGGCCGTCCGTCGTGACGAATTGCCCCTTGCGGGGCGTTCCATGGAGCTGCGGGACTTCCGTCGCGCGGCAGAAGAGGGCGCTTCGGACGCCGCCTTGGCGACGGCTTCCATGGTGTTCACCGCTGGCGCTGCGGTCCGCCGCTACGACTGGTACCGCGACCGTGTGTACAACGAGGTGCTGGTGGTGGAGGAGGGAGCGATCCGCATGGATCGCCTGAGTCGTGGCGCCCCCTTGCTCAACACCCACAACAGCTGGGATCTCGAAGCGCAGCTCGGCGTGGTGGAAAACCCCGCCATTCGCGCCGGCCAGGGTACGTGCGATGTCACATTCTCCCGCCGCCCGTCCGTCGCTGGCTATGTGCAGGACGTGGGCGACGGAATCATCCGCAACGTGTCGGTGGGCTATGTGCGCCACCGCGTCGAAATGGTCGCGCCCGACGAGGAGGGCGGCACGTGGACGTATCGCGTCGTTGACTGGGAGCCCTACGAGGTATCCCTGGTGCCCATCCCTGCGGACCTGGAGTGCCAGGTGCGCAGCGGCGCTACCGCCGCTGATGGCGCCCCCGCCGTGGCGGCGCGCACTTTCCCTTGCGAGTTCATCGAGGTTCGCTCCTCTACCCCTGTATCGCCCACGGTGGGCATCTCCGCCGCAACTTCAACCCGAAAGGACTCCTCCATGCCCGGAACCACAGCCGCCGGCGGCACCACCGCGCCGGCCAACAACGAAGACAATCAGCAGCGCAGCGCCGCAGCGCCCGCCGCCCCGGTTGTCGAGCCCACTGCTCCTGCTGCCGACGATGCCGCGCGCGTCGCAGAGCAGCAACGTGCCGGCGATATCACCGAGCTGTGCGCCCGCCATGGCGTGGCAACGCTTGCCGCCGGCCTGATCCGCGGCGGCAACACGGTCGAGTCTGCGCGCACGGCCGTGTTGGAGGAGCTGGCGCGACGTGATGCGGCGGCTGGTGGCCACCGCAACACCGCCGTGCAGACCGTGCGCGATGAGCACGAAACCCGCATGTCTGGCATCGCCGAGGCAATGCTGCACCGCATCGACCCGCGCACCCCGCTCACCGACAACGGCCGCAACTTCCGCGGCATGAGCCTGGTGGAAATCGGCCGGGACATGCTGGAGGCTGCAGGCCAACAGACCCGCGGCCTGTCGCGCATCGAAATCGCCACCCGCATGCTGCATGTGCGTGGCACGGGATACCAGGGCACGGGCGACTTCAGTGCGCTGCTGTCCAACATCGCCGGCCGGCGCCTGCGCAGCTCCTACGACCAGGTGCCCAGCACGTACCAGATGTGGGCCCGCCGCGCGCCCAACGCGCCGGACTTCAAGGACATCACGGTGGTGCAGCTCTCTGGCGCGCCTGAACTGCTGCAGACCAATGAGCATGGCGAGTTCAAGTACGGCACGCTGAAGGACGGTGCTGAAACCTACAAGGTTGTCACCTATGGCCGCATCGTGGCGCTCACGCGACAGGCCATCATCAACGACGACCTGCGCGGCTTCGACCGCCTGCTGACCGCCTTTGGCGACAGCGCTCGTCGCCTGGAGAACCGGCTGGTGTACGCGCAGCTGCTGGGCAACCCTGTCATGTCGGACGGCAAGACGCTGTTCCACGCCGACCACAACAACCTCGGCACCGGCGCAGGTTCCGTGCTGGACGACATCGACGCGCTGGGCGAGGCGCGTGCTGCCATGCGCATGCAGAAGGGCATGCAGGGCGAAACGCTCAACATCTCGCCGCGCTACCTGATCGTGCCTGCAGCGCTGGAGCAGAAGGCCTACCAGTTCACCAGCTCCAACTACGCGCCCATCGTTCCCGGCCAGGTGAACGAGTTCCGGGCCGGCGGCCGTACGGCCCTGGAGCCCATCGTGGAGCCGCTTCTGGATGCGGCCAGCGTCACCGCCTGGTACCTGGCTGCCGACAGCGGCCAGATCGACACGGTGGAGTACGCCTACCTCGATGGCGCTGAAGGCCCGCAGATCGAATCTGAGATGGGCTTCGAGGTCGATGGCGTGAGCTTCAAGGCCCGCCTGGACTTCGCCGCCAAGGCGGTGGATTACCGCGGCCTGCGCAAGTCCAACGGCGCCTGATCCAAAGACGCGGGGAGCGGCCTTCGGTGCTCCCCTGCCCATCACACCCCTGATCTCAAGGACTCATCATGAACAACTTTCAACAACGCGGTGATGTGCTCACCGTTGCTGCGGCTGCTGCTGCAGTCGCAGCGGGCCAGGTGGTCCGACTGGGCAACGTGTTGGCGGTGGCCGCCCATGCTGCCGCCATCGGCCAGCCCTTCGAGGCCAACGTGCGCGGCGTGTACACCGTGCCGAAGGTGGTCGGCGCAGTCATCGCCCAGGGTGAAAGCCTGACCTGGGACGCATCGGCGGGTGCCTTCGATGACAACGCGGCCGTGGCGGCTGCTGGCGACATCACCGGTGCCGCGGCCTACGCGCACGAGGCTGCGGGCAACGGCGCCACGACCGTGGCGGTGTACTTCACCGGCGTGCCCGGCACTCTGGCGGCCTGACCTTCGCGCTGCCGCCATGCCCGCACCGTTCGCCTTCCTCGAAGCCCGCGTCAACGCCGTGGTGCGCCAGCGCCTGTGCAACTGCACGGTGACGGCTGGCGCCCTGGTGTTCGACGCGATCTATGAGGCGCCCGGCGAATCCGTGGTGGACGGCCTGGTGGCGGCCACGCAGCCTCGGCTGACGGCGGTGCCGGTGGCTGTGGCGGCGCAGTTGCAGCGCGATCAAGAACTGGCCTTTTCCGATCCGGCGACGGGCCTGCCCGTGGTCTACCGCATGGTGCAGCGCGAGCCGGACGGCTCTGGCTTCTCCATGCTCTACCTGCGGGCCTGAGCCATGGCAAACCACGTGCAGCAGCAGATCCTGGAAGCGGTGGCAGCAGCCCTCAAGGCTGCCGCCACGCCTGCCGGCAACCGCGTATTTCTGGACCTGCTCGACCCGTTGGAGGATGACCAGCTGCCAGCCATCGTGGTGCTGGAGGCGCCGCAGGGCGAGCAGATCGAGCCGCAGACCGTCAACGGCCTGGAGCAGCGCCAGTTTGCCGTGAGCGTGCAGTGCATGGTTGTCCACTCCACCGACTACGCCCGCCAGGCCCGCGCATTGGGCGCGGCCGTGGAGCGGGTGCTGGGCGCGCCGCGCCTGTCTATCCCGAAGCCAGGCCGCTCGCGCCTGCGCGCCAGCCGCATCACTTTGATCGGCGACGCGGACCGCGCTGTGGCCTCGCGCGAGCAGACCTGGCAATTCACCTACTACACACGCCGGGGTGAGCCCGACGTGGCCCATTGATTTCCCATCTTCTACAGGAGCCATCACCATGGAACCGCAAATCTGGAATGACGTCGCCGTGGATTGCTCTACGGTAATGGGCGCACCTGTGGCCATCACGGCCATCAGCAGTGCCAACCCCGCGGTGGCTTCTGCCGCCGATCATGAATTCGTGCAAGGCGATACCGTCCTTTTGCGCCTGGAGGGTTACCCCGCTCTCGACATCGTGGTGGTGGAGGTCGGAGCGGTGGTGGCCGATACCTCGTTTGTGCTGCTGGGCATTGATGGTTCGGAGCTGCCTGCCGGTGTCAAAGGCACGGCTGAAAAGGTCACCTTCGGCGCTACGGCCAATGTGATCACCGAAGTGACGGGCGCGGGCGGCGAGTCCGCGGACGTGCTGATGCAGACCATCCATCCTGGCCGGGCCTACAACCGAAATGGAAAAGAGTCTCCTCTGGTCTACACCTTTGGTGCGTTCTGGGTGCCTACCGATCCCGTTCTGCAGGAGTTCAAGCGCGCCAAGCGCGACGGCAAGCTGCGCGCGGTTCGCTTCGTCTTCGCCGACGGCAGTCGTATGTTGATGGCTGGCGCTGCGAGTGCCAGCCTGGTGGCCAACGGCAGCGCGGGTGCTCCGGTCACGACGCCCGCCAAGCTGAATGTGCGCGGCGAAGTCATGGCCTATGAAGGGGTCTGATCGCCATGGCACTCATCAACCGCGCTGACATCCCCGCAGGCCTGCCCGAGGGCATCCCCACCAAAGAAGTGCCGTTCGCTCCGCTCAAGGGCGAGGTGCGCTTGCGGGGCATGACCCTGGGCGAGCAGCTGGTGCACCACGAGCGTTCCATCGCTGAGCGCGTGCCGCGCGATGGCGAGACCGAAGAGCAGGCGGCCAAGCGCGCCAGCGGCGACATGGCTGTGCTGCTGGCTGCCGCTTGCGTGGTCGATGAGGCCGGCCAGCCGTTGCTCTCGCTCGGGCAGTGGCGCGCATTGGGCGCCAGCCATGGCGCCGACGTGTACCTGCTGGCCGCCGAGGTGATGCAGCTCAGCGGCGCCGTGCCGGAGGCCGTCGAAAAAAACTGATCGCCCAGCCTGACCGCCGGTTCGCCTTCGTGCTGGCGGCCACGCTGGGATGCACCGTTCAAGAGTTGGGGGCGCGCGTCAGTGCGTGGGAGTTCGCAGAGTGGCAAATCATCTTTCGCAAAGAGCAGCTGCACCCGATGTTCGGCCGGATCCAGCACGCGCAAACCCTTGCGGCCACGCTGCAGGGGCCATCGACGCGCAAGGGTGGCAAGGGCTGGTCTGCTGCGGATTTCATGGAGCCGGACCCGTGGGCGCCTGCTCCGGTTCCGGCTGCCGCAACAGCTGCGCCGGTCAGCCAGGCCGAGCGCATGAGGCGGATGGCGCAGTCGCGCAGGGGGTGATCCATGGCTGACCAGCGCGCCAACATCATCATCACCGGCTTCGACCGGTCGAAGGCTGCGTTCGACTCGTTCATGAAGAACGCGGATCTCGCGCAGTCGAAGATCGGCGGCTTGGTCGGTGGCATGGGCAAGCTCACGGCTGTGACTGCGGTTGTCACCGCGGGCTTTGCCGCCTTGAGCAATATCCGTGCGATTGCCATCCTCGACCAGCTCGATGAGCTGGCCGAGAAAACGGGCATATCCGTCGAGAACCTGAGCGCTCTGCGCTATGCGAGCGAAGTGGCCGGCACGCCCATGGAGGCGCTGACGGGCGGTCTTGCGCGCCTCAGCAAGCAGATGGCGTCCGCTGCGGGGGGCAATAAAGAGGCGGCTGCCACCTTTGATCTGCTGGGCGTCAAGGTCAAAAACGTCGATGGCACCTTGCGTTCCAGCGATGAGGTGTTGATGGACCTGGCCGACCGCTTCGCCTCGTATGAGGACGGGGCGGCAAAGGCTGCACTGGCGCAGGCCATCTTCGGCAAGAGCGGCGCCGACATGATCCCGATCCTCAACCAGGGGCGCGCGGGGGTGGTGCGCTTGCGTGAGGAGGCGGCGAAGCTCGGTGCTATCTACGACGGCGACGTGGCCAAGGCTGCGGCCCAGTTCAACGACAACCTCGCAAAGCTCAAGCTGGCCTCGGAAGCGGCGGCGGTTTCCATCGCCGGGCCCATGGTTCAGGCGCTGGCAACGCTCAGTGACAAGCTGGTGGAGGCCAAGAAAAACGGCGGCTGGATGGAGGCGTGGTGGGCCTCTTACAAAAACTGGGGGCGCAATTTCTGGACCTCCGGAGACATGCTCAACTTCGAGGACGGTCAGAAGGGGCGTACCACTGCGGACATTCAGGCGTGGGTCAATTCCCGCGGCGGGCCGAGTGCGGGTGGCGGGCGCGGTTTCAGCAACCCGAAGGTGGCTACGCCCATCATTCCCACGGAGACGAAAGACCCAAAGGCGCCGACCGACGACCCCACCAAAAAGCTCCTC
>JAAIGE0100391135.1_pt1 | contig 14459 bp, 20 predicted proteins | sample 6487951 | NCBI WGS metagenome assembly JAAIGE01 (sample SAMN13974128, study PRJNA590717) | phyllosphere metagenome | biome: tomato field; feature: multiple bacterial spot infested tomato fields; material: tomato leaves; isolation source: leaves from tomato fields | host: Solanum lycopersicum ... | reverse complement strand
CGGTCCAGAGCATCTGCTGTCATCCCAGCCTCAGTGAGGACGGGGAGCTTCTCAATAGCTTCCGCCACACCTTCGACTCGTCCGCCCCCACGGAAGATGCGAGCGGCAATGCCAAGGCATCCGATGTTGAGCCATGCTCGCATGACGGATGAGACAGCATCCAGGTCAGAGATTTCCACCCGCCCGCGGTAGGCGCCCTGGTATGTCTCGTAATCAAATACGCTGAGAAGGAATAAGCCGACTTCGTGGGTCGGCGAAGTGAGCCGCTCGTTCAACTCTTTGAGCACGGCGTCTGACTCGGCACCGAAAAGGCGTTCGATAGCGCGCCCAAGACCGCCTCGGAACATCTCGTTGGTAGCCATGCTCTGATGGTACCACGAGCATCTGGACTCGGGGCGGGTGTGGATGATAGGGTTGCGCTCATGGACTCCGAACTTTTCTTCCCGCCGTTCGATGCGACCGCGGCGATGTGGCCGCTGGTCGCTGGTCTGCTCATGCTCGTTTTCGTTGTCGGCGGCGTCGCTGTGTCGATGTCCGTGGGCTTCAGCCCCGAGTTCTCCCGGAAGGTTCGAGTCGCCGTTCCCGTTCTGGGCCTGTCTCTCGCGCTCGTCGGGGTCTTCATCTTCACGAGCATGGTCACCGACAGCGATGCGAAGGAAGAGCGGAACGCGGCCATCCGTGAGAACCGTCACTCCTTCATGGAAGACCGTGGAGTCTACATCCCGGATTCGGAGTGGGAGAACCTGGACTTCCCTTGGGAGCGGCCGACGGAAGACGAGAAGTTCGGCATCGCTCAGGCGGAGCACGGGGGCAAGGTCGTCTTGGTCATGCTGGCTTGGGAGAACGGTGAGTTGAAGCTCTACAGCACTGACGGCGCGGAGCTTCGGCCGGTCCGCTGACACGCGTGGTAGGCTCTCCGGCATGACTTCGGATGCCCTTCTCTTCGCCCCAGGTGACAACAGCCTGGAGACCTTCCTTGTCCTGGGCACGGCTTTCGTGGCTATCTTCGCGATGGTGTACTTCCTGGCGACTGTTCTCGATAGTCCTTCTAGAAAGGAAGTCTTCATCACGGGGGCCATCATGACTGTGGCCATGGCGGGAGCTGCTATCACCTTCTCAGTTTCATTGTCCGCTATGGACGAGCGCAAGGAGGCCGAGGACATTGTCAAGCAGAACCGCGTTGCGTTCTTCGAGGACCGCGGCGTCCGTGTACCCGACTCGCAGTGGTCCTCGCTGGATTTCCCTCGTGAAGAGCCGACCGGTGATGAACGATTCGGCATTGCTCAGGCGGAGTACGAGGGCAAGGTCGTTTCAGTGCTGCTGGCCTGGGAGGATGGCGAGTTGAAGCTCTATAGCACGGATGGTGAGGAGCTTCGGCCGGTCCGCTGAAAGGCGTGGTACGCTCGGCAGCATGACTTCGGATGCCCTTTTCCTCATTCCGGCTGACGGTCCGGACGGCGCCGTGACCTTCTTCCTTGCCGTCTCCGGGATTGCCCTCTTCTTCTGTCTCTGCGCCCTGAATCCGTTGTTCCACGGGAAGGACCACGGGAAGAGGTTCTATCTCATCATGGCCGCTTTGGCGGTGGCAGCCGGTATTACCACGGCTTCTCTGTTCAACGTGCTTGCATCACAGGAGAAGGCGTTGAACGAGGCGGCTGAGACGGTGGCGAAGAACAGGATAGCGTTCTTCGAAGAGCGTGGCGTTCGTGTCCCTGATTTTCAGTGGTCCTCCCTGGAGTTCCCAAGAGAAGAGCCGACCGAGGATGAACGGTTCGGTATTGCTCAGGCGGAGTACGGGGGCAAGGTCGTCTCGGTTCTGCTGGCCTGGGAGGATGGCGAGTTGAAGCTCTATAGCACGGATGGCGAGGAGCTGCGGCCGGTCCGCTGAGTCAGTTTGGATAGCCGTACCGGTTCTCGTTCCACCAGTCGTTCTTCGCTCCGAGCGAAGGGTAAAGGTGACGGGCGTATTCCGGCGTGACCCCTTCAGCTTCGGCGAGGTACGATTCCAGCTCACCGGCTTGGTGGCGGTCGAGCGCTTCGCTGAAAGCACGCTCATCCGCGGCCGGGCTGTAGACCTGGATGATGTGCGACACGAGGCGCGACGCGGAAGCCTTGTCGTAGCCGGGTCCGAGCAGACCTTGGCCAAGGAACCAGCCGAGTGAGTCGAGGTTCCCTGGCGCCTGCACCATGCACGCGAAAGTCACGTGGAAGACGGTTTCGTCTGGTGCGCACTTCTGGTGAGACTGTCCGGCCCATCGGCGGCTTGTGCTCAGACCGAATGCTGACGTGAGGAAGTTCGCGACTTCGAGGTCACTCGTCACCGACACCCATCTAGCGTGGGCTTCGAGTCTCGCTTTCTTATCCATTCGCGAGAACCTCGGCTGCGTACTCGAAGGAGACATCGTTCGCGAAAGCGCTCAGACCGATGGTTGGTGCGGGCGCGAGCCGCATGATGTCGAGCACCTCGTCAACGCTGTGACCCGAACCGAGGATGTTGAGAACCTCGCCCACCCTCGCCAAGAAGAACTCGTCCTGGCCGCTGGCGTCGTGCTCTGCTCTGACGAGCATGTCTTCGAGAAGCGGTCCGAGAACACGCCGGGAGTCTGCGGGTCCGACCACCGGTTCCAGCGCCTTCGCTGCGTGCAAGCTGGTCGTGTAAGGCGTGAGGAACAACTCGCTGTAGAACGAGTCGTCCTCGTAGTACCCGATTTCGCGCGCGGCCGAGAACACGGCGAACTGGCTCACAGGGTGGGGCTGTGACGTGATGCGGCCGTGCTCTTCCTCGAATGCAGCAAGATAGTTGCTGTCCTTTTCCCAGTTGTTGAACCCGTTTCGTTCCGCCCAGGCGAGGGATTTCTTGAAGCTCTTCCTCTGCCAGATGGGCTTCTTCTCAGGCCTCAACATCCAGAGGACAACGGTGTAAATGGAGCAGATAACTATGGTCGCGCCCAGACCCGTTGACATGGCCCAGACGTTCATCGGTGCGTACCGACTTCTGCTTCGGTCGCCGTGCCGACGGGAGTGCTGCTGGTCATGTCCTCATTATCGCGCAGTCCCACATGGATGTCAAGCTGCTTGATTCTCGTATTGACGGAGCCGTTTACCAGGGGTAGCATGTGGGTATGGACCTCATCCCGAACCCTCTCTCATTCGCTCTCGTCGGTCTGAGCTTCCCCGTCGGCATCGCGGTTGTGTTCGGCTTCCTCGGTATGATGATTGCCTTCACGTCCCCGCCGGAGGTTGACCGTGGGCGAAAGTCCTCGGCAGTGTTTCTGGCGGTGAGCTTCGTCCTCCTCGTGGGCATCTTCGTTGGTGCCGGAGTCATCGCGTCTTCGATGGAACAGCGCCGTACCGAGTGGCTGGCTAGCCAGGGCGTCACGGAAGCGGACCTTGCCCGGCTGGAGTTTCCTGTCTCTGCTCCACGCGAAGACGAAATCTTCGGCACCTCGCCTGCCCTCGTCGATGGCCGTTCCACTCAGGTGCGTCTCGCGTGGGAGAATGGGGACTTCGTTGTCTACGAGGTGACGGGCGATAGGCTCCTCGGCAAGTAGTCGCGGGGCTGGTAGGGTAGCCCTATGACACCTGACCTCGACACGTCCGCTCTTTCTACCTTCCCTGGCCTCGACTCTGTCTTCTGGCAGAGCTTCTGGATGGTGGTGCTCGCGGCGATTACGGTGGGTCTCATCGTCGCCATCGTCATCGACTTTCGGACGCCTGCGGGGCGTAGGCTGCCGACTCAGACAGCCCAACGCGCGGTGGGCCTGTTCACGCTTCTTGGCATCCTAGCGGGCGGCGGTGTCGCAATGCTGGGCACTGTCTCCGCTCAGCAGGCCCACACTGCGGCGGTCTGCCAGACCCTTGAAGACGCATACATCATCGAGCTGGATGACTGCGATTCGCTGAACATCCCGATTTCGAAGCCCTCGTCGGAGGTGGTCGCCTTCTTCGGCCGCACGGACGCGAAGGTTCCTGACCTGGACGGCCCCGGCTCTGCGGTGGTGAACGTCACCTTGGTCTGGGACGGCAGCATGCTGCTCCTCGCGGCGACGGACGACCTCCAGTAAGACCACATGCGAAGAGGCCCACCCTGGCAACAGGGGTGGGCCTCTTCGCATGTCAGATGATGGAGGTTAGGAACTCGATGGGCACGCCTCCCCTGTGACCTTGGATGATGGTCTCGTGTGGCACCCGGCTGTCAACCCCTGCCCGCACGTAGGCACTCGGCACGCCTGCCTCCCAGAACTCGGCTATCTCGCTCCCCGTCAGTTCGGCCTTGCTGCGAAGAAAATCCCCGCATGTCTCGTCCAGGTACTCACGAGGCACGCCCGCCTCGTGGAGCGCGATGATACTCGGTGCGTCGTAGACCTCGTACCTCTTGAAAACGTCGGCGGGCGCACCTGAGCGGTACACTTTCACGAGCGCACCCGGGGATGGTCGGTAACCGCCCGTGTAAGCGCCCGATACATACGCAGGCGGTACATCCTCGAAGTAGCACTCCTTCACGGTCTCGAACACGTCTTTGAGAACGTAGTCCGCCTCGGACAAGTTCATCGTGAGACCGCGGAGGTAAGGTGGGTCACCAGCACGCATGAATGCTTCGAAGCCGGAGCGGTAGTATCTCCACATCCAAAGGTCGGCGCGCCTATACGACAGGCGCGTGAGACGGATGAACTCCATTGCGTAGGGGAGCATCTCGCGTCTCACGCTAAGCTCTCGGAGAATCTCAATGACGCCCGAGACGGTGAGTCTTCCGCCCTTCGCGCGGTGGGCGTTCTTCGTGTGGAAGGTATCCCAGAGCCTACGCGGGAGGACTCGCTTGAACGACTTGCGCATGTCTTCGAGCGTCGGAAACAACGACTCGACCAGCTCGTAGCTGCGCTCGCCCGGCCGGTACCCCCAGGCGAGCAGTGCCGCATGTAAACGTGCGTCCGGGTGAACCGTTATCGGGTCCGGCGCCACCATGGCTTCTTCCCTCGGTGCGGAAGCGAGGCTCTCAGGTACTCTTCGACGAGGTCTGTGGCGCGCTCCACGGAGATGAAGCCGCCCGTCGCCGAGTTGTTCAGTATCGCTCGAATGTCGCGCTTGCTGGGTACGATGCGCTCCCACGTGTGACTACCGTCGCCGGAGTAGTCGTAGTAGCTGTGCTTGTGGGCGTGTAGGTGCCCAGGAGGCTGGAGGCACACGCCGCGCAGCTCGCCGCACGTCTTGTCACACTCCTGGAGGCAGTACCGCTCTGCCTTCTGTTCCTCAGTCAAGAGTTCCGTCATGGGTTCATCGTACCACTAGGCGGACGGCCTCACTCGGCCGTGACAGCGGTCATGTAGTCGATGGGAAGACCGGCCTGCCATGACTCGATGATGACGCCATAGGCGATGCCAGCGTCAAGACCCATACGGCCGTAGTTGCCGGGCACGCCTGCCTGGAAGAGCTGGCCGATGGTTTCCACCGTGTCCGACTCTTCCGTCCGCTCCAGGCCCACTGGCCAGTCGTGGTTCTCGACGTACTCGACGGGGACACCATACGAGTGCAGGACGCTGATGCAGTCGGACTCCCACATCATCAGCCTGTACGCGTAGCTCGCGGGGACACCGGCATTGTACAAGTGGGTCACGCGCCAGGTGTTTCGGTAGACCGCTGCGTCATCGAGCTGGAGGTCGCGAACATACTCGGCCGGGATGCTGCGGCGTGCGTACTCGCCGACAGCGTTGAACAGGTCAACGGCGTCGTATCGTGTGTGCAGCCCTAGGCGGTCGAGCGGTAGGGCTTCGAGTGTGTAGTCGAGGGGGACGCTGAGAAATGCATCGAGCTTCTCATCTTCTTCGCCCCGCGCCCAGGGGATGCCGTGCTCTGCGTAGTTCATGTATCGCACGAAGTGGGCGACGGCTGTGACGTTCTCGGGCGTGACGCTGAATGTGTGGAAGACCTCATTGAGGAACTCCACGAGGTCGTACTCGGTTTCCGTCACGCGGAAGTTGCGTTCGTACCTGTAGCGTATGTGGTGGCTTGCTGGTATGACTGCCTTGATGACCTCGTCGAACTTCTGCCAGGTGGGGAACAACTTGTCCGCTGTGGTCGCGAGTCGGTAGTCTCCGCCCCACGCCATGAGGGTGTCGCGCACCTGTGGTTCGAGGTTCACCGCGCTTTCCGTTCTGCTATTCGGTCAGCGACCATTTGCTGTGCGTATTCGAGAGCGATGTTGTTGTGCCAGCAGTCGCAGATGAGGAAAGGTCCGCCACCCATTCGCAACAGAGGTTGGCTGTAGTCGATTGGCACCTTCTCGTCCTGAAAGGTTTTGTGCAGGGTGATGATGATGTGGTAGGCCGCGTCAGCGGTTGTCGATATGCCCAGGACTCCTTGACCTTCGAGGAATGAATCGACTTCGTCGATTGTGACTCCTTCTCCGTGCAAGCTGATGATGTTGTCCGGCATGATGTTTCGCCGTAACGCTTCCGTGGCGTAGTCTTCCGAGATTCCTTCTCTGGTGTAACGACGGTGTGCGTCGTATGCACCGATGTTGGGTTCGCCGAGCGTTCTCTTGTGTGCGGCGTACGCGTTCTCGAACTCGTCGGAGACCATGTGCTGATTCTACTACGTGACGCCTTCTCGCGCAAGTCTCGTCGCGCCAGCGCTGAGCGCTGTGCGGCGCCGCGTGTTTTCGACGCGCGGAGCGCATCGTGCGACTTCTGCGAAGTCGTGGGGCGCGGCAGCGCTGACGCGCTGCTTGTCGGGGTTCGGGGTCGCATTAATTAAGAGATAGCTCGCGCCTGCGGCGCTCGCGCTCTTCGCTGCGCTCATCGCCTTCACGTTTCTCGTGATGTTGTCGTCTCGTTTCTCATCTCGTATCTAACTCGCTCTCGCTCGTTTGGGCAGGGTGTTGACTGTGTGTTGTGACTGATTGTGGGCTGGGCTTTATGTGAGCTGTAGCCGCTTCGCGGCCGTACCATTTTGTGTGCTTCATGACGTGGGTTCCTCGCGTCATCTTTCTTCCGGGTGCTCTGCACCATCTCGTGTTCTTTTCCCGCTTCGCGGGTTGTACCATTTCGTGTACTCTGCGACGTGGGTTCCTCACGTCTGTCAGCCTCCCGCTGGGATGCACATGATGTGTGCATATCGCTTATCCTTTCTGTGAGCATCATGATGCGTTCTTCTCCCTCTGCTCTTGTGGCGTTCTGTGAACATGATGGTGTGCACTGCGTGTGCGTGGTTCTTGTGACCTTACGGTAGTCGTTTATCGTGGTGCTGTTCGAACGCTTGTTCGAGTGTCTTGCGTTGCGTTGCTGGGGTGTGCGTTTCGTGAGATGTGTCACGTTGTGTGGACGGGGTGTGAACACGTAGTGTTCACTGTTCAAGCTTCGCTTGAATGAACAACGCGCAGCGTTGTGTAACTATGGCCCGTTCAGGGGCATAGTTAAGCCCGGTGTCGGCGCACGAATGGAACGTCCTGTGGCACACCGTTCAGGTGGGTTACAGGCGCGCGGAGCGCGAGTGGAGTTCGGGGTCATGACGAGGACATGATGTGCACGGTACGTGTGCAGCTTGTGCGAAGCCGCTGGAGAAGAATCCACGGGTGACCGGGGATACTGATGCAGGGGGACGCGGAATGGAACGTCCAGTGGACGTTATGTGGAGCGTATCGTGACCCGAATGGGTCGAGACCCGACGGAGGTTCCCGTTGGGAGGGCGGGGGCCGCAGCTCGAATCGAACATGTTTTCGACGACAAACCGGCCTCGAAAATCGAACATCGCTTCGAAAAGGCATCAGCCGTAACCCCAGACTCAGCTTTCACATACGCATCACAACGCACACACCGGCTTTTCGCGGCATCAGACCGCCACCGAATGACTTGACATGAGGTACTCTAGATGCATGTCCCTCACACAGGTCTTCCGCTTTACCCGTGCGGGTACTCTTGAACGTCAGCCGCAGGCGTTCAACCAGAAGTCCGCGCAGGCATTCACGAACATCGCAGACGGCGCAACTCTCGTCGTGAAGCGAGACGATACCGGACTGCGTTACTACCTCGTCACAACCGATGCTGCATCGCAAGATAACGCAGCTCTTCTGCTCGCACAGGCAGCCGCTGCAAGCGCAAGTAAAACGGATGAACCAGTACGCCTGAATGACACCCGTTACGTCGCTGAAATGGTGGTCGAGCCAGGCGCTTTCGCAGGGCAGAACACGCAAGCCGGTAGCGACCCACTCGTCGTTGCGAACTCGCTCGGAACAGTGCTCGGCGTAGGTGACTGGATTGCTGTTGGTCTGCGCCATCCGCGCAAGGCAGAAGTCAAGCGTAATCAGGTCTGGCTGCGCGGACGCGGCGTAGTCACACATCACTCGGATGCAACGAACGCAGTCGTCATTTCGATGTACGCCGGAAGCGATGTGCAGGGTGCTCCGGAGAACATCCTGCGCAGCGTTGCGTCGGGTCTTCCGGGATTCGATTTGCGCGTCACTGCGCGGCCGATTCGCATGCTCGAATCACTCTACGGATGGGGCATGGGCGCAGGTGTTGGCGTGCTCATCGCGGCCGGTACGATGTTCGCACAGGCGAACCCGGACGCACTCCAAGGACTCGACGTTTCGACACTCGCAGCGGGCGTACCTGTCGGCGTTGGTGTCACTGTTGCAAGCATCGTCGGCGCGATTCTAACGGGGCTGAAGAAGCTGCCTTCACGCGTCACGAAGTTGTTCCGTGGCCTGGAGAACGGTATCGTACCTCAGCCGTCACAGCGTGTGTCGAATCCGAAGAAGCCGCAGGCGGAACGTATCACCAAGGAAGGCCGTCACATCGAACGGTCGTACGGTGATTACCCACTTGCCAACAACGCGTTCCTCGTGGGGCCGCAGATGCCGGTGTCTGTCATCGCACCCCACGGTGGTGCGGAGGCCGGTGGCGGTGCAGCTCGTGAACGTCCGGCGCCGCCGGACTTGCGTCGTCACGTCGGTCCCATCATCGGTACGAACGAGGGTGCTCCTGCGCACCTCGACGTGAAGATGGCGTGGGCTGGAACTCTGCTGTTCGGTTCCGCTGGTTCCGGTAAGTCGCAGCTCGTTCAGTCCATCTGGGGATGGAACGCTTTCGACAAGATGCATCCGTGTGGTCTGCCGGGTAGTGCAGGCGCACGCAACGCGATGATTGCGCTGGAGTCGAAAGGTGATGGCGCGTACGCATATGAGGAGTGGTCGAAGCAGGCTGGTGACAAGCCGCTGCTCATCGAACTCGGTGACCCGACGACATGGGGTCTCGACCTTCTCGCGGGCGGTGGCGGCACCATCCAGGAACGCGCTCGTGACATCGTCGCGATGATGAAGTACGCGTTCTCGGACGGCTCCATCATGGAGGCATCCTTCGACACACTGGGCATAGTGTTCGGTGCCGCTCTCGTCGTTGATGAAGCCATCTGGAGTCAGGTTCCTGGACTCGCGATAGGTGCTTCTCCGTTCTACTACGCATCGGTCCTTCTCGGTCAGCGTGGCGAAGAACTCGGCGTCCAGCTTGCGGCCGAGATTCGTTCGCAGGCTGTCACTCGCGGCTATGAGCCTGGGCACGAATGGCGTGAGGCGGCAGACAACCTGCTTCCCCTGTACGGCGACGGTGTTACTTCCTCGCAGCGCAAGAACCTCGTGCAGGCTCCCCGGAACAAGGTCTCCGCTCTCCTCGCAGCGGAGCAGTGGTGGAACCGTCCGCGTAAGGTCACGTGGGACATGGTGCTTCAGAACCACGGTTCGGTCATCGTCAACACCGGCTCGACTCGTAACGGTCAGCTTGTGGATGATGAACTTTCGAAGCAGGTTTCTGCCATGCTCATGTACTCCCTCTACATGGCTATCCGTCGCGGGTGCGCCGGATGGCAGGCGCAGGGGCGGTCCGTCTCCATCTTCTCTGACGAGCTTTCGATGCTCGCTGGTAACAGCCCCGAGGTCATCACCTTCCTCCGTGAGCAGGGGCGCTCGTTCGGTGTGCGCCAGACGTACGCGACGCAGTACCCGGAGCAGCTCGCTGACCAAGTTCGCGACTCGGTCATGAACTTCGCGACGCTCATCGCCTTCCAGCAGAACAACCCGAAGGTCATCCGTGGCCTCATCGACAACCTCTCGATGGACGGTAGCACCTGGGAGACTGCGGACCTCGCCACCCTTCCCCGGTTCAATGCCGTGGTGCGAACGGCCGAGAATGGTGTCTCCCTATCGGCGTTCACAGTGGCAGTGGCGAACTGGTGGGAGCAGAGGGAGTCTTTCGGTGAGGCTCAGGGATTCTTCGGTCCTTCCGCCGCCTCCCCGTTCCCCGGCCAGCCAACTCCCGCTGCGATGGCTCCGGTTCAGCCTGCGGCCCCGGTCGAGTACAACACGGAGATTCGTCCGGGCTTCGCGCTACCTCCGTCGGCGCAGTGATGGGACGCAGATTTCGGGAGGCAGTGCGCGCAGCCCGTTGGCGGGCGGCGATGGTCCTCGCGCCATGGGATGACCCGGCTGAAGACCCTCACCCTTTCACAGTGGTCAACGGCATCCAACTCGATAATGGCGTCGTCTCCCTCGTCGAGTGGTGCTGGGAGCGGGGTATCGAGACGTTCAACTCGTGCGAAGGCTCACTGCCGCTCCACACCATCATCTCTCAACGCTCAGCCCCGGTAACAGGCTTTGAGGCATACGTGACAGTAGGCTCTGTCGAGGATGCTGAGACTGTCTCAGCGGCACTCGCTCCTTTCGAGGGCAGTATCCCGCCTGCGGTTACTCACCATTCTGACTCACCGTATTGGTTCGTGTCGTTCTCGCCCTCAGCCCTTCGAGCCTGGGAAAACCGTGATAGGGTGACACCATGATTCTTTCCCTTCTCCAGGCACTCGCCTTCTCCCTCCTCGCAGCGAGCTACATCCTCCGTGACTACCCGTGGAAGAGCAAGAGCCAGGCGCGCATGCGGGCCTCCTACTCGGTTTTCGCTCTCGCCATCCTGGCCCTCCTGGGAAGCATCGCTGTCGCGTTCTCCGGCATGGAGGGCGAGAAGAACCCCTTCGCTTCGGGCCTCGTCGTCGTGAGCGTCGCCGCCCTTGTCACTTCCATCATTCTCTCCATGACGGTGTGGGCGCGCAAGAAGAAGGACATGGCGGCTGACGACCAGCGGGCGGTATGAACTTCGATGACCTCTCGTCGGCCATCCCCGACCACCCACTCCGTACGAGCCAGCGCGTCGTAGACCCGTACTACGACGACATCTGGGCGCCGGGGTCTGCCGCATCCTGGACGACGGCGAAGCAAGCAGCGTCCCAGGTTGCCCGCGGTTTCGCTCGTGTTCCCAAGCGCCTTGACATGCCGTATGAAGAAGCGTGGACCTCGGTGCTCTCGCCGACGGCGTACAAGCGTGATGCGCGGCTGAACGCGCTCGGCGCGCTTGACCAGTGGCGTACACTGACGGCTGAGCAGCTTGCCCTCTTCTCAGGGGACAGCAAGATTGCCAGCGGCCGAAGCACGGTCATGCGCCAACTCTTCGCGAGTGGCCTGGCGGATGTAGGCATCTTCGCGAACGCTCTCATCAACTCGCGCAGTGCACAGGTCGCTACCGTCTATCGACCGGGGGCACACAACGAGTTCGAGCGTCGTCTCAGTCCGATGCTCTCGTACCAGGAGTGGCTCAGCATCACGGGTGGCGTGCCGTTCGACACGAAGTCCCAGTTCGACCGTCACAACCTTCTCGCAGCCGAACTGGCGTTGCGCATCTCAGAGTTCTGTGCTCCGGCTACGGTTCTCGGCGAGAAGCTGAGCACCATCGCTGCCCTCGGCTACGAAGGGTGGGGCGACCCAGCCCCTATTCAGACGCAGGGGCGCGCTGCCGACCTGACCGCCATCCGTGAGGATGGTCTTCGGGTGGCTCTCGAAATCACGGCGAACGCGACAGCGACCGGGTTCGAGCGGAAGGTAGAGAAGTGGGCGAGCACCATCTCGACCCGACGCTTCGCTGACTCCGGTCTCATGGTCATCTTCGTCGTCGCTTCCAAGCCGGGCACCCGGAACCTGCTGACGGACGTGCGCAAGCGTGTCGCCCGGGCTGTGCGTATGTTCCCTGGCCTGAACCATGACATGAGCGCGAACCGCATCGGTGTAGTGGACTGGCGTGACTGGTTCCCGGCTGTCGGTGAGGCACACCAGGGTTTCCCGACGCTGGATGCGTGGTTCTACGACCCAACTTCGCTCGATGATGAGGGCAAGGGCGAGTGGGTTCGCCGCAGCGTGTTCGACCTCTTCGACTACGTGTACGACCCAGCGCCGGGGCGCGACCCTCTGGAGGTGCGCACGGGCGCCTCATCTCTCCGGGCTACCCCTTCTTGGCTCCGTGGTGAGACAGTCGATACGACTCAGCATGTCCTCGACGTGACCGGTCTGGCATCGGCGATGCCTGCCCACCAGCACGGTATCTTCGGTTTCGCGCCTCCGCCGCGGATGCGCTCCCGGCTTGCATCCTGAACGAAGCCTTGCTAGGATGCGTCCATGGAGACTGACGAGCAGACCCCGCGGCTCTTCGACCCTCTCAACCTCGATTGGGCGCAGAGCCGTGTCATCTGGCTCCGTGGTGGCTTCGGCTCGGGAAAGACTTTCGCAGTAGCCAAGGCAGTGCGGGACTTCGAAGCCGACGGCGGCGAAGCGCTCGTGCATCTGGAGCGAGCTGCGGACGGGCGTTCCTTCTCCCCGAAGCTGCTAGCGTTCGTCTCATCCCGTGACACGCTCCCCGAGATGGAGAATGCCGCAGCTCTTCGCCTTTCTGGCGAAACCGATGCCCCTCTCCTTCTTGTTGTTGAAGGGGTGGACATCCTCGATGTCTCTCGGCCGTTCCTTCTTTCGCGTGACTTCACGGAACGTATCGGACAGGTCGCTCGAAACGCTGAGGCACTGAACGCGTGGGTCATCCTGACTTCGCAGACATCCAGCCTGGCCTATCCGCTCGGGGAGATGCTCAGCGAACTTCGTGAGCCGATGCGAGTCTTCGACTTGAAGCTCATCGACGGCGAAGAGGGCGAGTACCGGGAGATGCATGAAGCTTCCTTCGACTATGAGATGGGGTGCCCCGATGGCGCGCAGTAGTCTGCCAGCGGTGATGCTGGGGTACGACTCCACCCCGTCCGAGGTCTTCCTCGATTGGAGGAATCGGTTCGTTCGGGTCACCGGGACCGGCTGGTCGGGGAAGACGGACCTGATGGCGGACATTGTGAGCAAGATGGACGCTGCCGAGGTTGACATCCTCGTGTACGCTCGCGAGGATGACGACGAGGATGCTCTCGACCCGCGCGACCTATTCCCCGGCGCTCGTGTGGAGGAGGGCGTGGACAGCTTCCGCGTCGCTCTCGATGAGATGGTGGTGCCCCGGCTGGCAGGCTGCACTGACCGTCCGCTCCTGCTTGTCGCTCCGCATGTCCGGTCTGCTGAAGAGGCCGCGGAGGACGTTATGCGTGTGGCTCGTCACGCCGAGAAGCTGAACGCGTATGTTCTGACGGAGGACAACTTCGGTCGCACGTTGGACACGCTGGTCGAATCGTTCGAAGATGTACGGTACACGAAGCTGTCCTCGAAACGACCGGAAGCGGTCCTCCGGTACTCGAAGGAGCAGGAGGGCGCGCTCTTCCGGCCAAGCGTGTTCGAAGGCGTTCGCGTAGACGAGTAGCCGGTGTAGACTATACCCATGAGCAACAGCAGTGGCGGCGACAAGCCGAACTACGTCCGTCGGCAGTTCGATGATGCCCAGCGGAGCCGCATGGATGTCGAAGGTTTCTGGAAGTCCTCGCGCGGCGCGCTGACAGCAGTCATCGCTGTAGCGGTCATCGTGGTCGCGTTCCTGGTCAACACCGTGTTCAACTTCATCGGCTGATGGGGTACGTTCTCGGCCGCCCTGGCGGCTCCCTCGCAGACAGCAACTCTTGGCTCGGCGCCGGGAAGCAGGAACAGGCGAAGGTCGGCGCGAACGCTGAACGCAAGACCGCGGCCGTCACCGATGAGCGTGCGCGTGCTACGGAAGCCGTGGTCCTTCACGACCTCCGCATCCCTCTCGAAGGGTACAAGGCGAACGTAGACCATGTCTGGGTGTCTGGCAACTCGGTCATCATCATGGACACGAAGCAGTGGGCCGGTGGCTTCTACTGGACGCTCTTCGGAAAGACACGTCTCGGCTTCAAGCCCGTCCCCCACGCAGACAAGCGGACGATTCCGGCTGCGGTCAATGGCATCACCAAGTACCTAGCGGACCGCGGCATAAAGGCGAAGGTCTCCACTCCTCTCCTCGTGGTCTGGAGCAAGAACCCCATCTCGTCCATCTTCTACCGTCCGGCGGGCGCCCGCTTCGTCGGCGGCGAAGTCTTCAAGCGCGATGCCGTGAGGATGCTCCCCGGCAAGAAGGCAGACGCGAACATCGTCAGGGCGCTCGAAGCTCTCCTGAACTGATGCCGTCCGGCGGCTTACCGTTCCCGAGTGAACGGCT
>JAAIGE0100219775.1_pt1 | contig 14481 bp, 10 predicted proteins | sample 6487951 | NCBI WGS metagenome assembly JAAIGE01 (sample SAMN13974128, study PRJNA590717) | phyllosphere metagenome | biome: tomato field; feature: multiple bacterial spot infested tomato fields; material: tomato leaves; isolation source: leaves from tomato fields | host: Solanum lycopersicum ... | reverse complement strand
GGTCTTCGTCGCGGCGGACCGCTTCACGATCGCGGGTCTCGGGCGCGACGTCGCGACGAACGTCGGCCTCGACTACTCGCGCGTCGTCCTCATCGGCACCGTGCTCATCGCCCTCGCAGCCGGTGTCGTCACCGTCGTGGTCGGCAACCTGCCGTTCCTCGGGCTCATCGTCCCGAACGTCGTGTCGCTCATCCGGGGAGACGACCTGCGCTCGAACCTCCCCTGGGTGGCCCTCGGCGGCATCGCCCTCGTCACCGCGTGCGACATCCTCGCCCGGGTCGTGAACGCGCCCTTCGAGGTGCCCGTCTCGCTCAATCCTTATCGCGGCTGCGAGCACGGCTGCATCTATTGCTTCTCGCGTCCGACGCACAGCTACCTCGGCCTGTCGCCCGGGCTCGATTTCGAGAGCCGCCTGTTCGCCAAGGTCAATGCGCCCGAGCTGCTGCGGCGCGAGCTGGCCAAACCCGGCTACGTGCCCGAGCACATCGCCATCGGCGTCAACACCGATGCCTACCAGCCGTGCGAACGCGAGCGCAAGCTGACGCGGTCGGTGCTTGAAGTACTGGCCGAATGCCGCCATCCGGCCGGGCTGATCACCAAATCCTCGCTGATCGAGCGCGACATCGACATCCTGGCGCCGATGGCCGCGAAGGGTCTGGCCTGCGCCGCCATCACGCTCACCACGCTCGACGCGGAGATTTCACGCACGCTGGAACCGCGCGCGGCCGCGCCGATGCGGCGGCTGCGCACCATCCGCACGCTCACCGACGCCGGCATCCCGGTGAGCGTGAGCGTGGCGCCGATCATTCCTTTCGTGACCGAACCCGAGATCGAGCGCATCCTGGAAGCGGCGCGCGACGCCGGCGCGGTCGGCGCCCACTACACGGTGCTGCGCCTGCCGCACGAGGTGAATCCGCTGTTCCAGGAGTGGTTGCAGGCGCACTTCCCGGACCGCGCGCAGCGGGTGATGAACCGCATCCGCGAGATGCGGGGCGGCAAGGACTACGACAGCGATTTCGCCACCCGCATGAAGGGCGACGGCGTGTGGGCCGACCTGATCCGGCAGCGTTTCGAGAAGGCGTCCGAGCGGCTCGGGTTTTCGGACCTGCGTGGGCGATTCGGACGGCTCGACAGGTCGCAGTTCAGGCGGCCGCTGATGGTGCCACCAGCGGCCGGCAGGCAGAGTGCTGGCGCTGGCGGCCAGCTGGATCTGTTCTAGTCATCGCCAGCGCGCTGTGCGAGAATCGCTTTCAGTCCACTTGCAGCGAGTGTGGTCTTGCCGAGGCCGAGGCCGGGATGGGATCGATCCGCGTGGCGCTCGCTTGCGCCATGCGGTCTGGCCTGGTCATTGTTTCGGCTGGCGGCGCGCTGCCGCGACCCGTTCTTCAACGTCGGTCCAGGCCGGCTTGTCCGGCGCGAAGGTCGTGCGCAGGTAGTGCAGCAGGTCGCGTACCTGGGCATCGCTCAAGCTGTTGGCGAAGCCCGGCATGTAGCCCAGGTCGGCATTTGCCGGCTCCGGTATGCCGTGCAGGATCACCTTGACCAGGTTGTCCGGCGTGTCGGCATGGACGTTGGTGTTTACCTTGAGCGACGGGCGTACACCGAACAGGGCGGGGCCACTGCCCTCGATATGGCAGGCGGCGCAGGCGCCGGTGAACAGGCGCTTACCGCTGGCGGTGTCGATCGATTGAGGCGCGCCGGCTGCCGCCGGGACTGGAGCCGGAGCCGGCTCGGGCCTGTCCGCGGCCGTGGCCCTGGCCGCCGGAGGCCGGCCAAGCGAAGCGATGTAGTGCGCGATCGCGCGTACGTCCTCGGCCGGCAGTTGGCCGAGCTCGCTCACCACCGGCGCCATTGGTCCAGCGGCAACGCCGTGGCGCGCCGAGAAGCCGGTGCGCAAATATGCAAACAGTTCGTCCTCGGTCCAGGGCTGGGGCGACTTCGACGATGCCGTGAGCGACGGCGCGTCCCATCCGTCCACCACGCCGCCGCTCAAGTGATACAAGCCTTTTTTTTCGGCGCCCAACGCATTGCGCGGAGAATGGCAGGCGGCGCAATGGCCGGCGCCTTCGACCAGATAGGCGCCGCGGTTCCACATCACCGAGCGGTCGGGGTCTGGCTGGTACACCTCGGGTTTGTGGAACAGCAGCTTCCATCCCGACAGCAGCGGACGCAGGTTGAAGGGGAAGCGCAGGCTCGACTCGGGCACCTTGCTCTCGACCGCCGGCTGCGCCATCAGGTAGGCATACAGCGCCTGCATGTCGGGCTCGGTCATCTTCGCGTAGGCGGTGTAGGGAAAGGCCGGGTAGAGATTGCGGCCGTCGCGATGCACGCCTTCGCGCATGGCGCGCTCGAAGGCGGCGTACGACCAGTTGCCGATGCCGGTGGCCGGGTCCGGCGTGATATTGGTGGTGTAGATCGTGCCGAACGGCGTGTCCAGCGCATGTCCGCCGGCATTCGGGATGCCGCCACCGGGCGCTGTATGGCATACCATGCAATCGCCGGCCAGGGCTACCAGGCGCCCACGTTCGATGGTCGCCGCCGAATACAGGTTCGGGTCGGGCGGCGGGATCGGGGCGATGGCCGGGCGCCAGGGCAGGGCCAGCGACAGCGTCGCCCCGAGCGCTGCGGCCGCGCCGCCCAGCCAGCCGGCAGTGCGCCAGCGGCGCTTCGCGGGCGGCGCTGCGCGCTCGGCGAGGGCTAGCCTGACTTGGGCGCCGGAAAATGGCGCCTCGCGCAGGCGCACGCCGGTGGCATCGAAAATGGCGTTCGCGACCGCCGCCGCGGCAGGCAGCGTGAAGGCGCCGCCCGCCTTGAGCTGAACCTCGGGTGACGGCAGGGACGCGGCTTCCCTTGGCGTGTCAGGAACGGAAGGGCGGTGGGTGGTGATGGCGCCCGGAGGCACCCGCGCATCGTTGTTCGCCCAGGCGTCCACGCCGGCATCCGGTGCGATCAGCCGCGCCATGGCCTCGCGCGCCTGTTCGTCGAGCGCGCGGCGGGCGGCCGGCGGCAGGGCGGCGTCGGCCGCCGCGTCCTGTACATCGTGGCCGGCGATGGCGCGCGTCACGCTCAATTCTCCCGAGGCCGGATCGTAGGCGACTTCGGCCACCCAGGCCGACCAGCTCTGGACCGGTTGCGGCGCCTGCTCGATCGTGCTGGCATAGGCGAAGCCGCGTCCGTGCATCACCGGGCCAGGAGATGGGCTGGGGCTGCGCGCGCCCCGCGCCTGCCAGGCGGCGGCCTGGCTCACCGAACGGATCAGGCGCGCCCCGGTTGGGTCGGGCAGGTGCGCGAGCCGGTAGGCGACCGGATCGTGCCCGCCGTGGCGCGCCACCTCGTCGAAGAAGGATTCCTGGGCAAAGACCGCCGCCGCGGCGGGCGTGGCCGCGCCGTCGCCGCTGCTGCTGATCTCGACCGCATCCCAGGCGTAGGGCGGCTGCAGCGCGTCCAGCGGTGCGATGTCGGCGTCGTCGATCGGATGGGGGCGCTCGGTCAGCAGCCAGGCCAGCGGCGGGGCGGGCCTGGCCTGGACCAGGTTCAGGCGGTAGCGCTCGAGCCGTCCGGCGCCGACGCCAACGCGCGCGCCGGCCTGCAGCAGCGTGGGCTGGCCGGCGTCGATGCCGCTCTCCAGCACCAGCGACAGCGCGGCCCTGCAATGCAGGGATAGCAGGGCCGCGACGCCGGCGCCATTGGCGGCATCGCGGGCTTCCTGGTCCGATTGCGGCGGGCGCGGGCTGCGCACCTGGACCAGGTCGGGCGGCAGCTGCAGCAGCACGGCCAGCGCCGGCCCGATCTGGCCCGGATTGCCGTAGGGGAGATCGACGCAGACGCCCGGCCCCATCGGCCTGGCCAGGATGGTCAGCGTGGCCGCCCCGCTCGCGGCTGGCGCGCCTTGCCAGCGGTATTGCGCCGTCAGCAGGTCGGGAGCGTCGCCGGCGTCCATGCCGCGCTGCAGCAGGACCTTGCGTTGCCGCTGTTGCGGCAAGCCGTCGCCGGGGGCCGCGTAATGCCAGCGGATGCGCGCCAGCGGCCGGGCGGCGCGCGCCGCCTCATCCGATTCGGCGATCACCGCCACCAGGTGTCTGCGCACGAAGACCTCGCGCACGCCGGGGCGCGACAGCGCCGCAGCCGTATCGATGCGCTGCAGGCGTGCGCCGCAATATCGTTCGCCGTTCCAGTCGAGCACGGGCGGCAGGATCAGGCGCGCGTGCAGCCCGGGCAGGGCGCCAGAAACGGGTACCGGTTCAGCGACGGACGGCATCAGCGTGCGCCTTCCCTGGTCAGTTCGACGGCGCGCAGCGCGCAGCGCATGATCTCGACATGGGTGCCGCAGCGGCACAGGTTGAAATCCAGTTCGGCGCGAATCTCTTGCTCGCTCGCGTCGGGAGAGCGCAGCAGCAGCGCCTTGAGCGTCATGATCATGCCGTTCATGCAGTAGCCGCATTGCGCGCCCTGTTCGTCGATGAAGGCCTGCTGCACCGGGTCGAGCCGGCCATCCTGTTCCAGGCCGTCGAGCGTCGTCACCGAGCGCCGCGCCACGCCCGCCAGCGGAATCACGCAGGACCGCGCCGCGACGCCGTCGACCAGCACCGTGCAGGCGCCGCACTCGCCCAGGCCGCAGCCGAACTTGGGACCGTTCAGGCACAGGTCGTTGCGCAGGACATACAGCAGGGGTGCGTCACCCGGGATGTCCAGTGTGTGCGGCTGGCCGTTGACGACGAGCGCGATCGGGTTGGTGGTGTGTAGAGTCATGAGCAGCGACAGTGTATTGCACGGCGGCGCAATGGGTTGGCACAAAAGATGAAAACGAGTGTACACGATGGAAAATTCCAGCACAATGGATAGATGCCGGCGCGCCGCATCATGCTGTAATGCAGTGCGGATCGATGGCCATCGATCCCGAAAATGGTGCTTCGCCGCATGGAAACAGGGAATCTCAGGCCACGCGCACCGTACCCGCGAAATCCTTATTGCAAAACTCCGGAAAGTGGTTAACTATAGTGTGTGCACTATAAATCGCGCCTTCCAGTGGAGGGCGTGCACCACCAAGGAGATCATCGTATGCAGCAGCGTCTTTACCGTATCGGACAAATCGTCCCGAGTTCCAACACCACCATGGAAACCGAGATCCCGGCCATGCTCACGGCGCGCCAGGCGATCCGCCCCGAACGCTTCACCTTCCACTCCAGCCGCATGCGCATGAAGAAAGTGGTCAAGGAAGAGCTGGCGGCGATGGACGGCGAATCCGACCGCTGCGCCGTCGAGCTGAGCGACGCCCGGGTCGACGTGCTGGGTTATGCCTGCCTGGTGGCGATCATGGCGATGGGGCGCGGCTACCATCGCGCCTCCGAAGAGCGCCTGACCGCCCACACCGCCGCCAACGGCGCCGATGCGCCGGTGGTCACCAGCGCCGGCGCCCTGATCGACGCCCTGAAGGTGATTGGCGCCAACAAGATCGTGGTCGTCGCCCCTTACATGAAACCGTTGACCGAACTGGTGGTCGACTACATCCGCCACGAAGGTTTCGACGTGCTCGACTACCGCGCGCTCGAGATTCCCGACAATCTCGACGTGGCGCGCCACGACCCGGCCAACCTCCCAGCCATCGTGGCCCAGATGGATACCAGCCAGGTCGATGCGATCGTGCTGTCGGCCTGCGTGCAGATGCCGTCACTGCCGGTGATCGCGCAGGTCGAGGCGATGACCGGCAAGCCGGTGATCACCGCCGCCGTCGCCACCACCTACGCCATGCTCAAGCGCCTGCAGCTTGACCGCATCGTGCCCGGCGCCGGCGCCCTGCTGTCCGGCGCGTACTGAGGAGGGGCGCATGACCAGCACCTTCCCGAGCACCTTCCTGTATGGCGGCAATGTCCACGCCAACGGCATCCGCCAGCATTACCTGCGCTACGGCGGCGCCGGCGGCGAACGGGCCGCGCGCGACGCGGTCGTCATCGTCCCCGGCATCACCAGCCCGGCCATCACCTGGGGCTTCGTGGGCGAGCGTTTCGGCCGGCACTTCGACACCTATGTGCTGGACGTGCGCGGCCGCGGCCTGTCGTCGGCCTCGGACGAACTCGATTATGGCCTGGATGCCCAGGCAGCCGACCTGGTCGCCTTCGCCGACGCACTCGGGCTGGACCGCTACGCGGTCGTGGGCCACTCGATGGGCGGCCGCATCGGCATCCGCGCCGCCGCCGGCAGGCCGCGCGGCTTGAGCAAGCTGGTGATCATCGATCCGCCGGTATCCGGCCCCGGCCGGCGCGCCTATCCCTCCAAGCTGCCGTGGTACGTCGACTCGATGCGGCTGGCGCGCGAAGGCTGTTCGCCGCAGCAGATGCGCGACTTCTGCCCGACCTGGACCGAGGAGCAGCTGCGCCTGCGCGCCGAATGGCTGCATACCTGCGACGAGCGCGCCGTGGTCGCCAGCTTCGAGGGCTTCCACGCCGACGACATCCACCAGTACCTGCCGGCGCTGGCGCAGGACGTGATGCTGATGGTGGCGGCGCGCGGGGATGTGCTGCTGGCGGAGGACATCGAGGAGTTGCGCGCGCTGGTGCCTGGCTTGGCCGTCAGCCGGGTCGAGGATGCCGGCCACATGATCCCATGGGATAACGAGGAAGGCTTCTACGCCGCGTTCGGCGACTTCCTGGGAGCGCGGCTGTGATGCCGGCAGTGTGCAAACCAACCGCAAACCAAGGAGAATGCAATGGCCGTGAGCGACCATGATTTGATCGACGCCTGGAAACATGTGCTGACCCTGTCGAAACTCGAACCGGGGCAGATCGTGACCGTGCTCACCAGCAGCACCACACATCCGCAGACGCTGTCGACCGCGCTCACCGCGGCCCAGCTGATTGGCGCGATGGTCAACCGGCTCGACCTGCCGCCGGTGAATGGCGAGAAGGCGCTGAGCCGCGACGCGCTGGCCTACCTCGGCACCACGCCGCTGACCGGCAACCGCGCCGCCATCGCCGCGCTCAAGGAAAGCGATCTTGTGCTCGACCTGATGACGCTGCTGTTCTCTCCCGAGCAGCACGACATCCTGGCGAGCGGCACCAAGATCCTGCTCGCGGTCGAGCCGCCCGAGGTGCTGGTGCGCATGGTGCCCCGCCTGGACGACAAGGAGCGCGTGGCGCAGGCCGCGCGCCGCTTCGAGGGCAAGAAGGAGATGCGCGTCACGTCCGCCGCCGGCACCGACCTGCGCTGCCCGCTGGGCGAGTTCCCGGTGATCCAGGAGTACGGCTTCGTCGACGCGCCGGGGCGCTGGGATCACTGGCCCAGCGGCTTCGTGCTGACCTGGCCCAACGAGCGCCAGACCAGCGGCACCCTGGTGATCGACCGCGGCGACATCCTGTTGCCGATGAAGCGCTACGCGCAGGAGCCGATCCGCGTCACGGTGGAGCAGGGCTTCGTGCGCAGCATCGAAGGCGGGCTCGATGCCGAGCTGCTGAGCGAATACATGGCGTCGTTCGACGACCCGGAAGCGTATGCCATGTCGCACATCGGCTGGGGCCTGCAGCCGCGCGCGCAATGGACCACGCTGGCCATGTACGACCGCGAGGCGACCATCGGCATGGATGCGCGCGCCTTCGAGGGCAACTTCCTGTTCTCGTTCGGTCCCAACAACGAGGCCGGCGGCACGCGCACCACGGCCTGCCATATCGACATTCCGCTGCGCCGGTGCACGGTCAGCCTCGATGGCGACACCGTGGTCCGCGACGGCAAGGTGCTCGACGGTTTCACCTATTCGACGGCGAAGGAGGGTGCATGAGTCACCACGAGGCAGCCACCTACGAGCGCCAGGGCTTTGGCCAGTCGCTCGAGATGATCCCGCCGTTCGGCCTGCTGATCGTCGATTTCGTCAACAGCTTCGCCGATCCGCAAATTTTTGGCGGCGGCAACATCCCGCCAGCGATCGCGCGCACCGTGGGCTTGCTGGCGCATGCGCGCGTCCAGGGCTGGCCGGTGGCGCACAGCCGCATCGTGTTCGCCGACGATGACAGCGATCGTAATGTGTTCGGTCTCAAGGTCCCGGGCATGGTGACGCTCAAGGAAAACGATCCGGCCAGCGCCATCGTGCCCGAGCTGGCTCCGGCTCCGGGCGAGCTGGTGGTGCGCAAGACGGTGCCGTCGGCTTTCTTCGGCACGGCGCTCGCACCGTGGCTGACGCAGCACGGCGTGCGCACGCTGCTGGTGGCCGGGGCCGTGACCAGCGGATGCGTGCGCGCCAGCGTGGTCGACGCCATGTCCTGGGGCTTTCGGCCTCTGGTGGTATCCGATTGCGTGGGCGACCGCGCCATCGCGCCGCACGACGCCAGCCTGTTCGACATGGCGCAGAAATACGCCACCGTGGCGCCGTTGGCCGAGGCGCTGTCCCTCACGACGCGCTAGTGGGCGCCGCCATGGCGGCGTAGCGGCCGCCATGGCATTATGATGGAGACGATGAAGCCGCGATGAGGTCAATGAACGAGTCCAGCACCACCCCGAAGGATGCGCGCCGCGCGCTGTTCGAGCGCAGCGGCGTGCTGCTGGTCACGCGGGCGCCGCAGCCGGGGGCGCGGCCTGCGCCTGGCCAGCCCGGCACCGCGTCGGACTACGTCCAGCCCTTGCCCGACGTGTTCGTCGCGCTGCAGGACGATGGGCGCGTGCTCGCCTTCAACGGCCACGTCGACCTGGGCACCGGCATTCGCACCGCGCTGGCCCAGATCGTGGCCGAAGAGCTGTGCGTGCGGCTCGAGCGCGTCACCATGGTGCTGGGTCACACCGAGGAAGCGCCGAATCAGGGCCCGACCATCGCCAGCGCCACCATCCAGATCTCGGCCATCCCGCTGCGCAAGGCGGCAGCCCAGGCGCGCGAGCACCTGCTCGCTCTCGCGGCGAGCCAGCTGCAGGCGCCGCGCGCGGCGCTGGCGATCAACGACGGGGTAATCCAGGTGCGCGCCGACGCCGGGCGCTGCACCAGCTACCCGGCGCTGCTGGCGGGGCGCACGATCGTGCTGGCGCTGGCGCAGGGCGAGGTGCCGCTCAAGCCGAGCGCCGACTACACCATCGTCGGCCGCGATGCGCCGCGGGTTGACATTCCCGCCAAGGTGCGCGCCCAGGCCGTGTATGTGCACGATATGCGGGTGCCCGGCATGCTGCACGCGCGCGTGGTGCGTCCGCCCTATCCGGGGCGCGACGGCGGCGCCTTCGTGGGCGCCTGCCTGCTGGCGGTCGAGCGCGACTCGATCGCGCACCTTCCCGGCATCGTCGCGGTCGTGGTCGAGGGCGATTTCGTCGGCGTGGTGGCCGAGCGCGAGGAGCAGGCCCAGCGCGCGATGCGCGCGCTGAAGGTGCACTGGAAGGCGGCGCCGCCATTGGCGCCGATGGACGATCTCGAGGCTCGCCTGCGCGAGATTCCCGCGACCCGGCGCGAGCTGGTGCGCCAGGGCGACACCACGGCGGCGCTGGAGGCCGCCAGTGCGGTGCTGCAGCGGACCTATGTCTGGCCATACCAGATGCACGCCTCGATCGGCCCATCCTGCGCCGTCGCCGACTGGCGCGCCGATGGCCTGACCGTCTGGTCGGGCACCCAGAATCCACACGTCATGCGCATCGACCTGGCGCGCCTGTGCGAGCTCGACGAAGGGCGCATCGAGGTGGTGCGGATGGAAGGCGCCGGCTGCTATGGCCGTAACTGCGCCGACGACGTGGGCGCCGACGCCGCGCTGCTGTCGCGCGCGGTAGGGCGCCCGGTGCGGGTCCAGCTCACGCGCGAACAGGAGCATGCCTGGGAGCCCAAGGGCGCGGCGCAGCTGATGGACGTGCGCGGCTGCATCGGCGCCGACGGCGCCCCTGCAGCCTACGAGTTCACTACCCGCTACCCATCCAATGACGCGCCGGTGCTGGCCCTGCTGCTGACCGGCCGCATCCCGTCCGAACCGCGCGTGCTCGAGATGGGCGACCGCACCGCGGTGCCGCCGTACGCCTATCCGCATGCGCTGGTCGCCTGCGACGACGTGGCGCCGATCGTGCGCGCCGGCTGGCTGCGGGGGGTGTCGGCGCTGCCCAATAGCTTCGCCCACGACTGCTTCATCGACGAACTGGCCGAACTGGCCGGGCAAGACCGCCTGGCCTATCGCCTGGCGCACCTCCCGGACGAGCGGGCGTGCGCGCTGCTGCGCGCGGTGGCGCGCAGGGCGAGCTGGGAGCACGGCGCGGCCGGCGCGCGCGGCAAGGTCGGCAGCGACGGCAAGCTGCGCGGGCGCGGCGTCGCCTATGCGCGCTACGTGCACAGCAAATTCCCGGGCTTCGGTGCCGCCTGGTCGGCCTGGGTGATCGATGTCGCGGTCGACCCGCGTGACGGCCACCTTGAAGTGACGTCGCTGGTGGTCGGCCAGGACACCGGCCTGATGGTCAATCCGGCCGGCGTGCGCCACCAGGTGCACGGCAATATCGTCCAGTCGCTAAGCCGCGCGCTGAAAGAGGAGGTGACCTTCGACAGCCAGGGCACGACGAGCCTGGAATGGGGCGCCTATCCGATCCTGCGCTTTACCGAGGTGCCGCCGATCGAGGTCGTGCTGATGGAGCGCCCCGACCAGCCGCCGCTGGGCTCAGGCGAATCGGCTTCGGTGCCGAGCGCCGCGGCGCTGGCGAACGCCTTGTTCGACGCCACCGGCGTGCGTTTTCGCCAGCCGCCGTTCACGCACGAGAAGATACTTCGCGCGCTGAGATCAGTCGTCGATCATCTTGCGTAGCAAGAACACCAGGGCCAGGCGCTCGGCGGGGTTAAGCTTGCCGTAGGTGGCTTCGGTGATCTCGGTGGCCAGCGGCACGGTCTCGGCGACCAGCTGGCTGCCGCTCGCGCTGAGCGACACCAGCACCTTGCGGCGGTCGGTCTCGTCGTGCGACAGCACGATCAGGTCGCGCGACTTGAGGCGCTCGACGATGCCGCGGATCGTGCCCTGGTCGATCGCGGTCACCTTCACCACGTCGCTCAGCGAGCAGCTGCGCATGTCGCGGATCGCGCACAGGGTGACGAATTGCGCCGCCGTCAGGTTGGAGTCGAGGATGTGCTGCTGGAAGATGGCGGCGTGGTGCTGGTAGGCGCGCCGCAGCAGATGGCCGATCTGGTCGGAGAACTGATAGTCCCTGGTAGTCGATTTCTTGTTCATGGCCGCCATGTTATCCCGGCTTTGCGCCGGTGTGCCATCGCCGCTGGGCAAAGGGCGACAAATTGTTGGCGGACCCGGCTGGCGCGACGTCTGGCGGGAGGGAAGCGTCCTTCGGGACGGCTGTTTTGGCTGGTTCATATGAATGTGAGGTAAAACGATGTTGATCAATTTCGCGGACGTCAAGCCCGCGCAAGCCTATGCCTGGATGGCGTCGCTGATCGTGCCCCGGCCCATCGCCTGGGTGTCGACGATCGGCGCCGACGGGGTGCGTAACCTCGCTCCCTTCAGCTTTTTCCAGATGGTGACCAGCAAGCCGCCGACGCTGCTGGTCTGTCCGCTGCTGCAGCGCGGCGGCGCGCCCAAGGACACGCTGGCGAACATCCGCGCCACCGGCGAGTTCGTGGTCAACCTGGCCGGCCCGGCACAGGCGCAGGCGCTCAATGCCACCTCGTCGGCCTTCGAGGCCGGGGTCGACGAATTCGCGGCCTGCGGCGTCGATCCCGCTGCCAGCAGCCTGGTGGCGCCGCCGCGCGTGGCCGGCGCGGCGGCCAGCTTCGAATGCCGGCTGGCCCGGCTCGAACCGTATCCGCCAGAGGCGCCGTCGTGCCACCTGGTGTTCGGCGAGGTGCTGGCCGTGCACGTCGACGACACCCTGCTCGGCCCGGACGGCGTGCTCGATCCCGGCAAGGTCGACCTGCTGTTCAGGATGGGCGGCGACTGGTACGGCAGCACCGGCGCGCAAGCCAACTTCACCCTGTCGCGACCGGCCTGAGGCTGCCCTCGCGTTCTTCTGCGTGCCGCCGCGAAGCGCCCGCGGCGTCCAATCTGGTGCAAGCGCGCAACGCCATGCGCACAAGATGGGTGCAATCGCGCTGCAACAGAAAAAATTAGTGCACACATTATAAATCATCCGCCTTGCCAGCATGTCGGCAATAGCCCGACGATGCGCGAATTTCAGCGTTGAATCCAAGATTGACCGATTAAACATCGCGGTTGTGCGCTGCAATGGCGCGCCAAAAAGTGCTGGTACGAGACTTGCTAAAGTGTGTTGAAAAGAGTGTATACACCATAAAATCAATGTGTAGTACGCGGCATTCCAGTTCACCACACCATAGTCAGGGATCGTATCGATGAAGAAGATATTGGCAGCAGGGACGGTTGGCATTCTTTGTGCGGGCGGCGCGGCCGCCCAGTCGAACGTCGTCGTGTACGGCGTGCTCGACACGTATATGGGCTATACCAATGCCGAGGGCGCCGGCAATGTGCTGTCGCTCGACAGCGGCGCCTACCAGGCCAGCCGCGTCGGCCTGCGCGGCGCGGAAAGCCTGGGCGACGGGCTGCGCGCCACCTGGCAGCTCGAGAGCGGCCTGGCCTCCGATACCGGCGCCCAGCACGATGCCGGGCGCGTGTTCAACCGCCAGGCCTGGGTTGGCCTCGGCGGAAACTGGGGCGAGCTGCGTGTGGGCCGCCAGAACTCATCGAACTTCCTGATGATCGCGCGCCTCGACACGTTTGCCGGCGCCACCTACGGCTCCTTTCTCAACAACGTCTCCGCCTATACGCCGCGCTACGACAACGTGGTCGGCTACCTGTCGCCGGTGGTGAACGGCTTCAAGCTGCAGGCCTACTACAGCCTGGGCGAGCGCAGCGATCCCCATGACGGGATGAGCACGGCCGTGCTGGCCGGCGAGTACGAGAAAGGGCCGCTCTACCTGGGCGTGAGTTCGTCGCGCCAGAAGAGCGCCAACGGCCAGGAGACGACCCAGTCGACCTTCGCCGGCGGCGCCTACGACTACGGCCGGGGCGTGGTCTACCTCGGCTACTACCGCGGCAACAATCTGGGCGCGGCCCCCGCGACCAATGTGCGCGGCTCCTACTACAGCGCGTACTCGCTGTCGGCCAACTTCCGGCTCGGCGGCGGCACCACCATCGGCGCAGGGCTGGGCTGGGGCGTCGACGGCACGAGCAATGACCGGGATGCGCGCCAGATCAGCCTGATCGCCATGCACGACCTGTCCAAGCGCACCATGCTGTACGCGACCCTCGCGCACCTGGTCAACGACGGCGGCGCCGCGTTCACCTTCAGCGCCGCCGCGCCGATCCCGAAGAACGTGCCGGCCGCGGGCGGCAACGTCGATGGCGTGCAGTTCGGGATCAGGCACTTGTTCTGATCGTCAAAATATAGTGTGTGCACTTTAAAAAATGTGCACATGCGGTGAATGGTTCCGTCCCTGTCATGGCCCGGACGGAACGCGCCATATTGGCACTTTCATCCATGAAAACGGGACTTTTCGCACTGCGCTGCAGCATGAATAAATATATGCAGAGTAAGGCTATGATTTAAATAAAGTGGCGTGTACACTCGAAATTAATGGTCCTGCGCCAAGGTTTCCAGTGCCCGGCGCGGCGCTCCTGGCGGGGCCTGCGCTGGGCCAGATTTCAAGTGCTTTCACATTTTGCAAGGAGATAAACGTGTCCAGTTCCCCCCGTATCGCCGTCGTCGGCGCCGGTCTTGGCGGCGCAGCAACCGCCGCGCTGTTGATCAAGGAAGGTTTCAACGTCCGCGTCTATGAACAAGCCCCCGCCTTCGCCCGCCTGGGCGCCGGCATTCATGTCGGGCCGAACGTGATGAAGATCCTGCGCCGCATCGGCATCGAGGATGCGCTCGCGGCTCAGGGTTCGCACCCGGATGCCTGGTATAGCCGGCACTGGGAAACGGGCGACATCCTGGCCCGCATCCCGCTCGGCGAATATGCCTTGAAACACTATGGCGCCGCCTACCTGACGGTGCACCGCGGCGACTTCCACGAACTGCTGGTCAAGGCGCTGCCGACCGAAGCGGTGGCCTTCGGCAAGAACCTGACCCGCGTCGAGGACCGCGGGCACGACGTGCTGATGCATTTCGCCGACGGCAGCAGCGAGAGCGCCGACATCGTGATCGGCGCCGATGGCGTCAATTCGCGCATCCGCGAGGCGCTGCTCGGTCCCGAGGAACCGAAGTACGCCGGCTACCTGGCGCATCGCGCGGTGTTTCCGACGCCGGTGCTCGAGCGCGGCATGCTGCCGTTCGACCAGTGCGTCAAGTGGTGGAGCGATGACCGCCACATGATGGTCTACTTCGTGACGGGCAAGGCCGACGAGATCTATTACGTCTCCGGCGTGCCGGCCACGCATTGGGACCTGAAGGACCGCTGGCTGGAATCGAGCAAGGACGAGATGCGCGAAACCTTCCGCGGCTGGCATCCGACGGTGCAGGCGTTGATCGAGAACACGGTCGAGGTGAGCCTGATCGCGCCCGCACCGCGCGGGGCGCTGCGCTTCATCCTGCCCG
>JAAIGE0101451505.1_pt1 | contig 14482 bp, 9 predicted proteins | sample 6487951 | NCBI WGS metagenome assembly JAAIGE01 (sample SAMN13974128, study PRJNA590717) | phyllosphere metagenome | biome: tomato field; feature: multiple bacterial spot infested tomato fields; material: tomato leaves; isolation source: leaves from tomato fields | host: Solanum lycopersicum ... | reverse complement strand
CGCTCCTGCATGATCTTCGAGGCGCGCAGGGTGTCCTTGCGGTGGATGACGTAGACCTTGTCCGCGAAGCGGGTGAGGAAGGTGGCCTCCTCCATGGCGGAGTCGCCGCCGCCGACGACCGCGATCGTCTTCTCGCGGAAGAAGAAGCCGTCGCAGGTCGCGCACCAGGAGACGCCGTATCCGGACAGGCGCTCTTCGCCCTCGATGCCGAGCTTGCGGTAGGCCGATCCCGTGGCGTAGATGAGCGCACGGGTCTCGTGCACGGCCCCACTGCCCAGGGTGACGGTCTTGACCGGGCCCGAGAGGTCGAGCTCGGTCACGTCGTCGTAGACGACCTCGGTGCCGAACTTCTCCGCCTGCTCCTGGAACTTGGCCATGAGCTCGGGGCCCTGGATCCCCTCGGGGAAGCCCGGGTAGTTCTCGACCTCGGTGGTGTTCATCAGCTCTCCGCCGACCTCGACCGAGCTCGCGATGAGCAGCGGCTGGAGGTTCGCGCGCGCCGCGTAGATGGCGGCGGTGAATCCGGCGGGACCCGAACCGATGATGATGACCTGACGCATGTGCTCTCCGTCGTAGATGCTGAGACGCCGAAAGACGTTCGACTGCTTCAACCAATGGTAACCGCGGGGCATTCCCGCGCAGGGGACGTCAGCGCCCCGGCAGGAACCGCCGGATCATGGAGCGGGCGACCGTGAGCTCGGGCGCTCGGAGAAGGGCGAGGATGAGCACGTAGACCACGACGACGGCGGTGCCGATCACGGCTGTGCCGAGGGCTCCCTGCAGCTTGTCCGCGGTGGTCCACCCCTGCGGTCCGCCGAGCAGGAGGAAGACCCCCCATCCGGCGAGACCCGCGGGTACGCCGGCGACCGCGAACCTCACGACGGCGCGCATCCACACGCCGATCTGGAGCCCGCCGATCTTCCGGTGCAGGAGCCACACCGCGATCACCGTCTGGAGGGTGCTCGCGACGGCCTGACCGAGCGCGATCGTCGCCGCCAGGGCGGTGACCTCGATGACGCCCGCGACGAGCAGCGCCTGCGCCACGAAGGCGCCGATGACGACGAGGACGCACTGGAAGAGCGTGAACCAGAACGGGGTGCGGGTGTCGCCGTAGGCGTAGAAGGTGCGCTGCACGATGAACAGGATCGTCAGCGGAACGAGGCACACGAGGAACGCGAGCAGCACGAGCGCGCTGTCGGCGGCATCCGCGGCGGCGTTCGTGAACACCCGCGAGGCGGGGATCGCGGCGGCGGCGACCGCGGCCACTGCGGCGACGATGAAGAAGAGGAGCGTGCGGATGCTCTGTGCGATGTCGGACCGCACCTCGCCGTCGCGTCGGGCCGCCGCGTGCTCGCTGATCTGGGTGAAGTACGGGGTGCCGATGGAGAGCACGATGACCGAGTACGGGAGCATGAAGATCAGCCAGGCGTACTGGAACGTCGCGACGGCGGCCCCCCGGCCGGCCGCCTCCGTGAGGATCTGCGTCTGCACGAGACCCGCGACGAGGCTTGCGACGGCCATGAGGAAGGTCCAGCCGGCGAGCTTGCCGACGCTGCCGAGGCCGACGCCGCGCCAGCGGAAGTCGGGGCGCAGGGCGAGGCCGGTGCGCCGCCAGAAGATGAGCAGGATCAGCGCCTGGACGACGATGCCGAGCGTGGCCGTGCCGCCGAGAGCGGCGATCATCTCCGGGGTCCACTCGCCGATCCTCGTGAGCGGACCGCCGAAGAGCGCTCCGATGATGAGGAAGCCGACGATGGAGACGACGTTGTTGACCACCGGCGCCCAGGTGAACGGGCCGAAGATGCGTCGAGCGTTGAGCGCCTCGCCGAGCAGGGCGTACAGGCCGTAGAACAGGATCTGCGGCATGCACCAGTAGGCGAAGGCGGTCGCGAGCGCGAGGAACTCGGGGGTGCCCTTGCTGCCCGCGTAGAGCCAGATGAGCCACGGGGAGGCGATCGTCGCGATCGCCGTGATCACGACGAGCACGACGGTGCCGAGCGTGAACAGCTTGGAGATGAAGGCGTTGCCTCCGTCGGCATCCGCCGTGGCCTTCACGATCTGGGGGATGATGACCGCGGTCAGCACCCCGACCGAGATGAGCGAGAAGACGTTGTTGGGGAGCTGGTTGGCGATCGCGAACGCATCCGCCGCGCCGGCATTGACGGAGCCGATGACGCCCACGAGGACGATGGTGCGCAGCAGACCCGTGAGACGAGAGACGAGTGTGCCCGCGCCGATCAGAGCGCTCGCGCGACCCAGGCTACTCATTCGTCTCCTTCATCTCGACGGCGCTGTCGTCGGCCGTCTCGTCGCCGTGCTCGCGGCGCTTGCGGCGCACCGTGCGGATGATGCCGAGACCGAGCAGCAGCACGATCAGACCGCCGAATGCCGCGAGGCCGATCGTCTCCCACTCCGCGCGCACGGAGACCCGGACCGTCTCGGGTGTGCCGATCGGGACGCCCGTGGGACTCGACAGCTCCAGCCGCAGGCTCACTTCGCCGCTGCCGACGCGGGCCGCGACGGGCACGCGCACGCGACTCGTCGTGCCGGGCTGGATCGTCGCCTCGGTCACGGATTCGACGTCGAGACGGGCATCGCTGGGGAAGACGGAGAGGCGCACGTTGACCGGCCAGGGCAGTTCGTTGCGCACTGAGAAGGGCAGATCCGCGTTGGCGGAGAGCAGCTGGATCGTGCTCGCCGGGGGGATGTCGACGGCACGCAGGGTCGTGCGCGTCGCCTCGCCGACCGCCGCCACCGCATCGACGAACCCGTTCGCCGAGAGTCCGACGGCCGTCGCGCGCATGATCTGGATGCGCTTGGGGCCGAGGAGGAGCTGAGGATCGTCGAGCATCGTGGCGAAGTCGCCGAGGGTGACCTCGCTGTCGAGCATCGCGTTCAGGGACACTGCCCTCGAGGTGTCGAGCTCGGCCGTGAGCGTCACCGGAGTCGCGGAGGCGGCCAGCAGCCCGGACAGCCCGAAACCGACGGTGTCGAAGGAGGTGACGGCCTCACGCAGCGCCTCCGCGGACCGGCGGTCGTCGCGATCGAGACCCACGAGGACGGGGGCCGCGCCGCTGGATCGTGCTGTGAAGAAGAGGTGGGCGTTCGCCTCGGCCAGCCACCGCTGGCGCACGGCGGCGTCGTCGGTGCTCGCCGCCTTCGATGCTGCCGTCGACACCGCGTCGTCCACGACGAGCACATCGTGAGCGGCGGAGAGGGCCCTGCCGCCGATCTCGCCCTCGACGGACGAGGACGACAGCACGGTCACCGCGGCTCCGTCCGGAACGTAGGCGGACAGCGTGTCGAGATCGCTCGAGGACAGGTCGCTGCGCGGCCACAGCACGTCGGGGGTCGCCCCCTCGACCGTGGTCAGTGTCGCGAGATCGGGGAGAACCGGGCCATCGGTCGGCTCCGGAGCGGGGGTGGGCTCGTCGGTCGGCTCCGGCGTGGGCTCTGTCGCCTGCACGAAGTCGCTCGGGTTGAGGAACGGTGTGAGGGTGGTCGGCTGGAGGAGCGCCGGGAGCGCGGCCTGCGCCTGGGTCGCGGGGTCGGCATCGCCGAACTGCAGGGCGAACCTCTCGTTCGGCAGCGCATCGAGACGGGCGAGCCACTCGCGCACCGGCTCGGGAGCCGCAGAGCCGAGCGCCCGGATCGCGGCGGGGATCGAGGGGTCGATCGCCAGGACAGCGGACGTGCCGGTCACGCCGTCGAGCAGAGCGGTCAGAGCACCGTCCGGCGCGGTGAGCGCCGTGAGCTCGTCGGCGGTGAGGAGCGCCCCGTCGTCGGGCGTCGCCGTCACCGGGACGAACACGGTGACGGGCATCGCCGGCGTCTCCGTCACGACGAGGACGGTGGTCGAGGTGAGCGCGCCGCTCGGAGCAGCCGGATCATCGGAGGAGGCGCCGCTGACCCGGGCCCGCAGGGGATAGACGCCCGGGGCGAGGTCGTCGAGGCTCTCCGCCGGGATGGCCAGACTCGATGTCACCGCTCCGTCGGGATCGACCGGGGCCGTGGTGTCGGTGCCGACCTCCTCGAACGACCCGGAGGCATCGGCCTCGTCGAGCCACGCGGCGATCGACGCGTCGTCGGTGAGAGGCGTGCGGTTGAGCTCGACGGTGACCGTGCCGGACGACAGGCGCGACGTCGAGTCGTTCTCCACGGTCACCGAGGCCGTGGTCGCGCTGCCCGGAGCGACTGTGCCGCGAGAACCGGCGGTGAGGTGGACCTCGACGGTCGGCTGCTCATCGGCATCGGTCTCCGCGGCGGCGGGGGCTGCGACACCGCCTCCCGCACAGAGACAGAACACGAGCCCGGCGACGACGGACCCGCCCGCCCGGCGGTGCCGGCGCGCGCGGAGGGCGTTCTCGATCGTGGTCGCGGTCATGGAGGTCTTCCTCGAGCGCCGGTGATCCGTGCTGCTCGTGAATGCTGACCTTGCGATTCTAGGCGGCAGGCCGAGCGAGAACCCTGAAGGCGCGTAGAGTGACGGCCGTGTCCGACACCCTCACTCCCGCCCCCGACGTCGTGCTCAGCACGGCGTTCGCCGCCGATCTCGACGCCGCCGACTTCCGGTCCGAGCCGTTGCGACGGCTGTGGGGCGACGAGGCGGACGACGCCCTCGCGCGAGGGATGAGGGAGCCGATCCTGCGCGCCGTCGCCGGTGACGAGGGGACTCTCGCCACCCTGGGGCGCCTCCTCGTGCTCGGGATGCCGCAACCCCGAGAGGCCGTGGCGGCCGCGATCCCGCGCCTCGGCGTCGACGGCCTCGTCGCGCTGGGCCTCGCCCACGTCGAGGACGACCGGGTCGTGCCGACGTCGCTCCTGCGACCCCAGTCGTTCGTCGACGCAGACGGCATCGGAGAGTGGTGGATCGCGAGCGACCTCGACGAGGTCGCGCTCGACGGTCCCCTGCCCGCCGAACACGTCCTGGGCGTGGGCGGAGCGTCGCGAACCCTGGCCGAGGTCATCATGCCGATCGAGGTCGACAGGGCGCTCGATCTGGGGACGGGATGCGGGATCCAGGCCCTCCTCGTGGCCCGTCACGCCGGCGCGGTCGTCGCCACCGACGTCTCTCGCCGAGCCCTGGCCTACGCCGAACTCAACGCGCAGCTGAACGGCGTCACCACGATCGAGTTCCGCCTCGGGAGCATGTTCGACCCGGTCGCGGGGGAGGCCTTCGATCTGATCGTGTCGAACCCTCCGTTCGTCATCACCCCGCGCGCCGAGGGCGTGCCGGCCTACGAGTACCGCGACGGGGGACTGGTCGGCGATGCGCTCGTCGAACAGTTCATCCGCACGGCACCCGCCCACCTGACCCCGGGCGGGGTGGCCCAGCTGCTCGGCAACTGGGAGTCGCGCGCGGGTCGGAAGGAGCTCACCGGGCGCGCCGGGTTGGACCGCCTGACCTCGTGGGTTCCCGCGGACCTCGATCTCTGGGTGGTGCAGCGGGAGGAGCTCTCACCGCTCGGGTATGCGGAGCTCTGGATCCGAGACGGTGGGACGACCCCGCGCGATCCGGCGTTCACCCCGATGCTGAACGCGTGGCTCGACGACTTCGCCGAGCGAGGGGTGACGGCCGTCGGCTTCGGCTACATCCTGCTGCGCCGGCCCGCGACCGACGGCGTGCCGCTGCGGCGCCTCGAGCGCGTCGGGCAGTCGGTCTCGAACGTGGGCAGCGCGCTGCGCGCCGGCCTCGCCGCCCACGACCTCCTCGTCTCGGGCATGCCGTCCACCCTCGTCACGGCACCCGATGTGACCGAGGCGCGGCATCTGCTCCCCGGCGATGACGACCCGAGCATCATCGAGCTGCGCCAGGGGGGCGGCTTCGGACGGACGATCTCGGTCGATCCGGCGCTCGCCGCGTTCGTCGGGGCGTGCGACGGCGAGCTGACCGTGGGGCAGATCGCCGCCGCGCTCGCCCAGCTGTTCGACGTCCCGTTGCCCGACCTCTGGGCCGACATCGAGCCGCGCATCCGGCAGCTCGTCCTCGACGGCTTCCTCGCCCCGGCGACATAAACGAGGAATAGAGGCACCTGTCTATGCGTTCGAATACACCATGAAGGCTTTCGGATTCCTCTCCTTCGGGCACTACGCCGACGTGCCGGGTTCGGCCACGCGCACCGCGGGCGACATGCTCAGGCAGACCATCGAGATCGCGGAAGGCGCGGACGAGCTCGGCGTCAACGGCGCCTACGTCCGCGTGCACCATTGGGCACGGCAGGCGGCGTCCCCCATGCCCCTGCTCTCCGCCATGGCGGCGCGCACGGAGCGCATCGAGGTCGGCACGGGCGTGATCGACATGCGGTACGAGAACCCCTTCCAGTTCGCGGAGGAGGCGGCGGCGCTCGACCTCATCGCCGACGGCCGTATCGCGCTCGGCGTGAGCCGCGGTTCACCCGAGACGGCTCTGCGCGGCTACGAGACGTTCGGCTTCCACGACGAGGACGACCCGGAGCGCGGCGGCGTGATGGCCCGCGAGAAATTCGACCAGTTCCTGCGGGCGATCGACGGCGAAGGGATCGCACCCGGAGACCCGCGCATGGTCGGCGCCGGTCGGTACCTCGCCATCGAGCCGCAGTCGCCGACGCTTCGCGACCACATCTGGTGGGGATCGGGATCCCGCGCGACGGCGGAGGAGACGGGGCGCAAGGGTCTGAACATGATGAGCTCGACCCTCCTCACGGAGGCGACGGGAGTGCCGTTCCACGAGCTGCAGCATGAGCAGATCGAGCTGTACCGGACCGCCTACAAGGAGGCGGGCCACACCGGCACTCCGCGGATCTCCGTCAGCCGGAGCGTCTTCCCGCTGGTGTCGGACATCGACCGCGCCTACTTCGGTCTGCGCAGCGAGGAGAACGCCGACCAGATCGGGATCATCGACGGGTATCGGTCGACGTTCGGCAAGACCTACGCGGCCGAACCAGACGTGCTCATCGAGCAGCTGCGCGCCGACTCGGCCGTCATGGCCGCGGACACGCTCATGCTCACCATCCCCAACCAGCTGGGCCCGGAGTACAACCTCCACGTGCTGGAGGCCTTCGCCGAGCATGTCGCACCCGCGCTCGGATGGAAGCCCAACACGGAGGGTCCTGTGCAGGGCGACCCGGTCTGACCCAGCGCACGACACGAGGGGACGGATGCCACGGCATCCGTCCTCTCCGTCGTGGAGTGCGACCGATCAGCGCGGGTGGACGAGCCGGAAGCGCTCGCAGATGATCGGCATGTCGGGTTCGAAGCCCCGAGGGTTCTCGGAGTGCGCGCGCCAGTAGCGCTCGTGCGCCTCGCGCCAGTAGCGGAGGGTGCGGTCCCCCTCACCCTCGGAGAACGCGTGCTCCGCGGTGACCTCTCCGAACGGCACCGTCTCGAGCTGCGTCGTCTCGATCACGGCGCGAGGGGCCCCCGATCCGTCGAGGATGATGCTCAGTTCGCCGAGGTACGGCTGAGGGTCGCCGGTCGCCTCGTAGTCCCACAGGGTGGACGCGGTGCCCGTCTTCACACCGTCGAGGACGAGCCCGAGCAGCTCGTCGGCGTGCTCGGGCGTCGCGCCGAAGGCCCAGGCGCCGGGGACCTCCTCCGGGAGCGAGGGATCGTCGGCGCGCACGCGCGCCCAGAAGTCGGCGAGGGTTGTGGCGTCGGTCATCGGTCCAGCCTAGGAGGCCCGTGGTCACGCCCCGGTCGGCGGGCCGAACAGCTCTTCGCCGTGTTCGTGCAGCAGCCGATACGCATCGGCGAACGTCTCGGGGTCGGGTTCGCCGGGACGGCCGTACTTGGCCAGGAGCAGACCGAGGAGGCCGCGCGCCGGTGGTGTGAGCGGCTTCAGTCCCGACGGATCACCCGGACGGGGCTCGATGCTCTCGGGGTTGGGCGGTGTGTATGCGGGTGTGGTGACAGGCCAGTCGGAGGGATGCCGCGGCTGGGCGAGGTTCACCACGTTCGAGAGGGTGTTCGCCGACTGATCGCGATCGTTCAGCGGGCGGAGACCGTGCAGACGGGAGAGCGTCGCGGTGACGGAACCGTGGTGCATCTCGTCGTGCACGATCGTGCCGCGCCGCGTGTACGCCGACACGGCGATCGCCGGGACGCGGCAGCCCAGCCTGTCGAAGGTGAACCCCATCTCACCGGGTCCGGTGTCGGGCGTCGGGGTGGTGGCCCGGGGCGGAGGGACGTGGTCGTAGCATCCGCCGTGCTCGTCGAAGGTGATGAGAAGCAGGGTGTTGACGGCGTTCGATGGAGCATCCCGGTGAAGGAGACGAGCTGCAGCCGGTCGATGTAGATGCGCCAGCTCACCCCGGGGGCGCGCGGAACCCGGAGACGCGCGGGGCGCCGCCGGAGCGGTTGCTCCGACGGCGCCCCTGGGGGTCGTCCGATTTACCGCCGGGCGTCCTCCGGCGTCTCGGCCGCGGCCGCGCGGCGACGTCGCATCGCGAACAGGCCGAGGCCCAGGGCGAGCAGCACGACCGCGCCCACGATGTACGGGGTGCTGTCGGCGCCCGTGATCGCGAGCGATCCGTCGGCACCGGGGGTGGTCGCACCTCCCGTGCCGGGGGTCGAGGCGTCTCCGCCCGCGGCCGCGGTCACGGTGAGGGCCGCGGTCACCTCGGTGCCGTCCGCGAGGATCACGGCCAGCGTGTGCGCTCCTGCCGGAGTTCCCGCGGGGATCGTCAGCGTGCTGCGGAACGAGCCGTCGGCCGCGACCGTGGCCGTACCGAGGTCGACCGGGTCGGAACGCAGCTCGAAACGCACCGCGGAAGCGGCCTCGAACCCGGAGCCCGACACCGAGACGGTGGCGCCGGCGACGACCGAGCTCGCGCTGAGCTCGACCTCCGGAGTAACGGGCTCCTCGGTCACGGGCGGAGTGACGCCCGCCTCGGTGACCCACTTCTCGCCGGCATCCGTCTTGGTCACCGTGAACGTGTCGTAGACGGCTCCCACCGGGAGATCGGTCGTCGCATCCGGCTGCTTCTCCGCCAGGTACGAGCGGTAGACGAGCTGATCCGCGGAGACGTCGATCACCTGGTACGTCGTCACGCCCTGGCCGCGCAGCACCTGCGTGGCGCCGTTGTTGGTCCAGACGTTCTTCTCCGGAGTCTCCAGGTCGTAGTGCTTGGCACCCGAGTTGGAGACGACGTAGACGGGACCGGTGGTGAGGCCGGGAGTCTCGGTCGCGTCCTCGTTCACGTAGCCGCGCGCGTACGTGTGGTCGTGTCCCATGAGGACGAGATCGATGTCGTTGCGCTGGAAGACCGGCAGCCACTCGGCACGCAGCACCGGCTCGTCACGGCCGGCGGACGCCGAGAACACCGGCTGATGGAACGTCACGACGTTCCACTTCGACGGGCTGTCCTGGAGGAGCAGGTCGAGCCATGCCGCCTGGAAGCGGGTCCACAGCACGGCGACCTGCGTCGACGGGCACTCCGCACCCGTGCAGGACGGCAGTCCGGCGGGGGTGAGGAAGGTGGTGTCGCGGGTGGCGTTCAGGGTGATGAAGCGCACGTCCTGGTAGTCGGTGTAGTACGCCGTCTCGGCGGCGAACGACGACCAGTGATCGAAGTACGCCTTGTACTGCTGTGCCACCGGGGAGTCGCCCTTCGCCAGGTCGGCGAGGTCGCCGACGGTGCTCGTCGACGGGTTGTTGTGCGGGTACTCGAACGCCGCCTTCCAGGCCGTGAGGAGCTTGTCGCCCGAGTACTCGTGGTTCCCGGGAGCGGCCATGACGTTGGTCCGGACGGCGGAGTCCTCCATGCCCTTGAACCAGTTGAGCCACTCGTTCTCGTTGCTCGACGTGTTGATCAGGTCTCCGGCGTGCACCGAGCCGATCGATCGGGGTGCCTGCGCCTCGGCCTGTTTCACGACGCTCGGCCACGTGGAGTCGAGTCCGATCTGCGCGTCGCCGTAGTAGATGAACTGGAAGTCCGTCGCGTCGGGGTCGGCGGTGCGGAACTCGAACCAGTCGCTCCAGCTGCCGGGCAGACCGACGCGGTAGCGGTAGGCGGTGGCCGGCTGAAGTCCGGTCACCGTGGCGGAGAAGTGCTTGTTCGGGTTGCCGTTGACCACGCCGGCGTCGTAGGCGTCGACGGTGCGGGTGTCGCCGCCTCCGGCGGGAGCGATCTCCACCTGGCCGACGGTGTGCGAAGCGTCGCCCGCGAGCCAGGAGAACGACTGCGAGACCTCGGGCTGCTCGGTGGGCGTGAGGATCACGCGAGTGGGAGGAGCGATCACGGGGGAGCCGGGTTCGGATGCCTCGACGAGCGTGAGCGACGACATGTCGAAGTAGATGTCCGAGCTCGTCGCGCGGTCCTGGAACAGCGCCACGGCGATGTCGTTCTCCCCGTCGTGCAGCAGGTTTCCCTCGGCGCTGAAGGTGCTCGTCAGCGGATCGCCGTTCGAGTCTCCCGCGTATTCGACGTTGACCGTGTCGGTGATGCGGCCGTCGACGTAGCGCGCGACCTCCTCGCCGTTGATCCACACGATGATCGCGTCGTCGTAGGAGATGGTGCTGCGCAGCGCCGCCACCTGGTCGGCGACTCCGGCCTCCAGGTCGAAGGTGGTGCGGAAGAAGTAGGTGGGCACGGTCGGAGCCGCCGTGCCGTCGAGGTAGTGGTTCAGCAGGGTCGTCGGCGTGAACGGGCCGACGGGGGCGAGCTTCCCGTTCTTCGCGCCGAAGGATCCCGGTGCCGTCTTCCAGGAGCTGTCGTCGTAGTCGGGCAGCGTCCAGTCGCGCAGCGCCGCCGGCGCAGGGGAGGGATCGGAGCCGTCGTCGAGGTAGCGCCACGGGGTGTCGCCGGTCACGAGCGAGCCGGTGGGCACCTCGGGGGAGGGCGCCGCGGTGGCGATGGGGGCGACGACGGCGCCGCCGAGCAGAGCGATCACGGCGGCGGACGCGAGTCCGTATCGCCGCCACCGCACCGCAGGGGTGGGGGAGGTCATGTGTGTCCTTCGTGAGGGGTGGGGTGTCCGTGCTCAGCCGCACGGGGCGTCTTCAGACCATCGGAGGCAGGTGACCACGCCCTGACGTCGAGGAGAAGGGAGGGTGAACACGTCGACCGAGGTACGTACGTGCCCCCGGGTACGCTGGAGACCATGCTCAACATGGCCGACGGCCTCTCCCGTCTCGGCGCGCTCGCCGAGCATCCCGTCGTCCGCACCCTCGCCGACGCCTTCGCCGCTGCCGGGTTCGACCTCGCCGTCGTCGGCGGCCCGGTGCGCGATGCCCTCCTCGGTCGGCAGACGCACGACCTGGACTTCACCACCGATGCGCGGCCCGACGACATCCTGCGCATCGTCACCCCGGTCTCCTCCGCCCAGTGGGACATCGGCCGTGCGTTCGGCACGATCGGCGCCCGGGTGCGGGGCGAGCAGGTGGAGATCACCACGTATCGGGCCGACAGCTACGACGGGGTGACCCGCAAGCCGACGGTCGAGTTCGGGGAGACGATCGAGGACGACCTGGTCCGTCGCGACTTCACCGTCAACGCGATGGCCCTCCGGGTGCCCGACGTGAAGCTCGTCGATCCGACCGGAGGCGTCGAGGACCTCGTCGCCGGGGTTCTGCGCACGCCGGCCGACCCGGAGATCTCGTTCGGCGACGACCCGCTGCGGATGCTCCGCGCCGCGCGGTTCAGCGCCCAGCTCGCGTTCCGCATCGACGACTCCACCGCCCTGGCCGTCGAACGGCTCCGCGGGACTCTCTCGATCGTCAGCCCCGAGCGGGTGCAGTCCGAGCTCGTCCGCCTCATGCAGACGGACGACCCGGTGCGCGGCATCCGCGTGCTCGTCGACACCGGTCTCGTCGAGGAGTTCCTGCCCGAGATCAGCGCGCTGCGCCTCGAGGTCGACGAGCACCACCACCACAAGGACGTCTACGAGCACTCGCTCACCGTGCTCCGCCAGGCGATCGCGCTCGAGAAGTCCCGCCACCCGGGAGCCGAACCCGACGTCGCCCTGCGCATCGCCTCGCTCCTGCACGACATCGGCAAGCCGCGCACCCGTCGCCTGGAGGACGGTGGAGCGGTCACCTTCCATCACCATGACGTCGTCGGGTCGCGGATGGCCCGCAAGCGGCTGCAGGCCCTGCGGTTCGACACCGCCACCACGGATGCCGTCGCGACCCTCATCGAGCTGCATCTGCGCTTCTTCGGCTATGCCGAGGGGGCGTGGACGGATGCCGCCGTGCGCCGCTATGTGAGAGACGCCGGCGATCAGCTCGAGCGGCTGCACATCCTCACCCGTGCCGATGTCACCACCCGCAACAAGCGCAAGGCGGCGCGGCTCGCCTCCGCCTACGACGACATCGAATCGAGGATCGAGACGCTGCGCGAGCAGGAGGAGCTGGACTCCATCCGCCCCGAGGTCGACGGCAATCGCATCCAGGAGGTGCTCGGCATCCGTCCGGGTCGCGAGGTCGGCGAGGCCTACCGCTTCCTCCTCGATCTGCGCCTCGACGAGGGGATCATCGGTCCGGAGGCGGCGGAGCAGCGCCTCCGCGAGTGGTGGGCCGCTCGGGGCTGACGCGCCCATATACCGGGGTATCGCTGGCACCATCCGCCTCGTATGCTGAGGGAACGCTCCCACCGAGGATGATCGGAGACGCCGTGGTCGCGTCGTGGCAGATGTCGCGTGAGGGTCTCCCCGAGACCCCCCGCCTCCTCATCGAGCGAGCGCACGAAGAGCTCATCGCCGGCAACCTCGACGACCAGCGCCTGCTCCAGGTGCGTCCGCTCGTACGGGAATCGTGGGTGCGGTCGTGGCGCGGACGCGTGGGGCCCGAGGGCGCGCCGACGATCGAACTGGCGGACGAGGAGCTCGACGCATACCGGCGCTCCCATCCGCTCGCGACCGCGATGGACATGATCAGGGCGCTGCTGCTGCCCGGCGAGTCCGACGATTCCGGCGTCGTCGTCGCGGTCGGGGATCAAGCCGGGCGCCTGCTGTGGATCGAGGGGGACAGGCAGCTGCAGTCCCTCACCGAAGGGATGGGCTTCGTCGCCGGGGCGAACTGGGCCGAGGACGCGGTCGGCACCACGGCGCCGGGAACGGCCCTCGAACTGGGGCACTCGGTGCAGATCCGCGGCGCCGAGCATTACAACCGCCTCGTGCACCCGTGGTCGTGCACGGCGGCGCCCGTGCGCGACCCCGAGACGCGGCGGGTGCTCGGGGTGATCGACATCACCGGCGGCGATGAGGTCGTGTCGACCCAGGCACGGCTGCTCGTCGACGCCACCGCCCGCGCCGTCGAGTCCGAGATGCTGGTGGCGCGGTTGCGCGACCGCACCGAGGCGCGCCGGGCGCCCGCGGTCAGCCCACGTCCCAAGCCCACGACCCGAGCGACCCTGCACGTTCTCGGGCGGGACCGCGCGCGGCTCGAGGTCGAGACCGAGCTCGAGGAGTCCGTGATCGAGCTCAGCGCCCGGCACGCCGCCATCCTGCTGATGCTGGCCGTCCACCGTCAGGGCCTATCGGCCGAACGCCTCGGCGAGCTCGTCTACGGAGAGGACGGCTCGCCCGACACGCTGCGCCCCGAGATGGTGCGGCTGCGCAAGGTGCTCGAGAAGCACGCGCCCGGTCTCGTCCCGGAGTCGCGGCCCTACCGCCTGCCGTTGACGCTGGAGACCGACGCCCACGACGTGCTCTCCCTGCTCGACCGCGGCGCCCATCGCGTGGCGTTGACCGCGTACCGGGGTCCCGTCCTCCCCGAATCGACCTCGCCGGGCGTGGAGGAGTTCCGCGACGCCGTCCGGGCGGCTCTGCGCGAGGCCATGCTGTCGGAGGCCAGCCTCGACGTGCTCCTCGCCTACGCCGACATCCCGGAAGGTCAGAGCGATGTCGAGGCGCTGCGGCTCGCCCTCGAGATGCTGCCCGCGCGATCCCCCAAACGCGCCGGGCTCGTCGCCCGCATCGAGCGCATCGACGCGTCCTGACCCGAGCCGGCGCGCTCTCGGGCGGCGCAACCGTTCGCAACGTTGCGCACCGAGGTGCAACCTCCCGCGACCTACCGTCGGAGCATCAGCCGCGCGCATCGGAGCCGCGGCCCGTCGAAGGAGCCACCGATGACCATCGTCGAAGAAGACGTGTCCACCGCCGCCGCCTCATCCGTCTACGCCGCTCCCGGGCAGGCGGGGGCGATCGCGAACTACCGTCCGCGCTACGGGCACTACATCGGCGGCGAGTTCGTGGCACCGGTCAAGGGCCAGTACTTCGAGAACGTCAGCCCCGTCACCGGCAAGCCGTTCACGGAGGTCGGACGCGGGACCACAGAGGACATCGATCGGGCGGTCGAGGTGGCATGGAAGGCCTTCGCCTCCTGGGGGAAGACCACTCCCGCCGAACGGTCGGTGATCCTCAACCGCATCGCCGACCGCATCGAGGACAACCTCGAACGCATCGCCGTGGCCGAGACGTGGGAGAACGGCAAGCCGGTGCGCGAGACGCTCGCCGCCGACATCCCGCTCGCCGTCGACCACTTCCGCTACTTCGCGGGCGTCCT
>JAAIGE0100606757.1_pt1 | contig 14486 bp, 20 predicted proteins | sample 6487951 | NCBI WGS metagenome assembly JAAIGE01 (sample SAMN13974128, study PRJNA590717) | phyllosphere metagenome | biome: tomato field; feature: multiple bacterial spot infested tomato fields; material: tomato leaves; isolation source: leaves from tomato fields | host: Solanum lycopersicum ... | reverse complement strand
TCCTGCCTGAAGTCGCGATGCGCGACGCGCCTTTCCATCTGATCGGACCGGACGGAACACAGTTGCCCACCAGCCACGTCACCCATCTGCGCGACCTTAGCGTCTTCGAGGCGGCGATCCCGCGCGACGGCACATATCGGGTCAGCAGCGGCCAGCGCGCCGGACGCATGGGCAAGATGTTCAGGCAGGGCAAGGAATGGAAAATGCGCGGCGAAGGCGGTGAGCCGCCCGCCAATGCCGAGCAGGTCGATGTGCAGAGCATGACGCTGGCGGACAGGTCATTTGTGGGGCGGCCCGTGGCCGCCAGGCTCTGCATCCGGCTCGAGGCCCGCTTTAACAGGTACTCAACAAGCTTTAACAACCTTTAACAACACCGCCCGCCGATCCGTCCCTAGGCTTGGAGTCGTTGCAGGAAAGCCCGCTCAGCGAGGTGGCTTTCCTGAAACCGGCCGTCCTCGACGACGAGGCCGCACATTCCTTTGATACCTCTGGAGATACCCCATGGCTGAGACTCCTGCAGTAAACCCAGGCAACTCAGACGCTGCCATCGACAAAATGTCCGCAGTGTTCGATATGGCGATCGAGAAGTCCGCCAAGATCACCGAGATCACCACGGCCAAGAAGGCTGAGCTCGACGCTACCAAACAGCGTCCGCAGAACTGACCCGGGTTGCAGGCGGCGCCTGGCGTCGCCTGCATCCTGCGTTTTCGCCGTAATCGGCACTTTTTCCATCGTTGGCGTCCACGGCGTTCTGCCCGAAGCGCATTCGATAGCACAAATCCCAAGCCATGGCGTGAGCCGCGAACCTGGTGAGTCCTATGACTGCGACAGTCTCCAGTTCTGCCCTGCCCGATAGCGCCGACCTGCCGCGCCTGGACGTGATCGCCGGCCTGCACTGTGGCGTATCCCTGGCCTTGGACGAGTCGGTCTACAGCATTGGCAGCGGTGCGGGAGCTGGTCTAATGCTGCGCGATGCCGGCGTGGCGCAGCAGCATCTGACCCTTCGCTTCAGCGCCCGCCATGTCGGCATAGAGGCCACCGGCGGCGATGTGCGGGTGATCCGCGCCGGCCGTGAGACTACCGTTGCCCACGGCCACGGCTACCGCGGCCGTTTGCCGGTGGATATCCGTATCGGAGAGGCCACCCTGCGTCTGGAGCTACCCCAGCGTGGCGGGCTGGCAGGCAATCCGGTGTGGTATGGCAAGGCCCAGTGGGCCATCGCTCTATTGTTCATGTTCCTCTGTGCGGGCGCCCTGGCGGTGCTGCGCGACGGCCCGGCGCAGGTGCCCGAGTCGCTGCAGCGCTTGACCATCGCCGAGGATCAGCCCAAGCCCGCGCCCAAGGCAGCATCGCTGCAGCTGGCTCGCGCCGACCTGGCCGGCCAGGCGAAGACTGCCGGGTTGAAGAATCTGACGTTCGAGGTCGATGCCGGCCAATTACGTGCCAGTGGCACTCTGGAGCCGGGCCAACAGCAGGGCTGGCTGGCGCTGCAGCAGTATTTCGATGGTCGCTACGGCCGCCAGTACGTGCTGCGCGGTGATGTTCACGTGCGCGAAAGCGCCGCCCGGCCGCGGGTCAATTTCCAGGCCGTATGGTTCGGCGAAAACCCCTACGTGATCAACGCCTCCGGAGCGCGTCTCTACCCGGGGGCTCCGCTGGAGGGCGGCTGGAAGCTGGAGCGTATCGAGGACGACCAAGTGATCCTCGCGCTCGGTGACGAGCGCTTTGCCCTGACGCTCGGGGCGTCTGCAGCGTCCGGGCGCTAGCATGAGGATCGATGCACGCCCGCCGCTGGTGCCAGCGGATGCGCCCTCCGAGGTTCGTTCGCGCTCCGAACAATTGCCCGCGATCCCGGCGCCGTCCGCGCTCACCAGCCCGCCGGGGCTCTCCCGCACGCCGCCGCTACCAACCGTGCAGGACGATCTGCACGCCCTGGAGCTGGCAGCGGGCGTCGAGCCCGGATTGTTCGCCGGCTCGCGCCCGGCGGAAATTCTCGAAGACATTCTCGAACGCATTTTGCCGTCGCTGCCGCTCGACGGCGAGACCCGGGCCCTGGCCATGAGCCTGGTGCGCGAAGAACTCGACACCCGCCAGGCACTGGATCGCCAGCGCGTCGAAACCGAGGTGGAGCCATGATGCTGCGCGACGACCACGATGCCGCCAAGCTGCTGCAGGGCCTGGGCGATCTTTACCTGCGGGTCGGCCAGGGACCGCGCGCATTGGTGCTGCTGTTGCTGGCCGTGCAGCTCAACCCCGATGATCCGGTGTTGCTGTCCCGCCTGGCAGCGGCCTTCACCGCCAACGGCGATGGTGAACGGGCCTTGCATACCCTTGATCGCTTGCGTGGGTTGCAGGGCGAGTCGGCGGCCTGGCTGCTGCTGCGCAGCCGCGCGCTGTGGAGCCTCGGCCAGCCCGGCGAGGCGCGGGCCTGTTTCGACCGCTATAGGGCTCTGCGTCGGGAGCATGACGCATGATGGCGCGCCTGAGTGCCCTGGCGGGCATGGCAGCGCAACGTACCGAGGTGGTAATCGTCGCCTTCATGATGATGGCCATCGTGATGATGATCATCCCGCTGCCGACCTATCTGGTCGATACCCTGATCGGTATCAGCATCGCCTTGAGCATTCTGGTGCTGATCGTCGCCTTCTACATTCGTAAGCCGCTGGAGCTGTCCGCGCTGCCGGCATTGATTCTGCTCAGCACGCTGTTCCGCCTGGCCCTTTCGATCAGCACTACGCGGCTGATCCTGCTGCACGGCGACGCGGGGCATATCATCGAGGCCTTCGGCAAGTTCGTCATCGCTGGTGAGGTGGTGGTCGGCCTGGTGATCTTCCTGATCATCACCGTGGCACAGTTCGTGGTCATCACCAAGGGCGCCGAGCGGGTGGCCGAGGTGGCGGCGCGTTTCAGTCTGGACGCCATGCCCGGCAAGCAGATGAGCATCGACAACGACCTGCGCAATGGCGACATCGATACCAACGAGGCGCGGCGCAGGCGCTCCGACCTGCAGCGCGAGAGCCAGCTGTTCGGTGCGATGGACGGCTCGATGAAATTCGTCAAGGGCGATGCCATCGCCGGTCTGGTGATTCTCTTCGTCAATCTGATCGGTGGCCTGCTGATCGGCATGCTGTCGCGTGGTATGTCCTTCGCCGATGCCGGCCACACCTACTCGTTGCTTACCGTCGGTGACGGGTTGATCGCGCAGATCCCGGCGCTGTTGATCGCCGTGGCCGCCGGCACCGTGGTGACCCGGGTCAACAACGAGGCCGAGCAGGCCGACCTCGGCACCGAGATCATTCGGCAGATGGGCAACAGCCAGCGCGCCCTGACGCTGACCGCGCTGATTCTTGCCGCCGTGGCGTTCATTCCCGGGTTCCCCGCGCCGGTGTTTCTCGGCCTTTCGGCGGTGCTGGGGCTGTGCGCCTGGATGCTGCGGCGCCGCCAGCAGCGCGAGGCGCATGCCGAGATAGCGGCTGCCGAGGCCGTCGAGAACGTGGCCGTCGAGCCCGAACCCCAGCAGCAGGCGGACGACCCGGCCGCTGCAGCGGACACCCGGGTGCTGCTGTCGATCGGCCCGGGGTTGGCCGAAGCGGTGCCGCTGCAACCGTTCAAGCAGCGCCTCGAGGTGCTGTGCCACGACCTGCACAATGAACTGGGCATCGAGTTCCCGATGCCGTCGGTGGTCGTCGACATGGCCGGCTCGACTGGCAGCTACCGTGTCGAGCTGGAAGGTGTACCGGTGGATCAGGGCGAGCTGAACGCTGCCCAGGTGCTGCTCAAGGATGATCCCGTGCACCTGCAACTGCTCGACATCGCTGGCGAGGAGCGTGCATCCCCTCTGGGGAGCCGCGCCGGCCTGTGGATCGCCAGCGAACACCAGGCCGAGCTGAGCGACGCGGGAATCACCTACCTGCGCCCCGACGAGATCCTTCGGGATGTGCTGGCGCGCGTGCTGCGCCGCTACGCCGGCGACTTTCTCGGTATCCAGGAAACCCGCCAGTTGCTGGCACATCTGGAGGAAAGCCACGGTGAACTGGTCAGGGAAGCGCTACGGGCCGTGCCTCTTCAGCGCATTGCCGATGCCCTGCGCCGCCTGGTGGCCGAGGGCGTTTCGATTCGCAACCGGCGGGCGCTACTCGAGGCGATGGTCGAGTGGGGCGGGCGTGAGGGTGATGTCGGGCGTTTCAGCGACCACCTGCGTACCGCGTTGGCACGCCAGATCAGCCACCAGCATGCCGATGAACAGCGGGTGATCGCCGCCTTCGTGCTGGGCTCGGCCCTGGAGGCGCAACTGCTGGAGGCCGCCCGTCAGCAGGACACCGGGCGCGGCGAAATTCGTGCCCGGGAGGCCACCCGCGGCCTGCTCAAGGCGTTACGCCTGGAATGCGGACAATTGCCCGAGCAGGTCAAACCGACCCTGGTGGTGCACCCGGAGCTACGCCGCCGGATTCTGCGCCTGTGCATTCGTGACGAACTGGAGATGGCCGTGCTGTCCTTTACCGAACTGGCCCCGGAATACAGCCTGCAGGCGATCAAGGTGATCGGCACCCCGAGTGCCGCACGGGCGGAAAAGAGCCAACCCGCACCCGCGCTGGCCGGTGCGACATGATGCGCCTGTTATTGCTGATGGTGTGCAGCCTGCCTCTGCTGGCCATGGCGCAGGCGCCGCTGGGTGGTGATATCACCCTGGCCACCGGCGAGGGTCGGATCATGCGCTTCGCCGAACCGGTGGACGCGGTGATGGTCGCCGAGCCCGGCGTGGCCGACTTGCAGGTGATCTCGCCGGGCGTCATCTATCTGTTCGGCAAGCGCCCAGGGCATACCACCCTGGTAGCCCTGGGCAGTGATGAGCGGGAAATAGCTTCGCTGCAGATCAACGTTGGCAGCAATGGCCGTCCGATTGCCAGTGCGTTGCGTAGCCGTCATCCGCAGAGCGGCACGGACGTTCAGGGCGTTGGTAACCGTCTGGCGGCCCGCGGCCAGGTCAGCAGCGTGGCCGAGGCGCTGGATCTCAACGCCATGCTCGACCCCACCGGACAGGAATGGCAGGGCGCGGTGAACACCGCGACTTACTCAGGCTCGGCGCAGGTGAACATCCGCGTACGGTTCGCCGAGGTGTCCCGTGAAGAGCTGCTGCGTTACGGCGTGAGCTGGAACGCGCTGTTCAACAACGGCACCTTCTCGTTCGGCCTGCTGACGGGCGGCAACCTGGCGGCCGAAGCGGCGGCCGGTGCCTCCAACCTGGTGGGCGTGGGCCTGGACAGCGGCAACTTCAATATCGATACGGTGCTCGAGGCGCTGCAGAGCAATGGTGTGCTGGAGATCCTCGCCGAGCCCAACATCACCGCCATGACCGGTGAAACGGCGAGCTTTCTGGCCGGCGGTGAAGTACCGGTGCCGGTGCCCGTGAACAGCGACCTGGTGGGCGTCGAGTACAAATCCTATGGAGTGTCGCTGCTGTTCAGCCCAACCGTGTTGCCGGGTGAGCGCATCGGCCTGCAGGTGCGCCCGGAAGTCAGCAGCCTGATGGGCGGCAGCACTCTGGAGGTCTCGGGGTTTCGCGTGCCGTCGTTCCGGGTGCGCCGCGCCGATACCCGCGTCGAGGTCGGCAGTGGACAGACCTTCGCCATTGCCGGCCTATTTCAGCGAGAGAATTCCCAGGATCTGGAGAAAGTACCGCTGCTTGGCGACATGCCGATCCTCGGCAATCTGTTCCGCTCCAAGCGCTTTCAGCAAAACGAAACCGAGCTGGTGATCCTCATCACCCCCTATCTGGTCGAGCCGGTACAGACCCAGGCCATGCTCACGCCGCTGGACAAGAGCCTGGGCGCCCGTGCCAACGCTCCGGCGCGCAGCAGCTCCTTCGGGTTTCACCTGCAATGAACAATGGGAGTGCCGTGATGACGCGCCTGGGCCTGCTGTCCACCTGCCTGCTGATCAGCGCCTGCCAGACCGAGCTGCACGCCCCCAGCTATTCACCGGGTTACCAGACCGTCGTTGATGCCAATGGCCAGACCCTGCTGGTGCCGGATGCCTGCCGTCGTGTCACGGAGGAGGGCCATGCGGTCGACGAGCGCGAGCTGCTGCCGTTGCCGCCTGGCTGCGCCAACAACGCCAACCTGCTGCAAATGGTCGAGCGCCGCGGCGACCTGTTGCGTGGCAGGCAGACCGGGCCGACCCTGGCGGCGCCTGTGGGCCGCGCGGCGCAATCCTATCTGGAGGGTTTCGAGACCGACGAGAAACGTCGCAGGCGCCAGGAGCAGGCGGCGCAGAGCGATACCGGAGGTGGCCAGTGATCCTCGCTATCACAGGGGCGCAGGAACTATTGACTGGCGCTCAAGCCCAGCGCCCGGGCGCGTTCGGCAGGGTTGCGGATGGCGGCTATACGCTGCGCCTCGGCGGTCAGTGCCTGGCGTTGCGTGGCGCTGGTGTCGTCGAGCTGAACCCTGGCCGGGTTGCCCTGGGCGCCGGCCAGCACCTGGATCAGCAGTGCCGTGCGTTGGTGGCGCCGTTGGGCGGTGGGCGCGCGGTCGATGCCGTCGATCTCGCGCAGGGCGTTGCCGGTGTCGCCGTTGAGTGCATAGGCCAGGGCCAGGTTGCTGCGCGCGTCGAGGTCAGCGGGTGCCAGCCGGCGTGCCGTGGCGAAGGCGTTCTGCATGGCGGTGACGTTGCCCAGTTGCGCTTCGGCGGCACCCAGACGGGCGAAAGCCTGGGGATCTTTCGGCAGTTGCCGGGCAGCGCTTTCCAGCAGCGGCTGGGCGCGCTCCGGGTAACCCAGGCGCAGTTGCGCGGTACCCAGGCCGAGCAGGCCCACGGGGTCATCCGGCTCCAGCGCGACGGCCTTCTGGTAGGCCGCCTCGGCGCCCTGGGTGTTGCCACTCGCCAATCGCGCCTGGCCCAAACGTTGCCAGGCCTCGACGCCCGCACCCGGTTGCTCTGCGGCGCGCTGGTAGAGGGTGGCCGCAGTGCCGCGGTCACCGCGCGATTCGACATCGCCGGCCAGCTTCATCAGGCGCTGGTAGGCCTCATCGCTGTGTGGCGCGGACGTGCTCGGCGAATGATTACTGCACGCGCCCAGCAGGGTGAGGCTGGCGAGCAGGATGCAGCGGGTAGAAATCGACGGCAAGGGCGGTGCTCCTGGGTTGATCCGGCACATGAACGGCATTCTATAGAGCCGGCTTCGGGGGGATCTGTGAAGTGGCTGCGAAATCTTGTGATTGTTGCCGGGCGGCGGTTGTTTCATCGATCTGCCTGCGCCGATAGTGGCGCTGTCGGTCGCGGTCTGGCCTTGTTCCTGCTCTTGCTGGTGGGTGGTACCGGGAGCGTGCAGGCTGATACGACACCGCCGTGGTTCGAGCAGCCCTATGCCTACGTGGTGATTGATCAGGATCTGCGCAGTGCGCTAGAGGCCTTCGGACGCAACCTGGGCTTGCCGATGGCGATCTCCAGTCGGGTCAAGGGCCGTGCTCAGAGCAACTTGCGCGGGGCCAGTGCCGGTGAATTCCTCGACGCATTGTGTAGTAACGGCGGCCTGACCTGGTTTTTCGACGGCAACATGTTGCATGTGAACAGCGAGGACGAAATCGAGATTCGCCAGTTCGAGCCCAGCGGTTTTCAGCTCGACGAGTTGCAGGCCGCGCTGGACGAGTTGGGTGTGGCGGGCAAGCACTTGTCGCTGCGCAGCAGTTTTCACGGTGACGGAATGATGATTTCCGGGCCGCCGCCCTACATGGCGCTGGTCCAGCAACGTATCGACCAACTGCAGAGCCCGATGATTGCCGAACCTGAGGTGGTTCGCGAGCGGGGTGTGCGGGTGTTCCGCGGTAGCGCCGGCATCCAGGTGGTCAAGGGTGCGGACGAATAAACGTCAGACGAAAGGAGAGATCCCATGGCAGTCACTCATGTAGATGGCAACAGCAGCGCACAGAACACCCCTGAAGCCGAATTCGACCAGGCCTTGGAAAACGCCCAGGCAGAGGACGAGTTGACCAACGACATGATCACCCAGGCGGTCATCCTCGGCGGCCAGTTCATCGTCATGCCGCGTGCTCAGGAGATCCTCAAGGAAGCCACCGCGGACGACGAAGAGTAACCACGGGGATCGGCCATGACAGTCAGCGCAGCAGTCGCCACCGCGGCACCTACGGCCGCCGGGCAGGATGTCGGCCAGGTGTCGCAGAACCTGTTCGAGCACATGGCCAGCCAGGCTAAGGGCATGCCCCAAGGCGCCAGCCCGAATCAGATCGGGGAGAACCTGATGGAGCGGCTCAACGGCTTCATCGACCGCTCCAAGGGGTTTTCCGACAGTGCCGCCGTGGAGCGCACGCCGTACATCAGCAGTGCACCGGTGGACAAGGGCGCCGGGGTCGAGCCTGGCAAGGTCAACGAGCAGCAGATTGATCGTCTGGTCGGCTCGCTCAGCCGGGTCTTCGACTATTCCATCGAGACCCAGATGGTGGTGCGGGGCGCCACGCAGATTTCCGGCTCCGCCAATACGTTGCTCAGAGGCCAGTGACCATGCGTGGGCATCCCCTCCGGTTGTTCGCACTGGTACTGCTGACGCTGCTGCTGCAGGCCTGTGATGGCATGGTGCTGTACAGCAACCTGAGCGAGCGTGAGGCCAACAGCATGGTAGCGGCGCTGTTGCGCGAAGGTATCGCCGCCCAGCGCCAGGTGCAGGAAGACGGACGCATCACCGTCAGTGTGCCCCAGGAGCGGCTGTCCGAGGCCGTGGCGCTGCTCGACGAGGCCGGGCTGCCGCAGCAGCAGTTTTCCAACATGGGCGAGGTGTTCAAGAACAACGGCCTGGTCTCCTCACCGGTACAGGAGCGGGCGCAGATGGTCTACGCGCTGAGTGAAGAGTTGTCGCACACCGTGTCGCAGATCGACGGCGTGCTGTCGGCGCGGGTGCACGTGGTGCTGCCCGACAACGACCTGCTCAAGCGGGTTATCTCGCCATCATCGGCGTCGGTGCTGATCCGCTACGAACCGGATACCGATATCGACCAGCTGATCCCGCAGATCAAGACACTGGTCGCCAACAGTATCTCCGGGCTGAACTACGACGGCGTGTCGGTCACCGCGATCAAGGCGGCGATGCGCAACCTGCGCGACGATGCACGGCCACCCTTGAGTTCTTTCATGGGCATCTGGATGCTCGACGAGAGCGTGGCGCGAGCCCGTACCCTGTTCTTCGGCGGGCTGCTGGTGCTGCTCGGTCTGGCCGGCGCGCTGGGCTGGTACCTGTGGCGCGAGCGCCAGGGGCAGGGCACGTATGTGTTGAGGCAGAACGAATGAGCCATGCGTTGCGTGACGCCTGGCGCGCGCTATCGGCTCAGCCGGTTGGCTTCGTCGCCCAGGATTGCCTGGAGGCCGCGCTATTGGGCGCCGTGCCCCGTGATCGATTGGACGAACTGATCAGGCAGCCCCGCTACGAGGCGCGCCTTGGCGAGCTACTGGCTTCCTATTACGGTTTGCAGCCGTTGAGCGACGTTGGCGAAGTGGCTGATGAAGACTTGCCGGTGCTGCTCCTGCCGCCCCCGGTCTTCGCCCAACTGGCCATGACTTGTGGTGCCTGTCGGCATGCCCATTCCTTGGCTCGAGAAATTCGCGGCCCGCTGGTGCGGCAGTTGCGCGAGCGCTTGGGCGATGCCACCTACGACCTGGCCGTTGGCTGGCACGATGCAAAAGCCGGCGCGCCCACGCGCCTCGACGTCGATGCATTGTTGACCGCCATCGAGGAGGACGGGCAGCGTTGCGTGGAGACTTGGCTGGCGGCCCAACCGACCCCGTTGCAGGCCTGGCTGCGCCTGCGTTTTGGCCTGGCTGCGCCGTTGTCGAGCGGCAGCGGCGATGACGCTCGACTGGTGCGCCAGGTTGCCCTGGCGCTCGATGGTCACGCCGCGCGAGGCGCTGCATGAGCACGCTGCCAGGCAAACCGGGCCAGCGTATCCTGCGTGCCGAGCAGGCCGGCCAGTGGCTCGATGGCTACGCGTTCCTGCAGGCCGCCCGAGAGGAGGCCGAGCGGACCCAGGCCGCCCTGCAGCAACTGCGTGATCAGGCGCGCGATGAGGGCCTGGCAGCCGGCCTCGCCGAGGGGCAACGCCAGGCTGCGCAATTGCTGGCGCGCACCGCGCAGCAGGTCGATGACTACCTGGCCGGCCTCGAAGCGCAGATGACCGACCTGGCGCTGGGCATCGCCCGCCAGGTAATCGGTGAATTGGACGACGCGAGCCGCCTGGTGCACTGCACGCGCCAGGCACTGGGTGCCTTTCGCCATGGCCAGCGCCTGCGCCTGCAGGTGCGGCCGGATCAGCTCGACGCCGTGCGCGAGCGCCTGGGTGATCTGGGCGAGCGCCTGGAGGTGGAGGCCGATGACACGCTCGCTGCCGGCCATGCGCGGTTGAGCAGCCCCCAGGCCAGTGTCGAGCTGGACCTGCACACCCAACTTCAGGGGCTGCGCCAGGCCCTCTTGCCTGGCAGCCTGGAGGGCGGCGATGAACGCGCTTCTGCATGATCTGCTGCCAACCTTGAAGGCCCGCCTGGCCGATGCCCAGCCACGGCCATTACGCGGGCGCATCCGCAGCATCCGCGGTACGTTGATCCAGGCCAGTGTGCCGAATGTCGGCATCGGTGAGCTGTGTCGGCTCAGCGATCCCGCCAGCGGGCGGGAGCTCACCGCCGAGGTGGTGGGCTTCGATGGCGACGAGGCGATTCTCTCGCCCGTCGGTTCGCTGGAGGGGTTGTCGACCCGCACCGAAATCGTCGCCACCGGCGAAAATCAGGGCGTTCTGGTCGGCGATGCCTTGCTGGGCCGGGTGATCGGCCCCTTGGGGGAAGTGCTCGATGGCGGTGCGCCGGTCAGTGGCTTGCAGCGTTATCCCCTGCAGGCCGAGCCACCCGCACCCTTTGCCCGGCAGATCGTCGAGCAGCCGATGCCGCTGGGCATTCGCGCTATCGACGGGTTGCTCACCGTGGCGCGGGGCCAGCGCATGGGGATCTTCGGCGAACCCGGCGTGGGCAAGTCTTCGCTGCTGGCCAGCATCGTGCGGCGCAGCGAAGCCCAGGTGATCGTCATCGGCCTGATTGGTGAGCGTGGACGTGAGGTGCGTGAGCTGCTCGACGTCCACCTGGGCGCCGAAGCACGGGCGCGAACCGTCGCCGTGGTGGCGACCTCGGATCGTCCGGCCACCGAACGGGTCAAGGCCGCGTTGGTGGCCACCGCCCATGCCGAATACCATCGTGATCAAGGCCGCCATGTTCTTCTGCTGCTCGACAGTCTGACCCGCTTCGCCCGTGCCCAACGCGAGATCGGTCTGGCAATCGGCGAGCCGCCGACCCGGCGCGGTTATCCGCCTTCGCTGTTCTCGGCCTTGCCGCGCCTGCTGGAGCGCTCGGGGCCGGCTGCCACCGGCAGCATCACGGCGCTGTATACCGTGCTCACCGAGGGCGATGCGTCTCTCGACCCGGTGGCCGAGGAGGTGCGCTCGATCCTCGACGGGCATCTGGTGCTCAGCGCCGAGCTGGCCCAGCGCAACCATTTCCCAGCCATCGATGTGCTGCAGAGCCGCAGCCGCCTGATGGATCGCGTGGTCGAGCCGGAACAGCGGCAACTGGCCGGCCACCTGCGCGCCCTGATGGCGCGGCATGCCGACATCGAGCTGTTGCTACGCACCGGCGACTATGTGGCTGGCAGCGACCCACTGGCTGACGAGGCGATCGCCCGCCAGGGGGCCATCGAACAATTCCTGCGTCAGGACGCTGCTGAGCCCAGCCCGTTCGGTGAAACCCTGAGTGCCCTGCGCAAGGTGCTCGCGTGAGCGCCGTTCAGCAGCTCGACGAGCTGCGCCGCCTGCGCGTGCGCCGCGCCGAAGCGCAGCTGGCCGGCTGGCAAACGCGCCGCCAGCAAGCGGCCGCCGACCTGCAGCACGCCCAGGCGCAGGTCAGCGAGGCACTGGCGCTGCTCGAGGGTGAGGCCCGGCACCTGCAGACCCTGCTGACCGAGGGCGCGCTGCCAGTGGGGCACTACCGCAACGCGCTGGAGCTGCTCGATGCGCTCGATGTTCAGCGCGGCCACCTTGCGCAGCAGGCCGGTGAGGCAGCTCGGCACCTGGCCCAGGTGCAGGCCGGTCGTGACCAGGCCCAGCAGGTCCTGCTGCGCCGACAGTTGCAGTGCGAGGCGCTCGAACCCTTGCTGCAACACCAGGCCCGTCGCCGGCAGCGTGCCAGCGAAGCGCTTGAAGAGAGCCTGGCCGAAGACCGCCCCCAGGGAGTCATGCTTCGATGAATTGCCGTCAGTCGTTGCCGCCCAGGCCGCTGCTGCCCTTGCTGCCGCAACTCGATGTCGCCGAACAGACGCTGCTCAACCGCTTGCTACGCCGCCGCCAGCCGTGGCAGGGCCGGGTCGCCGGGGTGCAGCTCGAGGTCGCCTTTGACGGCCAGCGCCTGGATAACGCGGCGTGGGTGGTGCCGGCGCGGCTGGGCACAGCGGCGCTGCAGTTGCACCTAGATGAAGGTCTGTTCGAGCGGCTGCTGGGCTCCCTTTCGCTGCAGCGTGACTTAGAGAGCCTGCCCACTGTGTTGCAGAGCGTGCTGCTCGAACAGGCACTGCTGCCCTGGATCGAGCCTCTCGAAGCCGCTCTGGGTCAGCCGTTGAGCCTGGACGCCGAGCCGCGCCGCGGCGACGTCAGCCTGACGCTGCAATTGAGCGCAGACGGCGCGCCTCTGGGCACGCTGACTCTGGAGCTGAGCCTTGCGGCTGCACAACGCATCGCCGATCTGCTGACGCACCACGTGCCGTCGGCACGCCATGCCCTACCTACCTTGACGCTGAGCCTGGCCCTGCACTGTGGTTGGCAGACCTTGAGCCTGGGCGAGCTGCGCAGCCTGCAGCCGGGCGACGTACTGATGCTCGACTGCCCGGCGGATGCCGACGGCCTGCTGGTGCTTGCGGGCGGCCACCGCCAGGCCCGTTTCAAACGCCAGCAAGCCGGCCTGCAATTGCTCGAGGTCTGGCAACCGATCAACCCGACGATGGAGAACGCCATGGGGCAAGACGCCGATGATGCGCAACTGGACGATGTGCCGCTGACCCTGATCTGCCAGATCGGCAGCCTGCAAATGCCTCTTGGCGAGCTGCGCGAGCTGGGCGAGGGCAGTGTGCTGGCCCTGCAGAACGGTGATGCGCAGCGGGTCGAGCTGATGGTCAACGGGCGCTGTGTGGGGCGCGGCGAGCTAGTCGCCATTGGCGATGGGCTGGGGGTGCGCCTGACCCGGTTCGCCAGCCCGTCAGGCTGCTGAAAAACTACCTGCGTTGCCATCGCGGCGTCAAAAGAGGCTCGAAATGCTCATTTACATCAGTAAAGTCGCCCGCGACTCCGACCGCTTCCTCATCTCTTCTTGCGGGGTCGCCTCCAGTATTGCGCTGACTGCCTCGCCTACGTTTTTCAGTGGTCTGCTATGACGGATTACCAGCCGAACCTGCTGGAAATCATCCTGGTCGTCACCACGATCGGTTTGATTCCCCTGGCGGTGGTGACCCTGACCGGCTTTCTGAAAATCTCCGTGGTGTTGTTCCTCATCCGCAACGCCCTGGGCGTGCAGCAGACGCCGCCGAACCTGGTGCTCTATGGCATCGCCCTGATCCTCGCGGTGTACGTGACCACGCCGCTGATCGGTGAGATGTACCGCGAGGTGGAAGGGCGTTCGATCAGCCTGCAGAACGCCGAGGAATTGCGTGAGCTGGGCGATGCTCTGCATGCGCCGTTGCAGACTCATCTGTCGCGTTTCGCCAACCCGTCCGAGCGCGCCTTCTTCGTGCAGGCTACCGAGACCGTGTGGTCCGAGGAGGCCCGTGCCGATCTGCGCGACGACGACCTGGTGGTGCTGATTCCGGCGTTCGTCAGCTCCGAGCTGACCCGCGCTTTCGAGATCGGCTTTCTGCTCTACATCCCCTTTCTGGTCATCGACCTGCTGGTGGCCAACGTGCTGATGGCCATGGGCATGATGATGGTGTCGCCGACGCTGATCTCGATCCCCCTGAAGATCTTTCTGTTCGTCGCTGTCAGCGGCTGGTCACGGCTGATGCACGGCCTGATCCTCAGCTATGGAGGAGGGTGAAACATGGGCCAGGACGTATTCCTGTCGTTGATGAAACAGGCGCTGATGACCGTGCTGCTACTCAGCGCGCCTGCGCTGGGCGTGGCCATCCTCATCGGTCTCGGTGTCGGCCTGCTGCAGGCACTGACCCAGATCCAGGATCAGACCCTGCCGCAGGCGGTCAAGCTGGTGGCCGTGCTGCTTGTGCTAGTGTTGATCGGCCCGTTGCTGGCCACTCAGGTAGCGGCGCTGGCCAGTCACGTGCTGGACAATTTTCCCGCCTGGACGCGCTAGGGCATGGACGCCGATATCGGTCTGGGCATCGCCGAGATCGCTTATCCGGTGATCTCGGCGGCGGCCCTCGCGGTCTGTCGGGCGCTTGGCCTGGT
>JAAIGE0100239299.1_pt1 | contig 14488 bp, 9 predicted proteins | sample 6487951 | NCBI WGS metagenome assembly JAAIGE01 (sample SAMN13974128, study PRJNA590717) | phyllosphere metagenome | biome: tomato field; feature: multiple bacterial spot infested tomato fields; material: tomato leaves; isolation source: leaves from tomato fields | host: Solanum lycopersicum ... | reverse complement strand
CCGCCGTTCAGCCACCGACGAGGCGCGGCGCACCCTCGCCGACGCGCACCTCGACACCGCCGTGGTCGACGACGAGTCCGAGGCGCCTCGCGACGGCGAGGTGCTGCGCGGAGTCAGCTTCCGCGTGCCGCGCGGCGCCCGCGTGGCGTTGGTCGGCCCGTCGGGAGCCGGCAAGTCCACGACGCTCGCACTCATCGAGCGGTTCTACGACGCGACGGGCGGAGCCATCCGGGTCGGCGGTCGCGACATCCGCTCGCTCGACCGCGACGAACTGCGTGCTCAGCTCGGCTACGTCGAGCAGGACGCGCCGACCCTCGCCGGCACGATCGCCGACAACCTGCGTCTCGCCGCGCCCGACGCGAGCGACGCGGACTGCGAGTCGGTGCTGCGCGCGGTCAACCTCGGCGACGTGCTCGAGCGCAGCGAGCGGGGTCTCGAGGCCCCCGTCGGCGAGGCCGGCGTGATGCTCTCGGGCGGCGAGCGTCAGCGGCTCGCGATCGCGCGGGCTCTGCTGGCGGCTCCCCCCATCCTGCTGCTCGACGAGTCGACCTCGTCGCTCGACGGGCTCAACGAGCAGCGCATGCGCGAGGCGATCGACGCCGTCGCCGCCGGGCGAACACTCGTCGTCATCGCGCACCGCCTGTCGACGGTGGTCGACAGCGACCTGATCGTCGTGCTCGACCGCGGCACGGTCGTGGGTCAGGGCACGCACTCCGAGCTGGTGGCGTCGGTTCCGCTGTACCGCGACCTGGCCAAGCACCAACTGCTCGTCTGACCCGCGCCCGGCCCTCCCGTGCCCGGCCGCGCCCCGGCGCCGCCCCGACCGATCCCGCGAGACTGCAGTTTCACGCCGAGAAGATGGGGTGAACCCACGGTTTCGGCGCGAAACTGCAGTCTCGCGGTCGAGGGTGGGGCGAGGAGTCAGGCGGAGGTGGGGCCGGGGTGGGGCCGGGGGCCGAGCAACGTGAGGGCGTCGCGCATGCGCGTCTTCACGGCGGCGACGGATGCCCCCGTCCGCTCGGCGATCTCCGCCTGGCTGAGGCCCCCGAAGTACGCCAGGGCGATGACGATCTGCTGCTCGAGCGACAGGTCGGCCGCGTGGAGAGCGCGCGAGGTCGCGGACGACCGCATCCGAAGTCCGTGGTTCACACCCGGAACGACGGATGCCGCGTCCCCCGGCGATGACGCACCGGTGCGACGCTCGACGGCGCGAGGATCGACGGCGCGAGCAGCCCGCGCTCGTTGCACGGCCGCCAGCCGGGTCAGCGTGCGGATCCACGAGGTCACCGTCACGCGCGTCCCCGCGTGCTCCGAGGCATTGCGCCAGATGTGGACGTAAACCTCGTTGACCGCCTCGGCAGCGAGCGAGCGGTCGTTCGTCACCTGCAGCGCGAGCCCGAAGGCGGCGGCCGACGTCGCGTCGTAGAGCTCGGCGAACGCGCCCTCGTCGCCGGCCGCGACCCTCGCAAGGACCGCGACGAGCTCGGCGTCGGGCGACGCCGCATCTCCGCCCGCGGCGATCGGCGGGTCGAGCACATCGGTCATGAATGAATCGTCCGCCTCGGCGAGGCGCTCACGAAGCGCTTGCGAGATCGCCCGCGCCCTGGTAGCAGATCCAGTCAGACGGATGGATCGCGGCGGGCCGACCGCCGCCCCGCCGCCCCGCCGACCCGCCGGGGGCGCACCGAGCCCACCCGCACGCACCGAACCCATCACCTGAAACGCGTGAGGATCGGGTGGGCTCGAAACGTAGGGGTGGGCTCGACGGCGGCGCGGCCGCGGCCGGGCGGGGCGGCCGGCGGGTCAGCTCACACGGTAGGTGCGCACCTCGAAGGGGCGCAGCTCGACCGGCACGCGACCGGCATCGTGCGCCGCGTCGCCGATCACGTCTTCGAGCAGCGAGACCTCGCGCACCGCATCCGCGCCGTCGATGCGCACCTCGCCCGTGACGCGACGCCCGTACGGTTCGTACACGCGCACGATCAGGTCGCCCGACCGGTCGGCCGCGAGCTTCACTCCCGAGACGACGATGCCCGGCGAGGCTTCGACCAGCGGTGCGACCGGTGAACCGGTCCGCTGGCGCGCCGCCGTGTTGAGGGCGATGCCCTCGGCCGTGGCCTCGGCGATGCCGGCGCCGACGACGAATCCGTACCGGTGGGTCTGCTCGCCCTGGTCGGTCTCGGGGTCGGGGAACCGCGGCGCGCGCAGCAGCGACAGTCGCACCGTCGTCGTCACGTCGCCCGCGTCGTCGACGTCGCGCGTGACGTCGAACCCGTAGGTCGAATCGGTCACGAGCGCTGCTCCGAAGCCCTCTTCGGCGATGTGGACGAAGCGGTGCATCGACGTCTCGAACTTCGCCGCCTCCCAGCTGGTGTTGGTGTGGGTGACCCGCTTCGCGTAGCCGAACTGGGTCTCTGCCGCGGTGTGCTCGGCCTGCACCGCCAGCGGGAACGCCAGCTTCAAGAACTTCTCGACCTCGTGCCAGTCGGTGATCTGCGCGATCTCGACCGTGCGCGATCCCGGCCGCAGCACCAGGTGCTGCACGAGCGACGACGACGAGAACGACCGGGCGATGCGCACGTGAGCCGCCCCGTCGCGCACCTCGGCCGACAGCTCGTCGACCCCGGTGAGGTCGGTGACGCGATTGCGGTAGAAACGGTCGACGTCCCACGCATCCCACATGTTCGGGAAGTCCTGGTGCAGCTGCAGCAGGTTCGCGGGCTGGCCGGCGGCGACCGCATCCCTGCCGGTGCTCAGATCGATCGCCGAGGTGATGAGTCCCGCATCCGACACCGTCACGCGCACGAGGTCGTTCGTAAGGACGAACCCGCCGTCTACCTCGTCGATACGGACGGGCGCCGACGACGACACGGATGCCGCGGCACCGAGGCCCGGCACACCCTCACGTGCGAGCGGCGAAGCGTTGAAGACGATGCGCTGGTCGCCCTCGCCGGCGAGCGCGAGCTGGGCCCGCTCGATGAGGGCCTCGGCGGCTGCGGCGACGCGGGCGTACTGCTCGGCGGCCTCGCGGTGGACCCAGGCGATCGACGTGCCGGGCAGGATGTCGTGGAACTGCAGCAGCAGAACCTGCTTCCACAGGGCGTCGAGCTCGTCGTACGGGTATTGCACGCCGAGACGACGGGCGGCGGTGGCGCACCACAGCTCGGCCTCGACGAGCAGGTGCTCGGTGAGGCGGTTGCCCTGCTTGGTCTTGTGCTGACTGGTCAGGGTCGCCCGGTGAAGCTCGAGGTACAGCTCGCCCACCCAGACCGGCGGCTTCGGCAGCTCGGCCATCGCCCGCTCGAAGAACGCGTCGGGGTGCTCCCATCGCACGCGGGCGCTGCCCTCGAGGTCGGCGAGTCGCTCGGCTTTGCCGGTCATCTCGCGGGTGGTGCCGCCACCGCCGTCGCCCCAGCCGACGGGCGCGATCGATCCCGAGGCGACCCGCGACTCGCGGAACTGCCGCGAAGCCTTCGCGACCTCCATGCCCGACAGCTGCGAGTTGTAGGTGTCCATCGGCGGGAAGTGCGTGAACATGCGAGAGCCGTCGATGCCCTCCCACGCGAACGTGTGATGCGGAAAGCGATTGACCTGGTTCCACGAGATCTTCTGCGTGAAGAACCACTCGAACCCGGCACGGCGCATCAGCTGCGGCAGCGCCGGCGAGTAGCCGAACGAGTCGGGCAGCCAGACCCCGCGTGAGCGGACGCCGAACTCCTCTTCGAAGAAGCGCTGGCCGTACAGGAACTGCCGCACGATCGCCTCGCCCGTGGGCATGACCGTGTCGGACTCGACCCACATGCCGCCCAGCGGCAGGAAGCGCCCTTCGGCGACGGCCGCCTTCACCTTCTGCCAGACCTCGGGCCGGTGCTCTTTGAGCCAGGCGTACTGCTGGGCGCTCGACATGCCGTACCGGAAGTCTGCGCTCTCGCCGAGCAGCTCGGTCATGGTCGTGCTGGTGCGCGCCACCTTGCGGATCGTCTCGCGCACGGGCCAGAGCCAGGCCGAGTCGATGTGGGCGTGGCCGATCGCCGAGATGCGGTGCGCGCTCGCCTCGGCGGGCGAGGCGAGCACGTCGACGAGGGCGGACCGCGCGTCGGCGGCGGTCTCGGCGATGTGCTGCAGGTCGAGACGGTCCAGCGCGTCGTCGAGCGCCTGCAGGATGCGCATGCGTCGGGGCGATGTCTCGGGCAGCTCGGCCTGCAGTTCGACGAGCACCTCGAGGTCGAGCGACAGCTCGTGCACCTCGGGCTCGAACACGGCGAGATCCATGTGACGCACGGTGTACAGCGGGCGCGGCGACGAGGTGGTGATGTCGCCCTCCTGCGTCGGCAGGAAGGGGTGGTAGTCCAGCAGCACCGGGTTGGCGGCGGCTTCGATGTAGAACTCGACCTCTTCGTCACCGGCGGCCTGCTCGCTGATCCGCACCCACTGGTTGCGCGGGTTGAGCGACTTCACCGGTTCGCCGCCGGGCAGGTAGACGAGTCCCTCGCACTGGAACCCGGGCATGTTCGGATCGAAACCGAGGTCGACGAGCGCCTCGACCCGGCGTCCCGCCCACGCCGCCGGAACGCGCCCCCGCACCCGGAACCACGTCGTCGACCACGCCGGACCCCACGGCGAGCCCGCGGCGAACGGCGCGAACTCGAGAGCGAGACCGTCGGCCGACGGAATGGGCTCGCCGGGCAGCTGGTGCGCGGTGATCTCCAGCGGGATGCGCCCGGTGTGGATCGCCGGCCGGATGCGCTCGGTGAGCACGCGGGCGGCGCGGCCGGTGGTGAGGGGGATGTCGTCGTGCATGAGGTCGGGAAGGTCCGTTCGATCGGCGGTCGGGAGGTCGGTTCGGGTCGGGGTGGCCGGGCCGGCGGGTCAGGTCATGGTCGAGGCGGCGCCGCCGCCGAGCACCGGCGCGTGGCTCGGGTCAGCGGCATCCGCTTCTTCGATCTTCTCGATGCCCCGCGCGGCGAGCAGCGCGGTGTCGCCCAGACGCGATCGCAGCACGACCTGGGGTCCGCGCCCGTCGCGCTCGGCCACGCGCACCCACGATTCGAAGTAGGCGCCGCCGGGGGCGCAGTCGGTTCGGTACGCGCCCGAGTCGTCGAGCACCAGCCCCACCGGTGACGGAGACGCAGTCGCCGCCGCGCGCAGCTCGCGCGCCACTTCGGCGAACCGGCGGCCGGTCGGCTTGATGCGGCCGTCTTCGTCGATGAGTCCCAGATCGTACTCGACCGGGGGAAAGTCGAGCATCGATCGCGCGACGTCGTGCGAGCACCACCAGGTGATGCCCGAGAGCACGGGGACGCCGGCCGCGTGACGCATCGTGCGTTCGACGAAGTCCGCCGCGTCGGCGCGGTCGACGACGGTGACGGGCACGCCGACCTCTTGCAGCCACACCGCACGATCGGCGAGGGCGTGCCACGCCGCGGCGAGCTGGGCGAGGTACTCCGCGTGCCGCACCGACCCCGCGCCGAGTCCGCCGTGCAGCTGCGCCGCCCCGTTGAAAACCCACGAATGCACGACGGTCTCGTCACCGTGCTCGGCGGCATGCCGCGGCAGGAACGGCTGCCGTTCGTCGTACCAGGTCGCGTCGTACGCGGCGTGCGTGATGAGACCGGGGGCGCTGTCGCGGGCGACGCCGAGCAGGCGCGCGAGCCAGCTCTCGGCCTGCGCTTCGTCGATCGGATGCGGGTGGGGGTGGGGTCTGGCGGCGAACTGGTTCACCTCGTTGCCGAGGGTGAGCCCCATGACGTTCGGACGCCCCGTCAGCATGTCGCCGAGCGCACGCAGGTACGCCTCTTCGCCGGCGAGGGCGACGGGGTCGGTGAAGATGTTGCGCTCGTGCCACGTCGTCACCCACGCGGGCAAGAAGTCGAAGCTCGACAGGTGTCCCTGCAGAGCGTCGACGTTGACGTCGAGACCGAACTCCGCGGCGGTGTCGACGACCGAGCCGACGGCCTCGAGCGCCGCGGGCCGGATGAGTCCGCGGTTGGGCTGCACGAGGTGCCACAGCGGAAAGAGGCGCACGTGGTCGGCCTCGAGCTCGGCGATCGCGGCGAAGTCGCGCCGCACCTCGTCGAGGTCGAGGTCGAGCCAGGCGTGGAACCATCCGGCTCGCGGGGTGTAGTTCAGACCGAACCTCATCCTTTGACACCTCCTTCTTCGACGCCCTTGAAGAAGTGGCGCTGCAGCACGGCGAACACGATGGCGATCGGGATGAAGGCGATCATCGACCCGGCGGCGATCATCCGCTGGTCGTTCGAGAAGGTTCCCGACAGGTATTGCAGGCCGATGGTCAGGGTGAACTGGTCGGGGCTGGTCAGCACGATGAGCGGCCACAGGAAGTCGTCCCAGGCGCCGATGAAGCTGAAGATCGCGATGACGGCCACCGTGCCCTTGACCGACGGCAACGACACGTTCCAGAACCGCTGCAGCGCGTTGGCGCCGTCGATGATCGCCGCCTGATCGATCTCGTCGGGCAGCACGCGGAACGCGTTGTACATCAGCAGCACGTTCAGCGTCGCGACCATGCCCGGAAGGGCGACGCCGAGCAGGGTGTCGGCGAGGCCGAGGTTTCGGATCGTCACGAAGTTGGCGATGATCGTCGCTTCACCGGGCAGGATGAGCGTCGCGAGGAACAGCCCGATGACGATCTTCCGCCCGCGGAACCGCAGCCGCGACAGGGCGAACCCGGCGAGCGTCGAGAAGACGACGTTGCCGCCCACCGCGAAGACGGCGACGAAGAGCGAGTTGCCGATGAAGTCCCACACCGGGATCGCATCCATCACCCGCGCGTAGTTGTCGAACGTCGGCTGGCTGGGCCACAGCTGCGGGATGCGGGTGTAGATGTCTTCGCTGGTGCTCTTCAGCGACGTCGACAGCTGCCACAGGAACGGGCCGATGCTGATGAAGAGCACGAACACCAGCAGCGCGTAGCGACTGACGATCTCGCCCGTGCGCATCGACCCGAAGCCGCCGCGCCCGCGCCGGCCGTCGCGTCCCCGGCGCGGTCGGCGCGGCCTCCCGACAGGGACGGGACCGAGCTCGGCCTGCTCTTGCATGACGGCGCTCATTGGTTGCTCCGACTGTTGATCTTGGCGAGGACGAGCATCGGCACGAGGGTGACGAAGAACATCAGGATGCTGAGGGCGCTGGCGTAGCCGAGGTCGCCCGCGAAACCCCGCGAGTACTGCTGGATGAGCATGACCATCGTCATCGCCTCGCCGCCGGCGCCGCCGGTGCCACCGGTCATGATGAAGACCTCGCTGAACACGCGCAGCGCGGCGATGCACACGAGCACCGCGATGAGGAACATCGCGCCCCGCACGGCCGGCAGCGTCACCGAGAAGAAGCGGCGCATCGCACCGGCGCCGTCCATCGCGGCCGCCTCGTGCAGATCGCGGCTGACGTTGCCCAGGGCGGCGAGGTAGATGATCATGTAGAACCCGAGCCCCTTCCACACGGTCAGGCTGACGGCGCTGAGGATGATCAGCCACCGATCGGTGAGGAACGGCAGGGGCTCCTGGATGATCGACATGGCCTGGGCGAGTCCGTTCACGAGCCCGCGATCGTCGAGCATGAACGTCCAGATCAGGGCGACGACGACGGCCGAGGCGATGACGGGCGTGTAGAACGCGGTGCGGAAGAACGCGATGCCCGGCAGCTTCTTCTCGACCAGCAGCGCGATCAGCAGCGGCAGGATCGTCAGCAGCGGCAGGCACACCAGCATGAACACGACGCTGTTGAGCAGTGCGCCCATCACCTGGTCGTCGCCGAGGATCAGCTCGAAGTTGCGGAAGCCGACGTACTGCTCGTTGCCGCCGAGCGGCTTGGCGTTGGTGAAGGCCATGCGCACCGTGTTGATGGACGGCCAGATCGAGAAGACGGTGAGCCAGAGCAGCGCCGGGGCGAGGAAGAACCAGGGGGTCCACCGCCGCGTGGCGTTCGCCGGCCCCTTGCCGGCGGGCCGCCGGCCGTGGCGCCGAGTGCTCTCGGGGGCGGGCCCCGCGGCCGGGGGCAGCCCGGCCGCGGGGAGATGGGTGACGGTCATGGCGTGCTCTTACTGCCGCGCCAGCAGGTCGTTCAGCTTCTCGACCGACTTGTCGAGGGCCTCCTGACCCGAGACGTCACCGCGGATCGCCAACGCGATCTGCTGGTTGAGGTAGTCGTTCATCGCGCCGTTGACGGCGTACGGCGTGAGCACCTCGGCCGTCTGCAGCGAGGCGAACCCGGTGATGCGCGCCTTCGCCGACGGCGTGCCGTCGTCTTCGGTGAAGTAGGGGTCGGCATCCGATCCGAGCGTCGAGGGGAAGACGTTGGCGATGCGCGCGAACGCGTTCTGGTTGTCGGCGTTGGTGGCGAACTCGGCGAACGCGAGAGCCGCCGCCAGGTTCTCGCTGCCGGCCGAGACGCTCAGCCCCTGCACGTAGAGCGGCGAGATGTTCAGCGCGGGGCTGATGGCGACGTTGCCCTTCAGGCTGGGGTTGTTCTCCTCGAACGAATCGATGGCCGTCGCGCCGCCGGTCGTCCAGGCCACCTTGCCCTGTGTGAAGAGCTGGGCGTTGCCGAGGTAGTCGGCGTTGAGCACGGTCGGGGGCATCTCGCCGTTCGCGTAGGCCTCGGCGTAGCGGTCGACGAGCGCGGCCGCCTCGGGGGTGTTGAAGACGAACTCGGTGCCGTCGTCGTTGAGGATGTCGATGCCTTCGAGCGTGAAGTCGCCGATGCCGGGCACACGGCTGATGAGGTAGTTCTCGGGGCAGTTGTCGGCCATCGTCGCCGCCTGCTCGAACAGTTCGTCGGTGGTGGCCGGCGGGTTCGCCGAGTCGAGGCCGCAGGCATCGAGCTGCTGCGCGTTCCAGTAGTTGACGTCGGTTCCGAGGTACCACGGGTAGCCGTAGACGCCCTCGACGCCGTCGAACCGGAAGGCGTCGACCGAGCCCTCGACGTAGGTCTCTTCGACGTCGGTCGCCTCGCTGACGTCGTACAGCAGCCCCTGCTTCGCAAGCGGAAGAGCGAAGTCCGGCGGCAGGTTGAGAACGTCGGGAAGGGTGTCGGTCGAGGCCTGCGACAGAACCTTCTCGGAGTATCCGTCACCGGGCTGGTCGAGCAGCTCGACGGTCACCTCGGGATACTCTTCCTCGAAGTCCGCGATGATGCCGTCGAGGTAGTCGGCGTAGGTGGGGGTGAGCGACCAGGTCTGGAAGCGGATGGTGCCGGCGATCTCGCCGTCGGGGTCGGATCCGCCGGTGCTGCCGCTCGAGCAGCCGGCGATCAGGACGGATGCGGCGAGCAGGCCGACACCGGCCAACAGAGGCGTGCGGTGGTTCGTCATGGTGTGCAACTCCTTCGTGTGCATACGGGACGCGACGTTCCGACGGGCTGGGGGGAAACGCGGCGACGGGGTATATCCTGAGCAACTAAACCGAGTAAGTCAAGGAATTGCTTACCCGGTTCAGCAGACACACATCCACACGGCTGCGACGAGGAGAACCCATGACCGCACCGCGCAAACGGGCGACGATCGCCGACATCGCGGCACGCCTCGGCGTGTCGAAGGCGGCGGTGTCGTTCGCCCTCAACGACCGGCCGGGCGTGAGCGCCGAACTACGCGACCGCGTGCTCGCCGTCGCCGCCGAGCTGCGCTACCGCCCCAACTCGGCGGCCCTCGCCCTCGGCAGCTCGCGCGTCGACGTCATCGGACTCGTCATCAACCGCCCCGCTCGCACGCTCGGCACCGAGTCGTTCTTCCCCGAGCTGATGGCCGGCATCCAGGCCGGGCTCACCGTCACGCACACCGGCTTGCAGACGCTCGTCGTCTCGTCGCTCGACGAAGAGCTCGCGGCCTACAGCACGTGGCAGGCCACACAGCGGGTCGACGGGGTCATCGTCGTCGACCCACGTCGCGACGACGAGCGGCTGACCCTGCTCGACGAGCTCGAGCTGCCGGCCGTGCAGATCGGCAGTCACCCGAGCGCCGAGGCATCCATCCCCAGCGTCTGGATCGACGACCACGCCGTCGCGACCTCGCTCTTCGACGCCCTGTACGACCTCGGACATCGCCGCGTCGCGCACGTGATGGGCCCCCTCGAGTTCGAGCACACCGAGCTGCGGCGCGCGGCCCTTCGAGAGTGCGCCGGCCGCTACGACGCCGACGCTCCGGTGTCGGTCGAGACCGACTACACGGCCGAGCAGTCGGCCGAGGCGACCCGCGAGCTGCTCACCGGCGATGCCCATCCGACGGCGATCGTCTACGACAACGACGTCATGGCGCTGGCGGGTCTGCGCGTGGCACACGACCTCGGCGTCGCGGTGCCGGCGGACATCTCGATCGCGAGCTTCGACGACTCCATCGCCATGCGGCTCGTACGCCCCTCGGTGACCGCCCTCACACGCGACACCTACGCGCTCGGCGAGCTCGCCGCCCGCACACTCATGGCCGTCATCGCCGCCGACGGCGCGGTCGCGTCGGTGCCGGCGCCGCCCCCGATCCTCTCGTCGCGTGAGAGCACGGCCCCGTACGACGGGCGCGGCGCCGAAGCCTGACGTCGGGGGCATCGCCCCTCCGGCCCCTCTCCCCGAGACGATGTCGGAGGCCCCTGCGAGACTGTTCGCATCGATCACCGAGTGCCCCGGTGGCCGGTCGTACCCCCACCTCGGGGGTGGACGCGAGTGCGGGAGGGGCACGATGGACGATCCGGAGCGGACCCGGCGCGAGGGCGCGTTGATCGACGCGATCGCCGATGAGTGTGCCGCGATCCGCCGGAGTATCGCCGGTGACGAGGCGCGGATGCTGCGGCGGCTCGCCCAGGCGTGGGACCTCGCTCAGCAGCAGACCCGCCGCATCCCGTCGGCCGCCTCACGAGAGCGTGACATGCCGTTGCGGTGCATCGCCGCGCAGATCGGCGCCGACCTGCACGTGAACGACCGCACGGTGCAGACGCGGATGTTCGACGCGTCACGCCTGGTCTGCCTGTTCGCCTCGACCGTCGACGCCCTCGAGGACGGGCGGATCACCAGAGCACATGCCGATGTGATCCTCGATCACGGGGCACGCCTGGGCGACCCGGACGTGCGGGCCGCGTACGAGACGGTCGTCCTCGAATGGGCTCAAGCCGAGACGGTGGGGCGCACGCGCGCCTACGCACGCCAGCTCGCCGAGAAACTCGACCCCCGCCCCATGAGCGAACGACACGCGGCCGCCGCCGACGACCGCTCGATCACCGTCGTCGACCTCGACCACGGCATGTCGCAGATCATCGCGCTCGTCCCCACCCTCTACGCCCACGCCGTCCACGACCGGCTGACCCGCCAGGCCACAGCCATCACCGCCGCAGCCCGACCACACCGCCGCGCGGCGGCGGAATGCATGGACCGGCGCAGCACCGATCAGATCCGGGCCGACCTGTTCATCGACCTCCTCCTCACCGGATCACCCGCCATCGACCCCACCCACGAGACCAATCCCGGCGGGCTCGGCGCGATCCGCGCGAACGTGCAGATCACCCTTCCCATCACCACGCTCACCGGCGTCACCGACGGCGGCGCCGAGATCGACGGCAAAGCGCCTATCGACCCCGACACCGCCCGCATCCTGGCCGGCGCCGCAGCGGCGTGGGACCGTGTCATGTTCGACCCCGTCACCGCCGTCGTCGCCGTCGTCGACCGCTACCACCCCACCCCCGCCCAGCGCAGATTCCTCCACGCCCGCGACCGCCACTGCCGTTTCCCCGGCTGCCGCATGCCCGCCCGCCGGTGTCAGATCGACCATAACCACGAACACCACGACGGCGGACCCACCAGCATCTGCAACCTCGCCTGCTTCTGCGTCCGACACCACACCATGAAGACCGAAACCGACTGGACCGTCACCCAGCTACCCGGCGGCACCCTTCGATGGACCAGCCCCACCGGCCGCACCCACACCGACAGACCACCCACCGTCATCTTCACCCCCGCCCTCGACCCACCACCCTTCTGACCCACCACCCTTCTGCACACGCGGAACGCTCGGCACCATCGGGCATCGCTTCCGCGAGCGCGGTCAGTGACGCCCGCGTCGAGACGCCATGACCCGATGCGGCCGTGTTCAGCGCGCCCAGAAACTGTCAACTCAGGCACCCGAAGCGGCTGACGCGGTCGACCCACCCGACCGACACAACAGACCCGACCGAGCCGACCGAGCCGACCAAGCCGACCAAGCCTGCCGAGGCAGCCGACCTCGCGCTTCAGCCGACGCGCTCGAGCGACACGGCATCAGGGGCGGGTGCGAACGCCTCGAGCTGCGCGAGCTCGATCTCCGAGACAGCCTCGAACCGGATGGCCGTGACGACGGCATCCCGGCCGGCCTTCGTTCGGAACGGTCGGGTCTGCGACGCGATGTCGAACACCTCGCCGACCCGCTCGTCGAGCTCGATCCACTCCCCCGCGATCGTGCGGCCGAGCAGCCGCCACGACACCGAGAGGTCGACGTGACCATCGGGTCCGACACCGACGGGAAGGGGTGCCGGGGCACCCGCGAGCGTAACGGTGTACAGGCCCAGCCGCGCCGGTTCGGCGAGATGCAGGTCGAGATGCCCGCCGGGGGCGAGCGAGCGGGTGACGGCGCCGGTGTCGTCGGCGACGGTGCCGGGCGCCACGGCGAGCAGGTCGACGAGCGGAAGCGTCGCGAACTCGGTCGAGAACGACGACGGGCGGGATGCCGCGGCCCACCCCGTGGGCGTTTCCGACAGCTCCACCTCGATGCGCTCGGCCGTGCGGAGCATCTCGGCGGGCACGGCTATGCGGTGCCAGGGCCGGCCGTCGATGCGGACGGAGCGGATGAACGGGCGCCCCGCACCGACGGCCACGATCTCGAGCGGACGTTCGCGCCCCTCGGGGCGCAGCACCACGCGCGGCAGCAGCGGCGGCGTCAGCACGAACTCGCCCGAGCCGGGCACGAGCGGATAGAGCCCCAGCACCGCGAACAGGTACCAGGCCGACATCTCGCCGTTGTCCTCGTCGCCGGGATACCCCTGACCCAGGTCGGAACCGACGAACAGCCGGTCGCGCGCCTCGACGACGATACGGTGGGCGTCGTCGTGGCGTCCCGCGAAGCAGTACATGAACGGGATGTGATGGGCGGGCTGGTTCGAGAGCCCGAGCATGCCCATCCGGACGTCTCGCGCCTCGCTCATCTCGTGGATGACGAAGCCGTACGACCCGGCGCGGGCCGGATCTGCGGTCTCGGGCGTCGCGAAGAACTCATCCAGCGCGGCGCCCAGCGCATCCTCCCCGCTGCCGGCCTGTCGTTCCACAGCACCGCCGTGCAGCGCGGCGAGCCCCGCCCCGTCGTGCGGCGCGGTGAACATCGTGCCCCAGGCGTTTGTCTCGGTGTAGTCGTGGCCCCACTCCGCGGGGTCGAAGTCGTCCGGCTCGACCCGCCACGACCCATCGGCGCGGCGGCCGACGAAGAAGCCGAGGTCGAGGTCTCCCGAACGGTGCATCCCCGGGCGGAAGACCGAGCGGTAGCCGAGCGCACGGCGGGCGAGGTAGTCGCCCTCGGCGACGAGGCGGTCGCGGGCCGCGGCATCCGTCGTCCGTCGCTCGAGCGATCGCGCGAGACGAGCGGCCGACGCGTCGTTGATGGCGTTGTCGAGCGTCCACGACATGCCCTCGTGGGTGTCGGTGTCGACGAACCCGCGGAAGATCCCCGGGCGCAGCCCCGTGCGTCCCACCCGCGCGTCGGCGGCGGGCACGGTCGCGTGGCGGAGGGCCGACCGGTACGCGCCCTCGGTGTCGAACGGTACGCCGGCGGCGTCGAGCGCCGCGAAGACGGTGTCGCTGGTGGTGCCCGTCATGCAGTCGACCGGCCCCGGTGCGCTCCAGCGCGCGACCCAGCCGGCGTCGTCGAAGTGGCGGACGAAACCGTCGGCCAGTGCGCCCGCCGTGCGGGGCGTGAGCAGCCCGAGCATCGGCCACGCGGTGCGGTAGGTGTCCCAGAATCCGTTGTTCGACGAGAACGAGCCCTCACGCACCTCGTTGTCGACGGGGCTGCGGTATCGAGGGCCGCTCGGCGAGGGCTCATCGTGCGCGTTCGGGTAGCTGAACACCCGCCCGAGCGATCCCGCGATCGAGGCCAGCACGTCGTCGGACACCGCGTCGGCATCGGCGATCTCGACCCGCGCGAGCACGTCTCGCCACAAGCGAGCCGAACGATCGCGCATCTCATCGATCGTGCCGGCCGCTCGGGCGTTCTCGGCGGCCTGCGCGGCATCGACGGTCGACACACCGACCACGATGTCGACGTCGGTCGCGACGAACCGCACCGAACCGCGCAGCTCACCGTCGGCGAGTCGAAGCGTATGGTCTGCGACGCCGGGCAGCACGGCGTGGACGAAGTGGTCGAGACCCTCGTGACCGTCGGGGCCCTCTCGACCGTCGCGCAGGCGGACGGCGAGATGCAGCGTATCTCCGCCGTCACCGTCACCGTCGGTTCCGTCGCCATCGGTTCCGT
>JAAIGE0100883239.1_pt1 | contig 14498 bp, 10 predicted proteins | sample 6487951 | NCBI WGS metagenome assembly JAAIGE01 (sample SAMN13974128, study PRJNA590717) | phyllosphere metagenome | biome: tomato field; feature: multiple bacterial spot infested tomato fields; material: tomato leaves; isolation source: leaves from tomato fields | host: Solanum lycopersicum ... | reverse complement strand
GACGCAATGTTGGTGTTGACTGTCAAAGCCATGATGAATGTCCTCCGTAGGACCTAGCATGTTTGCCTGAGCTTGCGAATCCGGCCCTGCAAGTTCTCAGGCAGCCATTGAGTTCGCGTTCGTATTGCTTATCGGCCTGAGGGATCGGAGCTTTAGGGCCAGGCCAAAATTTTTTTTCCCAGTGACAATCAGACCGCCAAAAATCACGCTGTCCAATGACGTCGTTACACTTATCGACCCAAGCGAAAATTTCTTGAGCCTCAGCCATTCGAGCCGTGAGCGAGGCCGCTGGCAAATCCGGAGTCCTTGCCAAAACCGCGATTGCACTTGGCGACCGCTGAATGATGCACCTATGATCTGGTCGATCCTTCATCGCGACACCCTGTCGGCGACCAAAAGCCTGCTTTCAATTCTTAAGGGAATAAAATGGCAATCTACTCAGAATTCATGGCCGAGCTGAAAGATCAATTTAAGGATTTCGGCTATACATGGACCAAGTCAAAAGAGGTGTCGTGCGATTGGATACTTGAGCGACTGCCTACGGGTACCGGCGTCGATGTTGGCGGAACAAGCTATCTTGTGAAAAAAGCTCAGGAAATGGGCCGCGACATTACCTATTACGATTATTTCCCACCTTCTGATCTTGCAATAGAAAAGCATATTACTGCCGACATGAATGAATTCGCAGAGCACTTCCTACCGAAGAGCCTAGATTTCATCACCACGCGCCATACGCTTGAGCATTCATTAAATCCACTGTTCCAGCTCTGGCAGTACAACAGGACACTCAAGGACGAGGGGGTGCTATTGGTGATAGTGCCGCAGCACAGCACAAAGTGGGTATGGTTCTATTCCCACTTCAACTGCCTCCCGCTGGAGAACTGGTTGATGCTTTTCCATCGGGCGGGATTTTCCATCAAACGGGCGATAGCAGGCTCGTGGTGGTCAGAGAACCCGGAGTATATCGAATACCGCTTCATGCTAAAGGTAGAAAGTCGTCAGCTGAGGCTCGACAACCCACCTGAAAAACGATGAGGGGTGCAGATACCGGTCTCGAATAACCCTCAATAAGGCTGTGCGGTGTCTGTACAGAAAAACTGAACCCTACACACGAATGAACATGTCCGTGGTTAAACATGTTTCCTAAGCCAGAACACGATCACAGTGAACAGTAGCTGGTAGCTGTGCTGGGGCGACCGAGTACGAGAAGCGTACTGTCATGCACCTTGATGACCAAGGTCGCGATCCATTAAGGCCATAAAATGGCCTGATGATTTAAGAATTTTCTAATTCGCTCAGGCCCTCACCTAACCAATCCAATTGCTGAACAAGCATCAGTCGAATTTCACTCCAATGCGGCCGGTGTAATCGGTGTAGCAGAGCAACGGACGCCTTTTCGTAGCAGAAAAGTACTCATCAGTCGCCTGTTTGGATCCGGTGAAATGACCGTAATCATCGATGATTACTGTGCCACCAATGACGATCCGAGGATAGAGAACCTCAAGTTCTTTTCTGGTGGACTCATACCAATCAGTATCAAGGCGCAGCACACATATCTTCTCAGGAACATTTTGTTTTTCATCCAGCGTTTTCAGCACATCGCCTTCAACGAAAACAACATTATCATCAAGCAAGCCCGCCTTAACGAAGTTACCTTTAACTTCATCTATCGAAGAGTAGTACATTTCGTTGTGCGCATCACGTTGCTTACTATTAAAGACACCTAGCACTTTTTCACCGTTGGAAAAATACTTATCCGCATCTGTCGGCGTAGTCATACCCTTGAAAGTATCAAACATGTACACCTTGCGCGGAAATTTATACAGCTTGAACATAGCCGCTGCGAGCATTGCATTACCACCACGCCAGACACCACACTCAACAAAATCTCCCTCTAGATTGCGCTCGATTGCGTGTTTGCATGCCATTAACGTCGCCCACAAGCGCTGATAAGAAACCAGTGTCAATCCGTTTTTCATGACATAGTTGACGATCGCCTGCTCTTCCTGACTGAGCTCTACAGGCATTTTTACTTCTTTGAGTTTCCTTGCTTGAGCATCGCTCATTTTATAGTCCAGTTAATCGCCTGATCACATAAGGGTTACTCAATCTCTTTAGGCAGATGCCTGATCATGAGCATAGTGCTGTAGTTATTTAATGCGTGCAGTCCCTCTCGATAGCGCCCCTTGGCAATGATGATTTACCCGAACGAATTTCAAGCATCAATCGGGTGTCCAAGCATCAAGCCAGGCTGTCAGGTTTTCATTACTCAACATCCAATCGCGCAGTACCATATTGCGCAAGACATCGCCTGCCTGCGCACAGGCGTCGAGGTCGGCGAGGTGCATACGTATGGCATCCACCCAATCGCGGAAACGGTTCTTGACCCGCGTGACGGGTAACCCATCCTGATAACAGCGCACATCGCTGCAGATCACCGGGAAACCGCAAGCTCCGTACTCAAGCAGGCGCAGGTTACTTTTACATTCGTTGAATAGGTTCTGCTCTACGGGCGCCAAGGCCAAATCAAGATTTAGACTCGCCAGGGCCTGCGGGTACCGGGTTATTTCAACCCCGGCATGCACTTCCTTCATATAAGGCCGCAGCGTGTCAGGGCACATGCCGAAAAATACCCAGTCGACCTCATTTGCCAGTTCACTGACTACGTCAGCGATCATTTCAAGATCACCAGTATGGCTCGAACCACCTGCCCAGCCGACGCGTGGCCGCGCAGATACCCGGCGTTTGCTCTGCAAACCACCCCACCACTGCACCGGCAGGCGGTTTTCAATCACCCGAATATCCGCATGTAAATCCGCGAATGCCTCTGCCAGAGGCTCGGTGGACACAACAAAACGATCGACATAGGCCAGACTGCGACGCAAGGATTTGAGGATATCCTTGGGCATATGCTGGCGGTGGACGTTTTTCAGCGGCAGGTTTGGCAGGTAATCGTCGAGTTCGTAGACTTTGAAGGCACTGGAAAAAGCCTTCAACCGGCGCATCGCCTCCAAGCGCGCCTCACCGATCTGACGCTGCAGTAACACGACATCAGGCTCGTAGCGCTCCAGGTCCGCCACGTGCAGCAAACCCGCCGACAAGGCGCCATCGACTAAGCCCGCCTGTTTCATCGCCGAGAACGGCTGAATAACCCGATAGTTGCCGCACCCGAAGAGATCAGCCGGGTGCGCAAGAATAGTCGGAACAGGCCGCCAAGCCTGCAGCGGCCGCCAGGCCAATTGAGGATCGGCCAGCTTGAACCCCTGCTCGACTTGTAGAGAAAGGCCGGCATTATAGGCAGGATCGCGCGCCAGGACGGGCAACCAGCGAGCGTACATTGCGTCTTCCTGCTCTCGACTGGCAGAGGCCGAGCGCTCACTGTCTATCAGCAGCTGCACCCGGGGTGTCCAGACATTCAGGTAGCCCGCCTGCCGCGCTTTGAGGCACAGATCGACATCGCTCCAGCGCGCCATCAGCGGGTCCTGATCAAAGCCGCCCAGCTCGACAAAAAGCGCTCTACGGATCATCAGGCACTCGCCACTTAGTGCCGAGTAGTTCTGCTCGACCTGCAGCCGCTGCATGTAGCCGGCTGCGTCATGTTCCAAGCCCTCGAATGCCCGCCCGGCAGGCCCTAGCAGACCGAGCAGTAAACCGGCGTGATGAATACGCCCGTCTGCCGACAGCAGCTTCGCCCCTACCGCACCGACCTCTGGCCTGAGTGCGTGGTTGAGCAATTGCCGTAACCAGTCACCGTCAATAACAGCAGACCCCGCGTCCAGCAACAGCATTAAGTCACCGCGCACGTAATCAATCGCGGCATTGCAGGCCAGTTGGCGTGACGTGTCACCGCTGAACTGCAAAACGCGGATGCGCTCCTCGCCAATCTGCTCGATTGCCTTCAGCCAATCGAGCGTGGCTGGATCAACACTGCCCAGATCCAGCAGAAGGATCTCGTAGTGCGGGTAATCGGTGCTCTCCAACACGGTTTCCACACAGCGCTGCACACGCACCAGTTGGTCTTTGAGCGGCACCAGAATACTGACCAACGGATGCTGATCGTGACCGTATTCAAGCTGATAGCGCCCCGCCTGAGACGACAGAACCTGTGGCTGCTGATAACCACGCGCCAGCAGGTGACGCTCAATCACCTCACGCTCCTGCGGGTTGTCTCGTAGGGCGAACGCGTCAGCGGCCAGCAACGGCTCGCTGACATGGCCCAATCCATTCAAACCTCGCCGCTCGATCAAACGCAGGATGTATTCCAGCTCAAACGCCTCATCGAACTGCACATTGAAACCGCCCAACGCCAGCAACTCATCCCGGCGAAACAACCAGTGGCGCGCGCTACTGGCAGGAAAGCTCAACAGCAGATCAAGGTTGAAGTCAGGACGCAGGGCAACACCCACCTCACCATCATCCCCACGCACCAACTCATCGCCATAAAGCGCAACGCAAGCCTCATTGCCAATCAGCTCCAGGGCCGTCATTAGCAAACCACTGCTGGTGAACGTCACGCCGCTGTCAGCCAACAAGCACCAGTGCACGGGTAGCGTTTGTATAACGCGGTTGAGCGTCTCGACCGCGGAGAGCGAGCCGGCTGTGGTGATCGTAAGCGAACGGCCAGGCAAGGCTGACAGACCTGCCATCGAGACAACCTGAACGTCGATATTGCGATACAGATTATTCTCTTCCAGGCTGACCAGGCTGCGTACCAGCGCCTCTATATCACCGGTACGATCCAGCAAGAGCACGCCAAAACGCGGGCCACCGCCATGGGATTGCAGGCGCTGCTCAATCAACGACATTTGTTCTGGCGAAGGTTCGCGTGCAGCAAGCCAGGCACTCAGTGGCGTACCACTCTGCCCGGCCGCCTTGTAGATAGCAGAGAGTATGTCCAGAGGCTTGAACACACGCGTTTTCAGCCGGGTGATAGGCGCTACCTGGACCATGCGTGTCTTGGTGCCACTGCGGTACCAACCGAGGTCGCGAATACCCTGACGAAAATCCTGATGCCCCTTATCGCCGACACCAGGCTTGTCGCGGCCCAGTTGGCTGAACTGATCACGGGATACGCGAAAGTCTGTCAGTGGGCGAGCAAGCATGGCCAAATGGCCGCGCTTAAATAGCTTTACATACAGTGCCAGGTCAGCGACCCAGGTCACACGCACGCCATTGATTACCGACAGTTCATCACCGAAATCGAGCAGATCGCTGCGGCGGCAGAGCACGGTGCTAGGTTCACCGATGAAGTTGATTGTGTGGTCTGCGAGAAAGGAAATCAGATCTTCGCCATTGATGACGACATCGTCACGAAACGGATACACCGTCGCCAGAGTATCGGGCAATGGGTTGCCCTCTTCATCCACACGGCGGCGACGCGAACTGGCAATAGCAATCCCTGGATCGTCATGCATAACAGCGACCAGCGAGGCAATACAGTCGGGGTGCAGCATGTCGTCGTCATGCAGAATCTTGACGTACTCACCACTGGCCAGCGCGACTGCACGCGCCGTGCTACGGGTTTCCCACAACCGGGTTTCGTTGCGTTGGTACTGGATGGGAAAATCAGCGAAGGGTCGAAAAGCATCGACAACATCCTGTACTTCATCCGAGCGGGCATCGTCACAAATGATCAATTCGAGCGGCCGATACGTCTGCCGCTGAAGACTCTCAAGCGCATCCATCAGATAAACGCCCTTGTAGGCCGGCATGACGACGCTGACCAGCGGATTACCCGCCTCGCTCATGTTCTCTGCCACTTACTGCCCCTTTGCCGTTAGTGCTTTCAGGCGCTCGACCACTCGCGTGGAATTACGGTCGTCCTGAAAGTTGAAGAATAGTTTTTTGGTGATCCGATAATGAGCACTTGCTACTTGCTGCGGACAACTCAGTTCCTGCTCCAAAGCGCTCAATAGCTCCTGAAAATCCCGACGAACAGAGCCGGGAAATGCCAACTCCATTTCATACAACAGACCGTTTTGCCGCGCCTGATAGTGCTCAAGGTCATAGGCGAAGCTGAATATCGGCTTATCGATATACATCGCGTCGATGTAGACCGACGAATAGTCCGTGATGACCATGTCAGATTCGCGCAACACCGGAGCAATCTCATTGATCGTGGCATGGCCAAGATCAATGATCGACTCACCATCGACATAGCGTTCCATATTGAACAGGCGGTCGCTGTTGCGAAAATAGTGCATGCGAAAACCCAGTACGGCGTTATGTCTGTGGAGCAGCTCTTTCAAGCATGCAATCTCGCGCTCGTCAAACTGGTAGCACTCCGAGCCTTCGATCTCCGCTTCCCGGTAAGTCGGGGCATAGACGATAAGGCGTCGGTTTTTTTTCAGCCGCCGTATCGTTTCCACCTCATCTCGCAGGAAGTCCGGCAGGTTGCTTTCGGCCATACGTAGAAAGTCGTTGCGCGGTAAGCCGGTTATCCAGACATTCTGATAATCGATGGGATGGAAAATCGCCGCCATCGCATAGCTGTCGATATCCGAGGAACTCACCAAGCCTTTGTAGAAAGTCCGCTCCTTACGGCGGTACACATCGCGATCTCCATGCTGTCGCTGCTCAGCATTGGCCAGAGCGAATAAACGCTTCAAAGGAATTCCGTGCCACAGGTTGATGACCGTGCGTCGAGTCAGGCTAGGACGGGGGAAGTTGCGTGAGCCGTCTGCCCAGCGCAAGACCATGTCCATGGCAATAGAATTGGTCAGCAGTAATACGCCGCAGCGCGCCAGCGTGCAAAGACCATCAAGGCTTTGCAAGTTGACCACGCGCACATTGCAGCCGCCTTGTAATGGCAGCACCACACCTGCACCGCGGGTGAAGATCAATTTATGGATGGAGGCATCATCCTTGACCGCCTCGAATACCGCCCGGGAATTTTCTACGAACTGGGTGCGCTTGAGCGGGTGAGTGAAAAACGCCCAATGGTCGCTGCGCTTGGGGGTAAGCCAGTCGAGGAGTTGCCAGCTCGCCAACGTCAACTTGCCCAGAAGAGGCTGGCTAATCTGAGCATTCAATAAAGACTTCACCAAGAAAATGGCTCCAATGCATGATTCAACAGGCTGACAACCTCACAGAGATTCGCCTCGCCCGATCTGCGCAAGAAGCTCGCAAATAGCGGTGACATCCGCTTCTGCCAGATCGGGATAGATCGGTAGACACAGCACCTTCCGGGCAATCGCCGACGCCACTGGCAAATTTGCCGGCTCAGCCGAAGGCAGCCCGCGGTACATGGGGAAGTCACTGATCAGAGGATAGAAGTAGCGGCGCACGAAGATGCCTTGGTCACGCAGCGCCTGAAATAGGTCATCACGTGAAAGCTGGAAACTGTCCTCCACCAATATAGGGAAGTACGCACAGTTGTCGGCAGCCTGGCCACTTGGCCGGATACAAGTCAGTCCCGGCAGGTCCTTGAGTAGGCGCCGATACAGGCCATCGATGTCGCGACGTCGCGCCAGTGCCTGATCGATGTATTGGAGCTGCAACAGGCCAAAGGCTGCGTTGATCTCACTCATCTTGCCGTTAATGCCAGGCGCGACGACCGTGGTGTCATTAACGAAGCCGAAGTTCTTCAAATGATTGATGCGCTGGCGGGTTTTTTCGTCCGGGCAGATGATCGCGCCGCCCTCGAAGGTGTTGAACACTTTGGTGGCGTGGAAGCTGACGACGCTTAGATCCCCATGCCGAAGGATGCTGCCGCCAAGGTCGTGCACCGCGAAGGCATGGGCGGCATCGTAGATCACCCGTAGGTTATAGATGTCCGCGATACGGCCAATTTCCGCCACATCGCACGGATTGCCGTAGCAATGCACCGGCATGATTGCCGTGGTCTGCGGAGTGATTGCAGCCTCAATCTTACGCGGATCGAGGTTCAGGGTGTCCGGGTCGATATCAACGAACACCGGTTTGATGCCATTCCACAGCAACGAATGGGCGGTGGCAACGAACGAATAGGGCGTAGTGATCACCTCACCGGTGATTCGCAATGCCTGTAAAGCTGTCACTAACGCCAGGGTGCCGTTAGCGAACAACGCGATATGTTCGACACCCAGGTACTCGCACAGCGCACTCTCCAGTTCCGTGTGCATGCTGCCACCGTTAGTCAGGATGCCACTTGCCCAGATTTTCTCCAAATAGGGAACGAACTCATCCAGAGGCGGCAGTAACGGACGGGTGACCGGGATGATTTTCTTCATGGACATTGACCTGAAAGAGGCGAGACGAGCTCGCCAGACAAAGACACATTGACCACAGTATAGGTGCCCGGACGGCTAGACTTCGAGGCAGTGCGAAGAGGTTGCAAGCGCACTCATTCGACAGCCCCTCTTACACCGATACCGCCCAACCTCTCATCGAATGCCATATTCCAACCACCTGGCACGTCGAGCGGCAATGCGTCCCAGACTTTCTCGGCGATGAGCGCGCGACCGATGCGGTAATGTCCCCAGCGACTGGCATGACAGTAGTTCAGCACTAGAGCGTAGCGCTCCCCTCTCGTGTCAATGTTATGCAGATCCAACGAGAACACATGAACGTGCTGGTGCTTGCGACCGCTCGACACGAACGCGAAACCGCCGTTGCCCTCCAGCGAAAGCAGTGCCAGCTCGACACTGCAGTTGGCCATGATTGCGTCGTGCAATTCGAGTTCGAGTACCAGCTCCTCTCCCTCGGCGTAGGCTTGGCCTATTCGGAAGAACCCAATACTCGGGAAATCAACATGCAACCGCTCGTGGTCAAGGTCCAACCCGCCATCCTCAATGGGGTCGACCCAATAGCATCTGCCGTCCGCTCCCTGCTCGACGCGGCCATTCATCGGCAAGGCCAGTGCGCGGCAAAAACCGTCGATATCGGCCTGGCCTAACAGGTGTAGATAGAGCGCGCGGCGCACACCCAGCGCATGCCAGTCCAATTCGCCGAACAGTGCCAGTAGGCGCTGCATGCCGGCGAGAAAGACTTCACGCAGCGACGGTGAGGCAACCAGGCCACTGGCAACATGCAAGGCACGGTGCAGGTTCTGCACGGCAATAATACGACGGTACTCATCAGCACCGGCAATATCGGCAAACTGTTCCCACTCGATCGTAATGGAGCGCACCCGGTCGTCAAAATTAGCAGCCGCGGCTTTGTTCTGGGTGATCGACACTGGTGTTGCTGCATCTCGGCTGCGCCAGAGATAAACCAGGGCGGGAAGAATCACCGTTCGGCGGCTCAGGTAATAAGCACGGTGCACGAAAGGCCGGTCGGCGTAGAGCAGGCCTGGAACCATGCCGAGCCCATGCTGCCGCAAGAAGTCCAGACGAAAAACCTTGTTCCAGTAGAAGCCGTCCTCAGTCAGGTCAGGAAACTCGACAACGGACTCGAGAACGCGTGCGCGACTCCATACGAAAGGCTCATACAGCAGCGAGGTTGTGGACATGCGCCCGTTGACCAGTCGGGCAGCCCGTCCGACCACGATGTCCGCAGAAGTTGCCAGCGCCTGCGCCATCATCAGCTGGTAGCCATCCGGAGTGACCAAGTCGTCGGAATCGACCAGCGCGACATAGGCGCCACGGGCCATAGAGATACCCAGATTGCCGGATACCGCACCGCCTTCATTGGCCTTGGTAATGCACCGAAACTCTGCGTACTCGGCTTCGTAAGCCCGGCAGATCGCCAGGCTGTCATCGGTACTGGCATCATCGATGGCGATAATTTCTATAGGCCGATAGCGCTGCTGCAACAGCGAGTCGAAGCAGGCTGGCAGATAGTCAGCGGTGTTGTAGACCAACACCACGATGGATAGTAACGGCTGCCTGATTAACGAGGCCTCCATGCTCAGCACCGCCAGTCCAGCAACTGTTCTACGGCGTCGATATCGAACACAGGGATACCAAGATTCAGACTGACATCAAGCCGTTCGCGGTAGGAGTCATCAATAAATAATGCCGCACGACCGCTTTCTATCACAGCGCTTTTCGGAGAGCCGTCACTGATATGGATGATGCGCGAGAAAACCTCATGCGCAACTCTGTAGTGCTTCAGTGTTTCTCGCGGACAGCGGTTGTGCCGCGTTACCAGAATGATGGCGATGTCACGGGATAACCACTGATAGAGCAAGGCAGCGAGGGTGGGATGAACGCGGCCACCCACAATAAGCGTATCGTCGAGGTCTAGATAGACGGTGTCGTAGACGTGCTCTACGCGAAAACGATTACCCAAAGCCCGATCCAGACGAATGGGGAAGTGCTGAGCCCTTACCGAGAAGGTCAGCCCCAAATAGGCGTAAATGGTGAGCAGCGGATAATTAACGCCAAGGTTGCGCGACAAGGCCATGGAGCCCGCAATACGCGGCGCTATTTCCATCAGCTTGTAGCCCCCCTGTGCGTCTTTCTTGATCTGGAAGAACCAGGCACCCTGCAAACGCAAGGCTTCACTGATACGCCCAGCAATGGCACTTATCGCGCCATCAAGCGGGACGGGCTGCGTACTTACGCTAATGCCTGACTTGACCCGGAGCCGCTCCCGCGCAGAAACATTGAGCAGGGCACCTGCATGGTCAGAGATGCAGTCCACCGTATACTCGGCGCCTGGCAGGTACTCGGAGAATACGTACTCCACACCACAGGCCAGCAACTGCTGGTGTCTCCCTGCGTCGTGCACAATCTCGGCCCCCTGTGATCCCTGACCGACCGCAGGCTTGGCGAAAATCGGATAGGCAGCGATACCCTCTTCAACGGCTTGCGGAATAAACGCGTCACCGGCAAAGAACGCATAGGTGGCGTTCTTATTACGGCAAACCCGCGCCACTTGGACGTCCGGCACGGCGACCCTGGCCTTCACCTCGGAGCGTTGCTCTGCGAGTTCAAGCACCACGCTGTCATGCGCAGGCAATACAATATCGATATGCCATTCATCGATCAGCTCGTTCAGCTGCTCGATGAAATCTGTCGAGTCGACCTTCGCTGCAATTTCCCGATAGCGCGCGTAAACATACTCGCCGTGATCAGGCACTGACGACACACCATGCAGTCGGACCGCCTTGTTGTGCTTGAGGGCGGTGTGGATTTCTAGACCGATCTCAGAACCGCAGGGGAAAACCAATACATTAATCACCGCCACGACTGCCCCCGAAAAGCGTATCGATAACCCTGCTAGAGACCTGACCGTTATTCAGCGAACAGAAGCGCTGCCGGAATGCTTGGTACTTCTCGCTATACGTCTCGGTTACGCCCTGAAGGTCATTGAGCAAGGCGACCAATCGCTCCGTGGTCTCCACGATTGGACCAGGCAGCTCCTTGTGCACATCCAGATAGAAGCCGCGAAGGTTCTCGGCATAAAGCGCGAGATCGTAGCAGTAGAAAAGAATAGGCCGGCCGGTGACCGCGAAATCAAAGAACACCGAGGAATAGTCAGTGATCAGCACATCGGCAACAACGCATAGCTGAGTGATATCGTCGATATGCGACAGGTCTATAACATTTTGCGGCAGTACCCTTGTGTCGAGCGACTCTGATACCAAGTGGTGCGCTTTGATCAGCAGCACATGATCAGGCGGTAGCCCCTGAGAGACAACATCCAACTCCAGTTGCAGGTCGAACGCGTACTGCCAGTCACCAATCGGCTTATGGTCACGCCAGGTCGGCGCGTAGAGAACAAAACGCTTGTTGAGCGGCAGGCCGAGCGCTTCAACTTGCCCCGCTCTGTCTAAGTGAGAATCGAGCAATGGGTCTGTCAGCGGGTAGCCGGTTTCAAGAATCGTCCCCTGATAGCGGAAGGCCCGTCGAAAAATATCCGTCGAATAGGCGTTGGCACTGAGCAGAACGCTCCACGCGGCGGATTCCTTGTGGAAACTCTCGCGCGCATCGACCTGTGGCCTATCAACATCGAACGCGATCTTCTTCAGCGGTGTACCATGCCAAGTCTGTATGTACAGCGTTTCCGCCTTCTTGCCATGTACCGAGAAAATTACGTTATTGACCCTAAATCTGGCTTGGGCCAGATAGCGGTAATAATCGGGCGAGCGGCGATTCACCAGTATAGGATCGCCGGGGATCGCCAGGTCGCCGTCATAGGACCACACGCAGCGCAGGTCTGGCCGTTGTTTAAGCAGCGCCTCGTAGATATAGCGCGGATTCCCCGCATAGGCTTTGCCAAGAAAGCTCTCAAAAAATACCAGATCTTCGATCAGCGGCAACTGTTTCAAGTAGCGCGGATAAAGCTCCCTGGCATTCTCTGCGGCAACCATCCCGGCGTGTCGCTCACGTTCAGCGACATAAAGAGCCAAAGAACCCGCACTTTCAGTCAGGTAGCAGGAAACACTATGCCCCGCGACCTGCGCGCAAAAAAAGTGGCGATCTGCGTTGCGTGGAACGTTCGCTCCTGACAGCAAGGCGTTATGCACCTCTACTCGAGCGCTCTCGATACGCAACCGGACGTCCCAGCGCGACTCCCGCGCCGCAATAGCAGATATAGGAATATCGACGATTAACATACCTTCATTCTGATGCGCCTCGAAAGTGCATTGCACTTTGTCACTACGACGAACCAAAACAAGGCTATACATGTAGCGATCTTCAACATTGTGCTGACCGAAAACGACGCGCAAACATCCTGGCTCGAGTAGGCACAATTGCGTTACCTGCGGAATCAGGCCAGAAGGAGAGGTTGTCAATCCAACCCCCGCTGCAAGGACTTAAGCAGGCTCATCATATTCGCAATTTCATGCTCACTGGAAAGTAGCCGGCCTAGTGAATCTCGCAACTCGGTTGAGGAAACACCGCTTGTCCTTTTCAAATAGACCACTTCGCAAAAGCTCTTTAAAGAATCAAACTTGCCCACCCAGTCATCACCCATTACAAATATATCAACATGATACCGAAGAATATCACTAATTTTTTGATCCCAATCCTCCTCGGCAATGACTAAATCGACAAACCTGAGTGACTCGATAATTTCCTTCCGCTCCACGTAGGGAATTAAGGCTTTCTTACCTTTACGCGCATTGAAATCGTCGGTAGAGACAGCGACTATGATACGATCTCCAAACTTAGCCATACGTTTGAGCAATCTTAAATGCCCGATATGGAACATATCGAAGGTGCCGTAGGTGATCACCGTCTTGCTCATCGTGCCACTCTCGCTGCCTTGAAAATAAATAAGTCGCTCATCACGCCTTTAAAGAGCACCTAAAGTTAAAATAAAACTCAAGAAACGACCACCTGGGGACGTCGACACTCAATAAAATCGCGAAAGGAAAATACGCAAAATAAAGCTTACGACAAACACTATTAGCAACAAGCAGACGACAAGTAAAAAAGATCATAATTTATTGAACAAATTTAGACTACTGACTTTCACATAGCTTTGTTGCGCCGCCTCGAGAATCAATGTCTGAAACGATAAGCGCGAGAGTGCCTCAGGATAATCCAGCTCACGCAAATCAGCCTGTACCGACTTGTTGACCAGGGAAGTGTCTTCGTTGTCCGTCAGCGTACTTTCGACGATATTCAAGCGCGCGCCGATTTCACCACGGGTGCTGTCGACGGTGATACTGGCATATGAAAGATTGGTGATTGCCTCGGCCACGGCGTCACGTACTACACGACCGCCTTCCGTGGTGGCTGGCGCCTCTTCGAGAGCTTTGCGCAGGTTGGCGATGGTATCGAGCACGCCCTGCTTCTGGCGATTGGGATCGGATGTCACGGTGACCGTATCACCGGCAGCCGGAGCCCCATCGAAATTGATCACTACGCCGCGGAAAACCAACTTGTCAGTCGTATCGGGATTTTCATCCATGGACCCTGCAGCGAGCGCAGGCGTGGTGGTTCCGGCGGCAAAAACCTCATAGCTGGTGGCGTCCGGGTTGCCGAAGACGATATCGACGCCTTCTTCCGGAAAGGCGGGAGAACCACTGAAAGCGACTTCGTCCTGAACCAGCGGCGTCGAGGCGCGCAGAGTCGACTCGGGCTGTGCAGCAATAACGGCGTCGAGGCGTCCTGCGTTGGTGACGCTCTGGAAAACCTTCTTGCCGTTATCACTGATCGCCACGTCGAGCGAACTGGCGATCTCGAGTTTGCGCTGGCCTTCATCCCCTTGGTAGGAATAGGAGCCGTCAGCATTGCGTACGAAGGGCTCGGCCTTACCCTGAAAACCCGAGAACAGATACTCGCCACGGGCGTTCTTGGTATTCATCAAGCCAAGCAGCTCGTCCTCGCGCTCACGTAGTTCGGCTGCGATGGACTGTCTATCCTCCACGCTCAGCGCTCCATTACCTGCACGCACAGCCAGTTCCTGAACGCGTTGCAGAACGGTATTTACCGAGTTGAGCGTAACTTCCTCCTGATTCAGGCTGTTCTTGGCAGCGGTGAGGTTGTCGTTGTACTGCGTCAACACGTTCTGCTGCTGCTCGAGCTGCAGCAAACGCACCGACGCGACCGGGTCATCGGCAGGCGTGAGGATGCGGTTGCCGGTGCTGATCTGTTCCTGGGTGCGAATGGCATTGGCGT
>JAAIGE0100100655.1_pt1 | contig 14502 bp, 10 predicted proteins | sample 6487951 | NCBI WGS metagenome assembly JAAIGE01 (sample SAMN13974128, study PRJNA590717) | phyllosphere metagenome | biome: tomato field; feature: multiple bacterial spot infested tomato fields; material: tomato leaves; isolation source: leaves from tomato fields | host: Solanum lycopersicum ... | reverse complement strand
TCGGGTGGTGCGTGTCGAATCCCGATCGCGAAGGCGAGACGGCGCTGCAAGCGACGACCTTGTTTCCGTAGGAGCTTCCATATCCATGAGGATCGGCGCTGCTGGCGGGGATCGGTGGCGTGTCGTCCGTGTATGCGTGTCGTGCATGTCGCACGGTGCTGTTCTGCACCGTGCCGAACGCACTGCAGTTATCTAGCACGCCATAGCCGAGGAGTCGGGGCGCGTCGTCCTCCGCGAACGCGACATCGAGTCGCGAAACGGTGAAGGCGTAGCAACTTTTCATGTGGATGACCGGACCGTGCGCACTGATGCACCGGATGTCATCCACCGACGGGGCGAGTAGCCCAGCCAGATAGATCAGTGGTGCGCCAACGACCTTCGCAGTGGGAGATCGTCCCTCGACAGTGAATCCGCGAATGTCGGCGGTCCGACGACTGACTTCGACGACGCGCGTGTTGTCCGAATGCTTTTGACGAAGCGGCGCCATCGTCAGCACCTCGCCGCCACTGCTGGAGGCAACGATCGCGTATTCACCACTTCGTGCGACGCGATCGCCCGACGCTGAGCGCGCTCCGGGGATGGGATCGTTGGAGAACACCTTGATGAGCGTTCCGGCGCGCCAGCCAACACTGCCATCGATCGTGATCTTTGTGGTCGACCCAGCCGCGCTGTCACCCGTCCTAACTGACGTTAGAGACTTCACCGCGAATGGCGTCCCCCACTCCGCCTTTACTGAAATGACGGGCGCGGCGCCGACCTGCACCAGTGTCACACCGTAACCAGACAGCCGCAGCACGTCAGAAGAGGCCGTGATGGGACTGCTCAATTGATAGGTACCGGGAGCGATGATGGCTTCCCACCCGGAAGGGACGGTCCGCAGTGCGTCTGACAGTGCACGGCCGGATTCATTCCTCCCGGTTGGGTCTATCCCCGGATAGGTGTCCGAGGATATGTACACCGAGGCGCTGGAGGTCGATGACGAGCTGGGTCCCGTTGACGGCCGAGGCTGCAGAGTGGTCCGTAGGGCTCGATCTAGGATGACTGCACCACTTGCGGCGACGAGCCCGCCGGCAAGAAGTTCGCGGCGGCTGTGCGATGTCATTCCCGCCGGAATTGGGTCGGCGTCTTGGGGCGGCGGCTTCGTCACCGTCGACCCCGCTTGGCCATCCGTAGGACATCCGCAACGTCGACGCGGATGGCGGGAACGGTGAGGTAGGCGACCAGCAGTACTGCGCTCATCGTGGGCAGAATGGCGAGGACCTGCCACCAGGGGGCGAGATCCCACGTCAACCAGATGACGGGCGCAGTAATCAACAGCATCACCGTATAAAGAGCGACCGGTCGGGCGGCAGCCACGACCATCGGGCGGGGGGCAAGCCCAGCTCTTGGCATCGCGCGGAAGGTCAAGATCGCCCAGTTCAGCAACAGCCCGATCGTCATGCCGATCGCGACCCCTATGGCGCCCCACGGGACGCCTGCGAACATGAGAGCGATCATGAGACTACGAGACAGGAGGGTGTATCGCAGTTGCATTCCTGTGAGTGCCTTCGACAGGAAGACCCAGTAGTACACGTAACCCAGCGTCTGGAAGACACCGCCAATGGCCAAGATGGCGAAGAGGCTTTTTGTCTCATCCCACTCAGGTCCCAGGACGATTTCCACGAGCGGGGAGCACAGGGCTGTAGCTGCGAAGAACACGCCGCCTATGACATAAGTCTGCAACAGTTGCGCTTGTCGCACATATCGCTGGAAAGTAGCGTCGTCCTCGATCTTGGAGAGTACAGGAAAGGCGACCCGCGTCATCGGCGCCGCCAACTGCTGTAGCGGCAATCTGTAGAGCTGGTACGCGCGGCTGTACAGACCTAATTGCTCGACGCCCCAGAATCGCCCGATCAGTACTGAGTCGATGTTGTTGCTCGCGTATGTGACGAGCTGTACGCCTAGGTTGTTTACGCCAAAACTGATGAAAGAGCGAATACTGGAATTGCGTGATGGCCAGGTCGGCGTCCATCGAGACGCGACCCAAAGGAAAATCAAAAGGAGGAACGCAGACAGAACCTGCTGGAGGACGAGTGCCCAGTATGTAGCACCGAAAATTGCTGCGACGATGGCCGCCGCAAACGACAGTAGCTGAGCTGAGACATCGGCAATTGCCATCGCCTTGAAACGGAGCGCCTTCGACGCTTCTGCTCGAAACTGCGCGGTAACAGCGTAGAGGAGAAAGACCACAGAGAGCGCTTGAGCGACCTGTACGAGTTCGGGCCGGCCGTAAAACCAGGAGATGGGGTAAGCGGCGAAGAAGACGACGATAGATACGAGAACGCCGACTACCGTGTTCAGCCAGAACAAATTGGACTTTTGTTGGTGCGTGATCTCGCGCGCCTGAATCGCGGCCGAGGAAAGGCCGAAATCGGCGAGGAGAAGCGCCAATCCCGTGATAGCCGTGACCAGAGCCACGGTGCCGTAATCTGCGGGCGTCAACAGCCTGGCGAGAATCATCAACGCGCCGAATTGAATGGCGAATCTCAGGAACTGAGCCAACAGTGTGTGCGCGGCGCCCCGAGCAGCGGCTCCTGCAAGCGAAGTCATCCGGCGCGCTTCATTCCTGCGATGAGCATCATGCCGCGGTCACTCGTGCTTGACGAGTGCGGGTACCTCGTTTGGCGCGAGCCGTGGCTGCTGTGGGCCCAAACTCTGGCGAGCCCCGCCGCCCCAGCATCCCAAAGCTGAACCCCATGCAGAGGAACCAGATCATGAAGATCGACCCGTTCATTAGGCCCCAGCCGGTCACCGCGGTCACGAGGGTTCCTGCGGCTGCCGCGATAGCGCCTCGCGCCCAGGCTCCGGTCTCATCCACTCGACGCATCAGACGAATGCTCAGAATGATGAGAACCACGGCAGGCAGGAAGAAGAACAGCGCGGTCGGGATCCCGAGTTCCGTGATCTCGAGGAGGAACACGTTGTGAACCCGCCATCCTTGGGCGGTCAAGTTGTCAGTCTGCCCGACGACCGGTATGTAGTTTCCTGGGCCCACGCCCAACCAGGGGTTCTTGGAGATGGCCTCGAGAGCGACCTCGACGAAGTGTTGACGTGCACCTCCCTCGGGGTCACCTGTGAAGCGGTCGATGATGGTTCCAGAGAAGATCAGGGCTCCCGCGAGCACGACAGCCGGCACGACGAATCGAGAAGCCTTTGCTGACCTCGCAGGCATGATGATGAACCACACGAGGAGCGCGAGAAGATAACCCACGAAGTTCGCCCGGCTTTCCGACAAGCCAACGGGTACCAGAGCCACGAGGACCGCAAAGTAGGCGAGCCGGCGAGTGCGGGCCGTCGCCGATCCCGTTAGCGGGAGCAGGATAGCCATGAAAAGGATCATGACCTTGCCGACGGTTCCCGGATGACTGAAGGTCCCGCTCGCGCGGCCGCCTTCAAGCTCGGCAGTGCGGCCCTGGAGCGCGAAGATGGGAACTCCGCTGGCCTGAAGCACGGTGACTACCGCCTGAAAGAGGATGAGGACGGTCAGAGACACGATCAGTACGGTTTCGTGCCGACTTCCAGGAACGTAGTGCTTAGCGAAGTAGGTGCCCACGGCCCACGCTGCGACGCCGACCAGGAGGTACAGCACGTTGGTTGATAGTTGCGGGTCGGGCTCCCACTCGAAGATCGCACCTAGGACCAGCAGAACGAGGAACGGGAGGAAGAGCGCGAAGTTCGGGCGACGGCTGACGACGAACCCGATCACGAAGACTCCGACGATGACGACGTCGTATGTCTGCAGGGGGACTCCAGCGATCTCGACGCCGATGGGTCGCGGAACGAGCGTCGTCGCGATGATGACTGCGATCAGCGCGGTCGACCACCATCTGAGCGTTCCGAGCATCACGATAAATACGGCGACGGCGATCAAACCCAGAAGGAGAGTTGGCACGTTCGTCCTTCCGGCTCGTAGAAATCGCACGTGTGTCCAGCTCGATCGTAAATCACTCGACGGTTCTCGCACGCCGAGCGATGAGGCCGGACGCTGATTTACGGGTCTACACGTCCCCGAAGTTGGAGGTTCTGGGCTTCCTCATAGAATGGTGGAGATCGCGTCGTGTGCCGTGTCGTGCGTCGTTGACTGAGATGGGGGCTTCGAGGCGATGGTGAACCCGAGAAAATTTGCTTTGTCTGTGTTGGAAGGTGTCAGAGGGGCCGCGCTTAGTCTCTCCGTGCGGAGCGCGTTGGCTGGCCGACGGCGTGGTCGATACCACGTCCTGTTCGCAGCTCCTGGTGGAGGCAACATCGGTGACCAGGCTATGGCCGATGCTTTCTGCGAGCAGGTCGTCGGCGACGTGCACATGATCCTCATGAAGCCAGATGCCGTCGTGGTTCCGCAATATGGGAACGGCGCCCGGGAAGGCGTCGTGATTGCTGGCCTGATGTCACGCAACCCGCTGACCTTCGTCCCTGCCTTCTTCCGTATCGCGCGGGTGCTCCGTGGTGCCCAGACGCTTTCTGTTACCGGCGCGGACATCATGGATGGCGGCTACAACGCCGACGCGAGTCTCTTTCGGTGGAGGCTTGCTGTCGCAGCTCAGCGCGGAGGGGTGGAAAGCCGAATCCTGGGTTTCAGCTGGAACGGCAAGGCTCCGCGAGCCGTGTCCTACGCGGCGGCGACGGCCGCTAGAGCTGGAGTCCAGCTCTACGTGCGTGACCCGCTCAGCCGAGCCCGCATGGCGAAGGCGTCTATCGGGCCCACCGTTGGGGCGAGCGACACGGTCTTCTCGCTTCACGAGCAAGACCCGGATACCGACGTCTTCGCCCGGTTGAACCAGGCCCGCGCGGCGGGCGGGCGAATAGCCCTCGTGAACGCGAGCGCGCTGGTTTCGAAGCGGGTCGACCAGCCCTCCGAATACAGCCGTGTTCTCGCCGCGCTTCGCGAGCAGGGCTATCTCCCCGTACTGCTGCCTCACGTGCACAGGGGCGCGGGAGGAGACAAGGCGGCGGTGCAGGCGGTCGTCGACGCCAGCCCCGGTGAGGCCTGGTACGTCGTTCAAGAGTTGCTGAGGCCTGCGCAGATCCGAGCGCTGCTCTCCCTGACAGACGTGGTGATTACCGGGCGCATGCACTTGGGTATCATGGCTCTTTCGCTCGGAGTTCCCGCCTTCGTTATTTCGACCCAGGGAAAAGTCGAGGGCCTGGGGCAGCTGTTCGGATGCGATGAGATTGCCGTTTCCGCTGAGCGTGGACTCGGCGAGGTGATTGCGGAGCGTGTCGCTAACTCGCGTCTCCTGGAGTCGATGAGAAGCCGAATCGCGGACCGGCTGCCCACCGTCAACGCTCTATCAGCCAAGAACTTCGACGGGCTTGCGCCGTTGCGCAGCGAGGGTGAGACAGCGTCGGTGGCTGCTTCCGACCCAATCCGGGACGCCTCGCGGGTCTCGGTGGTCATTCCCACTCATCAGCGCGCCCACTTCTTGCGCGCCTCCGTCGGTTCGGTTCTGGCGCAAACTAGGGCTCCGCTGGAGATCATCGTCTGCAGCGACGTTGAGGATGCCGCAACGGAAGCAATGGTCACGGAGTTGGCTGCGTCGACCGCAGTTCCATTGCGGTACATCTATGACCCCGAGACTCTGGGAGGGGCCTCGGCGTCGCGGAACGGCGGTGCGAAGGTCGCGCAAGGCGACGTCCTCGCTTTCCTGGACGATGACGATTCATGGGAGCCTGAATACCTACGGGTGGCGATCGAGGCTGGGGCGGCCGCGGCCACGGACATGACCGTCGTCGCCCGGTGGATGGTCAAGGGCGACGTGCGCGTCGCGGCTCCGCGATTGGAGTCCGGCAAGACTGCACAAGACGTCGTTGCCGTGAGCCTAGGGACGACAGGCAGCAATATGGTTGTTACTCGCGACGCATTCCTCCGGGTGGGTGGATTCGACGAGGCCATCCCTGTGAAGAATGACACTGACTTCTTCTTCAGGTTCTTGCTCGCCGGTAACACATATGTATCCGTCCCTGACCGCCTCGCCCTGCAGGTTAAACACGGCACGGGTCAGCTGACGGGGAACACTGAACGTCGCGCTGCCGGGACCAAGGTCTACATGGCGAAGCACGCAGCACACCTGCGCCTGCGGGACAGGCGTCATCTGCGCCTTTCCTATTACAGGATCAAGTATCACCTAGCGAAGAACCCACTGATGAAGTACGCCTATCTCGCGTTGGCTCTCACTAACTACTCGCCGAAGAAGTACTTGGAAGAAAGATCGGTGAGACGTGCATGGATTGAGTTGGAGAGTGCGGGGAAATGAATGACTCTTCATCGTCGCGGCGGAGCGTCGCCATCCTCGGAACGCGCGGGTATCCAAGCTTCTACGGAGGCTTTGAGACGGCGGTTCGTTCGCTTGCGCCGTACCTTGCCGACAAGGGATGGGACGTCACGGTGTACGGGCGGCCTGGGGGAACTGCTGCGAGTTCAGGTTTCGTCCCGGACTCTCGAGTGACAGCACGCACGACGCGGGGAGTAGAAACGAAGTCGCTGAGCACATTGTCGTATGGAGCGACTTCGGCCCTCGACTCTATGCGCCGTCGACCGGACGTCGCCTTGGTGATGAACGTAGCCAACGGCTACTGGCTGCCCCTCCTGAAAGCGCGCGGAATCCCAACGGTCGTCAACGTCGATGGGATCGAGTGGGAGCGTGAGAAATGGGGTCGTCTAGCCAAGGCCGTCTTCCGGACGGGCGCGCTCGCGACCGCGAAGTGGGCGGATTCTCTCGTATTCGATGCCCGCGCAATCGGCGACTACTGGGCGAAGGAGTTCCAACGCACGGGAGTTTTCATCCCCTACGGCGGTGATGTGCCGAAGGTCGGCGCGCCTCCTGAGGGTATGGAAAGCGGAGCCTACGTCCTTATTGTCGCCCGGTTCGTCCCGGAGAACACGATCGGCGAGTTCTTTGACTCCGTCCCACTGATTGCGCAAAGGCATCGTGTCGTGATCGTGGGTTCGTCCGGGTACGGAGGCGAGTTCGACCAGCGGGCCAAGTCGCTCGCTGAGGAGAACGCGAACGTGACCTGGATGGGGCATGTACGCGACGACGATCTTCTCCTCTCGCTTTGGCAACACTGCGGCGTTTACTTCCACGGGCACAGTGTCGGCGGAACTAATCCGGCCCTTGTGCAGGCAATGGCATGCGGTGCCCCAACGGTGGCCAGGGACACCGTATTCAACCGGGAGGTTCTTTCGGAGCAGGGTGGGAAATTTGTACTGCCGCGTCCGCAAGAGATCGCTGACGGCGTGAACTCGCTGATGAACGACCCAGAGGAGCGCGCTCGGCTCGCGGCGGTCGTCACGGCCAGAGCGGCCGATTACTACTCGTGGAATCTCGTGTGTGCGGCGTATGAAGCCGAACTCGATCGTGTGAGGCGGAAGTGACCATGGAACAAAGCCTTGTGACCTTTCCGATGCATGGGCAGCGCAAGCTCTCTAATGAGGGATATCGAACACGGGACGGACACTTCATCGAATGGTTCGGTCGTCTTCTTGACGGCAGCGGGCCTGTGGCTGTCCGATCGAGACCCGAGCCGCAGGCACTCCGTCCGGTCCATCGGACGGGTGCTCTGGCTCAGAACACGATCGCTGTAGACAGCTGGAGCTGGCGGGTACCAACGAAGGGTCCGCGCCAACGATGGTGGTGGACCTCGCGCGACTCGTACTCCACGCATGGTCTGGACACGTCTTCCCCGACGGTCATCTGGAATCCCTTCGTGAGCGTATCGAACGTATGGGACACGGTTGCTCACACGGGGCGCAGGGTAGCGTTCGACATGCTGGATGACTGGACTGACCACTATGCGTTCGAGGTGATCCGCAGTGAGGTGAAGCTCGCCTATCAGCGTCTCTTCGACCGCGTCGATATCGTGACAGCTAATTCGGAAGCGACCTTGGCGACAGCTCACGCATTCGGTCGATCTGACGCTCATTTGGTCACGAACGGGTGTGATCCCGAGCGTTTCCCCACATCATCCCTTGCTCAAGGACCGACAACAGTCGGGTACGTCGGCAAGATCGGCAAGCGAGTAGATCTCGAGCTCGTCCTCGGCATTGCCGCAGCGTTTCCCCAAGTCGTTTTCACTTTCGCGGGGCCGATTCTCGACAGGGAGTATGAGGCGCCACTGCGATCCCAAGCAAACATTCGCCTTCTTGGCGATGTTCACTACGACCGAGTGCCGGCGCTGCTCCAGACGTTCGACATCGGCTGGGTTCCGCATCGTGTCGGAGCAGGGGAGGTCGGTGGCGACGTCATCAAGACTTATGAATACCGAGCAGCTGGATTGCCCGTGGTGACGACACCCGTACTGGGAGCGAACGACAGAGGATTGACGGGTGTCCGTGTCGCGGGCCGTGAAACCCAGAAGTCGGTCTTCGCTGCGCTCATCGCCGGGGGTGAGCGCGTCCCACGCGAGACGACCACAATTCCTGCCGGAACTACCTGGCGGTATAAGGCCGTTGCGCTCTTGGATCGGCTGGGCGTTGAGCATTCCTGATCCCATCGCAGTGTGCGTCGCAACCTACCAGCGACCCAGCCAGTTGCGCACGCTTCTGGACGCCCTGAGCAAGCAAGAAGACGCAGGCCCATTTCGCGTCTACGTCGTCGACAACGACCCTGCCGGCACGGGAGAACAGGCCGCGACCGACTCGAACATTGACGTGGAGTACTTGAGGGAGCCTGAACCGGGCATCGTCGCGGCTCGCAACGCCGGACTTGCAGGCTCAACAGAGCCCCTCGTCGCGTTCATCGACGACGATGAGTACCCCGATGCGCGCTGGCTACGAACACTTCGCGACTGCCTCGCCCGAAGCGGAGCCGATGCCGTGTGGGGTCCGGTCGTATCTGTTTTTCCACCCGAGACACCGGCGTGGGTCCACCAAGGGGGATTCTTCAGTCGATCGAGATACGCAACGGGAACCATCTTCGATCAGGCCGCGACGAATAATGTGCTGGTGCGTCGCGCCTCCATCGATAAGCTGGCGCATCCTTGGTTCGACGAAAGCTTCTCGGAGAGTGGCGGCAGCGACTCGCACCTCTTCCATCGCATCCATAACGCGGGCGGGAGCATCGTGTGGTGCGACGAGGCGATCGTGTACGAGGACGTTCCGCTGAGCCGAATGAGCCTCCCCTGGCTTCGGCAGCGCGCTCGTCGAACCGGAAACGTCAGGGGTCGGCTCCTCGTCGAGGACGGGCGGCGGTCGCGCGCGTGGATCGAAGGTGTCGCTCGTATCGTCGCAGGCTCCGCCAAGTTGATGTTTGATCGTGTGCGGCGTAATCCGCTGAACAGTTCGTCACTCAACACGTGGATGCGGGGTTGGGGCGTCTTGGATGCGGCGCGAGGTCACGTGGTCGTCGAGTACCGCCGACCGCAGGGAGATAAGTCTTGAGAGTATTCATTGCCGCGCACGGCCAGCCCGACAACCTGGGAGATTCGGTTCTTCGGCGAGCGATGTTGGACGCGTTCATTCACACGAGAATCGAGCGTCACGTACTTGTCGAGCATGGCGGCAGCGATTACACCGCTGGTCTTGGCCTTACCGGTGATGACCGCGTGTACGCCTCGCGAGCCCGGTGGCAACGCGCAGCCCTGTCCTCGGCGGTACAGCAGAGAGCGGGCTTTGTGACCAATGCGGGCGAGGTGCAGTTGAACAGAAGACGCACCAAGATTGCCGTCGCGGACATACCTACTGCTGCAATTGTGCGCGCCCGCGGGGGCGTGCCTATTCAGACAGGGATGGCCTTCCGTGAGCCGCATGGTTCCTTTCCGTGGCAGATCGCCATCGTCTCCCGTCTGAGCAAGATCGCCACGTGGAGGGATCAGCCGAGCCGCGATTACGCGGGGGTGGGTGAAGTGACACCGGATTGGGCCTTCGCGCTCCATGGGTCGGGCGCGAGGTCGGGAGTACGGGATCTGCTCGTTGTGACCATGCGCGGCGACCGTCCAGAGCCGACTCCGGCGTTCTTCGAGTCAGTGAAGACGCTCGCCACGGCACGCGGCTTGCGTCCCGTCGTCATCAACCAAGTCGTGCGGGATAAGGCCCGCTCCGCCATGATGGCGCACGCCATGGACGTGGAATACATCGCACCATGGTCCGGAGGCCCCCACGACGACTTCGAGCGCGTTGTTCGCGATGTTTACGCGCGAACTCAGCTCGTCATGAGTGACCGTCTCCACGCCTTGGTGATCGGGCTTACCGAGGGCGCCCTTCCCATCGGGACGACCAGCGGTTCCTCCGAGAAGCTCGACCGGACTTTTGCAGCAGCTGGCATCCACGATGTCTCGTTCGACTATCGCGGTCTCGAGGCGGAAGAGATTGTCCGGCGCGGGATGGTCATTGCCGATCGTCGAGAGCAACTCATCGATGCAGTGGCAAGCGCCCGTAACCGCCTCGAAACGCTCGGTCAGCGCGTGCGGTCTGAGCTGCTTCCGTCCTCCTGATCGGATGGACCGCGAGTGATCTGACGGTAGAGCCGTCCGTACTCGGCACCGACGGCGGACCACGATCGGCGGGGCAGAGCGTTCCTGCCGTCGCGCCGGGAAGCAGTCGATTCGAACGATTGCGATGCTGCGCGCAGGATCTCCGGAGTCAGATCGCCGTCGTAGGTCTGCACCCACTCGGGGCCAGACTCCTCCATCAGGTCGTTCATCGTGGCTGAAGTGGGCACGAGGATGGGAGTTCCGCAACTCAGGGCGAGGAGCGCGGCTCCCGAGTTGTACATGCGCCGGTATGGCAGTACGACGAATGCGCTACGACGAATCTCGGCGACGAGCTCTTCGTACTCCAGGAGCTCGGCGCGGAACTCGACGTCGGATCCTGTTGATTGGAGCCGCGTCTCAACCTCTCGCCCGTATGCGGGATCGACCGGCCGCCCCATGATGGCAAGGCGGAACGTCTTATCCGTGAGGTGAAGCGCCGTAAATGCGTCGACGAGCTGCTCGATGCCCTTGTAGGGTCTCAGGAGTCCGAACAAGAGCATGCGACGCGCATCCCGCGCGAGGTCGGGACCGGTGGCTAGCTCGTTCGCGACCTGGCTGTAATCGCCGAAGGGGATGAACACCGCTTCCGGCGCATCGGGCGTCACGGAGGGATACAAGTAGACCCGTCGGGTGGCGGATGACTCCCACCATTTCAGAAGCCGTGACTCTGCGGACGTTCCTCGCTCGTGTGGTGACTCGTTATGGACAGTCCACACCGAAGGCTTTCGTCGTGCTCGGATCCTCAGCATCAGGGTCGCGAATAGAGCGTACTTGATCCACCGGCGCGTCTTCGATGACGCGCGAATGGTCGATTCCGGCCAGTGCAAGTGAATGACATCCCACCGTCCGAGGAGAGCCCGTCTCCAGGAGAACTTGACCACTCGGATGTCATCGGGTAGCGCGGAGACCAAGGCGTGTATCGGGGCACGAGGATTGGTGCCTTTCGAAGGGCGCATGAGAACTTCGATTGGCGGCCGGGGTTCTACTGAATGCTGGCTCTTCACCAGATCACTGTAGCCATGGTCCTTCGCTCGCCTATGCGAGCTGTTGCCAGATGGTTCCGGTCCAGACGAGTGACATCATCGAGTTCGGCGTCATGCGCCGGTTGGCGGCTCCGCGCAAACTGGTCAGATAGGTGGCACCGTGTCGCACGGTCACGGTAGCTGAACTCTCGCCGGAATTCACAACGTAGAGAATCTGGCCAGGCACGGCGCTCGCGACAAGTGCGGGTACGGTCCGACCGTCCGTCACGGTGCACAACAGAATCACCTGTGGGTCCCCGGCGCGGTAGATGAGTCGAACCGTCTCGCTGTTACTCACCTCATCTTGTCGTCGGGTGATGAGGCGTGACGCTTGTGTCTTTGTGGTCCAGTCAATCGTCGACCCTCGCGCGAACCCCACGGAAGGCGTGGAAAGCGACTCCGGGAAGCGAGCATTTTTCACTGTCACTGTGACGGACGACTCTCCGACAACCACGCCCTGAATTCGGCCACCGTCCCCGTCGCGCCAACGAAGCTCGATCCCGTCAACGCTCACTTCGCCCGTCTGCCTGCTCTGCAGCCCGCGCAGCGATGATCCAGAGGTGACGTTCTGCAGATCGATCGTCCAATCCTTCGCCTGCACAACGCTGTTGCTCAGGATCGCGCCGTTCGCGACGTCGTCGACCTGCGCTCGTGCTGTGGCATGCAGGCCGTGTACATCGAGCACGATGTTGTTTGCCTGAAGAAAGGGCATCGCGGAGTTCCGGAGGGTGATGTTCTGCAAGAGAACCCCTCGCGTCTCACGCCGGTTGTACTGGGAGTGGGAAGACGACGTACGCGGGATGATGCGGATGCCAGCGCCCGAGAGCCCGTCACCGAGGAAGCCTGTGATGATATGGCCCCATGATGCATCCGCCCCGCTCGACTCGGTGATCACCTGAGCCCCGGTGGTGCAGCGTACCGCCGTGCAGTCCTTAACCACGTGCTTGCGTCCCCGCAGAGAAAAGCCCTCGCGGCTATCCACGGCCATGCAGTTGTCGAACGTCACCAGTTCCGAGCAGGAGTGAGTGTCGAAGGCTGCCGCGGAAGCGCCATGGCACACCGAGTCGACGATGCGTGTGCCGTAGGTTGCTCCATACAAGACCACGGAGGAGTTCGTCGCGATGCGGGGAGTGTCGTCCGAGTAGGCGTGTCTTACTCGTCGGGCATGGAGATTGCGGACAACGCCGTAAGCGCTCGAGTTGTCGAGAATTCCATATCCGAATTGACCGGCAGACGGGTTGTCCACCGCTCGATCGATCTGCACGTTCTCGACGTCATAGGCGTAACAGCCGCGCATGAGTATGGCGGTTGCCGTCGACACGCGAACGTGTATGTCGCGCACGGCGGGGCGCATGAGCGCGGAGACGACGATCGTGGTTCCCCCCCAGCCCGCGCTCAGGCCGTTCGGGTCCGTGTCGACTCGGAAACCCTCGAACCGCACCGGAACGTCGCGTAGACGCGCTGCTCTGATGTTCGACGTGAAGGGTCCGTTGGGCGTGCCGACGAGAACCGCGGAATTTCCTGACGTTCGGTCGACGATCATGAAGTCACCTACTCGTGACTTGTTTCCCGAGTCCTGCCTCACCTCGGGGATCTCGTCGTCTGCATAAACCTTGACGACGTCGCCGCGCGCCCATCCAGGTGCTGACGTCATCGCCAGCTGCACCCCGGGTTGCTGGCCACCGCCCAGTTCAACGGTTACCGGTGTGATCGACGTCACCTGTATCGGATCGTCGTATGCGCCTGTCAGGAGCACTGCGGCCGCCGTGGGGTGCGCGCGAACGAGCGTCGCCTCGTTGCCGAGGAGCGTGATGCTCTTCCCCTCATTCGAGAGTGTTGATGCGAGGCGGTAGGTTCCCGCGGGAACGATGAGAGTCCCACCATCTGGGCAAGCTCCGATGGCAGCCTTCAGCGCGGGGGCGGAGTCCGCGGCCCCGCTCGGATCGAGACCCGGGAATCGTTCCGGGGTCGCCACCACAGCGATGAGATCGACAGTCTCGGAATCCACCGCCGAAACGTCTGCCGCGGTGAGGGCGACCCGCCCTGACCGGCCGTTCACGGAGGAAACCGAGCCGTCCGCCGCGCGCGCCCGAGCCGAGGGCAGGAGCGCTCCCGCTCCCATTCCGCCGACTACTGCTACCCCGGCAGCGAGCAGACCTCGGCGGGACTGCGTCGTGGCGCTCGCATGGGGGGAGGGGTGTTCGGACGCTGTCATGTCTGTTCCTCGATCGTTCTGCGGTGCAAAAGGTGTCTAGGGGTCTTGCTTCGGGCGGAGGTCAAGATCGGCCCGCGATCATCCGAACTGAGGGCAGAGGTTCTTCTGCGCTTCAGAGACGATGAGGGTGTTGTTGGAGCGGGCGGCGTCCGAGTCCTCGTTCACGATGTTTACCTCGGCGAGGGGGATGCCGGATTCGAGGTCGGAACACGCGTTGTTTCCGAGTTCGATCCACGAAGATTCGGAAGACGCCTCGCCTTGCCATCCATTCGAGACTGCGCTCAAAAAAGCTTCTTCGGGACCAATGGCGAGCTGCGCTTCGTTTTCGGGTGTGATGGGTTGCGCTTCATTCGGCGCATCTTGAACCGAAGATGACGGGCCTTCGTCCGGAGAAGTGGATCGGGTGGGCGCACTATCGCTCTGCAACGGCGAAGCGGGCTCGGACGCTGTTTCGCCGAAGGAGCACCCCGAGCACGACAGGAGTAATGCCAGCGCGCAGATTCCGACTTTGATGCCCTTCACCATCACGACCTTACGCATACCTGAAAGTTGGTTATGAATGTAAACCTGCTTCCCGCAGGGGCAAAAAGTCATTCACCTCGCACCCGGCGGGGTGGTGGGGGGCATGCCGATTCATAAGAATGAACCGCAACCCGTCGGCATCCCCGCCGGCACCGGTCCTGAAGGGAGACGCGCATGGGCGTGGACGACATCATCAACAAGGGCAAGAAGCTGCTCGATGAGAACCGCGACAAGATC
>JAAIGE0100390739.1_pt1 | contig 14511 bp, 15 predicted proteins | sample 6487951 | NCBI WGS metagenome assembly JAAIGE01 (sample SAMN13974128, study PRJNA590717) | phyllosphere metagenome | biome: tomato field; feature: multiple bacterial spot infested tomato fields; material: tomato leaves; isolation source: leaves from tomato fields | host: Solanum lycopersicum ... | reverse complement strand
CATGACCGGACGGGTTGTGGATAACTGCAATTTCTTTGCTCTGGACCAACTGGATGAGGTCCCGGAAGAGAAGCTTTACGACTTGCTGATGGAAGAGTTTCCAGACTGGCTCAAGGCAGCCAAGGGTGCGGGAATTCTGTAGTTTTTAGCCCGATCCATCACTTGTGGGAGGGGCCTTGGCCGCGACGACCCGCTTACAGGCAATACATTTTCAGTACCTTCACACTGGCTGTCGCGGCCAAGGCCCCTCCCACGGATTGTGACCCTGCCACCAGTTTCCACCATAGGCCCCTTCCACAAATAAAAAACCCCGCCATCGCTGGCGGGGTTTTCATGACGCTGACCGGGTTTAGCCGATCGATACGCCGTGTGCTTCTGCCAGTGGCTTCAGGCCGCCTGCGAAGCCCTGGCCGATGGCCTTGAACTTGAACTCGTCGCCATGGCGATACAGCTCGCCGAAGATCATCGCGGTTTCAGTCGATGCATCTTCCGACAGGTCGTAACGAGCGATTTCCTTGCCGTCCGCCTTGTTCAGAACACGAATGTAGGCGTTGGCCACTTGACCGAAGCTTTGCTTGCGCTCGTCGGCCGAGTGGATGGTCACGCCGAAAACCAGCTTCTTCACGGCAGCGTTCAGGCTTGGCAGCTTGACCAGTACAGACTCGTCATCGCCGTCGCCAGCGCCGGAGCGGTTGTCGCCCAGGTGCTCGACCGAACCGTCAGCCGACTTCTTGTTGTTGTAGAAAATGAAGCCGCTGTCGTCCAGCACCTTGCCGTTCTCGCCCACGATGAAAACGGAAGCATCCAGGTCGAATTCGGTGCCGTCGGTGACACGCGGGTCCCAACCCAGGCCGATGGTGACTTCGGTCAGGCCAGGGGCCTCTTTGGACAGGGAAACGTTACCGCCTTTACTCAGACTTACAGCCATTTGCGTAATCCTTTTCTAAAAGAAGTAGTAAGGGTAGGAATCAGAAATTCATACCGTGAGCGTTGGCAACAGCCTTCAGGCCACCTGCGTAACCCTGGCCTACGGCGCGGAATTTCCACTCACCGTTATTGCGATACAGCTCGGCGAAGATCATCGCGGTTTCGGTCGAAGCGTCTTCGGCCAGATCGTAGCGAACGATTTCAGAGCCGGACTTCTCGTTCACGACGCGGATGAAAGAACCACCCACCTGACCGAAGTTCTGCTTGCGGCTGTCAGCCTCGTGAATGGTCACGACGAAGACGATTTTCTCGACATCGGCAGGCACGCGGGTCAGATCGACCTTCACGACTTCATCATCACCGTCGCCAGCGCCGGTACGGTTGTCACCGGCATGCTCCACGGAGCCATCGGCGCTCTTGAGCTGGTTGTAGAAAATGAAGTCGGCTTCGCTGCGGACTTTACCGTTGGCACCCAGCAGGAATGCGCTGGCGTCCAGGTCAAACTCCTGGCCGTCAGTGGCGCGCGGGTCCCAGCCCAGGCCGATCAATACATTGGTCAAGGTCGGGTCGGTTTTGGACAGCGAAAGGTTGCCACCTTTTTGCAGAGTCAAAGCCATGATTCGTTTATCTCCTTTTTCCAGTGTTTACGCTTTTTCTTCAGCCGACTCGTCTTTTCCCGGGAAGAGCAGGCTAGCGACAATACCGATGACCAACACCACCATCACAACCAGCAGACTGGTGTTGGCGCTGATGCTGTATCCATGATGGAACAAGTGGTCGGTTGCGTTCAGACCCAGCTTGATTGCGATGAAGAACAGCAGCGCGATGACCGCTTTCTCCAGGTGAACCAGATAGCGCTTCAGAGCTTCCAGTACGAAGTACAGGGTACGCAGACCCAGGATCGCAAACAGCATGGCCGAGAATACGATCAGCGGCTCACGGCTCACGGCGATGATGGCCGGCACGGAGTCGAAGGCGAACAGTACGTCTGAGATTTCAGCCACGACCAGACACAGGAACAGAGGAGTCGCGAAGATCGCACCCTTGGCAGCCAGGGTGATACCGCTGTTCTCTGGCTTCTTGATCTCTTCTTCCAGAACTGCGCGTCTTACGAAGAAGTTGTTGCCGTGCAGTTTCGGCCATACCGGGAACAGTTTCTTGGCAAAGCGATACGCCATGTGCTGGGAGTAGTCGATTTCTTCGTCGTCGTCATCGCCAGCCCGGAGCATCATGATTGCAGTCCAGGCAACGATTACCGCGAACACCACTTCGACCCACGGGCCCAGAGCCAGAAGGCCTGTACCGATGGCGACGAAAATGCCGCGGAATACGATGGCACCGATGATGCCCCAGTACAGAACGCGATGGCGCAGGCCATCAGGAATCTTGAACCAGGCGAACAAGGCCATGAACACGAAGAGGTTATCGACGCTCAGGACTTTTTCCAGTGCATAACCGGTCACGAACAGCGTGGCGACTTCGGAGCCGTGCTGAACGTACAGGAAGCCGGCGAATGCCAGCGAGATTGCCACCCAGAAAATCGACCAGGCCGAAGCCTGGGTCAATGTGATCGGCTTGTTTCCCCGATGGGAAAACATGTCGACGGCCAGGGCCGAGATGGCCAGGCCGACGAAAACGGCCATGGTGAGTGGAGGGAAGCCAAGAGCGGTGCTTTCCATTTAACTGCGTTCCTCAAAAGGGTCAAAAATTACAGGTCAAAATCGGAAGGATTCAGGCCAAGCTCGTTACAGATAGAACGGCAGACAGCCTTTTCCTTCTCGTCGAAGCTGCCATCTGCACCACCGATGGCACAGCAGACGCGCACCAGAAGGCGGGCAGCATCTTCTTTTTTCTTGATCTTGCCGATGGTTTTCAGCGCTTCGGCACGACCGATTTCGACATCGAAGTCGAATTTGGCACAGGCATCCTGAAAAGCCTGGATGACGTCCTTCATGTCAAAGACTTTCAGTTCCTGAGAGTTCTGAATGAAGCCGGCCATTTTCTGTTTTTCACTGGAACTGATTTCGCCATCGGCTGCAGATACCAGGGCACAACCTGAAACCACTGCATCCATGAACTCACGGTTCTTGAACTTCGAGACTTCGGAAGCAAGCTTGTCGCGAGCGGCTGTTGCGTTTGTTTTCAACCAGTCCAGCATTTCAATCCCCTACGAGGCAGCCAGGCCACCTCAGAAAAATCAATCGTGTTGTTTACTTGGAACCTGCAGCCCAGCGCATGCCCCAGCCATAGGCCTTGTCCATATGACTGTGACCATTGTGGAAATCCACACGACGAGTCACCTTGACGGCACCGTTGTCGTTTTCCAGCAGTGCAATCGCACACATGCCCTGACGACCGCCCTCCTCGTTGAGGCGAACTTCGATAGGCGGCTGGCCAGGGGCGTGGATGGTGACAACACCGTCGGTTTCTTTCCAGTTCGGCGCACCTTCATAAATGAATGCGTAAACCAGAATGCGACGGATCTTGCTCCAGTGCGCGCCGTTGATATGCAACCACTCGCCGTCACTGATGGAGCCAGTACGGTCATCGCCCATCAATTTGATGAAAGGCTCGGTGTTGAGCGATCCAAACGAATTGCCCAAGGCCTGGACCGCGCCTTTGTAACCGTCCTGTAACTCGAACAGGCAGCCTACATCAAGGTCGATCGCATTGCTCTTCTTCATCGAGAAGAAGCCGCTGCTTTTGCTCTCGCTGCGACGATTCCAGTTCAGGTTGACCCTGATTTCGCCGAAACCGGCGCTGGTTTTTTCCAGACTGACGGAAGCACGTGTCTTGTCCAGCGTGATCTTGCTGAGACTGACGGTGGGCTTGGGCGCAGCTACTGGTGCAGGTGCAGGTGCAGGTGCAGGTGCAGGAGGCTGGGCCTCGGGCGCTGCGACTTCAACACCGAAGTTCTTGGCCAGAGGTTCGAGGCCACCAGCAAAGCCCTGGGCGACGCAACGGAATTTCCAGGCGCCCTGACGCAGGTAGAACTCACCCAGAATCAGCGCGGTTTCCTTCATGCCACTGGTAGGAATGACCGCTTCGATTCCACCGGTGACGGTCAGGGCCAGACGCGACACGCTGTCGAAGCTGGCCTTGTTTTCATAGATGGTTGCAGTGAGCGCGACCTTCTCGATGGCGGCATCCAGACGGCCCGGATCGAGGCTGAATACGGCACGGCCCGCCGACGTTTCCGTCAGTTGAACTGCGCCGCCACTCACGCTCTTCTGACCGAAGAAACACATGTCCTGATCGCCACGCACCTTGCCTGCACTGGTCAGCAGGAACGCGGAGACATCGATGTCCGCGCCCGCTAGAGGGGAATAGCTGACGTCGACAGTCAATGGGCCTGCAGCTACTGGCGCATTGGCGCCTGGGACAAGTTGAGTCATGCGCGTACCGCTCCAATGGCCAGATCGACCAGATCGTCGGCAGTACGGCCATTGGTGGCCTGACCTACAGCGGTGAAATCCCAGCCACTGGAAGTGCGCGACAGATAGGACATGACCACGCCTGTGTGCTGACCCTTTTCGGACAGATCGAAGCGGCCCAGCTCGTTGCGCGAGCCCAGATCGACGATACGGCAGTAGGCATTGGCGACTTTTTCGAAATTCTGGCCGGTGAACGAGTTGACGGTGAACACCAGGTATTTCACGGTTGCCGGCAGCTTTTCCAGATCGACGCTGATGGTTTCGTCATCGCCCGCGCCTTCACCGGTACGGTTGTCGCCGGAGTGATGAATGGCACTGTCACGCGATTGCAGCTGACGGAACCAGACCAGATCCAGAGGCTTCTTGTCGCCATCGAGCATGATGCAGGAGGCGTCCAGGTCGATATCGCCGCCACCGCCGCCCAACAGTTTGCCGAAGAAACCGCTCGGCTTTTCAGGGTCCCATCCCAGCCCCATGCTGACTTTCTTAAGGCCTGTACCAGCGGTTTTCTCAAGCGAGATCGTCTGGTTTTTTGCCAAAGTGAGTGCCATTTTTCGCTCCATGTGAACTACGGAATTCGGATAAAAGTGTTACAGCCTTACCGCGATGGGCCATCATTGCCATCCCGATTATGTAACTTGGCGTTAACGGGCCCTTTATAGCGACCCCGACGCCACGCCGGATGGAACAGGCGCCAGTGCGCATCCTGTGCCGCCGCGAGCAATTCATGGTCGCCTCGCGTGTCACCCCAGGCCCGTACACGAAATTGTGAAAGCGGCCCGTAAACCCCTTCCAGACGCATGACCTTGGAGTCGCAGCGACAGTTACTGCCCTCGATAAGACCGGTGAGTTTGCCGTCGATCACTTCAAGATTGGTGCCGATCAACTCGACTTTCAGGCGATCTGCGAAAGGTTGCAGGACCATAGCAGGCGATGCTGAACATAGCGTGACAATGGCGCCCTTTTCGATTTCCGCCGCTACCGACTCCAGCGCCGCGGGACGCATCAGGCGTGTCCAGTACAGCTCGCAGAACGCTTCGGCCTTCTGCTGCAGCCACTGCACCTCAACGCCTGTCAGAAAGGCCTTTATCAGACGGCCCTTGAGTTCATCGCGCGTCACACGCCTGGCCAGGTAGCCCAGGCTTGGCAATACCAGACGGGCCATGCGGACGGAAAAAGCACGCTGCCCAAAAGCGAATTTGAGAAATGGGACAAAGCTGTCATGGCGGGTCAGTGTCCCGTCAAAATCGAACACCGCCAGCAGGCGCTGCTCCACTTCCACTTCAAGATCAGGCTCTATCATTTAACTAACTGCCTCAGCGAGTCGAATGCTGGCATCCACGATCGAAGCAGGAGTCGGCAGGACTCCGTGCCATTTGGCGCGCTCCATGATGTGGGTTGCCCATTTGTAATGAGTGGCCGGTTCACACATCGCATCGTTGTACTTGAACACCGCCGGAGCGACAGAGTTCAAAATCATCCGGGCGCAGTTCAGGTCTTCCAGGCTCACACGAAACGCATTCTGAATGATATTGACCTGCGAGGGGTGGATTGCTGTCTTGCCCACCAGACCGTTGGAGATATCCAGCGCCAGTTCCTGCTCAAGAATATCGGGAGTTGCCAGTTGCTCGAAGACCGGCGCAGTCAGGGCAAAACCCTGCGAACCCATCACGCCGGCCAGCATCGGAATCACATACCCCATGGGCGTGCCATACAGCGTCATGGCCGGATTGCGGCGCAGACCGAGGCAGCCCATCAGATCGTTGCCGCCAATGCGCAGGGCGATGATCCGCTCACCCAGATTGACCTTGAGAGCCTGCCCCAGCTCGACCATGGCCGTCGGGTTGAACACCTCGGGGGTTTCCAGTGTAGGCATCAGGGCCAGCTCGGGATTGGTAACGGCATCCTCCCAGCTTGCAAGACTTTGCAGCGAAAGCTTGGGGACGACGAACCCGTCGACGTGAGTCATCAGCGGCCAGTCATTGAGAATTTTCGCCATTGCCGCATCGCGAGGACGCACAAACAGCAACGGGCCATTATCCGGCCGACCGCCACGGTCCTGAATGCGTGTCAGCACATTGCGCAGGTTGACCAACGCAGTCTCGACATCGATAAGCGCCACGGCGTCTTCCAGACACACGACCAGCGAACGCAGTTCGGGGATCTTTTCTCCGAATACCACATCGAGAATGTCGTCGCGGGTGGCAGGCATATACAGCGTTGCCCCCAAAGCATAAGGCGAAGGTATGGCCATTAGCTGAGACTCCGAATAATGGTTACCGCCCGATAGGGCCCCAAGGCATTTGCGGCTTCCTCGACAGGGATGCCCGCTTTTTCGGTCAGGTGCATGAGCAACTGCACATCGCTGTCAGTGGTATTGCGCACCAGTACGTGATCGGGCACCCGGCGCATGACGGCACGGGTCGCCTCGGCAATCCCCGGCTTTACCCGATTGAGGTTATTGATCCCGAACCGCTCGGCCAGATGGTCGACAACCTGGCGGGCTGCGCTCCTGAGTTCCATGCGCTGCTGTTGCGTCCAGGGCTGCGCCGCAACAACGGCCTGCAGATTGCGGCGCTGGCTTTCGATCCGCTCGATGAACGAGCGGGTCACGTCATGTTCCTGCAAGTGATCGTAAACGACACACCCGTGCAGTCCGCCATCGGCGGGCCATATGGAACGCGATACCAGTCCTGACACCGTGGCCCCCAGAATGCCGGACGGAATCACCCAGTCCTCGGAGGACGCCGCCAGCCAGGCACTGCCGCACGGGTCGGCCAGCACCACCAGACGCGGCTCTTCCGGGAACCGGTTATCGCCGGCCAGACTGCGTTTGATTTCTCCGGAAATCGCGCCCTTGCCGGTCCAGCCATCCACGAAAACGATGTTCTGTGCGCCATGGGTCCGAATGATGGCCTCCAGCGCAACCGAGTCGATACCACGATCACGAATGATGCTGATGCCATAGTGATGCGCTTCGCGGCCCAGCTCGATCAAGGCCCGGCGCAGCAGGACGCCCAACGGCAAACCGGCCCGCACAAAGGACACCAGAACGATCTCGCGCCCCTGGCACGCCTGATCGAGGGCCAGCGCCAGCGCCTGCACGTCGGTTGCCATGCGCACGCCGTTCTGCACCAGCGCACGCTCGAACAACGCGCAATGAGCCTCGCCGGGCGCGGACTCCTGGCTGATCATTTCCGAATAATGCTTTTGCTTCGTCTGGATCAGACGCTCTTTTTCCTCGACATCGGTAGTGGCCATCTCGACGCTGCGCAGCAGAAACTGCACGTCATCCGCGAGATAGCTACCGCTGCCCACCGTATCGAGCCCGTGGACGGGATTAGTCATGCGCGGCACCGGCGAACACCCTGGCCAACTGACTGCGCGCAGGCGTTGCCCACCAGTGGCATTCCTCCATGAAACCGAGATCGGTGATGCTGTCACCAAAACCCAGCACCGGGCGCTCGCCGTTAACGGCACGATCACGACGTAGCCACTCCTGCACCGCATAACGCTTGGCCAGACCGTTGGGCAGGAATGCCAGGTTATTGCCGTTGCCATGCACATGCATGTCGTCGAGCAGGCCACGTGCCTGCACTTCGGCCAGCACCCGGGTCAGAATGCTGTCATCGCTTTCGTTGTGCTTGGTGACCACATAATGGAAAAGTTTCGCCTCCTCCACTACCCAGCCCCGCAACGAAACGCCCATTTCCTGACCAATGGCCAGGGTGGCAGCGCTCAGCTCATGCAGTCGGCCCTGATAAGCGGCCAGGGTCTGTTTCATCTGTGCATTCCAGTCGCTGTCCAGGCGACCGGCAGCATCGAGCATCACACCTCCATGGGAGCAGATCGCGCCCGAGCTGAACGGCAACTTCACCCGGCTGTAAGCCTCGACACTGCGCGCTGTGACCGGCACCACATCGGAGTGGGCCAGCAGCCAGTTCACGAAGGACTTCTGCACATTGGTCATGTAGCCATTGGCATTGCCGGTGAGGTCGACGGTAGCCATATGCTTCTCGATACCGGGAGCCGTCTTGCGAGCGGTCTGGAAAAGGGTGTCGTCCAGATCCACGAATATCAGCGGACGTTCGTTACTCATCGCAGATCACCTCGGCATTCAGCGCTTCGACCAGCTCGGCAGGCACGGCCTGCTGAGGGGTTTCGGTGCAGATCAGGACGCGATCGAACTGACCGGGCCGTACATTGTAGAGAAAGTTGGGAATCCCCAGGCCGTAGTTGTCGGAGAACGACAAGGCATGATCGATGGCATGTCCCAGGGCAATCGGGGAACGGCTGGTGGAGCTGAAATGCACGTCGGCACCGGCCTTTTCCAGACGCTCTGCCAGCAGGAACGGACGCCAGACAAACTCGCTGGTGCCCACCACAAGGACACGCTCGCCCTTGGCGACCTGAATGTCGGGAGCCAGAGTATCGCGTACCGAGCGAACACCGAGACGTCCCCAGTCATTGGCGGTGACCAGAGGCCAGTCGCCCATGGCCACCGTCCCGACTTCGGGCATGTCTGGCAGCGGAGCGCTCTGGTCCTCGGCAAAGGAATAGGAACCCTGTAACAGCGATACCTGTTCGGCCACATCGCCCATGGTGCTACTGACCGCACCGGCCGACCAGTCGGTGAGGACGCAGGTCACGACCCGCTCAACCTTGCTCAGTCCGGCCTCGACCAGCGCCCGATAGAGGTTGATGAAAGTCTTGCCCGTAGAGGCTTCATCGTCCACCAGCACCAGCGAACGCGCGCCCAGCATCATCTCGCGCAGCGCCGGGTCGGTGGGCAAATGGATCAGGTGGGCACTGGCGTGGCTGTGTTCTTCCTCGAAACGGGCAAACAGCTCGGTGCCGGTCGGGTGTCGGGTACTGACCAGATACAGTGAATCAGGGCGCGACTCGCTGTAGGCGCGGTGTACGCCAGCCCCCAGCCCGACCGCCGTCTCGGCCATGCCGATAACCAGTACCGGCCCCGGCAGATCGGCCGGGATCTTGTGGGCAAGGTCCTGGAAGCTCTTGAGCATGACGCTTGGGCGCACCGGAATATGGCGCCCGAGCACGCGGGAAACGAAGAGAAACGCCCGCTTGGGATTGCGCCGCTCGGCAAAGCCGAACAGGGAGTCCGGCGCGATGCTGGACGAATCGACCATCACGTCGAGACGACCACGGAGCAGATCAGCGCGAAGCCTTGTCGGGGTGGAAAGAGCTGAACTGCTGTCCATCAATAGATTCCTGGTTAACGGGGCCGATGCCCCTTGCGCCTGCCCGTTTCCCGGAGGGAAGCCGTCATGTACGCGAGGCCTCGAGAAGCCAGAGCGCCGACTGGGCAGAGCGTGTAATTTCGGTCGTGGTGTACGTCCTTTCCGGACGGGCATGGGATGCCGTCACGCGGCAGGCTTCCAGAAAAGACAGAAGCAATGCCGACTTCACCGCGAAATTCATGTTCTGTGCATCCGGCACACTTGAGGTCACCATCCCGATAACCGCGCCACCGTTGTCGAACAGTGGACTGCCACTGGAACCCGGCTGAATGGGTGCCGTGAACTGAAACAGGCTGGCATCGCTGTGCAAGCCGAACAGGCTGGATATCCCGCCTTGCGTCACCTGCAGGCTACCACCGGAAATCGATGCCAGCGGATAACCCAGTACCACCACCGTATCGCCCGGCTCTGCTCCCAAGCCCTCCCGAAAGATGACCGGTTTAAGAGGCGAAGCCCCTTGTACACGCAGCAATGCAATGTCGTTGCGTCGATCGACCACCACCGGCTCGACCTTGAAGCGCCCTTCCAGAGAGCTGATATACAGCACGCTCATGTCTTCGATGACATGGGCGCAGGTCATCACGTGGGAAGGCCCGACCACAAACGCAGTACCGGTAGCCGACTGGTGCTGATGACCGCCTGGAGAGTTGATGGAACTGCGCCGTGGGTGTCGATCATCGACGTCCAGACCGATCTTGCGTCCAAACGCTGCCAGTCCGTAAGCAGAGCCTTCATGCAGCGCCCGAAACTTCCATTGATCGTTACGCTGGTAAAACTCACCGATGATGATCGATGCCTCACCGTTGTCCCGCAGATCCGCCAGGACTTCGATTTCCTTGTCGATCACCAGCCGCAGACTGGAAATCTCGCGAATCGGCCCGGTGGCGGCATAGACATAAGCCATCACCAGAACGCGATCACTGCCCGCGGGCAGACGATCCAGCCTGAGCGAACAACCGACCCGTTCCGGGCCGTCGCTCCACTCCATCCAGTCCTGCTCGCGATGCAACAATGCCGGATCGCCCTTGGGCTGACGTTTTTCGTCAACCGGCAGCAATGCTACCGCCACGTATTCGCCGAATACCGAGGCCTTGCCGCTTTCCAGCAGCCATGTGCAATGTGCATTCGCAATAGCTGTATTGGCGCCCGGTGCCAGCACTTTCATGCCCAATCCTCCCTGACAAGAGCAAGGCAATAGCAAAAAACTATTATCCCGATCAAACCGTAGCCAGTACAGCCACGGTAATGGCCTTGACCCGGATATTATCCCGCCAATGTGTTTCCGGTTCTTTCAGCCCAAGCCGCCGGGTCGCGAAAATGCCCGGCAGGTTGATACCGGTTTCTCGCGTGTAGCCAATGCCGCCCGAATAGCGCGGATTGATTTCCAGCAAGTGCGGCTTGCCGCTGGCATCGTCGCGGGTCTGGACGTTGATCAAACCATCGCAGCCGAAATGCTCGGCCGCCTGTACCGCCAGCCGAACCGCCTCGCTGTCGCGCTCGAAGGTCTGGTTCATCCCCTGCTTGCGTCGACCGACAGACGCCACGACCTTGCCCTGCTCACAGACCATATCCACCGAACATTCGCTGCCCGGCATATACGGCATGAGCAACATCGGCGGCCTGTCATCCGACTGGCGATAGGCATTGATGTAAGCCTCGAAACTGGTTTCCCGGGCATCGGGGTTGGCGAAGCAGCGGAAGTCATCGACACCGGCCTTGAAGCGCCAGAAACCATGGCCAAAAATGCCAACGGTCGGCTTGATGCAGACCTCTCCTGTGCGGGACAGGGTTTCATAGGCCGCCTGCAATTCTTCGGCATTATGTGCGCTGATTCCCGGTATGCAGGCCAGGCCGGCCTGCTCGGCGGCGGCAGTGAAAAGGCTCTTGTCGTCTACATTGAGAAAGGTCTGCAGGCTGGTGCCGCCGGTGACCAGATCAAAACCCTCGGCCACGAAACGCTCTCGATGCGCCTCATAAAAACTGCCGACACGCCCGGCGATAATGACTTTTACGCCCAGCTCCCGGGCCGTCTGGATGACCCAGTCGATACGCTCTGCATTGTTGCGCGGCTCCTGCAAGGCAACGTCGGCCTGCCCGGTAATTTCAGGGCGATCCTGACGATGGGAGGCGATAATCCGTACCGTTTTCGGCAAGGCATCACGCGCGCCCATGATGACTTCGCGCTGGCTGGACTGGCCTTCAAGGAACCAAATCATGTGAGTCTCCAGAAAACAAAGCAGCTTTCTAAGCATCTTTGTCGAATTTTGTAATAACTGTTTTGCTTCAAAATGTTCGGATTAAGGCAAAGTCACGCCATTTTTCACTGGGGGACAATGACATGAAGTGGCTCAAACGGTCGATTTGGCTGGTGGTTTTCGTTTTATTGGGAGTCGGCGCACTGAGCCTCCACTACATCTTGCCGCGCCATGATGTCGTGATGGTCACGGGCGTAGAAGTCAAAAGAATGGATGCGGACGGCGTGATCAATGCCGACAACGTGGCCGATGGCCCGACCCGTGATGTCTACTTCATCAACACCGAAGAACCGGACACCAAGAAGGTCGTGGTCTACCGCAACGAAGACACCGGCTGGAGCTTCCCGTGGTACTTCAAATTCGACTCGGCGGACATCCAGGCCAAGGCCCAGGGATATTCCCGCGACTCCCAGCAACTGGCACTGATCCGCTACTACGGCTGGCGCATCCAGCTTCTGTCGATGTTCCCCAACATCACCGAAATCCAGCCCACCACCAGCCGTGACGAGCCGTTTCCGATCTTCAACGCGATCTTCTTCGGCGTGCTGATTCTGCTGGTGCTGGTCGTGGTGATTGTGGTCAAACGCCGCTTTCGCAAGCAGCCGCGGGTTGATGGGGTGGTGAGGGAGTAGGAGCGGATTTATTGGCGGAGGACGGGTACATCCGGCAGAGATATGGTGTTTGAGGAGGCAGTCTCGCGAATGAACTGGCTCCTAGCGGGGTATATAAAATAAAAAGCCCGATCAGTGATGATCGGGCCTTTTGCTTTTTACTGCCAGTAACATCAAATGTATCGATAGTGACTCAACGGCAGTTAGCTGGGCGGTACTGGGCGATGATGCTACCCGTATTGCATGTCCAGTTGAGGGTATTGTTGGTACCCAAGGCAGCTGCAGGAGCTAATACGAAAGTCTGGTTGCGAATTGCAGCGTTAACAGGTGCTGCGTTACGCGAAGTTGCAGTAATAACGCCGTTAGCGATTACAACACTTGCAGTATAGGTACCAGATGCACCGCCATATCCAGCAGCGCCGTTATCGGCGGGAAGTACACCGTTGGTCTGGAAGGCTTCAGCAACAGCGGCCTTAGCACCATCCGTGAGCGCAGCAAGCTCCGCTACTTGAGCACGGATTGTGTAGTCCTGATATGAAGGAATGGCCACCGCAGCAAGAATACCGACGATCGCCACAACGATCATGAGCTCGATGAGCGTAAAACCTTTTTGTACTGTTTTCATGTACTTCTCCGAGGCGTCAGTTTTTAGGTGCCTTGCCTGAGTAAAAGCATAGGCCGTGCCAAAGCCCGAAAGATCATGTTTCATTGACTGCCATCAGTTACCCTTCAACATTTAAACCTTCATAAACCATCAGAAACTGACAATTTTCGTCACATCCCACACTGCCATTTGGCAGCAAAGCCCGACTGCGCTATAAACCTCACACTGTCTGTGTCTGGTGGTTTTATGTCTGATGTCGTCCTTACCGGTCTGGCCAAGCAATTGGTCGAGGCCGAGCTTCTCACTGAAAAAACTGCGCAGCAGGCTTACCAACAGGCACGGCGCGACAAGGTTTCGCTGGTCAGCTATCTGGTCCAGAACAAACTGGTCAAAAGTCTGGTGCTGGCAGAGCTGGCATCCGATCAATTCGGCGTACCCTTTCTTGACCTCAACTGCCTGGATAAAGAAAGCCAGCCCAAGGGCCTGGTCAGTGAAAAGCTGGTGCGTCAGCACCATGCCCTGCCTTTATGGCGGCGCGGCAACAAGCTGTTCGTGGGCGTATCGGACCCCACCAACCATCAGGCCGTTACCGATATCCAGTTCAGCACCGGCCTGAATACCGAAGCGATTCTGGTTGAGGACGACAAGCTCAGCGAAGCCATTGATAAGCTCTTTGACTCAGGTATGGGTCTCGGGGACATGTCCGATGTGGATCTAGGCCTTGATATCGAACCGGTCGACAATGGAAAAGAAACTTCAATTGCCGGACAAAGCGATGCCGACGATGCGCCAGTCGTACGCTTCGTCAACAAGATGCTGATGGATGCCATCCGTATGGGCTCTTCGGACTTGCACTTCGAGCCCTATGAAAAAGTCTTTCGCGTGCGCTTTCGTACCGACGGCATCCTGCATGAAGCCGCCAAACCTCCTATCCATCTGGCCAGCCGGATTGCTGCACGCCTGAAAGTCATGGCCAGTCTGGATATCTCGGAACGGCGCAAGCCGCAGGACGGCCGGGTAAAACTGCGGGTCTCCAAAAGCAAAGCCATCGATTTTCGTATGAACACCCTGCCGACGCTGTGGGGCGAGAAGATCGTGATGCGAATTCTGGACCCCACCAGTGCGCAGATGGGGATCGATGCGTTGGGCTATGAGCCGGAACAGAAGGCCCTGTATCTGGAAGCCTTGAAGCAACCACAAGGCATGATTCTGGTCACCGGCCCCACCGGCTCGGGTAAAACCGTTTCGCTCTATACCGGCCTGAATATCCTCAACACCGTGGATATCAATATTTCCACCGCCGAAGACCCGGTGGAAATCAACCTGGAAGGTATCAACCAGGTCAACGTCAACCCGCGCCAGGGCATGGACTTCTCCCAGGCACTGCGGGCATTCCTGCGTCAGGACCCGGACGTG
>JAAIGE0101323432.1_pt1 | contig 14521 bp, 9 predicted proteins | sample 6487951 | NCBI WGS metagenome assembly JAAIGE01 (sample SAMN13974128, study PRJNA590717) | phyllosphere metagenome | biome: tomato field; feature: multiple bacterial spot infested tomato fields; material: tomato leaves; isolation source: leaves from tomato fields | host: Solanum lycopersicum ... | reverse complement strand
CTGACCGTTACGCGGCGTGCCGGCGGAGAGGAAACGGGTCGTGCCGTAGCCACGCAGATACGGCACGATCACCCGGTAACCCTTCTGCGCTAGAGCCGGCGCCACCTGGGCATAGCTCTGAATGTCGTAGGGCCAGCCGTGCAGCAGGATCACCGGCTGGCCGTCGCGTGGGCCGATATCCACGTAGCCAATATTCAGGTCGCCGGCGCGGATCTGCTGGATCTTGTCGAACGCCCCCGCGTCTTCAGCGGCGCAAACGGCGGCGGACCACAGGGTGGATAACCCCAGCGCCACGGCGCTGGTATAGCGGATCAGGGATAATCTGTTCATCGTTTTCTCACCTTTTATCGTCATCAAGAGAGTACGTGACCAGTAAAGCGGAAATTTGTATCCGCCATGTGCCCGACCGGGGCCATTTTTATCTCTTAATGTCAGCGCTGCGCCGCGAGATACAGTGTGATACAAAGTCGAGGTTGGCAATTGTTGCGGGCATGTGAATTTATGCTTGCCCCGGGAGATAAATCCGTTACCGTGGCAGGCATTTTTCACCACTTAAGAACGCAGGAACCCGCTATGGCGATTTTTGATGGTCACAATGACCTGCTGCTGAATCTCTGGCTTCACCATCGCGAGGATCCGGTGAGCGCCTTCTTTGCCGGGATAGAGAACGGCCACCTCGACTATCCGCGCATGCTGCAAGGCGGATTTGCCGGCGGGCTATTCGCGCTATTCGTGCCACCGCAGGAATATATTGCCCGTATGACGCCGCAATACGCCAGCCAACGATGGGATCCGATCGATATCCTCTGGCAGCAACTGGCCATCCTGAAGCAACTTATCGCCCACTCCGCTGGACGCTTGAGATTGTGTCTGAGCGCGTCGGATATCGAACGCTGCCGCGAGGATAAGGTACTGGCGATGGTGGCGCATATTGAGGGTGCCGGAGGTTTTGATGGCGAGGGCCGCGACCTGCAGGCCTTTTATGCCGCCGGGGTCCGCAGCATTGGTCCGTTCTGGAACATTGCGAACCGCTTCGGCAGCGGCGTTAACGGTTCGTTTCCCGGTAGCCCGGACACTGGGCCTGGACTGACAGCGGCAGGTATCGATCTGATTAAGCAGGTCAATGCCTTGAAGATGCAGATGGACGTGTCTCATATGAATGAAAAAGCGTTCTGGGATACCGCCCATCACTCAACGTCACCGCTGGTGGCCACCCACTCCAATGCCCACGCCCTGTGCCCGCAGCCGCGCAATCTGACCGACCAGCAACTGCGGGCGATCCGCGATAGCGGCGGCGTGGTGGGCGTCAATTTCGGCAATGCTTTCCTGCGCGCCGACGGCCGGCGCGATAGCGACACGCCCTTAACCACCATTGTCCGGCATATCGACTATCTTATTAACATAATGGGTGAGGATCATGTGGCCCTTGGCTCGGATTTTGACGGCATCACCCTGCCGGACGAGCTGGGCGATGTGGCCGGCTTACCGCGGCTTATCAATACGTTGCGCGCTAGCGGCTATGATCAATTGGTGCTGGATAAGCTGCTGTGGCGTAACTGGCTACGAGTATTAAAAAATGTTTGGCAACAATAGGTTATATTGTAAACATAAAGTTAATTCCTTACAGATTCCGGGTTGATCTCTCTCCCGGTGAAGCGCAATATGCGGCAGCCGTCACAGATCCACCATTATCCGTGAGGCCTGTAGTCATTTTTAAGAGGAACAAAACATGTGGAAGAAACCTGCTTTTATCGATTTACGTCTCGGTCTGGAAGTGACGCTGTACATTTCTAACCGTTAATCGCCCCGCCCGCCGTTCGCGCGGGCACCTTCATTCATTACCCGGTCCGTCTTCATGTTCATTAAAGTCCTCGGTTCCGCCGCCGGCGGCGGTTTCCCGCAATGGAACTGCAACTGCGCCAACTGTCAGGGTCTGCGCGATGGCACCATTCAGGCTGCCCCCCGCACCCAGTCGTCAATTATCGTCAGCGACAACGGTAAAGAGTGGGTGCTGTGCAACGCCTCGCCGGATATCAGCCAGCAGATTGCCCATACCCCCGAGTTAAATAAAGCCGGCGTACTGCGCGGAACACATATCGGCGGCATTATTCTCACCGACAGCCAGATCGACCACACCACCGGGTTGCTGAGCCTGCGGGAAGGCTGCCCACATCAGGTCTGGTGCACCCCGGAGGTTCATGAGGATCTCTCCACCGGCTTCCCGGTGTTTACCATGCTGCGGCACTGGAACGGCGGCCTGGTGCATCATCCCATCGCTCCGCAGCAGCCTTTTACCGTTGACGCCTGTCCTGATTTGCAGTTTACCGCGGTGCCTATCGCCAGCAACGCGCCGCCCTATTCGCCGTATCGCGACCGGCCGCTGCCGGGTCATAACGTGGCGCTGTTTATCGAAAACCGCCGCAACGGGCAGACGCTGTTCTATGCCCCGGGGCTGGGTGAGCCGGATGAAGCCCTGCTACCGTGGCTGCAAAAAGCGGACTGTCTGCTGATCGATGGCACCGTCTGGCAGGATGACGAGCTGCAGGCCGCCGGCGTCGGGCGCAATACCGGCCGCGATATGGGCCACCTGGCGCTCGGCGACGAGCACGGGATGATGGCCCTGCTGGCCTCCCTGCCGGCAAAACGCAAAATTCTCATTCATATTAATAACACCAACCCGATCCTTAACGAGCAGTCTCCCCAGCGCCAGGCGCTAACGCAACAGGGGCTCGAAGTGAGCTGGGACGGGATGGCAATCACCCTTCAGGATACCGCATGCTGATCACTGACACGCTGTCGCCGCAGGCCTTTGAAGAGGCTCTGCGGGCTAAAGGCGCCTTCTACCATATTCACCACCCTTACCACATCGCCATGCATAACGGCGACGCGACCCGCGAGCAAATTCAGGGCTGGGTGGCGAACCGGTTTTATTACCAGACCACTATTCCGCTGAAAGACGCGGCGATTATGGCCAACTGCCCGGATGCGCAAACCCGGCGCAAATGGGTGCAGCGGATCCTCGACCACGACGGCAGCCACGGCGAGGACGGCGGGATTGAAGCCTGGCTGCGGCTGGGGGAAGCGGTCGGTTTGAGCCGCGACGATCTGCTCAGCGAGCGTCACGTGCTGCCCGGCGTGCGCTTCGCAGTGGATGCCTATCTTAATTTCGCTCGTCGCGCCTGCTGGCAGGAGGCGGCCTGCAGCTCCCTGACCGAGCTGTTCGCCCCGCAGATCCATCAGTCGCGCCTCGACAGCTGGCCGCAGCACTATCCATGGATCAAAGAGGAAGGCTATTTTTACTTCCGCAGTCGTCTGAGCCAGGCTAACCGCGACGTTGAGCATGGCCTGGCGCTGGCGAAGGCCTACTGTGACAGCGCTGAAAAACAGAACCGGATGCTGGAGATCCTGCAGTTTAAGCTCGACATTCTGTGGTCGATGCTCGATGCCATGACCATGGCCTATGCCCTGCAGCGCCCGCCCTATCACACGGTCACCGACAAGGCGGCCTGGCACACGACCCGACTGGTGTAATCATGCAGAAAACGTCCATAGTTGCCTTTCGTCGCGGCTACCGACTGCAGTGGGAAGCCGCCCAGGAGAGCCATGTGATCCTCTATCCGGAGGGTATGGCCAAACTCAATGAGACCGCCGCGGCGATCCTCGAGCTGGTCGATGGCCGGCGCGACGTCGCGGCGATTATCGCCATGCTTAATGAACGTTTCCCGGAAGCCGGCGGCGTCGATGACGACGTCATCGAGTTCCTGCAGATCGCCTGTCAACAGAAGTGGATCACCTGCCGTGAGCCAGAGTAAACCCACCGTCAATCCGCCACTGTGGCTGCTGGCGGAGCTGACCTACCGCTGCCCGCTGCAGTGTCCCTACTGTTCCAATCCGCTGGACTTCGCCCGGCAGGATAAGGAGCTGACCACCGAACAATGGATCGAGGTCTTTCGCCAGGCGCGGGCGATGGGCAGCGTTCAGCTGGGCTTTTCCGGCGGCGAGCCGCTGACCCGTAAAGATCTGCCGGAACTGATCCGCGCCGCGCGCGACCTCGGGTTCTATACCAACCTGATCACCTCCGGGATAGGGCTGACGGAGAGCAAACTGGATGCCTTCAGCGAGGCCGGGCTGGACCATATCCAGATTAGCTTCCAGGCCAGCGATGAAGTGCTCAACGCCGCGCTGGCCGGCAACAAAAAAGCCTTCCAGTAGAAGCTGGCCATGGCCAAAGCAGTGAAAGCGCGCGACTACCCGATGGTGCTCAACTTCGTTCTCCACCGGCACAACATCGACCAGCTCGATAAAATTATCGAGCTGTGCATTGAGCTGGAAGCCGATGACGTTGAGCTGGCCACCTGCCAGTTCTACGGGTGGGCGTTTCTTAATCGCGAAGGGCTGCTGCCGACCCGGGAACAGATCGCCCGCGCCGAGCAGGTGGTCGCTGACTACCGGCAGAAAATGGCCGCCAGCGGCAACCTCACCAACCTGCTGTTCGTCACCCCGGACTATTACGAAGAGCGGCCGAAAGGCTGCATGGGCGGCTGGGGATCGATTTTCCTCAGCGTCACCCCGGAAGGCACCGCCCTGCCTTGCCACAGCGCGCGCCAGCTGCCGGTGGCGTTTCCGTCGGTGCTGGAGCAGAGTCTGGAATCGATCTGGTATGACTCATTCGGCTTCAATCGCTACCGCGGGTATGACTGGATGCCGGAGCCGTGCCGCTCCTGTGATGAAAAAGAGAAGGACTTCGGCGGCTGCCGCTGCCAGGCCTTTATGCTGACCGGCAGCGCCGATAACGCCGACCCGGTGTGCAGCAAATCCCCGCATCATCACAAAATCCTCGAGGCCCGGCGCGAAGCGGCCTGCAGCGACATAAAAGTCAGCCAGCTGCAGTTCCGCAACCGTACCCGCTCGCAGCTGATCTACCAAACCCGGGACCTGTAATGACGCTGGCGACCCGCACCGTCACTTTGCCGGGCGGCCTGCAGGCCACCCTGGTCCATCAGCCGCAGGCGGATCGTGCGGCTGCCCTGGCGCGGGTCGCCGCCGGCAGCCACCACGAACCGTCGCGCTTCCCTGGGCTGGCGCACCTGCTGGAACACCTGCTGTTTTACGGCGGAGAGCGCTACCAGGATGATGACCAACTGATGGGCTGGGTGCAGCGCCAGGGCGGAAGCGTGAATGCCACCACCCTGGCTCGCCATAGCGCGTTCTTTTTCGAGGTTGCCGCCGATGCTCTGGCTGATGGTGTCGCGCGTCTACAGGAGATGCTGCAGGCCCCGCTGCTGCTCAGGGAAGATATTCAGCGCGAAGTGGCGGTGATTGACGCCGAGTACCGCCTGATCCAGCAGCATGAGCCATCGCGCCGGGAAGCCGCGGTGCGCCACGCCGCCAGCGCGCCCGCGGCGTTTCGCCGCTTTCAGGTAGGCAGCGCCGACGCGCTGGCGGGCGATCTCGCTGCGCTGCAGGCCGCCTTAGGCGATTTTCACCGCACCCATTACGTCGCCCGGCGAATGCAGCTCTGGCTGCAGGGGCCGCAGTCGCTGGAGGCGCTCGGCGAGCTGGCGGCCCGTTTCGCCGCCGGGCTTGCCGCAGGCGAGGCTCCGCCGCCGGCGCCGCCGCTGCGCCTGGGCGAGTTCACTGCACTGCAGCTGGCGGTCTCCAGCCAGCCCGCGCTGTGGCGCTGCCCGCTGATCGCTTTAAGTGACAACGTCACGTTACTGCGCGAGTTTTTGCTGGATGAAGCCCCCGGCAGCCTGATGGCCGGCCTGCGCCAGCGCCGGCTGGCCGGGGATGTGGCGCTGAACTGGCTGTATCAGGATCGGTACCTCGGCTGGCTGGCGCTGGTCTTCGCCAGCGACCGGCCGGAAGAGGTCGACCGGCAGATAACCCACTGGCTGCAGGCGCTCCAGCAAACGACGCCTGAGCAGCAGCAACACTACTATCAGCTATCCCGCCGCCGCTTTCAGGCGCTGTCGCCTCTCGATCAGCTGCGCCAGCGGGCATTCGGCTTTGCCCCCGGCGCGCCGCCCGCCGGGTTCGCCGATTTTTGCGCCGCCCTGCAGGCCGCCCCGTCGGTCAGCCTGGCCTGTCAAACCGTTTCCCCAGGGGAGCCTGTTGCCACCCAGGGCTTTAGCCTGCCGCTTAGCCGCTGGCGCCGCCGCCCTGAGTCTGACCCGGCGCTGGCGTTCGCTTTTTATCCGCAGGCCGCTGGCGATCTCGTTGCCAAATGCCCGGAGAAAGCCGCGCCGCTGCTCCATCTCCCGTTACCGGAAGAGCCGCCGAGGCTCCTGCTGCGACCGCCCTTCTACTGCTCGCCCGATCAGGCCGAGGGGATGGCGCGTGGGGAACAGCTGCGCCCACTGCTTGCCGCCCTGCGCCATGCCGGGGGACACGGCGAGTGGCATCTGTTCGACGGCAGCTGGCAGTTGACCCTCCAGCTGCCGGAGCCCGGCCGACGGCCGGAGGCGATCCTGCAGGCCATTCTGCGGCAGCTCGCGCTCCCGGTGGCCTCGCCGACCCCACCGCCGGAAAGTATCGCTATCCGTCATCTCATGGCTCAACTCCCCGAACGGCTGGGTACATCCGGGCATCAGGAAGGTTGGCTAGCGGCCCTGGCCGGCGGCAGCGCAGAAGATGCGCAGTGGGTAGCGCGTCAGCTGAGCCTGATTACCGCCCCGGTTAATCCGCCGATGCCCGCTCCGGCGCCCTGCCGCCGCGGCGTCGAACGTCTGGTTTATCCGGGAGGCGATACGGCGCTGCTGATCTTCATTCCGCTGCCGGATGGCGCCTCGCTGGCGGCCCTGCGGCTGTTGGCGCAGCATTGTGAGCCGCTATTTTTCCAGCGCCTGCGGGTGGAGCAGCAGATTGGCTATGTGGTGAGCTGCCGCTATCAGCGGGTCGCCGATCGCGACGGGCTGCTGATGGCGCTCCAGTCCCCGGATCGCCGCGCCGGGGAATTGCTGCGCTGTGGTAAAGACTTTCTGCGCCAGCTGGCCCCCATGGATGAGGCGACCTTCAGACCGCTACAGCAGCGCCTGGCCGCTCAGATCCGCGCCAGCAGGCCGCCAGAGGCGCGGGCGCTGTCCGCCCTGCGTCAGGAGTATGGTTTACCAGAGCTAACGCCGCAGGCGGTTGACGCGCTGCGCGTTGCAGAGGTGGCCGATCTGGCACGCGAAATGACCCGCCGGCGTCGCCGCTGGCAGGTGCTGTTCACGACAGGGGATTAATGGCCGGGGGCATCCGGGGTCAGAAAGGCGCTGACGAAGCGCGTAAGGATCGCCGCGCCCTGCGGGCTCTCCTGCACCTCGTCGTGTAACCGCTGCGCGTCAATACCTTCCGCCTGCAGCACCGCCTCCCGGTGGCGGATCAGCGAACGGGCTATCGGCGCGGTAAATTCCGGGTGAAATTGCGTAGAGACCGCGTGCGGCCCATAGCGCACAATCTGGTGGGGATCGTGGGAGGACGCGGCCAGCACCGTGGCCCCTTCCGGCAGACGAGTCACGGTTTGCAAATGGCTCAGATGCGCAGGAAATGTAGCCGGCAGGCCGCTCAGCAGCGGATCATCGACACCCCATGGCGACAGCGTAATGGTTTGGCTGCCGCTTTCCCGCCCGCCAGGATGATACGCCACCTCGCCCCCCAGGGCATGGGCCATCAGCTGATGACCATAACAAACGCCGAACAGCGGCATGTCGATAGCCACCGCCTGCCGGATCCAGTCGGCGGTCCGTTCGCTCCACGCCAGACGATCGGTTACCATCGCCCACGAGCCGGTCAGCACCGCTATGGTCTGGTTATCCGGCGTCGGCAGCGGTTCATCTTCAAACACCCGCACCGTGGTGAGCTGCGTCTGCCACGGCGCCAGCAGCGTGCGAAACCAGCGCGGCAGATCGCCATGCGCCTGGCGAATGGCCGTCGGCGGCGTGCCGGTCTGGACCAGCAGTAATCGGTTACGTGTCACCTTTCCTCCTCGCTCCGGGTCATGTTCCCGTAAAACACTATGCCGCCGGGAAGACGATGGGACAAATAACCAATTACTATGAACGATGCGCCTGCGGAATAAGTCCTGTCGCTTACTGGGCATCGGCGCTGTCACGCTGCGGCACATCGGCTGCCGCCGAAGATGCCTGCTGCGGGACAAAAATATGGTCCAGGATGGCGCGCGCCGTCGGTCCGGCTACCACCCCATCCCCGCCGCCGTTCTCCAGAATCAGCGCCATCGCCACCTTCGGATGCTGATAAGGGGCAAACAGGGTGTAGAAGATATGGTCGCGCAGACGCACCGGGATCATTTTGGCGTTATAGGTCTGGTTTTGCTTCAGGCTAAAGACCTGCGAGGTCCCGGACTTCGCCGCGATCTGATACGGCGCAGTATGAAACAGCTTATAGCCGGTGCCGTTGGGCTGATTCGCCATCCCATACATGCCGTTGCGCACAATGCCCCAGTACGGGGATTTCGGGTCACCCACCTGCGGCAGGTTCGCCGGCTGCTGATAACGTTCCACATGGTTGCCCTGCTTCATCGAATAGAGCAGATGCGGATCCTGTACTTTACCATTGTTCAGCAGAGTGGTAAGCGCCTTCACCATCTGGATCGGGGTGGCGATCCAGTACCCCTGGCCGATGCCGACCGAGATGGTGTCCCCCTGATACCAGGGCTTTTTATGCACCCGCTGTTTCCACTCCCGGCTGGGCAGCACCCCGGCGTACTCCTCATTAAGGTCGATGCCGGTGGACTGGCCGTAGCCGAACTTGCTCAGCCATTCATGGATCCGGTCAATGCCCATCTCGAAGGCGACCTGATAGAAAAAGGTGTCCGCTGACTCTTCGATGGCTTTAGTCACGTTGAGCATGCCGTGGCCGGTTTTCAGCCAGTCGCGGTAGCGGCGTTGCGTGCCCGGCAGCGTCCACGTCGGCGCCCCGAAGAAGGTGGTGTTCGGGGTGATGACCCCAGCGGAGAGCGCCGACAGCGCCATATAGGGTTTGACCGTCGAAGCCGGAGGATATAGCCCCTGGGTGACGCGGTTGATCAGCGGCCGGTCCGGATTATCGAGCAGCGATTTATAGGCCTGATAGCCGATACCTTTGACGAACGGATTAGGATCGTAGCTGGGACTGGAGACCATCGCCAACACGCCGCCATCCCGCGGGTCGACCACCACCACCGCCGCCCGCTGTCCCTTCAGCACCGACTCAATATACTGCTGGAGATGAAGGTCGAGAGTCAGATAGAGGTTTTTTCCGGCCACCGGCGGCACCTCTTTCAGTAGACGCACCACCCGGCCGTGGTTATCCACCTCCACTTCCTGATAGCCGGTGGTGCCGTGGAGCGCTTTTTCATAATAGCCCTCGATGCCCTGCTTACCGATATTGCGGTCGGCGGCGTAGTTCTCCTCTTCGCCGTTTTTCGCCAGCCGCTGCAGATCGCTGTCGTTGATTTTCGACACATAGCCCACCACGTGCGCCAGCTCTGCGCCGTAGGGGTATTCCCGTTGTTGGTAGCTCTCCACCGTCACGCCGGGGAAACGGAATTCGTTGACCGCGAAGCGGGCCACCTCCACATCGCTGAGGTCTGACTTGAGGGTGACCGCTTTGTAGCGGCTGGTGTGGTGCATATCGTCGCGAAAGCTGGCGATGTCGTCCGGCGTCAGGTCGACGATAGGCGTCAGCTGCTGCAACAGCGCGGCCATATCGGGAATTTTGCTCGGGATCACCTGCAGGCGATACAGGGTGATATTCTGCACCAGCGGAATACCGTTGCGATCGAATATCAGCCCGCGGCTGGGGGCGATGGGCAGCATTTTGATGTCGTTCTGGTTTGACCGGGTCTGGTAAAAATCGTGCTGCTCCACCTGCAGATGGTAGAGGTTAACGATCAGCACGCCAAAGCAGACCACCACCAGCAGAAAAGCAATTGCGGCCCGGCGGATAAACAGCATCTCTTCCGCGGAGTGGTCGCGAATTTCATCTCTCAAAAGGGGCATTAGCGGTACATCACCTGAATCACTGGAAAAGCCAACGGCGTAACGGCCGGGAAGCATAGCCTTATCGCAGCGCCAGCCCTACTGAAAGGTTGCTAATGATCTGGCAGAAATGTTTCAGCATGTTAGAGGGATCGTTATTCTTAACCTTGCCCGTGACGCGTCAGGCTATGTTCACGATGCCCGACGCGTCGGCGCGGCTCACTGTTCTGCGCGGGCCGCCTCGTGGGAGGTAGCCGACTTCCCTGAGGTGTAGATTAAGTACAGCGCGAGGGCCAGACATATCACCGCCGCCAGTCGCGCCGGCGAGAACGCCATCGTGCTATTGCCCAGCCAGCCAAAGTTGTCGATCAGCAGGCTCATCGTCAGCTGGCCAAAGATCACCGCCACGGTAGCCGTAGCGGTGCCTATCCGCTGCACCGCCAGCACCATAATGACGATGTAGGGCACGCCGCAAAAAGCGCCCAGCAGCTGCCACTTAGGCACCTGTAGCAGGTTTACCGACGTCGCTGGAGCAAAAAACAGGATCAGCAATCCCGTCACCAGCGCGCCGGTAGCGAAGGTTAAAAAGGCGCTGCGCAGCACCCCCACCTGGCTGCCAAGACGGCCATTTATCGCCGCCTGGACGCTAAGCAATGCGCCGCCGCACAGTGCCAGAATGATCACTATCGTATCCATTTCCCCTCCTTAACCCAGAGCCACCAGCAGTAACGCCGCCATAATCAACATCAGCGCCATGGCGCGCCGCGGATCGATTTTGCGCCGTGGGCTGCCGAATAACCCGTAATGGTCGATCGCCAGGCTTTTCGCCACCTGACCCGCCAGGATGCCGATCATGGTCATGGCAATACCAATCACCGGCGTCGCCACGGTCAAGATCACCACGTACCCCGCCCCCAACAGACCGCCGGTGAGTTGCCAGCCGGGCAGAGAAAAGAACGACGGGCTGCTACGCGGGCTGAAAAAGAGCATCAGAAAAAAGGTTAACACTGCGCCAATCCCAAAGATGCTCATGGTTGCCCACAGATCCCCCACCTGGCTCGCCAGCGGCCCCAGCAGGCCGGCCTCGACCGATAATCCCATGCCGCCGGCAATCACTAATAAAATGAATAATAACGCCATTACTGCGCCTCCTCTGTACAACAGGCGGCTGAGGATAAAACAGCGTGCTGATGCGATAAACGGTATAATGCAGAAAACACTATTGCAGGAATTGCACAGATGGCCGATGCCAGCAGCGTCGATTTTCGCGCCCTTCAGCTTTTCATCGCGGTTTACGATAACCAGAGTTTTTCCGTAGTGGCCCGCCGCGAAGGGGTCTCTCCCTCGTTGATCTCGCGAACCATCCAGCAGCTGGAAGATGCCCTCGGGCAGCAGCTGTTCTACCGCAACACCCGTGCCGTGGTACCGACCGAAGCAGGACGCCTTTTCGCAGCGTCCGCCCGGGAACTGCTGGGACAGTACGCCGACGCGCAACGGGCGTTACAGGATCGGGCACAGGTCCCCGGCGGACTGGTGCGGATCAATGCGCCGGTCTATTTTGGTCAGCGGCATATCGCCCCCTGGCTTCCGGAACTGGCGGCCCGGCATCCCAAACTGCAGTTTGACCTGACGCTGACCGACGATTTTATCGATCCCCATCGCGATGCGACGGATATCCTTTTTCGCATCAGCAGCCTGCCGGACGCGGGCTATCACGCCAGAGTGTTTGGCAGCCAGCGCTATTACCTGACCGCCTCCCCGGAGTATGTTTCACGGTACGGCAGCCCGACTTCGCCGGAGGCATTGCATCAACATCGCACGCTGGTGTATGGCGGTTCGCAGGGAGCCAACCGCTGGCTGTTTCGCCAGCGCGAAGAGGCATGGGTGCACTATCCGTTGACCCCGCTCATGACCTCGAACAATGCCGATGCCCTGCTCACTTCAGCCATCGGCGGGATGGGGATCGTGTTATTTCCCGACTGGATGGTCAGCGAAGCGCTGCACAACGGGACATTAGTCACGCTGATGGAGCGCTATTCGGCGGCCATCAGCCACACGCCATCGTATATCGCGGCGATTTATCCTTATACCCGCCATCCCTCTCTCAACGTGCGGACAGTGATTGACTATTTTGCCGACGTGTTTGGATCGCCGCCCTACTGGCAGCGCTAATGCGAGTTTCGTAGTAAAACTTGTCATATCTCAAACAATTAGCATTCCTTCGCCCAGCTTGACGCGGATCGTTTCCTTTGCCGCCTCGTTACGGCTATGGTTACTAATGAGGTTAATCTCAATCTCCAGGCCGACACGGTCCCACCAGGAGGTTGCCTAACCCTTCATTGAACGGAAATAGCTATTAAATCCGTAGATTCATTCAAATATCGCTTATTGGTAGCAGTGTATATCGTAACGGCATTCACAAAAGCAAACGGAGCCTGATATGAGCACGTCTAACGACCCATCCAACAATGCATCCGCCGGGAAGTGCCCTTTCCACGCCGAGACGCCAAAACAGAGCGCCGGCAGCGGCACCGCCAACCGCGACTGGTGGCCGAACCAGCTGCGTGTCGATCTGTTAAACCAGCACTCCAATCGCTCCAACCCGTTGGGTGAGAATTTTAACTACAGGGAAGAGTTTAAAAAGCTCGATTACTCCGCGCTGAAGGCTGATCTCAGAGCGCTGCTGACCGATTCGCAAGAGTGGTGGCCGGCAGACTGGGGTAGCTATATTGGCTTGTTTATTCGTATGGCCTGGCACGGCGCCGGCACCTACCGCACCGTTGACGGTCGCGGCGGCGCAGGTCGTGGACAGCAGCGCTTTGCCCCCCTGAACTCCTGGCCTGACAACGTCAGCCTCGATAAGGCCCGCCGTCTGCTGTGGCCGGTGAAACAGAAATATGGCCAGAAAATCTCCTGGGCCGACCTTTACATGCTGGCTGGTAACGTCGCTCTGGAAAACGCCGGCTTCCGCACCTTTGGCTTTGGCGCCGGTCGCGAAGACGTCTGGGAACCGGATCTCGACGTCGACTGGGGCGATGAGAAAGAGTGGCTGGCCCACCGTCATCCGGAAAGCCTGGCGAAACAGGCCATCGGCGCCACCGAAATGGGTCTGATTTATGTCAACCCGGAAGGTCCGAACGCCAGCGGCGAGCCGCTGTCCGCCGCGGCGGCCATTCGCGCCACCTTCGGCAATATGGCGATGGACGATGAAGAGATCGTCGCGCTGATCGCCGGCGGCCATACGCTGGGCAAAACCCACGGCGCCGCAGAAACCAGCCACGTCGGCGCCGAGCCGGAAGCCGCGCCGCTGGAAGCGCAGGGTCTGGGCTGGCACTCCAGCTACGGCAGCGGCGCAGGCGCGGACGCCATCACCTCCGGTCTGGAAGTGGTCTGGACGCAGACGCCCACCCAGTGGAGCAACTACTTTTTCGAAAACCTGTTCAAATACGAATGGGTGCAGACCCGCAGCCCGGCTGGCGCGATCCAGTTCGAAGCCAAAGACGCGCCGGAGATTATCCCGGATCCGTTTAACCCGGAGAAAAAGCGCAAACCGACCATGCTGGTCACCGACCTGACCCTGCGCTTCGACCCGGAGTTTGAAAAAATCTCCCGTCGCTTCCTCAACGATCCGCAGGCCTTTAACGAGGCGTTCGCCCGGGCGTGGTTCAAGCTGACCCACCGTGATATGGGGCCAAAATCCCGTTACCTCGGGCCGGAAGTGCCGAAAGAAGATCTGATTTGGCAGGATCCGCTGCCGGCAGCGACCCATCAGCCGAGCGCGGAAGATATCGCCAGCCTGAAAAGCGCCATCGCCGGCGCCGGCCTGTCGGTCAGTGAGCTGGTCTCGGTCGCCTGGGCGTCCGCCTCCACCTTCCGCGGCGGCGATAAACGCGGCGGCGCTAACGGCGCGCGTCTGGCGCTGGCCCCGCAGAAAGACTGGCCGGTTAACGCCATCGCCAGCCGGGTGCTGCCGACCCTGCAGGCGATCCAGCGCGCCTCCGGCAAAGCGTCGCTGGCCGATATTATCGTGCTGGCCGGCGTGGTCGGCGTTGAGCAGGCGGCCGCTGCCGCCGGCGTCAGCGTCAATGTGCCGTTTACCCCAGGCCGCGTCGACGCTCTGCCTGAGCAGACCGACGTCGAGTCGTTTGATCTGCTGCAGCCGCTGGCGGATGGCTTCCGCAACTATCGCCGTATCGAAGGCGGTGTCTCGACGGAAACCCTGCTGATCGATAAAGCGCAGCAGCTGACGCTAACCGCCCCGGAAATGACCGTGCTGGTCGGTGGCTTGCGCGTACTGGGCGCGAACTACGACGGCAGCAAACACGGGGTGTTTACCGACCGCGTCGGCGTGCTCAGCAATGACTTCTTCGTTAATCTGCTGGATATGGCTACCGTCTGGAAAGCGGCCGATGATAACGCGGAGCTGTTTACCGGCAGCGACCGTAAAACCGGCGAAGCGAAGTACAGCGCCACCCGCGTGGACCTGGTGTTTGGCTCCAACTCGGTACTGCGCGCCCTGGCGGAAGTGTACGCCTGCGCCGACGGGCAGCAGAAGCTGG
>JAAIGE0101310217.1_pt1 | contig 14543 bp, 4 predicted proteins | sample 6487951 | NCBI WGS metagenome assembly JAAIGE01 (sample SAMN13974128, study PRJNA590717) | phyllosphere metagenome | biome: tomato field; feature: multiple bacterial spot infested tomato fields; material: tomato leaves; isolation source: leaves from tomato fields | host: Solanum lycopersicum ... | reverse complement strand
GATACCTCGCGACGCGCGATGACATCGCAAACCCGCACCCCCGGACGGAACGCCTCGGTGAGGATCTCCAGCTTCTCCGCATCCGACCACCGGCGCCGGCCCGACACCCGGCCAACGACATCCATGCGACTGGTCATACGAGTGCTCGTATGACCAGTCGTCGTACCGAAAACTTCCCGCACCGTCCGCGCCCTCGTCAAAGGCGACAAGCATCCCGGATGCCAATGCTACCGCAAGGCGGCCCGCCGGCCACGCTTACCTTGCGACCAATGACGAGACCTTGGCTAACTTGCACCTGCGGCTAGAACGTCAACCTAGCTCGCCCCGACCGTCACTGCTCGCAACGCCGCCCGGAGATCGTTCGGCAGCTGACGCCTGACCGCGGGCTCGGCGGCGAGTACGATTGCGGCCGTATAGGCGAGCGGCTCGGCCTCTGACGCGAGTGCGCGATCGATCGCGGCGGCGTGCAGTTGCGGATCGAGAAGCCGGAACCGGTGCTCCCGCACGATGGTCGTCCAGGTCGCCCTCACCCACGGGACCAGACGCCGCTCGATCGGCTTGCGGAAATCCGTTCGGCCCAGGAACACTAGAAGGCGCGCGGTGGCGGTGAACGCTGTTCCGGGATCGATCGGAGCGCCACCGGCCGCGGCGATCTCGGCGACCGAGGACGCGAGCATCTCCTCGAAGGTCCGGTCGGTTCCTTCGCTGCCGACGAGTCGGCGAGCAAGGCCGCTCACGCTCGCGAACTCCGGTCCCGAGATCCCGTTGCGCAGCCGTCGGATGTCGTCCGGATGGCCGTCCATAGCGCGTGTCGCCGCGAAGGCGAGCATCAGGTTCACCGCCGCTCGGAGCACTTCCGGCGGTTCGGAGCCGTCGAGCGGCAGTTGCGGGATGGTACCACGCTTCGGCTCGGCCATCGTGCCGGTAAATAAGGCTTCGCCCTCGCGCTTCAGATAAGCGCTCGCTGAACCATAGGGAATGAGCAGCTGGGCTACCGCCGCGCCGTCGCCCTGTTCGACATGGTAGTCGGCGAGCCGCTTCGGCCCGGTCGCCTCCATGGTCAGGATGGGGCCGCGCTTCAGCTGAGCGTAGAGGTCGTGCTGATAGCTCGGGTCACCAAGGTCGACCGCGATGTCAGCCAGAACATAGCGGATCAGGTCGATGTCACCCAGCGGATGGGACCGGATGAGTTCGTTCGGCTCGGGGTTGCTGCACGCGCCCGCCGGCACGGTCAGGCGCTCCTCCGCCGAGATGTCGTTAGGCCGCACCTGCTGCATCATCCAGGCGATCGCGTGTCGGACGAGCCGGTGGCAATGCGCCTCGCGCAAGGTGCCGTCCGGGTCGACATCGCCGAGCTCGATCAGGGCGCGGTCATAAGCACGAACGGCCCCGAGACGATCGCCCGCCATGAAGGCTGCATGCCCGCCGTCCGCCACTAATCCCGCCCGCATCGCGCCCATATCCGGTCCCGGCGCATCGTCGAGAGCGCTTCGGGCCCGCTCGAACCAGGTGCGCGATTCTCCCCAGCGCTCGATCTCCGCCGCCACGATCGCCGCCTCGCGCGCCACGAAGCCGCGCTCGACCATTCTGCTGGTGGGATCGGAGTCGAGCCCGATGTCGCGCCAGCTCTCCTCGAACAGGTTCAGCGCCGCCAGATGGTCCTTTGATCGCCATTGCAGCTTGGCTTTGGTCCGCAAGATGGACGGGTCGGGTCCGTACCGCCGTTCGGTCTCCCCCAGGACCTCGGACGCGCCTGCCCGGTCACCGGCATATTCGTCCAATAACATCACCCGCGCGATCTGGCAGCGGATCGCCAACCGTGGGTTGCCCCAGTGCTCGGCCAGCTCCGCCATGGCGAGATAGTCGGCGGCCGCGCCGTGCGCGTCGAAGTCGCTCCGCTTGACCTCCTTCAGCCAGGCCGCGTTGACGAGGTGGCCGAAGTCGCCCCCGCCCTCCGCCAAAACCGAGAAGAGCCGGGACCTGACATCCGGTCCAACTCCGTCCAGCCGCTCGAGCGCTGCGCGCAAGGCGGAGACGCGCTCCAGGCCCAAGGCCTGCATTATAAAGATGAAGCCCTGCATCGTGCCGGGCAAGCGCCGGCCCTCATTCGCTGCGACAGCCATGCTCTGGAGCGCGGGCGAGGTCATGCAGAGCTGATCGAACCTGAGCACCAGGTCGAGCCACTCGTGAAGGACCGTCGACACCGTCGACTGGATCAGCACCTTCGAGAGCAGGACGACCTCGAAACTGATCTCGCCTCCTTGGAGGCGCATCTCGCGGCGCATCGCGGCCCAGACTCTCCGGCTTCGGTCCTTGTCGCTGCCGGCGAGAACGACGAGCAGCTGACCGAGGCGGAGCGTGGCGGCCGTCGCCGGGTCGCCCTCGACGAGCGGCTGCTCGGTCGGTAGCTCAGCGATCATGGGCGAAAACCGGGCCAGAAGCCCGAGCGTTTCAACCGAAGCGGTTAGCAGCGAATGCGCATAGCCCGCGATCTGGGCCCGGTCGCCGCCGGCGAGCGCATGGTGGAGGACGATATCGCCCTCCTCGACGGAGATGCTCTCGCGCCTCAGGAGGTAGTCCGCTGCCTGGCGATGCACCGAGGTCCGCTCGGCCGGCGAGAGCACCTCCTCCCCCGCCTGGGCGACGAGCGGCGACACTCGCAAGCGGTCGCGCCCTGCCCTCTCGATCCAAGGTCCGACGAGGCGGCCGAGCTCGATCCCGGGGCTCGGAATGGCCGGCGCCACATCGGCGAGCACCAGCGCCATCTGCTCGGGGAAGCGCCCCGGCGACATGCTCGCGCGCAGAAGGAGCGTGCGGGCGCCCTCGGGGAGGGCTGCCACCAGCCGCTCACGCGCCGTCCGGCGCTCCGCTTCCAGGTCCTCCGATCGACCCATCGACAAGGTCGCGAGCGAGCGCCGGCTCCACGCGTCGGCGCGCAGGTGAAGAAGAGCGGCCTGGACCAGCTGCGGATGACCACGCGCCGAAGCCGAGTAGACGACCCCTGCCCATTTCTCGTCGCCGCCGGCCTCCACGACCAGGTCTCGAATCTCGTCGAGCTCGAGATAGGGGACCGCGACCGCTGCATCCGTCTTGCCCGCAAGCGTCATCATGGTCCGCCTGGACGGCGGGGAAGAGGAAGTCGCGAGTACCAGACCGTCGCGACGCCCAAGCACGCGAAGCACTCGAGACAGCCCGGCCGCGACCTCAGGCAGGTCGAGGCCGTTCAGGTCATCCAAGAGCACGATGTTGGCAGGGGATGCGGCGAGCTCGGCCGACAGCGCCATCAGACGCTGCGCGGTCCCGTCGGGCGGCAAGTAGCGGAAGTCGGCCGAATACCACTCAGGCCCTCGCCGCGCCGCAGCCACCGCGGCGGCTCGGGTCTTGCCCAAGCCGGTTCCGCCGTGAACAAACGCCAATCGACCAGCGGCCAGAGCCCGGTCGATCGTCGCGTGCAGCTCGTCTCGCGGAGCATAGGGTCCGGGGCCGATCTCAAGCTCCCCACGCATGAGCAGCGTGGGCCGCGTTGACGGACGCTCGCCGCCACCCAGGAGCTGCATTAACTGCTCGACGCTGCCCAGCGGAAGCGAGACGCGGCCGACTTGCTCGCCGAGCCTGATGAGATCCGCCATACGAAGCTGGCGCCGGTCGGTCTGAACGCTTGTCTTCAAAACGGTGGCGAGCACGTCCGCGACCATGCGTCGCCCGACGTCGCCGGCGAGCCTCAGCCTCGCCGACGCGAACTCGACGAGACCGTCCTCGAGATCGGCCGCGAGTCCCTCCAGCGGCGGCTGGCCCGCGTCCCAATGGATGCGCGCGAGCAGCTCCTCGCGCAGGCGGCCATCATCCCGCGCTTCGATGAACGCCTTGGTTTCCGGCCGAAGCGGGAGAGCGAGAAGCAGCGAACGGAGGGGCGCCACGTCGGCTCCGCCGGCGGCGCGCCGCCAGTGATCCAGAGCGGACGCGTCCCCGACACGGTCGGAGTGCGCGCGCTCGCGGCCGATAGGCGAAGTGGTCAGATACCGTATGGTGACGCGACGGCCGGGGTTGCGGAGCGTCAGGTCGACAAGCGAGTCGATGGTCTGGATCACGCCGTCGTTGCGGATGGTGATAGCGCCGCTGCCGGCCGTGTCCCTCACCTGCACGCCCGCCAAGCTGTTCTTCGCGACGACGGCGTAGTCCTCGGCGACTTCCAGATGGAGAAGCTCGCCCTCGCCCAGCGACAGCCAGGCGAGCGCCGACGCGTAGATCTGGTAGGCGAAACCGCGGAGCGCGGACACCGCCTGCCGCGACGAATCGCCGACGGGGTCGGTGACGGAGGCGCTGAAACCCAGATCGCGGTCGATCCCAAAACCCTCGATCATGAGGCGGGCGGCTCCCCGCTAAGGCGCATGCGCATTCTCCTCAACATGGTAGCGGCCGCGCCGAATCGCATTCAGGTTATATAGTGGAGGCCGGTGCCTCACGCATGGCCTGCAAGCAGGGTGCCAGGAAACCGCGCATAATCAATCGGGACGCCCCTGCTGGCGGGGCGCCGAGCTCTCCCGAGACAGCAGTCAAAGTGGCCGGTGGTGGCGAAGGCCGGCCGTCTTATTGGCGCTTTCCACGGGTGGGGGCGCCAGCTGGACCTCCGAGGAGGCTCAAACAAATGGCAAGCGTGCGCTCGTCAACGCAGTATGTCTCAGGTGGTGCGCCGAGGCGGGGATGGTGGCCGCGGAGAAACAGGTTCGCCCGCTCCGCGCCCAGCGCGGCCGGCGCGGCGCTCCTCAACTTGGAACGGCACTCCTCCGCCAAGCGCTCGGCTGCGATCCGGGCGTCCCTCGCCCTACCCGCATCGCGTAGGCAGTCGAGTGCTGCGAACAGCCCAGCATCGCCCCTCTCGGCGAGAGCCGTTGGTGAACTCCCGTTCGGAAGAGGGCACGACAGCCATGCCTCTGTCTCAGGCCCAAGGATCCCCAGCGCCCGCGATCGTAGCTCCTCGATCCGACCTCGGCGGACCTTGTCGAGCGCCGCCTGCGCGCGCTCCTGGGCCAAAGCAAGCTCCGCCTCGAGTGGAAGGCACAGGAGATCGGCCGCAGGCTGGCCGTTGGCGGCAATCATGTTCTCGACGGCAAGCAGCGCCTGATCGAACGCGTCCCATGCCGGCCCGCCACGCTCGATCAGCTGATCGAGGTCGATCCCCCGCTCTCGGACGAGCGTCGCGCACCACGCGGCCTCCACATCGTCGGCATCGCCACCCAGATGCTTGGCGATCGTCCGCCAGGACCGAGCAAGCGATCGCCGCCGGCGATCCCTGGCCTGCTCCGCCAACCGGCGCTGCTCGAGCCGAGCGACCTGCTCGGGCCCGAGCTTGAGCCGGCCAGACGCGTTCATGACGAGCAGGCCTTCCCCGTAGAGCCTGTCAAGGTAGTGATCGATCGCCTCATAGGGCGGCGCCCCGAGCACGCCGCGGTCGCGCAAGCTGGCGAGAACCTGAGGCTCCAGCGGCTTAGTCAAATCCGGGTGGATCAGGTCGCGCACGGCTTGGGCGGCTTGCGCCGGCGTGATCGTCCCGTCGGTCAGCGCGAGAGCGTGGTGGTCATCGATGCACCGGTCGTAAATACGACGCTGCCAGACGGCCGAGGGGGCCAGGAACCCGAAGCTCGGTTGCGGGAAGGTGACTACTCTGCCACCGTCCGGTCGGTCCGTTGGCGGATCCGCAGCCGCCCGGCGCTGCGCGGCCGCCGACCGAGCCGCATCCAGCGCGCGACGGATCGCGGCCGCGACCCGATTAGCCTCTTTCTCGGCATCTCGCCGCTCGCGTTCCTGGCGCTCCTGTTCTCGACGCAGGCGTTCACGCTCGGCGCGCGCCGCCCGAGCCGCCGCCTCTTCGACAAGCTCGGCTTGCGCGTCGTCAATCTTGCGATTGTAGAGCCAGTTGCGAGGAGCGGCTGTCAGCAGCGCCGCCTCGATCGCCTCCCGGTCCTGGGACGTGCGCCATTGCCCCAAGTGGACTTCCACGGTCGGTAGGCAGCGCTCCTTTAGCTTGGCGATCTTTTCGTCGCCGCACGCGTGGGTGACATGCACCTCGACGAGCAGCTCATCGCCCTTCTCAGTCCTAAGGATCACGTCGGGCACGATGTCGCCTAGCGTCCGCTCAAGACGCGCCTCGGCGAACATGAACATTCGCGACCGGTGAACGATGCGCTCGAGCTTGCCATAGGACGCGGACACAGCAGGCAGGAGGATGCGCTTCTCCCGCTCCAGCACTTCCTTCGCCCAGATATGCGCGTTGGTCTCCGCGCCTCGCCCGCAGCCCCTCGCTCCCCCGCGCCCGTGACCGAAATAGGGGGTCTTGATCCGGCCCTTGTAGGCGATCAGCACCTCGCTGCACGCCGGACATATACAGGCGCAGGCGAGCCCGCGCGGCACGTGATCGATGTGGACGAGCGTCCCGTTTGATTGCTGGCCATAGACAAGCTCGCTTCGGAAGCCGGTGAACGGGCGGTGATCGGCATATCCGAGCGCATTCCGTCCGGGCGCTGAGGTCGTTCTAATCGAGGGCAATCCATCCACGAGCCAAGCCTAACCGCCTGATCGAGCTTACCCAAGTAGTCGGTTTGGCGTGAGACAGCCGCGAAGAGGGCGCGATCATCTCCCACGTCCGTTTAGTGAGCGACGAACTGCTGAATGAACCGCACCGAGTTTGTCCGCGCAATGCCGCGTTGCGGTGAATGCGTTCCAGGTCGACTATCTCGCAGGCCAAGGTTCAACCTTGAGCTAGAACTACGTGCATCATCTTCAGACCCGCGGCTGCGCGTCGCGCTTCTCCGTCCGCCCTTCCACCGCAACCAACAAGGCGCGTCGCCCTTCACTCCAGCGAGCATTCGGAGTGGGTGTCAGCGCCCACAACCGAGCGGGCGAGGGCCGCGAGGTGCGGGTGATGCGTGAAGAATAGCACTTGCGTCGATGCTGCGAGCTCGGCCAGGACCCGGAAGCCGGCCTCGGAGCGCTCGTCGTCGAAGTTCACGAAGAGGTCGTCGGCGAGGAACGGCAGCCGGATGCCCGCTGCCACCGACTGCTCAGTCGCCGCCAGCCGCAGCGCCAGGAACAGCTGGTCGCTCGTTCCCTCGCTCATGGCGCTGACCTCGACAACGGTCCGGGCGTCGTCCCGAATGCCGAGCAGGCGGGGCGACGGTCCGTCCGCGTCCACCCGGAGCGCCGCATACCGTCCGACGGTCAGCGAGGCGAACAGCGCGCTGGCGCGCAGGAGGAGTGGATCCTGATTCGCCTCGCGGTAGCGCTCGATGGCCCATCGCAGGGTCACGGCCTGAGCGCGCTTCAGGATGTAGTGTTCGGCGAGCGTCGCCAGCTCCGCCTTCGCCGCCTCCGCGTCGAAGGCGGCTCCGGCCGCCGGATCGCCGGCCTCCTGAAGCGTGGCGAACGCCCGTCGCGCGTCGCCCTGGGCGTCGGCCGCCGCGCGCACCTCCGCGTTCAGAGCTTCGAGCTCGGCGTCGAGCGCGCGGGAGCGGGCTGCGAGGGCATCCGGGTCGACCCGCTCGCTCGCGGCGAGCAGGTCCTCGAGCGGGTAACCGTCGCCGTCGGCCACTATCGCCGCCTCGGCGGCAGCTATCGCCTCGCGCATCGCGCTCGCTTCGCGCGAGCGCGATATCGCCTCCTGCAAGCCGGCTGGTTCCGTGGCGCCAATCTCGGCGATGAGCGGCTCAATCGCCTGAAGGGCAGCGTTCCGCCTCGCGGCCGCCGCGTCAACGTCGGCAGTGCGGGCGTCGAGCGTGTCCTGGAGTGAGGAGCGGGCGCTCCGGGTCGCGCGCGCCTCGGCAAGGCGCCTGCGCGCGGCCGTCAAGCGCTCGGCCCCGGTCGCCCCCGGCGGGATCCCAAGGGCGTCGCACAGCACGGCCACGCGGCCCTCGTGCTCGGACGCGTCTCGCTCGATCCCAGCGATCCGGCGCTGGAGCTCTTCCTGCGACGCCGCCGCCCGCCTGAGGTCGTCGAGCGCGTCGAGCGTGGCCGTCGAGCCCGAAATTACGAGCGAGAGGGACGCGGCTTCGGTGTGCCGCCGCCATTCGCTCTCGCGGGTCGCCACCGCGCTGGTCAGCTTGGCGCGCCGCCTGGCGAGGTCGGCCGCGTCCCGCTCGATCTGGGCGGCGGCCGCGGCGTTGAGCCGCAGCCGCTCGTCCGCCTCGCTTAGTTCGCCGCGAACCCGGTCGGCATGGAGCAACAGCGGCGCGAGCGCCTCCCCGGCCGCAAGCGGGACTTCCCCACCGAGCGCCGCCGCCACAGCTGCGCGGGCGTCGTCCCGCCGCGCCTTGGCGACGGCCGCGTCTTCGACCGCCCTAGCGGCCGCGGCGTGGACCCCGAGCGCAGCCTCACGATCCGCCAGCCAGCCGGCGAGCCGGTCCGGATCCAAGTCGGGGTGGCCGGTGGTGGTCAGTCGGGCCGACCAGGCCCGCCTAGTTGCCGCCGCGCCGTCGTCGCTGGCAGCCGCCCGAGCCTCGGCCTGCCGAGCCTCGAGCAGCGATGCGGCCCTGCGGCGGGCGAGCATCGTCAGCCGGGCCGAGCCATCCGCGGAGGCGAACCGGCGGTCGCTGCGCTCGTCGGCCCTCGCCACCGAGGCCTCGAACTCTTCGACCGCCTTCTCCGGCGAGGCGAGCGCTGCGCCCGACAGGATGCTCTCGCGCAGGGGTGACCACGAGCGGGCGCGGTTCGCGCGCACCGACTCAATCTCCTCGGGCGACACCGCGTCGTCGGCGGCGAGCTGCTCCTCGTCCAGCGCCGCGGCGGCCGCGTCGCCGCGCGCCCTCGCTGCATCCTGCCTGTGCCGGACCGCGTCCATCGCCGCCTCGGCGAGCAACGCCCTGATGGAGGCGATCTCCTCCCGCGGAATGCTGGGCAGGATCGCCAAGGCCTTCGCCGCGCCCCTCCAGGGCGCGAGTCTCGCCAGCGCCGCTGCGGCCGCCGCGACCGCCTCGTCGGCCCGGCGAGAGGCGGTGGCGGTCCGCTCGTCCGCGTCGTCGCCGAGCGCCCGCGCCGCGTCGACAGCCGCCTCGAGCGCCCGTCGCCCGATCGCCGCCGGCTCCTTTGACCCGCCCGCCAACGCCTCCCGCCTTACCGCCAGCGCCGTCTCGCTCTCCGCGATCTGGTCGAGCGCGGAAAGGTCCTGCGCGTGCGCGGCCGCAAGCTCGCGGAAGCGGCCTGAGACGCCCCGGGCGGGCGGGGCCGCGGCCACGCCGCCGGCGTCCTCTCTCAGTCTGGCGAGGTTCGCCTCGCCGGCCCGCAGGTCGCCCGAGAGCCTCACCAGGTCGCGCCGTCCCTTCTCCGCCGCTCCCGCCGAAGCGGCCAACTCGTCGATCTCGTCGCCCCGCTCGATCGCCGCGTCGTCGACGGGCAGCGCCGCCATCCGCGCGCCCGTCTCCTTGACCAGCTGGTCGGCGGCGTTCCGGTCCCGGGTCGCTGCCTCCGCTTCAGCCATCGCGGTTTCCGCGGCCCGCGCGCGTGCCGGCGCGATATCGGGAGCGCCTTCCAGCGTGGCCAATGACGACAGGAGGTCCGCGCGGGTCCTCACGGCGGGGGCGATGCGGCGCAGGCGCCCGGCGCACCTGGTCTCGGCGAGGAGGTCGTCGCGACGCTTCTCGACGTCCTCCAGGGCCGTCTGCGCGTGGGCAGCGGCGGACCGCGCGTCGAGCCACGTTCGGGGCTTTAGCGTCTGGTCGCGCGCGGCGCGCTGGCTCTCCGCCAGCTCCCGCTGCGCCTGCGTGAAGCTGCGCCGGGCGGCCGCGCGCGGTCCCCAGATCCCGTCGGCCTCCACCTCGAGCGCGGCGAGCTCGTCCGAGACGCCGGTCAGTCCCGAGCCGGCCGCGAACAGCGCGCGCCCGACGTCGTCCCGCGCCTCGACCATCGCTCTGCCGCCGTCGCGCAGCCGCTGCTGGTCGAGGCTGAACGAGAGCGCGAACGTCTCGCGCGTCTGGCCCCGCAGCATCGCGAGCAGCTTTCCCTCCTCGATCGGCCGCTCCTGCGCGTCGATCAAGGTGCCCGCGTTGCCTCGCTTCCGGCGGCAGGCGAGCCTGCGGCCGTCCTCCTCGAGCACCGCCCCGACGCGCAGCAGCGCGTTATCGAACATGAAGTTGTACCGCGCGCGCGTCGGGAACCCGAACAGCAGGTCCGACACCGCCGCGAGGGAGGTGGACTTCCCGGCCTCGTTGGCGCCGTAGATCACGTGCAGGTCCGGCGACCCGGCGCGGAACGTCAGTTCGCATCCCTCGAACCGTCCGTAGCGTTCGAGCGTGAGGCTGGCGAAACGCATCTCAGCCCTCCCGGCCGAGGCGCGAGCGGAGCGCGGCGGACGCGCTGGCGAGCAGGTCCGGCCAACGCGCCTCGTCGGCCATGGCGCGCAGGTCGCCGGCCTCGGGCGGGTCGAGCGATCCACGGGCGGCTTGGAGGAACTGGTCTAAGTCCTCCGCGACGAGGTCGGCGAGGGCCTGATCGCCCTGCGCGCCGCCGATCAGCGCCGACAGCTCACCGCCGACCGGCGCGGTCACCGCCGGCTGCGACACGGACACCTTCAACTTCTCGACGTGTAGGTCCGGCGACACGGCGGCGGCGAGTGCCCTCGCGTCGTCACGCAGCCGCGCCGCGGCGTCGAGGAAGCCGCCGGCGTCGGGCGTCTCGCCGATGAGGGTGAGCCGGACGATCACGGGGAGGCGCGACTCGTTCGCGGCCCAGACGGACTCAAGCGCCGGGCGCAGCAGGTCTGCTGCATCGGAGGCCGCCGTACCGGTGCAGTCCACGTCTATCGCGGCCCACCGCAGTACGTCCAGTTCGACCCGGTCGACCGCGACGACCGCGTTGTCCTCCACGGTCACCGCCACCGCCCCCTTGGGTCCGGTCTCGCGTATGGTTCGGCCCTGGATGTTGCCGGGGAACACGGCATAGGGGTCGGTGCACACGACCTCGAACTCGTGGACGTGTCCCAAGGCCCAGTAGTCGTATCGCGTGGCCCTCAAGTCATCGACGCTGCAGGGTGCGTAGGAGGCATGTCCCTGCCGTCCCGCCAGCGCGGTGTGCAGCATTCCGATGTTGAAGCTGCCCGGCACCGGCTCCGGGTACGAGAGGACGAGGTTCTCGGTGACGGCCGCGGTGGCGAAGCTGCGCCCGTGGACCGCGACTGCCAGGTCGCGGAGCAGGTGCGTCTCCGCGCTCCGCGCGCCGATGCGCGTGACGTTGCGGGGCCACGGGACGCTCCGCGAGACAATAGAGTCGGCATCGTGGTTACCCGCGAGCAGGAAGACAGGAATTTTCGCCTGGTCGAGACGACCCATGGCGCGCGCGAAGTGGAGGCCCGTGCCCATGTCGCGCCAGTCGCCGTCGAACAGGTCGCCGGCGATCAGGACGAAGTCGAACCGTTCGTCGATTACGTGGCGCACAAGGTTGTCCAGGGCGGCACGGGTGGCGCCCCTGACCTCGTCGGCGGGGAGACCGTCGTAGCGCGATAGCCCATGCAGCGGACTGTCGAGGTGAATGTCGGCGGCGTGCAGGAAGCGGAAGTTCACCATGCGACCGTGCTCCCCACGACGTTCGCAGCGTCCGACGGGCGGGCTCCGGCGCAGCCGGCCGAGCGCGCCTCCGATCTGCGCCCTCGCGTTCGGCACGGGCTTCCCGCGGTCACTGGTACTTCCGGCCGCGGTTATCGAAGGCGGGCTTCGTTCCTTCGAGCACGTTCACCACGGCCTTGTTCAGTTCGACGTCCTCGATCGCTCCGGAAAGATAGCTGATGCTGCACAGCGCCTTGCGGTCGAACTCGGCGAAGACGATCTGCTCGGCGTCGCACACCACCGCGAGGTTGGGGTTGTGCGTCACCATGATGATCTGCCTGTTCTCCTTCGCCGCATTGAGCACCGGCACGAGGAGGCTGACGATCGTCTCGTTGTCGAGGTTCTCCTCCGGCTGGTCGAGGATGATCGGGTTCCGCTTCCTGTCGACGAGTAGGTAGAAGATCAGCAGCAGCGCCCCCCGCTGGCCCGGCGACAGCTGCTCGATCTGTGTGTCCTGAAACAGCAGCGTGTACTTTGGCTCGAGGTATTCGAAGGCGTAGAGGAGGTCGTACACCTCGGCTGGCGACCTGTCCTTCCTCATCAAGCCTTTGATGTCGGCCTGGTCGGGGGTTCGCTGGCGAGCGAGTTCGTGCAGGAGGGCGTCGACCTCGTCGGCAAAGGCGAGGGCGCCCGCCCTGTCGTTCAGGTCGCGCGCCTCAAGGCGCGACTTGATTGCCGCGCGGCTCTCGTCCTCACCGCGGAGCTCGCCGATGCTCTGCTTGATCAGCGAGAACAGCTTCTCCGCCACGGCGTCGTGGTAGGCCGCCAAGTTGGATTCAAACTGCAGCCGGTACTCCTCGCCGACGAGAGCGTTCTCCCGCACGAGCGCCTGCACGGGTTCGAACAGCCGCGATCGCTGATCCCGCTGAAGAGCGAGAACGTCGAGGACCTCGCCGGCGAGCCTAGATCGTTCTGTCCTGCGCTCGGCCAAGGCGGCCGGGAGCGCGTCCAGCTGTTGAAGCCGCGCCTGCAGACCCCTCCTGCTGTCCGGGACGTCGGCCGTGCCCTCGATCGCGTCCGCGGAGCCCTGCCACGCCTTCATTCTGCCGAGGAAGTCCTGGTAGGCACGCTGCGGGCCGTTCAGCGCCTCGGTGGCCGCCGTCAGGCGGTCGGCGTGGTCCTGCCGCGTTGCCGCGATCTCGCCGGTGCGGGCGGCCAACGTCGCCGCGCTGGCAACAGCCTGCTCCTCCGCCGCCGCGAGTTGACCGTCTCTGATCTCGAAAAGCAGGACGTCGGCCTCGGTGAGGTCCAGGAGGCTGAGGTCCTCAGCTATCTCCGACATGGCCGAGCCGACCTGCGACCTGAGCAGCGCCAAGCGCTCGCGGACGTTCCTCACCGCCTTGCGCCGCGCGGCGGTGGCGACGGCGTTCTCCGCGATCGTCCTCGCCTCAGCGTCCAAACGCTCGTTCTCCGCCGCGATCTCCGCCAAGGTTGCGGCCGCGGCCTCTTGGGCGGGCGATTGGGTCTCTGCGGGCGCCGAGACCGCTTCTGGCTTCGCGAGGTCCAGCTCGGCGAGCTGAGCCGACTTCAGTCGGATCTGCTCCTCGACGTTGCGCCGGGTGGCCGGGTGCAGCTGGTCCTCGATGGACGCGATTGCGCGGTTCACCGACGCAAGGTTCTTGCGCGTCTCGTCGAGGCGGACGCGCAGGATTGCCTCCTGGGCCGCGATGAGCTGGTCGAAGTCCAGCGCACCCAGACGGTCTTCGGAGGGGATGTGGGAGAAGATGACGGAGCGGAGTTCGCGCTCGAAGTTTACCGACCGCCCTGTGACGTGCTCGTTGCACAGCGCTTCGAAGCGGCCCTGCGGGACGTAGCGCACGAGCTCGACGCGGTCCGCCGCCGGGTTGTCGGCTAGGTTCGCCCTGGTCGGCTCTCCCGCGAGCCAGCGCAGCTCGCCCTCGAACTGCCGGGCCGGCTCGCCGGCCTTTCCGCGGAAGCGGTCGGCCTTGAGAAACGAGAAGTGCGCGTGCTGCTGCGAGTTGCCGACCAGCGCGAGGACGTCGGCCAGCGCGCTCTTACCGCTCCCTTTGTTGCCGATGATCGCCACCAAGTCGGGGTTGAGCGGGACCGTGCAGCCGTCGAACCAGCTTTCGGCAAGCGTGCTGGAGCCCACCTTCCCGAGCCCGATCTGATCTATGTAGAAGGTCTTATTCGCGGACACCCGCTCGAGCTTCGGCGGCATGGCGCCGATGAAGCAGCGCTTCGCGGGCTCCCTGATCGCCTGCTGCAGCCCTCTCCACGTCGGGTCGGCCTTGATCCAGGTCATGCGCTGCGACGGGAAGTCGCCGTAGCCTCTCGAATCATTGTCCTCCGCGACGCCGCGGAACCGGTGCGCGTCGCTTCCGGAGACGGGCAGCCGCGAAGTCTTCCCGACGGTCTCCTGGAATGCGTCGAAGAACGACTCGTTCTGCGGGACGCGGCGGCCGACGAAGGCGTTCCAAAGCCCCTCGTTACGCGTTTCGAAAATGAGAGAGCTGTCGAACAGCCCGATGGCGTAGGCGTAGTGCTCAAGGTGCTTCACGGTCGCCAGTCCGTCGTGGGTGTCGAACGGCATGAAGCCGCAGGCTAGCCCGTCGGGGACGCAGCGCACCGCCGCCTTGTAGCTGTCGACGGTAATCTCGGCCGTCATGTGTCCGGCCCTTAGTGCAAGCGCCTCGTCCGCCGCGATCTCGGCCTTATCGAAGCCGTGGACCTTCAACTTGTCGGCGTTGAGGCCGCGCGCGTAGGTGATGAGGGCGTGCTCGGAGACCGGCTGATTAGTGATCTCCAGCTTCAGGTTGGACAGGAAATCCTTGAGCAACTGGTCCTCGATCTCGTTCGAGAAGACCACGTGCGCGTTCAGGCGCCCCGGCATCGGCGCTGCTATCCGCAGCTCGATCCCAGGGAAGACAGTCTTCTTGAGCGTGGGCGCGCTGGCATCCGCGAGCCGCCGCTTGAGGGCGAACCAGCCGTCGAAGT
>JAAIGE0100377064.1_pt1 | contig 14544 bp, 13 predicted proteins | sample 6487951 | NCBI WGS metagenome assembly JAAIGE01 (sample SAMN13974128, study PRJNA590717) | phyllosphere metagenome | biome: tomato field; feature: multiple bacterial spot infested tomato fields; material: tomato leaves; isolation source: leaves from tomato fields | host: Solanum lycopersicum ... | reverse complement strand
TACAGCCTATTCTTCTTCATTGTTATTGCTAACCTTAACGGGAACATCCCATACGGGTTCACTGTAACAACATCAATTATGGTTGCAATTGGACTATCTGTAATGATTTTCCTTGGTGTAACAACACTAGGACTAAGCATCCACGGAGTACACTTCTTTGCATACTTCATTCCATCTGGTACTCCACTAGGACTAGTTCCACTACTAGTTCTTATCGAGCTGATTTCATACCTAGCTCGAGCAGTATCACTTGGTGTGCGACTTTTCGCAAACATGGTAGCTGGTCACACTCTACTAAAAATTCTGTCAACATTCCTGGCACAACTATTCACAGCTAGCATCCTAGTTGCTGTAGTAACACTAATTCCATTCGCGGTATTCGTAGCGCTAATTGGACTAGAAATTGCAGTATCTCTGATCCAAGCATACGTATTCTGTGTTCTAACATGTAGCTACATCAAAGACGCAATCGAACTACACTAGTTCAGTGTGCTATTTTTTTATAACCCCCACTCACATTCGTACAAATTTATTCTTAAACAAATGTACTAAAAGCATAAGGGACTACTGTGGCCAGCTTCAGGACTTCTAACCCTTATAGACCAGTTCGATTCTGGCTGTTTCCATCATATAGTGAAAAGGACGATATGTGTCCTATTATCACTAGCAACTTCTTACGAAAAGTCAATTTAAGGTCCAATTTTATATATACACAAATCATGTTATCAGCTCTACTTCTTATTCCTATCATTGGTTCACTAGTGCTACTTCCTATTAGCGAAGACACTGGTGTTACACGAATGAAACAAATTGCACTAGCAACATCTATGGTAAACTTTATTCTATCTGTAGTACTATGGGGAGAATTTGACTCTAGTTCTCTACAATACCAATTCGTACAAGAGTTCAACAGTCTTAGTTTCTGCCACCTAAACATTGGAATTGATGGTATTAGCCTGTACTTTGTACTACTAACTACATTCATCACACCTCTATGTATCCTATCTAACTGGGACAACATTAAATTCGGTATGAAATACTTCCTTATTGCTTTCCTACTAATGGAATCACTACTTATCGCAGTTTTCGTAGTACTAGACCTAATGCTATTCTACATTTTCTTCGAATCAGTACTTATTCCTATGTTCCTAGTAGTTGGTATTTGGGGAGGTTCAGTGACTCGTATTCGAGCTTCATTCCTTCTATTCCTATACACACTAGCTGGATCACTATTCATGCTACTGTCTATCATGGTAATTTACTACAATGTTGGTAGCACAGACTTCACAGTTGTATCACTATCAGATATGAGCCTAAGTGGTCAAAAAGTGCTATGGCTCGGATTTTTCCTATCGTTTGCAGTGAAAACCCCACTTGCGCCTTTCCACATGTGGCTACCGCGTGCACATGCTGAAGCTCCTCTAGCTGGATCAATTCTACTAGCTGGAGTGTTCCTGAAACTAGCAACATACGGTTACCTACGAATCCTTATTGGACTAATGCCAGATGCTACATCATACTTTTCACCACTAGTACAAACTATTGCAGTAGTAACACTAATTTACTCTTCACTAGCTACACTACGACAAGTAGATTTCAAAGCTCTAGTTGCCTACTCATCAATCAGTCACATGGCTATTGTTATCCTAGGTCTATTCTCTAACACTATTGTAGGGATTGAAGGTGCTATTGCACTATCAATTGCTCACGGAGTTATTTCACCAGCTATGTTCACACTAGTCGGTGGAGTGCTCTACGATCGATTCCATACTCGTGTTATCCGATACTACCGAGGGCTAACTGTATACATGCCAGTGTTTGCAGCTCTATTCTTTGTAACAACAGCATTCAACATGGCGGTGCCTCTATCACTTAACTGGGTAGGTGAAGCACTAAGTCTTGCAGGTATCTTCCAAAAAAGTCCAGTTATTGGTGTACTAGGAGCATCAAGTATCGTGCTATCAGCATGTTACAGTATCTTCCTATTCAACCGACTAGCATTTGGAGCATACTCACAATACCTATCATTCACAACAGATATCTCACGACGAGAATTCATGGTAATGGTACCACTTCTACTAGTAGCACTAATCTTTGGTATCATGCCTAACATCATCTTCACAGACCTACACGTAGCTGTAACACAACTACTATACACAACATCGTAAAACACATTCTATAATCCCCACTCATAAAAACTTTATAAATGGGGTAGGGAAGGGCGGAGCCCTCTTCTCGGAAGCTAAAAAGTGTATTATGGACCCTATTATTTACCAATTATACAGGTTACCCGCTCAGTTGTCTTAGGTATACCTCATATTGATAAGTAATAAAGCTAAGGGTTAATCGGCTTATTATATAAATAGGAATGAGCGCAGCGAGTCGGAGGAACACGACAAAGGCGTATAACGACACTCGCTAGTAATACGACATAGGACGACACTAAAAGTGATTAGATATTTGCTCTCGATTAAGAAGTGTAAAATTATCCGATCGACAAGAATATACAAAATACCCTAAAAGTATAGATCACAAGGGATTAGATTAGTGGTTAAATCACCATTTTTACACAGTGGCTACAGCTGTTCGATTCAGCTATTCCTTATTGACTTGAATCAGAAAAAAATGATTACCTGTCACATGCCATTATGAGGACACACCTTATCGATATCATACAAGGTATTGAAGATTAACTTCCAGATATCGGGCCTAGGACGATATAATCCTAGAGACGTGATGCTCAGTGCTATAGTTTGCATAGATGTCAAGTAGTAATAAGTTTCTACATTCACGCGCTAATTAAGGATATGATATTTATTTCAATATGTTAGATCTACTATCACGGCTATTTAGCCCTGTATACTGTGACGCACCAGAACCATGGCAAATTGGATTCCAAGATCCAGCTAGCCCTATTGCTGAAGGTATTCAAAATCTTCACAACGAAATCTTCTTCTACCTAATTGTTATTTTCGTAGGAGTAGGTTGGGTTCTAGGATCTGTTGTTGCTAACTACAGCCAAACAAAATCACCAATCGTATACAAATACGCAAATCATGGTTTCAACTTTGTCGCACTGACAATTATTCTATTTGTTCTAATCGCCCTGTCTAATACACCTATTGACAGCTACTTAGAAGTAGCTGTGGTACCAGTCCTATTTGCGAACCGTAAAGGTCGTGATATTGTGGCAGTACAAGGTAAAGCAACGGGTACAACACCTGAAACAGTTATCGTCAAAATGACACCAGCCATTCGACGCGGTGTGGATGCCCTTAAAGATGCGATTAAAGGTCTAAGTAAAATGGAAGACAAAACTGTTTACAACTGGTTAATGGCACGTAAAGACATTCAACTACTAATGTCTGGACAACTTCCAGAGCTAGTATTTGATACTCTAAACGGTAGCCTTGTTGCTAGCGACTGCCGGAAAGGAAACAAACCAAAAGCTGATAACAAAGCAGGGGTATACGTACTATTTAATCCCGAAGACGGTAAATCGTACATTGGTTCTGCACTATCTCTACTACTTCGGTTTACTACACATGCGATGTACGCTAGCAAAAACGCACGTAACTCTGCAGAAGGTAAAGCTATTCCTAGTCAAGCAAAAGGTAAACTATACACATACCTAGCTGGTCTAGTGGATAAAATTTACGGGATGCACTGGGGATGCCTATGGTCTATGACACCTATGGCAGATATTTTTCTAGCAGAAAACAAAGGACACCAATTTAGTAAAGAAGAAGTAGCAGCACTGGAAAAAATTACTAGCTTTTTTATTCGGCTACACGAACAAGCTATGATTACACTAGTGAAACCTACACTCAATACTGACAATGTTAAATTTACAGCTAATTGGTCTGAATCTTCTAGTGACTCAGAAGACACAACTTACCGAGTAGTTTCAGCCGACACTGGTCAACCAGTGGCTCCACCTACATCTAAACGGGGATTAACTCGACAAACAGGAAAAACTTACAACCAAGTAAGTGACTACCTAGATCATGTCTCATCATTTTACTGTGATTTATTAGAATGTAATGTACTACTTCGAACTATTGGGAACCAAGGACCTTTTAAAACAGGACCAGTTCAAACTAGTTGGGTTACTACTGATCCAATCGAAGGGTTTGACGTAAGCAGTCTATCTGATGGACTTATCCATCTACTTGATTCAAACAAACAACCTACGGGAATGTCCTACTCATCACACAAAGATGCAGCCTGGACACTAGATGGTAAATCCGAATCTAAATACATTGAACGGTACATTAATGTAGAACGAATGGTGGAAACAAGTAAAGGTACTTTCTTCTTTGTGCAAAATAAAGGAGCAGGGGTTCGAGGTTACTCTCCACCGACATCGCCGAAACCACATGCAGGAACTGCGGGTAAACGGACTAGTATCGTACTATACGACATTGTACTTAATCTATATGTAGAATTTACATCAAAAAACCAAGTATCTATTTGGGGTAAAGTAGCAGGCGGAGGTGTTTTTGATCGTTACCTATACAATGGCGTTGTATACAAAGATCGTCTACGTATGTACGCTAAATCTACAGTACCTGCAGGTACTACAATCATTACATCAGATCAATACTTCAAATTACTAGGCACAGAACGATACCCAGAATAATATGCCAGTATGACATATAATGTGGCCCTATGACCTAGTCATAGCAACAGGTAAATTGCATAGATACCCCTCATTAAGGACAATATGCAGCGAAACTATCTTCAACATAGCGCGCTCAACGACTAGAGAGTTCACTCTCCGAGAAATCCTGTTTACTATTTATTAGTAACTGACATAGTCTCAACAGTGGTGTAAATCACTGATACAGCTTAAAGGCGGTGATAATACATTGACACTTATCGAACTAGTATGGACAATTACTCCTGCTTTCATCCTTATTGCTATTGCATTCCCTTCATTCAAACTTCTTTACCTTATGGATGAAGTTATCTCACCTTCTATGACAATTAAAGTTGTGGGACACCAATGGTACTGGTCATACGAATACAGTGACTACGTAAACGACGATGGAGAATCAATCGAATTCGATAGCTACATGCTTCCAGAATCAGATCTAGAAGACGGACAACTACGACTTCTTGATGTTGACAACCGAGTTGTTGTGCCAACTGACGTACAAATTCGATTTGTTGTTACAGGTGCCGATGTACTACATGACTTTGCTTGCCCTTCACTAGGACTGAAAATTGACTGTTGCCCGGGACGACTTAACCAAACATCCGTATCAATCAAACGAGAAGGGGTGTTCTACGGACAATGTTCAGAATTATGTGGTGTATACCACGGATTTATGCCTATTGCTATTGAAGCAGTATCTAAAGAACAATACATGGTTTGGCTAGATTCACAAGGATAGTTAACCTATAATAGCACTGCTATACGCAGTTTGATAGATTAGCAAAAGCCAATCTAAATCGTGTAGGTCTCATGCGTAATGCATCATTGGTCTACACACAATAATTTCACACTTCTTATGCTAGCAATTGCTTACAACTTACTAGAAGTGCTGATTGTACTAGTACCTATTCTTATGTCAGTAGCTTTCATGACTATTATCGAACGTAAAGTTCTAGCAGCAATGCAACGTCGTGTGGGTCCCAACAAAGTTGGTTACTACGGAGTCCTGCAACCATTCCTTAAAAAGACTAGCGAGTGGCATCATTTCGAGAGGAATGATTGTATAACAGAACTATTTGCTGGAAACACGTTAATGAGGATGTACCTTGCCTTGAGGGCGGGTGGAAATTATCCTTGAAGTGCAATCAGCAGGGAAGACTGTCATTTATGACTTTACCCTCAACGACTACACGTTCTGCATGCTGAAACAGCATGATGATATAGTCTCATCACCTTAGTCGCACTATTATTACTTGCGTTTATTGGTCTACTTCTCACTTTTCACGGTAGTGAACTATGCTACCTATCAGTAGTCCCTTTTGCTGTGTCAGAAGCAGGAAAAATGTACCGACATATCATTAAATTCATGTCTTGGGCAGGTATTAAACGGTTCAAAAAACACAAAGCTATTGCTCACTGTGGTAATGTACCTAATGACCTTCTAGCATTTCGAACTAAATGGAAAGGAGTGAGTGGAATTTACAAAATTACATTTCTACCCTTCCGTATGTTTACTTACTACGGGTCATCTGTTGATCTAGGTATGCGGTTTAAATACCACTACTTCAACGGTCCAAAACAAGGTAATTTTCTAGGACTATTTCTTAAAACATTTGGTTGGAGTAACTTTTCAATCACTGTTGTTGAAACATGTCCGCGAGATGTTCTACTTCAACGGGAAAACTGGTATCTAACTACATTCCAACCGTTACTCAACGTTCTTATGAGCAATACAGAAGATCCGCGAGTATTTGGCGCTCTATCATTACTTACACGGTCTAAAATCAGTGCGACACTAACAGGTCGTAAAGATTCCGATGAAACACGAGCCAAAAAAAGTGAATCGCGTAAAGGAGCCCTAAATCCGTTCTACGGTAAAGGACCTGGAGCTAAAGCAATTGATGCTGCAGCTGAACTAGCAGGAACAAAAGTATACGTATACGACGTTCCTAGTTTTAACCTTGTTAACGGTAAACCTTTTCGAAGTATTCGAGCTACAGCAGAAGCTATGCCTGTAGGGGCTAGCACTCTGCCATCTAAACTAGATACAGGCAAACCATTTAAAGGGTACTACTACTACAGTTCAGCACAAACAACTGCCCCTAAGTAACTAATAGACCATATCACAGTGTGATTTAGGTTAAGTCGCCGATGCTCTTAAACTAGTGGTGAAAGAAACAGTTATTCCAGCTCAAGCTACTAAAAGCCTATTTTTCCTAGCTCCTGTTATTACTCTAATCTTTAGTCTACTAGGATGGGGAGTTATCCCATTCGGTGCAGGTCTAACACTATCAGACTTCTCTCTAGGTATTCTATACACACTAGCGATTTCATCAATTGGTGTGTACGGAGTACTATTTGCAGGTTGGTCAGCTAACTCTAAATACGCATTCCTTGGTTCACTTCGATCTACAGCTCAAATGATTTCATACGAACTAATCCTTAGTTCAGCAATTCTTACTGTTATTCTACTAACAGGATCATTCAACATCATCAGCATTATCGAAAGCCAAGAAGCTATTTGGTTCGTTGTACCACTGCTTCCTATGTTCATTATCTTCTTCATTTCAGCACTAGCAGAAACTAACCGTACTCCATTTGACCTACCAGAAGCAGAATCAGAACTTGTTGCTGGATTCTTCACAGAACACAGTGGTATGATCTTCGTGTTCTTCTTCCTAGGTGAATACTGTTCTATCGTACTTATGTCTACACTAACAGCTATCCTGTTCTTTGGAGGCTACAATATGCCAGAACTATTCATTAACGATACATTCATTAACCTGCAAAGTATCGTACTAGGACTGAAAACATGCATGTTCTGTTTCCTATTCGTATGGTTCCGGGCAACACTGCCTCGACTCCGATAGAGATCTGTCCTGTATAATAATACAGCAATCAGGCTAATTTCGAGAAAGTCTATAACGGGCAACTCGAAGCTTCTACAGCATAGTAGTAGCTCAACGACTATCAATACCTGACTCTACTAAGAGATGATATAGTCTAATCATTGACGAAAGTTAATGAAGCTTATAAGGGTGGCAATATAATGACGATCAACTAATGGTGTTCTGTTGGACAGGTATGCTACCACTAGCCATCGGGCTGGTAGTACTAGTACCAAGTATTCTAGTTGCATTCGATGTTACACCTTACTAGTGTAACATCTTTTTATAATCCCCACTCAAACCAATATTTGGACTCTTAACCTAAAAGAAAGGGGAAATAATATAATGGTTAGTATTCTGTGTTTGCATCACAGATGTTAGGGTTCGATTCCCTATTTCTCCACATTAGGCTTCGATAGCTCAACTGGTAGAGCACAGAACTGAAGCTTCTGGGGAAAGGGTTCAAGTCCTTTTTGAAGCATATTATTTCATAATAACTTATAGAGAAGGTACGCATAATTGGTAATGCAGCCGGCTGTAAACCGGTCGAATCTAATTCACTGTAGGTTCAAGTCCTGCCCGTCTCAATGATATTTGGTTTTTATTTGGCTTATGTATGGACATTACTTGGCTGTACATAGTTTATATAGAGAATCCATTACAGGTAATACTAGTTCAAAGGTAGAACGCTTCATTGTGGTTGAAGATATCTCAGTTCGATTCTGTGGTTTTGCCCTTTTAATATTTTTAATTTACCGACTGTAAAAGTAAGGGCTGAGATACTTATAGTTGGATAAGACAATAGTCTTGTTAGGAAGGTCTGAGGCCAATTATTGCATGCCAGTTAGTACTGGACAGCAAGAGCTGTGGTAATGACACAGAAAACATCAATGACCAAGGATATTTACACACTTGTTGTGTGATTAACTACATTGTGAAACAAACTCCCATGTGAGGCCCCTATGTAATATAGGAACGTAGATAGAATCAGCTAGTATACAAAATTTGGCCTATTGGTATACTCAACCCGATCCGCTGAAATAGTTTAGCCGGTTAAAACCTACCACTCATAACGGTAAGACAAAGGTTCAAGTCCTTTTTTCGGCTTATATAGATATACACTTACACATACATGCATGCACACATTCTAAAAGAGAGGAGGTATAATAAAAATCTATACGTCTCCTCTGGAATGGTCATACATATAATAAAATACTAACAACATGAAAAACATCTTAACACAAAGCTTAGCTAAATACTTCTTACCAGAAGGTAATGTATTAACAACTAGTCACAACTTTGATAAAGGAGTAGGAAGTGCAAATATGCTTAATGCTACACGTAGCGCTATCAAATTAATTGCACACTTCTTTTCACCTATCAATGCTCTAGCTGGTAAACCTGTATTTACAGTTAAATCTGATTCTGTAGTAGTACATGTGTTTTACTACATTCCTGTAGCAAACCAAGCACTTAACAGTAATACAGTTAACAACCTAGGTAGTGCACTAAGTTCACTATTTGGACGACCTGTAGAACTACGACTAGTTAAACTACACTACCCATACCTGGACAGCTACATCTTAGCACAATACATCGCAATGAACACACAAGATTACACACTAGTACAAATTGTACGACGTATCTTTGGTTCTATTTCACCAGTTAAAAATACAGAATCTCTTAATGCACTAGCTAGCGAACTACCTTCACACATTGTAGGGATTAAAGTACGTGTATCAGGACGATTAATGATGGAACGATCACGACCACGACAAACTGTACAAACAGCTCAAGTAGGTTCATTTGCTAAAAATAATCTAGCACTAGTAGATAACGCATCCTTCACTACTAAAAACAAAAAAGGAGCATTCACTGTTAAAGTTTGGATCAGCCAACGAGCAGTAGTGTAATAATACACATTTTATAATCCCCGCTCACGTAAGTAATTTATAACGGAAGGAATGGGAGTCGAACCCATAAGGGACTGAGTCCCGTCCAGTTAGCAACCAGATCCACCTCGCCATAGTTGTGTCCTTCCTGTGTTGTATACATCTAGGAACATGGTTATTCTAGTACAAATAAGAGCAGTTGGGTTCGAACCAACGACAAACCGATTAAAAGTCGGCTACTCTACCGACTGAGTTATGCTCTCTGGGGGTGATATTAAAAATCATAACGAATATCTGACCTCTCTCGGCTCGAACGAGAAATCTACTCCACCAAAAAGAGTCGGGTTACCAATTACCCTAGAGGTCACATTGTCATGCCTACATATGGAATCGAACCACAAACTCGAATTTACAAGATTCGCGTTATACCACTTAACTATGCGGGCTCTTAAAGATAACGCTAGAGGGAATCGAACCCTCGTTCCCTGCGTGAAGGGCAAGTGTATTAACCGTTATACGATAGCGTCTGAATGTGGTGTTATTATGTTAAATGCGAAGGATGGAATTGAACCACCGACATCAGATCATGAGACTGATATGTTACCTTTACACTACCTCGCGTTTACTTTACAAGCATCGGGACTTGAACCCGAAAATCGTTGAGATAGCCCATCTTAAGCGGGCCCTGTTTACCAGTTCCAGCATGCTTGTCGTTGGTGTTTAACTCTTAAGACTATGCTTTCTTTTAGATACTATATGAGTGGGGATTATAAGAATAGTGATAAACTATTTGTCTGAAGCAGATCGTAGACATAGTGTAATAGGTCCTAGCATTGCTAGTAGAAGGATAATACTTCCTAGTAGTAGCCATAGTGACCCGTATGTGTATAGACCTTGTCCAATAGCTTCGATTTGTAGGAATCCTGTAAAGCTGTCATCAGCTACTGGTCCAGAGAATGTCATGTGTACATCTGAGTTAGCGAATGTACTGTTTACACCAAGGAATAGTCCGTTGATGTAGTTGAATAGTCCAAGTGGTAGTTCACCAGCATCTGAAGAGTAAGCAGGTAGTACAGATAGCACTTCGAAGAAGAATAGAGATCCTACAATGAAACCTAGTGGTAGGTTTTTAGTGTATTCTCGTCCAACTGATACGATTTCTGTTACACCAATGTTAAGCATCATAACTACGAATAGGAATAGGATGGCAATAGCACCAACGTACACAATAAGGTATGAGATACCAACGAACCCTACACCTAGTAGTAGAAGGTATCCAGCTGCGTTAACGAATACAGAGATAAGGAATAGTACAGAAATAACAGGGTTTTTTGATGTAATTACAAGAACACCTGATAGTACAGCACCAAAAGCTAGTAAGTCAAGAAGGAATGTATTCATGTTAGTGTGATAATATATATAGCTACGTCATGTTTAACCACGCGTTCTTCTAGCTCTAATAGAGGGAGAAGATTAAAGCCAAAGGACAAGAGGTCATAATGCCTCGAGTAGGTACAACCAAGAAAAATAGTCACCAATAAGAGTCGAACTTATGTCTTGATATTAACAGTATCCTGCTCTAACCGTTGAGCTATGGCAACATTTTTGCACAATACACATGCTAATCAGGTGGACAGGGTTCGAACCTGCAGGGTCACCGACCCAAACGATGCGTCATACCAAATAGACTTCCACCTGTTAATTGCTTTCTTTTAATGCTGTGTAGATAAGAAATAAGTAAGTAATGTACCCCTACATGTGGGCAAAAGAGACCAAATATCGCTCTAGCGAGTGTCGTCTAACGTTTACAACGTGTTCCTCCTACTCGCTACGCTCCTTTTCCTACGAATAATAGGTGCTTAAAGCTATTACCCTATATACTTATGACCTTTAACTAAAGTTGAGACAACAGAGCGGGTATATGTCCACTATACAATAACCTGTCTAATAAAAGGGCTCCGCCCTTCCTATATTAATACCCCAAGAGATATTTATAAAAATATGAGTGGGGATTATGAAAGATGTGACTATGATTCGTCTTGAGCAATAGTTGTTCGGTTAATTGCTGATCGTTGGTCAGTGAAGTAAAGTGCACCTTTACCTAGTTCGTATACGAAACCAAGTGTTAGTACTGTGAAGAAGATGATAGCAATCCAGAAACCGTAGATAGATACGTTGTACAGTGTTACTGCAATAGGGTATAGTAGTAGAATTTCTAGATCGAAGATTAGGAATAGAATTCCAACAAGGTAGTATTGGATACTGAATGGGGCTCGAGTTTGACCGTAGATTGGGCTGAAACCACATTCGTAGGCTGTCACTTTTTCTGTGTCAGGTCGGTGTGCAGCTAGTAGTACGTTAGTCATTAGTAGAATAACAGTTAGTACTGGCACGAAAATAAATAGGATTGTAATTGCGTTCATCTAGTAGTGGAATAGTGTTAGAGCCAGTAGACTAGTGCTATTTAGGATGATAGAAGGTTTGAACACAAATAGTGTAATTGCCATTGTAAGTGTCGCAATAGTAAAGCTATGTACGTTACTTAGTTTGTTTTCTTGTGATAGTGTTGATGCGTTATCTTCAACATTACCTGTATCAAAGTGGATTACTCGTACGATTTTCAGGTAGTATGAAGCACTGATCACTGATACAATAATGGCTACAAATGATAGGAAGTAGTATCCGCTGTGTGTAGCTGAGTACAGAACCATTTGTTTACCGAAGAATCCAATTAATGGAGGTACCCCGGCCATTGAGAAGAGACAAAGTGTAAGAGCTAGTCCTAGTAGTGGGTTTGCTCGGAATTGTCCTGCAATGTCTGAAATAAATTGTACATCTGTACCGTATCCGTCTTTACGTCCTACTGATGAGTATAGCATGTAACCAAATGCTAGCAGAATAAGGAATGCGTTAAGGTTAGTGATACTGTATTGTACGATGTAGAACAGGAATGATTCGATTGATTCTTCACTGTTAACGGCTAGTGCAAGTAGTAGGAATCCAACATGTGAAATAGTACTGTATGCAAATAGTCGTTTGATTCGGTATTGAGCTAGACCTACAACTGTACCAATAATTAGTGATAGCAGTGATGAAATAAGTAGTAGGTTTTTCCATACATCAAATGGTACACCGTTAACTAGTAGTGATAGTGATGCACCAGTAAATCCGAATCCACTTTGTAGTTCTAGTAGAAGAACAAAGATAGAGATTTTAGGCATGATAGCTAGCCATGTTGTTACAATAGTTGGTACACCATCGTAAACATCAGGTGACCAGTTATGGAATGGGGCAGCTGATACTTTGAATAGGAAACCTACAACTAGAATAGTTAGTCCAATGATACAAGGACCTAGACCAGTAGTTAGGTTTTCTACACCACCTACAGATAGTAGTGCGAAAATACTTTCTAGGTTAGTTAGACCTGTGTAAGCGTATACCAGCACTGACCCAAGTAGAATAAGTGCAGATGATAGACCACCTAGTAGGAAGTATTTAAGACCAGCAGATGTAGCTGATTCAGAATCTCGGTATAGTGTAGCTAGGATGTAAACTGCGAATGATTGTAGTTCAATACTTAGGTAGATAGACACAAGGTCAGCACTAGATACAAGGAATGTAGCACCACAAGTAGTAAATAGAATCATTAGAGGGTATTCTGCAATAGTTGGTACGGCTGAAAATACTGATCGAGCTCCTGCCATAACTGTATTAGTTACGGGAGCCCATGGTAGTAGAATCATAGCACCCACGAGGAAGATGAATGTATCAACCGATTGTGAAACCGATGATACTTGGAATAGCCCACTGTAAATACCTACACCAGAGCCAATAGCTTGGATGTCAAGGGCGTTAAATGATAGCGCTGCGGCATATAGTAGTACAATAGAAGCTACCCGAGTTAGAAGAACAGGAGAAATGTTAACGTTAGGAAGCGCTACGGCTGTCATTAGAGAAAAGATACCTAAAACAAGCATTACTGTCAGAGCTAAGCATAACATACTAGCACACTTTAAGTGTCCGAATATTGTCACACAGTGAAATACGGATTTAACCGATGACACATAAAGATATAAGCATCCAGAATCGAACTGGAACCGTCTACTTGGAAGGAAGACATACTAACCTTTATACTATGCTTACTTTTTAGTCTTTCTTTTACATAATAGCGCCCTAAAGGACTCGAACCCTTATGAGACCGCTTCGAAGGCGGAGGCTTTACAGGTTCTCTTTTATACAACGCCCTATTGGAATCGAACCAATGTTCTCTGTTTCGAAGACAGTAGTACTACCATTATACTAAGGGCGATATGAGTGGGGATTTTTTAATAGCCGAATGATGTATCGGTTTTTTAGGAGATCACCTGATTTCCCGTACGCTGGAATACTTGTTTCTCGACAACGTAGAGTTCGTGCTGCTTCAGCGTATGAATTGTACTTTTTCACTTCTTTAGTTAGAGTGTCTGTAACTTCTACCTTGTTACCCCAATTACGTGATGGCCACTTAGCTCGCATCTTTGCTTTAGACTCTTCAGTATGAGTGTATCCTACTGGTCGCCCTGCTTGCTTGAGTACATTGTATTCAGGTGAAAACTCATCAAGGTACCCTTGTTCCGCTTTTAGGGTATCATTCATATCAGTAATCTCTAGAATGAGTACAGCAAAATTGACTAGGCCGTATTTTACTACTGCTTTATTAATAAGCAGGTTAGGGAATGTTGTAGCGTACCAAGGTGAAAAGTAATCACGTAATCGCAGGTAAAGGTTAACGCTGCTACCAATGTATACTTTACCGTTGACTTTATTGACTAGAGCGTATACACCAGATACACCACTAGTTAATTGGGAAATTGTTTTCCAGTCATCCATTGGGGATAGAAACACGTGCTTAGCGCGTTGAAATAGTAGTGAATTAGTATTCATGATGATTGTAATTAAATTGGCCCTGTAATATAAGGACTGTCATTTAGACGTGATTGTAGATCGGAGAGTTTGCTAAGTACCAAAAATGATACGCTTTTAAATATATATTAATAAGAAAAATTAAGCTAAAGACGCCCTATATATATATTTGTTACAAATGAAGAGACTCGAACTCTTAAGC